>Ga0105045_10006618_pt1 | contig 10262 bp, 10 predicted proteins | sample MAT02_FD_78089 | JGI IMG/M metagenome (GOLD analysis project Ga0105045, IMG submission 78089) | Freshwater microbial communities from Lake Fryxell liftoff mats and glacier meltwater in Antarctica - MAT-02 (megahit assembly) | ecosystem: Environmental > Aquatic > Freshwater > Ice > Liftoff...
GGCGCGCTCGTTCTCCAGGATCACGCGGCGCGAGACGACGATGTTGCGGCGACGCTTGTTGAGCTTGATGATCTTGAAGTCGTACGTCTGGCCGAGCAGCTCGTCGATGTTCGGCACGCGACGCAGCGCGATCTGGGAGCCGGGGAGGAAGGCATCCACACCCATGAGGTCGACGACGACACCACCCTTGATCTTCTTGACCAGGGTCCCGGTGACCGGTTGATCGCCCTCGTAGGCAACGCGGATGCGTTCCCACACGCGCATGAAATCGGCCTTCTTCTTCGACAGGACGACGGAGCCTTCCTGGTCCTCGAGATGCTCGAGGAGCACTTCCACCACATCGCCGGCCTTGAGGTCGGGCAGATCCTTGAACTCTTCGAGCGGAATCGAGCCTTCCGACTTGAAGCCGATGTCGAGGATGACGAGGTTCTCGCGGATCTCCATGACCGTGGCCTTGACGATCTCACCTTCTTCGATCGAGGCCATCGTGCCCTGGTACATCGCGATCATCCGCTCGTAATCTTCCGAGGTGTATTCGTCTTCCTCGTAGAGCTCAGGGCGGCGGTTGGCAAGCGGCCTGAGCTGCGAGCGCTGCAAATCACGCTTCTCGCGAGCGGTCAGGACCGTGCCGGTTGTGGTGTCGTCGAGTGGGATCTCGACTTCAGTGTCGGGCATGAAGTGGTTGGCTCCAGACTGCGCGGAATGGTGAGCTCGCCGCGCCGAGGCTAGGGAATTTCGGGGCCTGTTTCGGGCCTGCGAAATGCGAACCGTAAAAGCTAGTTTGCCGAACCGCGTGGGTCAACGTGACGAGCCGGCCACTGTCGCGGCCGCGCGCCATCCGTTCTCCGGGTCACTGCTCCGACATCTCCGCCCTTCGCTCCAGAGCGGCGCGGGCGAGTGCCACGATGCGCGCGACCTGATCGGCCTGCGTGATGTAGGTCGTATCCAGCAGAATCGCGTCCCGGGCCTGCACGGTCTGCGTCTGGTCGGCCGCATCGCGCCGCACGAGCAGCTCGGTCTCCTCGGCGATCTCGTTCTCCCCTGGCGAGCGGGCCAGGCGCTGCTGCAACCGGCGACGGGCGCGCTCCCAGGGGTCGGCCACCAGAAACACCTTCAGGGTCGCGTTCGGGAAGACGACGGTGCCGATGTCGCGGCCGTCGACCACGACCGCATGCTCGCGGGCCGCCGCGCGAACCTGCTCGTTCACCCACGCGCGCGCCTCCCGCATCTGGGCAATCGCGGAGACGCCGGCAGTCACGTCGCTCGCGCGCAACCGCTCGTCGTCACGCACACCGTCGATCAGCGGGATGAAGGTGCGTTCGCCGGGCACCAGCGTGATGCGTGCACCGCCGACCAGCACATTGCGTGCGTTCCACGTCGTCATGTCCGGCTGCTGCTCGAGCACGACGGCGGTGAGTGCGCGATAGAGCGCGCCGCTGTCCACGTGGTGAATCCCGAGCTGTTCAGCCACCCACTGCGCCGTGCTCGACTTGCCGGATGCGGCGGGACCGTCGATGGCGATCACCAGTGCCCTGCCCGTCATCGTGCCTGCTCCAGCTCTGTGAGTGCCTGCCAGAACCCCGGAAACGAGACGTCGACGCATGCCGGATCATCCAGCGTCACGGCATTCCCGCGCATTGCGCCAAGTACGCCGAACGCCATTGCGATCCGATGGTCGGCATGCGTGGTGACCGCGCCACGCAACGACGTGGCGCGTCCGCCGACCACGAGCCCATCCGGCAGTTCGTCTGCCGCCGCACCGATGCCGCGCAGGTTCGAGACGACCGTCGCGATGCGATCGCTCTCCTTCACGCGAAGCTCTGCGGCATCCGTGATGCGCGTCTCGCCCTCGGCGTATGCCGCGAGACAGGCGAGCATCGGAATCTCGTCGATCAGCGCCGGGATCTCGTCACCACCGATGGTCACGCCGCGCAAGCCGGCGCATGGCGCCACGGAAATGTCGGCTACGGGCTCGCCACTCACCTCACGTTCGTTCACGAGCGTGAGTGTGACGCCCATGCGCGACAGCACCGCCAGTGCGCCACTGCGCGTCACGTTCACGCCGACGTTGCACACGTCGATCGGCTGTCCACGGAGCACTGCGCTGGCGATGAGAAACAGTGCCGACGAAGGATCACCAGGCACCTCGAAATCGAGCGGCGAGAGCTGATCGACGGGATCGAGCAGCACGGTATCCCCGGTGACGATGATCGGCGCACCGAGGGCCGCCAACATGCGCTCGGTGTGGTCACGGGAACGGGTCGGTTCCTGCACGCGCGCCGACACGCCCGACACCAGCGCCGCGAGCAGGATGGCACTCTTCACCTGCGCGCTGGCCGTCGGGCTCACCCACGTGATGTCGTGCAGGTCGGCACCCAGCACGGTCATCGGAAGTCCGTCGTCCGCAGCAAAGCTGAACGTCGCGCCCATCTGCGTCAGCGGCCGTGCGATCCGGCGCATGGGTCGGCGACTGAGGCTCGCATCGCCCACGAAGGTGCTGCCCATCCGATGGCCTGCGACGACGCCCGCCATGAGCCGCGTGGTGGTGCCGCTGTTGCCGCAATCCAGGTCGACCGTAGGCTCGCGCAGCCCGCGGCGTCCCACGCCGGTGATGTGCAGCTCGTCGCCGTGCGACCAGTGCAGCGGCACATCGACGCCCAGCGCACGCAGCACACCAGCGGTGCTGCGCACATCGGCAGACGGCAGCACGCCGCGCAGCACACTCTGGCCGGTGCCAAGTGCCGCGAACATCAGGGCGCGGTGCGAGAGCGACTTGTCGCCTGGCACCGTCACACGTGCGACGGTACTCACCGAAGCCATGCCTCGAGGGTTGTGGCCAGGTCGGTCTTGTCGTCGCGGTACTTCACGATCACGGGAGTCTGCAGGCTGAGGCCTTCCGCCTCGGCATACGCGCCACGCATGCGCCGCGCGCCGGGGACGACGACGGCGTCAGCCGGGATCACGAGCGGTCGTGTGGCGGAGCCACGGTACACGCGCTCGTGCACGAGATCGAACACTGGCGTGCCGCGCGTGAGCACCACACCGGCACCCAGCACGGCGCCCTGCCGCACCACGGTGCCTTCGTAGACACCGCAATTGCCACCGACGACGACGTCGTCCTCGATCACGACCGGCGAGGCATTGATGGGCTCCAGCACGCCGCCGATCTGCGCGGCGGCACTGAGGTGCACGCGCGCGCCGATCTGTGCGCAACTGCCGACCAGCGCGTGCGAATCGATCATGGTCCCGGCGCCGACCCAGCTGCCGACGTTCACGTACATCGGCGGCATGCACACCACGCCGGGCGCGAGATACGCGCCGCGACGCACGGTACTGCCTCCCGGCACGACACGCACGCCATCGGCGAGCGAGAACTGACGCGGCGGCATCGTGTCCTTGTCGAGGAAGCTGAAACTGCGCGGTTCGCCACCGGGGGAAAGGTCGACGATCTGCCCGAGGCGAAACGCGAGCAGGATGCCCTGCTTGACCCACGCGACGGCACGCCACTCGCCATCGTCGCCCCGCTCGGCGGCGCGAAGCTCACCCCGCTCCAGCGCATCGAGCAACGCAGTGACGACAGCGCGCGCCTCGAAAGGCAACGGTGTGCCGGCCGGCGTCGCGGCGAGTTCGCGGATCGTGTCGCCAAGGGACTGCACAGTCATCGTTCGAGGGCTCCTGCGGCCACCAGCGCTTCGCGCACGGCAGACACGTATTCGGCGGCGAGCGGAACGAGCGGCAGGCGCAGTACGTTACCCGCGCGTCCGAGCAGTTCCAGCGCAGCCTTGATGGGAATGGGATTCGATTCGAGGCCCGAGGCACGGTACAGCGCTTTCAGCGTGCCGTCGTGCATGTGGGCGGTGTTCACATCGCCGCGCAGCATGGCGCGGGTAAGGTCGCTCATCTTACGCGGTGCAGCGTTGGAGATGACGGAGATCACGCCATTCGCGCCGCGGGTCATCAACTGCATCGTCACTGCGTCATCGCCGGAGAACACTGCGAACCCGTCGGGACGATTGCGCATGATCTCCTCGATCTGCGCGATGTTCCCGCTCGCCTCCTTCATCGCCACGATGTTCGGGTGCGCGGCGAGCGTCAGCGTCGTGGCGGCCTCCATGTTGCTCGCGGTGCGCGACGGCACGTTGTACAGCACGATGGGGCGACTCACCGCATCGGCGATCGCCATGAAGTGACCGACGATGCCACGCTGCGGCGGCCGGCTGTACATCGGCGATGCATGCAGCAGGTGTGTTGCGCCGGCATCGATGACGAGCCTGGACAACGCGATGGCCTTCTTCGTGTCGTTCGACGCTGCCCCACCCACGACGGGAACGCGACCCGCCGCCACTTCGGCCGTGATCGCGACGACGCGGAGATGTTCTTCCTGGTCGAGCGTCGCCGCCTCGCCGGTGGACCCGCATGGCACTAGGAAGTCGATGCCCTCGGCAATCTGCCACTCGACCAGTGCGCGAAGCGCAGGCTCGTCCACGGCACCATCCGCAAGGAACGGTGTCACGAGTGCCGTGCCGCAACCCGACAGCGGGAGCTGGATCTCGTCAGGCATCTGCAGTTCCGGTGAGGTCACGAACGACGTCCTCCATCGTGAACGAACCGGTTCTGTTGCGCATCCAGCTCGCCGCGAGCAGTGCGCCATCGGCGAACACGCGGCGATCGCGCGCCTCATGCGTCAGCGTGACCTGCTCGAATGGTGCATCGAGAATGAGCGTGTGCACACCCGGCACATTGCCGACACGCACGCTGGTCACGGGTACGACCGTCCCGCGACTCTGCAAGGCGACGTCCGCCAGGCGTCGAGCCGTACCGGATGGCGCGTCCTTCTTTGCCGCATGGTGCGTTTCGACGATGTGAGCATCGAAGCCAAGCAGTGCCGTGAAGCGGTGTGCCGCATCCGCGACGGTCATCGAGAACAACGTGGCACCGATGCTGAAGTTCGGTGCCAGGAGCACGCCGCCGTGCGACGCATGCACCGCGCTGATCACCGCCTCCTCTGCGTCGTGCCAACCGGTGACACCGATGACGATCGGTATGCCGGCTGCGATGCACATGCTCGCATTTGCCATGACCGCTTCAGCGACGCTGACGTCGATTGCCACATCGGCGCGTGCGGCCTGCACGAGGGCTGCTGTGCCAGGCGAGGCGCGGGAGAACGTCGCCACCACCTCGGCGTCGCGATGCGGTGCGAGTGCGATGATCTCGTGGCCGAGCCGGCCGGTGCCGAACAGCACGACGCGAAGCGTCATGGTGTCACGTCCTCGAACAGTGCGCAGTGCAGCGCGCGCATGGCGTCGGGTGCGTCGGCATCATCGAGCAGGATGGTGAGGTTGATGGCGCTCGCGCTGAGTGACAACATGTGGATGCGACGATGACCGAGCGCCCGGAGCACGGCGCCCATCGCCGCGGCATCGTCGGCGATCCCGGAGCCCACGACGCTCACGATCGCACGGCGACGCTCCACCGACACGTCGCCGATCTGGCGCAACGCACCGAGCAGCACGTCGAGCGGCGCGGTATCGTCCACCGTGACCGAAACAGATACCTCGCTCGTCGCGACGACGTCGACCGACACGGAATGCTCGTCGAACAGCTCGAAGACGCGGCGCAGGAAGCCATGCTGGAACAGCATTCGTCCCGTGGCCACGCGCAGGATCGTCGTGTCGCGCTTGGCGGCAATTGCCGTGACGGCACGCCGCGGGGCATCGAACGTGATGCGGGTGCCGTGGCCGGCAGGATTGTGCGAGTTGTAGATCCAGACCGGAATGCCCAGTCGAACGGCGGGAGCGATGGTGGCAGGATGCAGCACCTTCGCACCGAAGCTGGCCAGTTCGCTCGCCTCATCGAAGCGGATCTGTTCGATCGGACGCGCGCAGGGCACCACGCGCGGGTCGGCGGTCAGCATCCCATCCACGTCCGTCCAGATTTCGATCGACTCGGCCTGCAACGCGGCGCCGATCAGCGATGCGCTGTAGTCCGAGCCACCGCGGCCGAGTGTGGTGGTGATGCCGTCCACACTGGCACCGATGAAACCGCCCATCACCGGCACCTTGGCGTCGTGCACGAGCGGGGCGACGATCGCGCGTGCCGCAACGGCAATCGCATCAGACTGCGGCTCCGCCTTGCCGAAGTTCGCGTCGGTGATCATCACCTTGCGCGCGTCGATGTGCACGGCGTCGATGCCGCGCACACGGAAAGCGGCCGCGACGAGCATCGACGAGGCCCGCTCACCCATGCCGGCAACGGCATCGAGGCTGCGCGCCGTGATGAAGCCGAGCACGGACAGCGCTTCGCAGAGCGAGGCGAGTTCGTCGAAGATGACGCTGATCTCACTGCTGATCTCGTTCCGTTCGACCGAGTGCTCGAGCAGCGCGTCGACTTCCCTCAGGTGCCGCTCGCGCAGTTCCTGCACGCTGGACACTGCGGAGATGAAATTGCCCTCGCTTGCCTGGCGTGCGATGCCGAGCAGCGCATTGGTCACGCCGGCGAGTGCCGACACCACGACGATCGGCCGCCGTGCCAGTCGGCTGCGGACGATCTCAGCGGTCCGTGCGATGGCTGCGGCGTCGGCGACGGACGTGCCGCCAAACTTGCTGATGATCATCCGGCGCGGATCACACCGCGTGCCGCCAGCAGCTCCGCATTCTGGATCGACGCACCGGCGGCACCACGGATCACGTTGTGCCCCATCGCGACGAGGCGGATGTGGAACTGCGGATCTGCGCGCACACGACCCACGTGCACGCTCATGCCGCCATCACGCTGCACATCGCGTCGTGGCTGCGGGCGATCGAGCGCGGTGTGCACGACCAGCGGCATCGGCGGCGAAGAAGGCAGCCCATGTGACGCCGCATCGCCACGCCAGTGGCGCAGCACCTCCAGCGCCGCTTCCGGCGTGACCGGCACGTCGAACTCCACCGACATGCAGACGGTGTGGCCATGTTCGACCGCGACGCGATTGGTGTGCGCGCTGATGATGAACGGGGCCACCGTGATCACGTCACCGTCGAGCGTTCCCAGGATCTTCTGACCTTCGGTCTCGAGCTTCGGCTCCTCGTCACCGATGTACGGCACCACGTTGCCAAGGATGTCGAGCGCCGAGACCCCGGGATACCCTGCACCGGAGACGGCCTGCATGGTGGCGACGAAGAGACGACGCGCGCCGAAAGCGATGTGCAGCGGCGCGAGCGCCATGGCGAGTACGATGGTGGCGCAGTTCGCATTCGTCACGATGGCGCCGCTCCAGCCACGCTGCGCCCGCTGCGTTTCGATCAGCGCGATGTGGGCCGCATTGATCTCCGGAATCAGCAGCGGAACGTCACTCGCCATGCGATAGCTCTTCGCATTCGAGAGCACGATCGCGCCGCGCCGCGCGAACGCTGGCTCGAGTTCCTGTGCCGGACCGCTGTCGAGCGCCGAGAAGACGACCGACTCGGTGATCACGGCTGGATCGCACGGCTGCACGATCAGGTCGCGAACGGCCGCCGGCACGTCCCCCTCGAGCCATCGCGTCGCATCGGCGAACGTCTTGCCCGCTGACCGTTCCGACGCCGCGACGGTCGTCACCGTGAACCAGGGATGATCGGCGAGCAGCCGGACGAAGGTCTGCCCCACCATGCCCGTCGCACCGAGGATCGCGACCGGAAGGCGTGCACCACCGAAGGGATTCCGCACGGTCACCTACGAGTCCAGCAGGGTGCGCGTGAGCGTCATGTACGTGTCGACGCTGGCACGCAGTTCCGGCGCCGAAACGAATTCCTGGTCGGTGTGCGCCACATGAATCGAGCCTGGGCCGAAGAGCAGCGGCGTGCCCCAGCGCGGCAGCAGCGGAATGTCCGAGGTGTACGAGACAGGTCGCGCCTCGAAGCCAGGCACCGTGTGGAAGTGCTGCGCCGGGATGTACGACCCCCATTCCAGCGTCGCGATGCCATCAGCCCACGCTTCGATCGCCGTGCGCAGCGGTGCCGGATCGCCGACGAGACGGAACATCAGTTCGGCCTCGCAGAGACCGGGAATGATATTTGCTTCGGTGCCGCCGCGGATCGTGCCGATGTTGACCGTCGTGTCGCCGAGGACAGGGTCGGTCGGGAGCGGGAGCGCGTGGACCGTGGGCAGCAGCTTCAGGAGCGGTTCGATGGCTGACACTCCGAGCTGCGGATAGGCGGAATGCGCCTCGCGACCGCGGGTGCGCACCGTCACGCGCATCGAGCCCTTGCAGCCCGAGGCGAGGATGCTCTCGGTCGGCTCGCCGTTGATCAGGAATCGGCTCGTCGCGGGGAGATGATTCGCCGCACGCGCACCATCAGATCCCTTCTCTTCGCCGACGACGAAGAGCAGGTCCACACGTTCCTCGCCCTCAGCTACCAGACGCTCGGCGGCGACCATCATCGCGGCGGCGATGCCTTTCGCGTCGCAGGACCCGCGTCCGTACAGCCGGTCGCCTTCGAGACGGGGTGGGATGTAGGGTGGCACGACGTCGAGATGCGTGGACAGCGTCACGCCGCCGCCGCGTCTGGTCGCCCAGACGTTGCCGCGGCCGGTCGTCACTTCCTGCACGTGGACATTCCAGCCCTTGGCGAGGAGCCAGCGGCTGACGAAATCGATGGCCGGTCCTTCCCCGCCCGAGGGGGAATGGATGGCGAGGAGTTCCGAGGCGAGCGCGAGAACGTCGGTCATCCGCGCAAAGTAGTGCAATCGATCGTCAGATACCCGGGGTGGGAATCGAACCCACACGACCTTGCGGTCAGGGGATTTTAAGTCCCCCGCGTCTCACCTTTTCGCCACCCGGGCGGGGTGTAGAACAGAACATAGTCGGGCGGGGCTGCTCGCGCTAAGACCTTATGAAATATGGCACTTAGCGCGTCAGCGTGCGCGGTGCTGCCGCCGGCACGAGCGACCCCGACGTCGCCGACGTACAGGGGCGAAACGGGCGATTCCGTGCTATTCCGGACGGTTCCCACCCGAGTTTCCACTCGACCAGACATGGAGATGTGCAGGCGCCGCTGTGTCGCTTTGCACGGGATTCCAGCCGTCAGGTCGAGCGCGCGTGCGACACGACCGTCACGCACTGGAGAACGCCCTGTGCGGTTGTCGCGCGACGCCGACGGCACGCCGCACGTGCCGACTGGCGGCCGTCCGGTAGCATACTCCTGCGACGTGCCGCGTGATGGACGTCCGTCGCGATTGGAGCAATCGTCCCACCCGCGCGGACGAGTTGCGGCTGCGACGACTCATGTGTCAGCTGGACGGCGCGGCGATTGACCGCCTTCTTGCAACCTCGTGAGCCGCGTCTCAATGGCGGGATCCCGCGTCGATCCATCGGCAATCGAGGCAGTTTCATCCGCGCGAACCCACTCGGCTTCCAACGACTCCAACTCGCCGGCAAGCCATCGCCGCTCGCTTTCCTCATGTACCAGCATTTCCAACGCGAGCCGCCGCGGTTCGTTCGCATCGGCCAGCCAGACGCGCTTGGCCTTGCTCCAATCCTTGCGCTTGCCGAACAAGATGTCGCGCGGATCCGGATCGTAGCGCGACAGGATCTCGGTAGCGTCCGAGATGATGGTCGGTGGCGCGCCCGCCTCGTTCATGATCGGCATGATGACCCGCAATAGGGGCCCGAGATCACTAGCCGCAGTCAGGTAGTTCTGCAGGCGATCCGCGTCGTCATCGTCGGTGGCCAGCACGCCGCCAACGGCGACGCGCCCGTCCGTCTCCCCGAACCACGGGCCGGTGAGACTCGTCCCGACGCGCCGGGTCGGGATGGTTACTGAGGGGGCCATGAAATAGTGCGCAGGCCTTTCATGCGCCGGATCTCACATGCTGATCACGAATGTGGTTTTGGATTACGTGCGGCTGACGCACTACGAATCAATATTCGGCCTCGTCAGTAAATTTGATTCGTTAACAACGATAGGAGGGTTGGAAGCATCTCGACAGGGCTATGACATCGCTCCTGCAGCGCACGTTGGACTGTTCGATGGTGCCCTTTCAATTGCGTATGGAACTGCTTTGCGCGCGGGTCAGTCTCGGCGGTTTTGGGCGGTCGGCTTCAGCTTTATGGGTTTGACCGAGCAAGGCGCAAAGCTCGTGTCGAATCTCAGCAAGTAGAAATCTGCGTTCTATTGTGCTTTATGGTCAATATTATTGCGGTGCCCTCATGCCGGCCCCCTCTATCAGGATAGTTGTCGTATTGCCGCTTGAGTGTGGTCGGGGAGTGAGACGGTCGGCGTGAGGCCGAGGCGTGCGGGGTGCGA
>Ga0105045_10006620_pt1 | contig 10261 bp, 6 predicted proteins | sample MAT02_FD_78089 | JGI IMG/M metagenome (GOLD analysis project Ga0105045, IMG submission 78089) | Freshwater microbial communities from Lake Fryxell liftoff mats and glacier meltwater in Antarctica - MAT-02 (megahit assembly) | ecosystem: Environmental > Aquatic > Freshwater > Ice > Liftoff...
AAACTTCTCCCCGCTTGTACAGATCCATAAATCGGCCGGGTGTGGCAATGATCAGGTCTACGCCTTTTTGCACCGTCTCTATTTGCGTTTTCGGGCCCAATCCGCCAAACAAGCTGACATACCGCAGGTCGGTGTACTTGCCAAAGCGGATCACCTCCTGCTCAATCTGAAGCGCCAGTTCCCTAGTTGGTGCCAAGATGAGCGCACGTGGATGCATGCCTTGTGCGTATTTTATTTTATAGAGGATGGGAAGGAGGTAAGCGGCTGTTTTGCCAGTGCCTGTCTGGGCTATACCGAGGATGTCATGTCCGGCAAGGGCTAGGGGGATGGCCCGGTCCTGAATAGGGGTCGGTTTTTCATAGCCCGACTCCGCAATGGCCTCCAACAGTTGTTTGTTTAGCTTAAATTTTTCGAAAGATGCTAGGCTATCGGACATGATTTTATATTTTTATGGCGGCAAAGTAAAGATGAAACCTAAAAACAATACCATGAAGAAGATACTGATCCGCGGTGCAAAGATAGTAAATGAAGGCAAGATAATGCGGGGCGATGTGTATATAAAAGAAGGGTTGTTCTTTGCGGTAGGCGGGGATTTGTCCGAATATGAGGTTGATGTGGAGATAAATGGGGAAGGAAAATACCTGCTTCCTGGCTTGATTGACGATCAGGTACACTTTAGAGAGCCGGGATTGACACACAAAGGCGATATCTATACCGAAAGCAAAGCAGCTGTTGCCGGTGGGATTACCTCTTTCATGGAGATGCCCAATACTCAACCGCAGGCCACTACACTGGCCTTGCTGGAAGAGAAATATGCCCTGGCTAAAGAAAAATCATTAGCCAACTACTCCTTTTACTTTGGTGCTACCAATGACAACTTGGAGGAATTGCTTCGGGTAGATCCGGCGAATGTCTGCGGGATCAAGGTTTTTCAGGGATCGTCTACCGGGAATATGCTGGTGGATAATCCCGAAAGTCTCGAAAGTATTTTCCGGGAGTGCAAGCTGCTGATTGCCACCCACAGTGAAAATGACCATATCATCAAAGCCAATCTGGAAAAATACAAGGCTGAATTCGGCGAAGACATTCCCGTCTCCTACCATCCAAAAATACGGTCGGAGGAAGCTTGCTACAATGCTTCCAAAAAAGTGGTGGATCTGGCCAGGATGTATGGGAGCAAATTGCATGTGCTGCATATCAGCACGGCACGAGAGGTAACCCTTTTTGACGAGGAGCTTCCTTTGGAGAACAAGCGGATTACTGCTGAGGCCTGCGTACATCATCTTTGGTTTTCTGATGCGGATTATGAAGAAAAGGGGAATTTTATCAAATGGAACCCTGCTGTAAAAACGGCCGCAGATAGGGATGCTATACTGAAAGGAGTACTGGAAGGCCATATCGATATTATAGCTACCGATCACGCACCGCATACGCTGGAGGAGAAATCAGAATCTTACCTAAAGGCACCATCAGGAGGTCCTTTGGTACAGCATAGCCTTGTTGCTTTGTTGGAGATGTACCACCGGCCCAAAATCAAACTGGAAGAGATCGTTCAAAAAACCAGCCATAATCCCGCCGTCCTTTTTGAGATAGAAAAGCGGGGATATATCAGGCCTGGATACCATGCCGATTTGGTTTTGGTGGATTTGGATGATCCTTGGGAGGTGACTAGGGAAAATGTGCTTTACAAATGTGGCTGGTCCCCGTTTGAGGGGCAGACCTTTCAGTCAAAAGTAACCCATACCATTGTATCCGGTCATTTGGCATATGAAAACGGAACGTTTCACGAAGAGGTCAAGGGGAGCAGATTAAAATTTGAAAGAAAATAGTAAGCAGTTATTGTCTTAAAAGAAAAAGGATGTTACCTTTGCATTCCATTACAGCGAAAGCATTGTAGTCGATTGAATACGGTGATTGTAGCTCAGCTGGTTAGAGCGCTGGTTTGTGGATCCAGAGGTCGCCGGTTCGAACCCGGTCATTCACCCAAAGTCCTTTCTGTCAGAAGAAAGGACTTTGTTTTTTTATCAAATAATAAGCTATATATGGCATATTATTTGATAAAGTTTCTTGAATTTAAAAGGTAAAGAAATGTTTAGATTATTTAATCCTTCAAAAAATTTCCCAAAAATAAGGCCTGTGAACATCAGAGATATCCAAATGTACATGGTCAAGTTTGAGGAGTCACTTAAAGTGTTGGAAGAGGTTCAGAAAGAGTCGTTTAGTACGTCATCGAGATGACAGAGAGAGGGGGGGTATTTTAGAACTCCTTTTATTTCCCTAAATATTCAGATTGTTTTTTACACGTTTTATTTTTCTTTCCAAAGGTTTAAACTATTTTTATAAAAACCTAAAAACTTTGTGCTTAGATGAGCTACATACATTTTGACAAGACTCAACTTATAAACCTGAATTATTCTTTGGAGAAAGAAATCATCCGTTCCAACAGGTCCGGATGCTACACCAGCACTACCATCATCGGGTGTAATACCAGAAAATACCACGGACTTTTAGTCGCCCCACAGCCCCAGATAGACACCCAACTGCATGTGTTGCTTTCCAATGTACATGAAACAATCGTCCAAAAGGGATCCAGTTTCAATTTGGGCATAAATAAGTACCCTGGAAACTATTCTCCCAGAGGGCATAAATATTTGGAGGATTTTGATTCGGAACCAAACCCCAAGCTTACGTATCGGGTAGGGGGAGTGGTGCTGGAAAAAGAAATTATTCTGGATACACATGTGGACAGGGTGATGGTAAAGTATACGCTGGTTGATGCCCATACACCAACGAAACTTAGAATCAGTCCGTTTTTGGCTTTTCGAAGTTATCATGGCTTGTCCAAAGCCAACACCTATGTCAACAAGAAATTTGAAAAAATAGATAAAGGGGTGAAATTTCGTCTGTATGAAGCTTACAGCGATCTTTCGCTTCAGATTTCCAAGGAGAATGATTTTGTACCGGTTCCCGACTGGTTTTATAACATCGAATATATTCGGGAGATCGAACGGGGCTATGACTATCAGGAAGATCTGTATGTGCCTGGTTATTTTGAGTTTGACATAGAAAAAGGGGAATCCATTATTTTTTCCGCAGGCCTGGAGGAAGCCAATCCCGGAAACTTGATAGCTTCTTTTGACAGTGAGGTCAGTAGAAGGACGCCGCGTGATAATTTTGAAAACTGTCTAAAAAATTCCGCGGGGCAATTCATCAGCCGACGAAACGGCGAATCCCGGGTGATTGCGGGTTATCCCTGGTTTGGTTGGTGGGGTAGGGACACCTTTATAGCACTTCCCGGCCTGACCCTTACATTGGGTGACACCAAGACATTTCTCGAAGTCATGGAAACCATGTCCAAAGACCTCATGGGGCCACTTTTTCCAAATGTAGGCAGCGGGGTAATGACCAACATGAATTCGATCGACGCACCGCTTTGGTATTTTTGGGCACTCCAACAATACGTCATTTTCACAGGAGACCAACAAACGATTAAGGACAGGTACCTGGTTAAATGCAAAGGTATTATTGATGGCTTTTTAGAAGGAACGGAATTTAACATCCACGTCACAGCCGATGGCCTTATTTCTGGGGGACAAGAAGGAACCGCCCTTACCTGGATGGATGCCGTGACTGCTGACGGACCTGTTACCCAGCGGAGCGGCTGTCCTGTTGAAATCAACGCACTCTGGTATAATGCACTCAAGTTTTACGAGAGCTTGACAGGAGATGAAGAAATAGGCACTCTTGCGGAAAAAGTTGGAAAGACCTTCGTCAGGGAATATTGGAGTGAAAAGAAGGGCTACTTGGCGGATGTGGTAGACGGGGATAGAAAAGACTGGTCTATCCGTCCAAATATGGTTTTTGCGACATCGTTGCCATATTCCCCGCTGTCCGATGACCAAAAGGACAAGGTCCTGGAAGTGATTAAGAGCAATTTATTTACAAATAGAGGACTCAGAACCCTAGCACCAAGCGATCCCTGCTACAAGGGATACTATCTCGGAAACCAATACGAACGGGATAATGCCTACCATCAAGGTACGGTTTGGCCTTGGTTGATGGGGCATTTTGCCGAAGGATATATAAAGCTTCACGGCAAATCCGGGAAGAAATTCATAGAGACAATGGTCGGCAGTTTTGATGGGGTAATGACCCAATACGGGATAGGGACGGTAGCCGAAATCTATGATGGAGACCCTCCCCACCGTCCCAAAGGAGCCATCTCCCAAGCGTGGAGTGTGGGAGAATTGTTAAGAATGAAATCAATAGTCAAAAACTATTAAATGGATCTTTCATGAAAGTATTAATGTTCGGTTGGGAGTTTCCCCCTCATATTTCCGGAGGATTGGGTACGGCCTGTTACGGTTTGGTTAAAGGATTGGCCCACCATAAGCAGGACATGATATTTGTTGTTCCCAAGCTCTGGGGAGACGAAGATCCGCTGGCTGAATTTGTCAATGCAAGTGACATTGAAATAGATTATAGGGAAAAAAGATTCAAACAAATCTGGAAAAATCTCACCTACCTCGAAGTCAGTTCCTATTTGGTTCCTTATCTGAGTCCTGAGCAGTATGCGATCTACACCCACGGGATGAAGGAAGGCCATGAAAATCTTGATGACAGTGTGTTTTCTACCAAGTTTGATTTCAGTGGAAAATATGGGAAGGATCTAATTCAGGAAGTGTCTAGGTATGCCTTGGTTGCCGCCCAGATAGCCAAAGATAAAAAGCACGATATCATTCATGCCCACGATTGGCTGGCCTTTCCTGCGGGGATTGCGGCTAAGACGATTAGTGGGAAGCCCCTGATTGCCCACGTACACGCGACTGAATTTGACAGGTCCGGACAGACCGTGAATAAACAGGTTTATGCCATAGAACGCGCCGGAATGGAAGCGGCTGACAAGATAGTAGCCGTAAGCCAACTTACAAAAAATATCATTTTGTCCAAATATGGAATTCCTGAGGAGAAGGTAGTCGTCCTTCACAATGCGGTTCTGGATACCACTGCCATTAAATACAAGGCAACCAAGATGGTGCCGGAAAAAATAGTTACCTTTTTGGGTAGGATCACATTTCAAAAAGGTCCTGAATATTTTGTGGAAGCGGCCGCAAAAGTATTGAAAAAGGACGATAACGTTCGGTTTGTAATGGCTGGATCGGGCGATTTGCTCAATCCCATGATACAGCGGGTGGCTGAATTACGGATAGCAACCAAGTTTCATTTTACGGGATTCCTTAAAGGCAATGATGTGGACCATATGTTTGCCATCAGCGATGTCTACGTCATGCCTTCCGTATCCGAACCATTTGGGATTTCACCATTGGAGGCTGTTCGCCACAATACCCCTGTCATTATATCCAAGCAGTCCGGTGTTGCCGAAGTTTTGCAAAATGCCATAAAAGTGGACTTTTGGGATATTGATGCCATGGCAGATGCCATCTTCGCCTTGCTGCATTACAATGGCATATCCAATATGTTTAAGGAACTGGGCAGGGAGGAAATCAAAAAATTGAAGTGGGAACATGTCGCTTTGAAACTTATCAATATTTACAAAGAAACCGTTAAAAAATAGTATATGAGAACCATCTGTTTTTATTTTCAGGTACATCAGCCCTATCGCCTAAAGCCATACCGATTTTTTGAAATTGGAGATGACCATAATTACTGGGATGATTTCTCCAATAAGAGCATCATGCGCAAAGTGGCCGAAAAATGCTATATTCCCATGAACAACCTGCTGCTGGAGTTGATTCACAGAAATAATGGAGCCTTCAAAGTCAGTTTTTCCATCTCCGGCACTTTCCTGGATCAAATGCAGGAGTATGCCCCAGATGTACTCGAAAGCTTCCAAAAGCTCGTAGCATCTGGCCATGTGGAGCTAATGAACGAAACCTATGGACATGCCCTATGTTCCCTTAAAAGCAAAAGCGAATTCAGGGACATGGTGCATTCGCACCAACAGAAAATAAAAGAACTCTTTAACGGATATACCCCAAAGGTATTTAGGAATACAGAATTGATCTATTCCGACACTATCGGACAGATGGTATATGAGATGGGGTATGAAGGCATTCTTACAGAAGGAGCCAAGCATGTCCTGGGATGGAAAAGTCCCAATTACGTTTATGTAAACGCCCTGGAACCCAAGCTCAAGGTATTGCTTAAAAATTTCAGGCTAAGTGATGACATCGCCTTCCGCTTCGGTGAGCCCAAATGGTCCGACTACCCCTTGACCACTAATAAGTTTGTCAAATGGATCAATCAGATACCCAAGGATGAAGAAGTCCTGAACTTATTCATGGACTATGAAACCTTCGGAGAGCACCAATGGGCTGAAACAGGAATTTTCGATTTTATGAAACACCTGCCCGAAGCCGTTTTTGCAGGTTCTGACTTTGGGTTCTCAACGCCATCGGAAGTTATCGCCAAGGCTTCCCCTGTAGGAATGATCCATGTGCCGACCCCTATCAGCTGGGCAGATGAAGAGCGTGACCTTACCGCATGGTTGGGCAATGATCTACAGGATGAAGCTTTTGACCGCTTGTATGAATTGGAAAAGCAAGTCAAAAACTCCAAGAATCCGGATATTTACCGGGACTGGAATTATTTGCAGACCAGTGACCATTTTTACTACATGTGTACAAAGTTTTTCTCCGACGGTGACATTCATGCGTACTTTAGTCCCTACGAGAGTCCTTATGAAGCCTTTATCAATTACATGAACGTATTGAGTGACTTTATGCTAAGGTTGAAAGAGGAAGAACAGGCCACAGTGGCCCAATAAAGTGTTACATACTTAAAGCCTCTGAACATATGACAGAGGCTTTTTTGTTATCCTATTCACGAAAGCAGGTATTATTCCGGCCTATGAGTAAGGCGAAGGCCTCTCAAAAAATTTCGCAACACCTGATCTTTGCAGGGTCGGTACTGGGATTGGGAAGGGTTGCGGAAAAAAGCGCTCAACTCGTGCTTGCCAATATGCTGGCCCGCCTTTGAGAGGATTTCCAACATGTCCTCGTCCTGTAGTGACAGGGCAATCCTGATTTTTCGAAGCACACCGTTATTGCTTAAGCTTTTTTCAATCACCGGTGGGCTGTCATCTTTTTTACCCCTTCTTTTTACAATCCACCCATTGAGAAACTGGGCAAGGTCTTTGTCATAAATGGGTTTGAAGGCAGGATCATCGTCTTTCTTCAACCAGTCCGAGACCTCTGCCCGGGTGGCAGGCCTTCCCCCCAGCTCAAACAAGGACATCATTTGGTCATCGCTGAAATCAAAGGTGTACCGCAGGCTTCGGAGGGTGTCGTTGTTGTTCATGGAAGGAGATCTTAGTTCACGTCATTTGGTAGGACAAAGATAGGAAACTTCTATACTCGAGCTTTACAATTAACCCGGCATGATGAAAAAACAAAGGCCTGGGAAATCTCCCCGGCCTTCGCTTGTATAAATACTTAGTCAGTTTTGGTTAATCAGTTCATCTCCACTGCTTCGATATTTTTGAAGTAAACCTGCTTGTCCGCATCCAGATCAACCAAGACCGCGCTGTCGTTTTTGATGTAACCACTGAGTATTTGCTTGGAAAGCTCGTTCAATATCAGCCGCTGCATGGTTCGCTTAAGGGGTCTGGCACCATACTGCGCATCAAAACCCACCTCACCCAAGTGGTCCAACACCTCCTTGGTAGCATCAATCTCAATGCCTGACTCCGCCAGTCTGGATTGGATTTCTTTCCACTGAATGTCTACGATTGTCCGGATGATGGCCTTGTTGAGCGGCTCAAACATGATGACCTCATCGATACGGTTGAGAAATTCGGGACGTACGGATTTTTTCAGCAAGTTCAATACCTCCGCTTTGGTGTCCTCCATGACCTGCTCCTTGTTCCATTCCTCCATTGTGTCGAATCGTTCCTGGATCAAGGTGGATCCGATGTTAGTCGTCATGATGATGATGGTGTTTTTGAAATTTGCCAGCCTGCCCTTGTTGTCTGTCAACCGCCCATCATCCAATACTTGCAGCAGGATGTTGAACACATCAGGATGTGCTTTTTCGATTTCGTCCAGTAAAACGACGGAATAGGGCTTCCTTCGCACAGCCTCCGTCAGTTGTCCGCCTTCGTCGTAACCCACATAGCCGGGAGGAGCACCTACCAGTCGGCTTACGGCATGCCGCTCCTGATACTCAGACATGTCTATACGTACCATCGCATTGTCATCATTGAAAAGGTATTCCGCCAGGGCTTTTGCCAGTTCGGTTTTACCTACACCGGTGGTCCCAAGGAAGATAAAGGAGCCTATTGGCCGCTTTGGATCCTGGAGTCCTGCCCGGCTTCTGCGCACGGCATCAGACAAGGCCGTAATGGCTTCTCTTTGACCCGCCACCCGCTTACCCAATTCATCTTCCAGATATAACAGTTTTTCCCGCTCACTTTGCACCATTTTCGAGAGGGGTATGCCGGTCCATTTGGACACAACAGAAGCGATATCCTCAATATCCACTTCCTCTTTTAGCAGTGGGGATCCCTCCTGCATGGTTTTCAGTTGCTCCTGAAAAGACGTAAGTTTTTTGTCGCTCTCACCGATTTTACCATATCGGATTTCGGCGACTTTTCCGAAATCCCCAGCCCTTTCGGCCTGTTCGGCTTCGATTTTCAGCTTGTCTATGTTTTCTTTTTCCCGCTGAATCCCCTGGATAACGGCTTTTTCACTTTCCCACTTGGCTTTGACGGTTTGTCTTTTTTCGGATAGATCAGCGATTTCTTTGCTAAGTACGGTTTCTTTGTCCTTGTTTTTTTCCCTTCGGATGGCCTCGCGCTCAATTTCAAGCTGCATTACTCGGCGGTTGAGCTCGTCAAGTTCCTGGGGAAGGGAGTCAATTTCCATCCGTAGTTTGGCAGCCGCCTCATCCATGAGGTCGATGGCTTTGTCCGGTAGGTAGCGGTCCGAAATGTACCGCTGGGAAAGTTCCACCGCCGCAATCACCGCATCATCCTTGATCCGTACGCCATGGTGAAGTTCATATTTGTCCTTGATGCCCCTAAGGATGGATATGGCATCCGCCGCATCGGGTTCATCGACGATCACTTGCTGAAACCTTCGCTCCAGCGCCTTGTCTTTTTCAATGTATTTCTGATATTCCTTGAGGGTGGTGGCTCCGATGGCGTGCAATTCACCGCGAGCCAGTGCCGGCTTCAGCAGGTTTGCCGCATCCATAGCCCCTTCTCCACCTCCTCCAGCACCAATCAAGGTATGGATTTCGTCAATAAAGAGGATAATCTGGCCTTCCGAGTCTGTAACTTCTTTAATGACTAATTTCAGCCTTTCCTCAAATTCGCCCTTGTATTTGGCACCCGCCACCAACAGTCCCATGTCCAGCGAAATGAGCGTTTTGGTCTTCAGGTTTTCAGGGACATCCCCACTTACGATACGCTGGGCAAGCCCTTCTACTATGGCCGTCTTACCCACACCTGGCTCTCCCAATAGAATGGGGTTGTTTTTCGTCCTTCTGGCAAGAATCTGCAGCACCCTGCGGATTTCCTCATCTCTTCCGATTACCGGATCGATCTTCCCTTTCTTGGCCAGTTCATTTAGGTTTTTGGAGTATTTCTCCAGCGACCTGTATTTGGATTCTGCGTTTGGATCTGTCACTTTATTTCCTTGTCTAAGTTCTTTGATGGCTTCTGTCAATGCTTTTTCTGTCACGCCCTGATCCTTGAGTAACTTTGCCGCGGCTTCATCCCCCACGAATATTCCGAGAAGCAGGTGCTCCACCGCCACGTATTCATCTCCAAAGGATTTCAGGTAGTCTTTTGCCTTTTGAAATACTTGGTTGGCGGCATTGGAAAGGTAGGGTTGTTGCTGACCAGATACTTTGGGAAACCTTTTGATGATTTCCTCAAGTTTTTGTTGAATCAGGTTGGGATTAATGCTTAGTTTTTTTAAGATAAAACCGGTGACGTTTTCATCTTCCAGTAAGATGGCTTTCAGCAAGTGAGCCGGCTCTAGGAACTGCTGTTGTTCGGCCGTACAGAGCTCTAGGGCTTTTTGTATAGCTTCCTGTGATTTTATGGTGTATTGTTTGAAATCCATTCGTGGTATGACTTTACTTGCCAATCAATAAAATATTTTGACTTGTATTATCCTTTCGTACACAAATTTGCATCCAAATTCAAAAAAGTGAATTTCCCTGAAACAATGTCCGAATTTGAACAGTTTTATAAGTGTTTTCAGCCGTTTTGTCAGCGATTTGTGGGGTATTA
>Ga0105045_10006621_pt1 | contig 10261 bp, 7 predicted proteins | sample MAT02_FD_78089 | JGI IMG/M metagenome (GOLD analysis project Ga0105045, IMG submission 78089) | Freshwater microbial communities from Lake Fryxell liftoff mats and glacier meltwater in Antarctica - MAT-02 (megahit assembly) | ecosystem: Environmental > Aquatic > Freshwater > Ice > Liftoff...
AAGCCGCCCAGGGGGACGGGTGAATTCAACCATCAAATGCGACGCATCTCAGGAAGATCGAATGGCTGCTTTTGGCCGACAGGCGACCGGGCCGCTACCGACCCGAAGCGGCCGTTCGGCTGGGGGTGATCGCCAAGGTTTCTCGCCGCAATTGGCGGCACGACGACCGATATGGACTCGCCGACGCCGTCAGGGGATGCGTCGGATTGTTTACCGGACACGGTCGGTCCACACTCGCGAAGATCATCGGGTGGCGGGCCAACGCCCGGCACGCCGATCGGAAGTGTAACCGGACAGTGATGGCCGCATACTCGGTAGCTTGGTAGCAGGAGCCACTATGTATACCACTGTAGGCAAGATCAAAACCTCCATTCGTGCCCACTGGTTTCTGCTCGCCGCGGCTGCGGTCGTCGCAAGCGACCTCGCGGTTGCTTCACTGGATGACTGGTCTAACCCCAGGTTGCTTGAGGCTGGAATTCTTTTTGACTTGAGCGTGGTGGTGCCGGCGCTCTATCTCTGGTGCTATCGCTCCCGTGGTAAGGCAGCCATTGTTCGCGCCATGGCGTTGAGTTGCCTTGGAATTTGGGTGGCTGGCCACATTGTGCCAAGCGAGCACCATCGGGTTCTCAGCACTGTCGGCTTTGTTCGCTACGTTGGCCTTGCGGTGCTGATTATTATTCAGCTCAAACTTGTGCTGATGATCTATCGCGCGGCCTTCCGTCGTGACGATGACGCAGCACCAACGGTGTTGGCGACAGCCAAGGAGGCTGGCATGCCAGAGTGGGTTGCTCGCCTGATGGCTTGGGAGGCATCGTTGTGGCGCAGGGCTTGGGATGCGGTTCGGCGCATGATTGGTCGCAGCTAGCACCCAACGATTCATTCAAGCCGCAATGGTAGTTCCTTCGCTTCAGTGGACAGCCTGATCCAACGCCTCAGTAGTTCAACTTCCGCTCGTGGCCGACAGTCAACCAGGCTGCTTCGACCCATTGGAGACGGCCGGTCACGGATAAGTAGCGAAGTGAAGGCGTAGTTCAAGAAGGTGCAACCCGGCCTCTGTTTCACCACCGCGGGTCTTCGCACGCGGCTGGGCCGCATCTGCAAGCACGAGGGTCGCCGCCGAGGTCGCGTCACTTACTCTGCCCGCCAGCGGACCCCTACATCACCGGCCAATGCCTCGCGGTGGATGGCGGGGTTCTGCGTCACTGGCCTTGAATGCCGGGCCGATCCTTTGCAACAAACTGCGGTGCATTTGATGCTGGTTTTACCTTCGTGCCCTAGGTTGCTCGGATCCGAATCACAGATTCACAGTGGCCGCTGTTTAGGTCAAGCCTTGGAGGACGTCGTGGATAAACTGCGCGAAAACCGCCCCGGCGGGCGTTGGCTTAGCAAACGCGCCGTCATGGGATACGTTGCAGTCATCCTTGTTTTGGCCGCCGCGCTGATCCTGATGCCCATGCGCGGGGCTGCATACGATGTCGCCCGCAGCTCGCTGGTCGTCAGCTCCGTCGAGCAGGGCGCGCTGAGCGTTCGGGTGCGCGGCAACGGCCTCCTGCGGCCACGCGTAGAAAGCACGTTGAGCGCCCAGGTCAACGGCCGGGTGGAGATGGTGCATGCTCGGGCTGGCGTCACGCTGGCCCAAGGCGACCCCATCGTGACCTTATCCAATCCGGCCCTGAACGAGTCGGCGGATGTCCTTAAATGGCAGATTGTGGCTTTGTCTGCCGAGTATCGCGCCTTGGAGCAGACCCTGCAGAGTTCCCAACTCGACCTCAGAGTCGCGCTGCTGAGTACTGAGACTGCGCATGAGGACTCCAACCTGCAACTCGAGCGGGAAGCGGCGCTGATAAAAGACCATGGCCAGGTGATCTCGGAACTCGAACACAGAAGAACCCAGCGCAGTGCCAGCCAACTGAAACAGACTCTCGCGCTGGAGGAGCAGCAATTAAGCAGTTTTCGGCTCAAGGCAAGGGCGGATCTGGCCGCCAAGAACGCCCGGATCAGCGAAGTGCGCGAGCAGCTCGCCCGCGCAGAGCAGCAGGTCGATGCTCTGCAGGTGCGCGCACCGATCGCGGGGGTCCTGCAGGAATCCCAGCTCACGAACGGACAGCAGGTGACAGTCGGTCAGAGCCTGGCCCGGGTCAGTGACACGCGTTCACTGTACGCCGAATTGCACATTCCGGAGCAGCAGGCTCGCGAGCTCGTGTTGGGCCAACCTGCGCAGATCGACACGCGCAACGGCTTGGTCAACGGCTTGGTCACCCGCGTGGATCCTGCCGTGACCAATGGCATCGTCAAGGTAGACGTCGAATTCGTTGGCCCGCCCCCCGCTGGCCTTCGCCCCGACCTGAGCATCGAAGGCAACGTCGCCGTGGCCGAGATTCCTTCCACGCTCTACGTGCTCCGCCCGACCTTCGCGCGCCCGGCGGAACGTGTACATGTGTATAGGCTGGTGAATGACGACTCGGCAGAGCGCGTGCTGGTCGAATTCGGCCGTAGCTCGGACAGCCATATCGCGGTAAGGAGCGGCCTGTCGGTCGGCGACAAGATCATTACCAGCGACACCTCCACCTGGGGTGATCCCCAGCATATCTCGCTCACCAACTGACGAGGACGGGGACATGCAGGAACCACTGATCAAGCTGTGCGGCGTCGAGAAGGTCTTTCTGACCGATGAACTGGAAACCAGGGCGCTTTCCAACATCAATCTCGACATCATGCCGGGCGACTTCGTCTCGATCTGCGGCCCGTCCGGCTGCGGCAAATCGACGCTGCTCGCGATTCTCGGGCTTCTCGACACACCCAGTCAGGGTGAATACGTGCTCAACGGGAGGAAAGCGCACGAACTGTCCGGCCCCGAACGCGCACGCATACGCAACATCGAGATCGGATTCATCTTCCAGGCATTCAACCTGATCTCGGATCTGACCATCATGGAGAATGTGGAGCTTGCGCTGACCTACCGCGCGGGTGTGAGTCGGGCTGAATGTCGTCAGCGGGCGCGGGAAGCGCTGGCCAAAGTCGACATGGAACATCGCTCTCGCCACTATCCTTCGCAACTGTCCGGCGGCCAGCAGCAGCGCGTGGCAATCGCGCGCGCCCTGGCGGCAAGCCCCTCGCTATTGCTGGCGGACGAACCGACCGGCAATCTGGATTCGGCCAATGCCGACATGGTGATGGAGATCCTGCGGTCGCTGCATCGCGAAGGCACGACGATCTGCATGGTGACCCATAACGCCACGCTTGCCGACACGGTTTCGCGTCGCATCACCGTCTTTGACGGTCACATCGTCGACGACGTGCATCAGCACGCCAAGGCAGCCTGAGATGAATGCCCTGCTACGTGAATGGAGCTACGTTCTGCGGCTGCTCGCCAAGTCACCGGTGGTTTCGCTGTTGACAATCATGGTATTCGCTACGGGGTTCGGGCTGGCCGTGTACATGTATGTGCTGCTGAAGATGTTCGCGTACGCCGACCTGCCTTTTCCCAACAGCGACCGCATCGTAACCATCGACGCGGTGATCAACGGCGTCGATCAGGAGGATGGCCTCATTCCGCTGCACGACTATCGCTATTTTGCCGCCCAGCAACAAAGTTTCGAGATCTTCTTTCCGGGACGTTCCGGGGGCGTGCTTCTGACCGCAGGCAGCACCGCCAAGCGCGCACGGGGGAACCACAGCGGTTCGGCGATGTTCTCCCTAACCGGGGTCAACCCTCAGCTCGGTCGTGCCTTCGGACCTGCCGATGAGCAATTGGGCGCGGCTCCGGTGGCGATTCTGTCGCACCAGCTGTGGCAGCAGTTCTACGGAGGCGACACCGGCATCATTGGCCGCACGGTGAGAATGAATGATAGGCCGACGACCATTGTCGGGGTCATGCCCGAAGGCTTTCGCTTTCCTGTGTCCACCGAAGTTTGGCTGCCGTTCGAAGATTCGGGCGTCGTGCATCCGGGTGACAAGTCGCAGGTACATATCTACGGTTTGCTAAGACCCGGGATTTCGATCGCCGAGGCGAATCGCGAGTTGCAGCGCCACGCCGCTGCGCTGGCGCTGGCGCATCCTAGGACCAACCAAGGCCTGAGTGCCAAGGCATGGCGGTTTACGCAGGCGCAATTGGCCGGCGCGATGGGGTTGATCGCCGTGATGGCGAGCGCGACGGCATTCATCTTGCTGCTGGTTTGCGTCAACGTCGTCAATCTTCTGATTGCGCGCGCTGGTGAAAGGCAGAAAGAGCTGGCCATCCGCGCCGCGCTCGGCGCTCCCCGTCACCGCTTGATCAGGCAAATGCTGCTCGAGTCGATGTCACTGGCTGTGGCCGGCGGGGTAATCGGCATGTTGTGCGCCGTGTGGGCAATGGAATGGTCACGTATCCAGTTCGAAGGGTTTGGCGAGAACATTCCGTTCTGGTGGAACTTCAGCATCACCTGGGAGACCCTGCTGTTCGCCACCACACTGATTTTGGGTATCGGGTTGGTCGTTGGCATAGTGCCGGCCTGGAGGGCCAGCGGCGGTGAGCTGACGGGGTTCCTGCGCGACGGCACCCGCGGTGCACTGGGGCGCCGCGTAGCCCGCTTCACGCGTGCCTTGGTTGGCGTAGAAATCTTCCTGTGCGCTGCGTTGCTGATCGGCGCTGGCGTATTGGTCCGCAGCATGCATCTGACCGTGAATGCCGACTACGGTGCGCAGACTAAGGACGTACTGATGGGACGCGTCAGTCTCAACCAGTTTATCTACCAGGAGTCGGAGGAGGCCGTGGTGCGGTTTGCCGAAACGGTCAAGCGTGAGCTTGAGTCGGATCTGGACCTCCGCACGGAGGCGGCGATCGTCGCCACCCTGCTGCCAGGTCGTTCCGGACCTCTTTCATTGGCGCTGACTGAAGACATGGATGCTTCGGACAGGCAGCTGCCGAGAGTCTTGACCGGTGCGGTCCTGCCGGGCTATTTCGAGGCACTGAACATCCGTCTCCTTGAAGGACGAAGCCTTCAGTCGTCCGACACCGCCACCAGCGTTCGGGCCGGCGTGATCAACGAGAATTTCGCCCGGCAGTTTTGGCCAAATACGTCGGCACTGGGAAAACGGGTGAAGCTGGATCCGCAGGCACCGGACAGCCCTTGGCTCACGGTTGTCGGCGTGACCGAACGGGTGCTGCACGGCCCGCCGATCGAAACCAACCGCCAGAGACCGGTGATATACCTGCCTCTCAGCCAGCGCACCGAGCGCGAGCTGGTCGTCGCGGTGCGCTCACCGCGCGAGGCGTCCGCGGACCTTCTGGCCGGCGCGGTTTCGCGTGCCGATGTCGCGGTTCCGGTCTGGGGCGTGGAGTTGCTCGCATCCTTCATCGAACGCAACGACAGCGGCACGCGCTTTATCGGCTGGCTGTTTGTCGCCTTCGCGCTGCTCAGTCTGCTGCTAGCCGGAAGCGGGATCTATGCCATCACTGCCCGCTCTGTACAGCTACGCACTCATGAGATCGGTGTCCGCCGCGCGCTGGGTGCGAATGAACGTGACATCTTGATCCTGCTGTTCAAGGAGAGCAGCAAGCAACTGGTGATCGGATGCACCATCGGCCTGATTCTAGGCGCGGCGATGGTCAAGCTGCTCTCGGGCGCGATCTACAATTTGCGTGGAGATGCACCAATCCTCTTCGTGTTGGTCGTGATGCTGCTGGCCGCGATTGTCGGCGTTGCAACCTTGATACCCGCCCTGCGGGCAATCCGGGTATCGCCAAACGTGGCGCTACACTATGCGTAAGTCTCCCGATAGCAGCGGCGCTATGAAGCGCTGCCGTTCGAGGCGCGCCGTTCAAGGCAAGGCTCTGCGATGTCGCTGATGCCGGAAAGTTTTGAGTCAACTGATGCAAGGGGATGCGCGAATGGTTGCAAACACACCGCCGCTCAAATTGCTGCTGGTGGAGGACGACATCGATATCGCGGCCGGCATCGGCGACTACCTTGCCGCGCACGGGGTGCGGGCCGACTTCGCCTACACCGCGGCTCAGGCGCGGGCGCGGGTGCTGGCGGAGGCCTACGACTTGCTCGTGCTTGATATCAACCTGCCAGACCAGGATGGACTGGCGTTGTGCCGCACGCTCAAGCGCGACTGCGGGCTGCGTTCGCCGGTGCTGTTCCTGACCGCCCGGGGCGAACTCGGCGACAAGCTGCACGCCTTCGAGGCCGGCGCGGTGGACTACATGGTCAAGCCGTTCGCACCGGCGGAACTGCTGGCGCGGGTGCGTGCGATCGTCGCGCACGTCCCGATTGCCGGCGGCGCGCAGCTGCGCGTAGGCGGTTACACCCTGGACCTGCGCGGCCACCTGTTGAGCCGCGGCGAGCGCCGGCTGCAGTTGCACCCTGCCGGCTTCGCGATCCTGCGGCGGCTGATGGACGCCAGCCCGGGCAGCGTCGGCAAGGACGCACTGTGCGAGTCATTGTGGGCGGACGAGCCGCCCGACAGCGAGCCGCTGCGCGCGCATGTCTATCACCTGCGCCAGGCGCTGAAGCAATGTTTCGGCCAACCGCTGATCGACACCGTGCGCGGCGTCGGCTACCGCTTCCTGATGCATGAGGATGATCGCAACGATGACGCGCCAACGCAACCTTAGCCACGTCCTGGCCCGCCAGTGGATGGCCTTTACCCTGGGCCTGTCGGCGCTGTTCATCGCCGCGAGCTTGTGGTTGCTGTTCGCTCTGGAGGACAGCTTCATCGACCGACGCCTGAAAGCGGTCGCCGCGACCGTGCTCGATCCGGCGATTGAACCGCCCGCGTTGCCGAACCAATTCCGCGTATTCGCGATGCCGCAACTGCCCGACGACATCCGCGCGCGAGTGATGGGCGAGGCACTCGGCCACTTCGAGGAATTCCGTCGCGACAACGGCCGCTATGTACACGTGCTGCGCGCGCGCACCGTCGCCGGTCAGCCTTTTGCGGTGGTCTACGACGTGACCGACGAGCTCACGGTCAACGCCGGCATCCCGCAGTTATTCGTTTATGCGTTGCCGCTGTTGCTGTTGCTGCTTGGGTGCGCGTATTTGCTGGCACGCGCGTTTGTGGGCCGCGTGGCCGGGCGCGCCAAGGCACTGGTGGAACAGGTGCTCGCCAGTCCCGACCCGCAACGCCTGCATGCACTGGCACAACGCGAACCCGTGCGCGAGTTCAGCGAACTCGTGCGCCTGCATGCAGACGCCTGGCAGGACCAGCTGGCGGCAGTGGAACGCGAGCGGCAGACGCTGGCCTTCCTCGGGCACGAGCTGCGCACGCCGTTGCAGTCGGCGCGCACCAGCCTGGCCCTGCTCAATGACAACCGGGCCGATCCGGCCGCGTGGGCGCGGCTGCAGCGCGCGGTCGAGCGGCTGGTGCGCGCCAGCAACGCCATCCTGTGGCTGTCGAGCGATGTCATTCCGCCGGCCGGCAGCCTCACCCAGGCCGCTGCCTGCCTGGGCGAACTGGTCGAGGAGTTTCGCCCGCTGGCCACTGCCAAGGGTCAGCGCATCGAGCTGGCCGTCGCGCCGGGACTGTGCTGGCCGTGGCCACGCGAAGTGGTCGAAGCCGTGCTCGCCAACCTCCTGCTCAATGCGATCCAGCACGGCGATGCCGGCACCATCGTCATCGACGCCACGCAAGCCTCGATGACGATTCTCAATCCCCGCGTTTCGGCGGACACAGGCGGCTTCGGGCTTGGCCTGCAGATCGTTCAGCGGCTGGCCGCTCGGATCGGTTGGAAGGTCGCGTTCGGCAGCGACGAGCTGACCGCCACCAGCATGATCATTTGGCCTTTGTTGCAAACTGGACGGAGTGACCCGTGAATCAATGTCTGGGCAAGACGCGAAGCACAAGAGCCAAGGTTCTGCCTGCGCTGATCCTTGCGCTGTTGCTCAGCTTCCCACTTGGCCTGTTCGCCTCCGCATCGTCCTCAGGCTTGCATGCCGATGTCTCCGCGCTCCTCAAGCAACAAGCATTGACGGGCGCGGTATGGGCAACGCTGGATCCTGACGGCGGGTTCACGGTCGATGCGGCAGGCGTCAGGGATGCGCGCAATGGTCAGTCGCTCAGCCCCGATGATCGCGTGCATATCGGTTCGGTGGCCAAGCCGCTGATCGCGACGGGCGTGCTCCGGCTGGTGACGGAAGGAAGGCTGTCGCTGGACACTCCCGTCGCGTTGCTGCTGCCGGACGTCGCCTTCCACAATCCCTGGGAAGCGAGCCATCCGCTGCTGCTGCGCCATCTGCTGGACCACACGTCCGGATTGGACGACGCGCGGCTCTGGCAGGTGTTCAGCCTCAACCCGCGGCCTGATACACCGCTGCGCGCGAGCCTCGGGCGTAATCCGTTGCTCCTGCGCGTTCGCAGCCGGCCGGGCACTCGCCTCTCCTACTCCAACACGGGCTACACGCTGGTGGGCATGGTGATCGAGGCGGTCGCGGGTGCGCGCTACGAGACGTATCTGGATGCGCATCTGCTGCGTCCGCTCGGCATGCACAGCAGCAGCTTCCGGTTCATCTCGCAGACCGGCCCGCAGGCGGACGCGCAACTCGCGATGGGCCACTTCGAGAACGGCGTGACGCAGGCCGCTGTCCCGACCTACTTGCGCCCCGCCGGTCAGTTCACCACCACTGCCGAGGACATGGCCAGCTTTGCCCGCTTCCTGATGGGCAACGGCGAGATCGACGGCGTGCTCTTCGTCGACCATCAACTGCTCCGCGCCATGGGCAGGCCATCGACCACCGAAGCGGCAACGGCGGGTCTCGAGGCGGGCTATGGGCTGGGGCTGGGTCGCCGCGACCGGCACGGCGTACTCGGGCGCTGTCACGTGGGGACGACGGTGGGCTACCGTGCCAACCTGTGCCTGTTCCCCGAGCAGAAGAAGGCGTTCTTCATCTCGATCAACGCTGACGTCGAGACGGCGGATTACGAACGGCTCGACGCACTGCTCATCCGTGCGCTCGGTGTCAGGCCTGTGGACCCTGCGATGCCGGCCGCTCCGCCCGCAGGGATCGGCGAGTGGGAGGGGACCTACGCGCTGTCGCCGAACCGAATGGCGAGCTTCGCGTATCTCGACCTCTTGCTCCATTTCGTCACGGTGCGCTGGGATGGCACTCAACTCCATCTGCAGCCGTTCCAGGGGCCAGCCAAGTCGCTCACGCCGATGGGTGGGATGCTGCTTCGGTCGCATGACAGGACCACCCCGTCGCATGTGCTGTTGACGTCATCCGACGGCCGACGCGTCATCGGCGACGGATTCCAGACCTTTGAACAGGTCAGCCGATGGCGCTTGGTACCGCTCTGGACGAGTCTTGCGGCCGGTGTAGCGGGTCTCGTGTATCTCGTGTCGGCGGGCGTGGTTGGTGCGGTGCGCCGACGGTTGAGGGCTTCCGACCCGCTCTTCGTTCCGTTCCTGGCGACGGTGGCACTCGTGCTTCCCGTGCCGTTCTTCCTGGGCCAGTCGTTCCTGCAACTGGGTGACCTGACCCCGGCAAGCGCTCTGCTGGCGGTGGTGACGGCAGTGTTGCCGCTGGCGATGCTCGTGGGTCTGGCCTTGCACTTTCGCCATCGCCCTGCGGGGGCAGTGGCCGTGCTCGACGGCCTCGCCATGCTGGCGGTCCTGCAATGGGCGATCGTGCTTGCGGCTTGGGGACTGGTGCCGTTGCGACTCTGGGCCTAGCGGGGGCTTCCCACTACTTCCATCTGTACTCGACCGACGTCTGGTCGAAAAGCTTGGGAACTACCAACGTAGTTAAAGGTCAGCTGATGAAACTTCCTGTCGTAGTTCGCCGTTTTCTTGTTTGGTCGCCGTTATTACTGCTGGTGTGGATTGGTCTCTTATTGTTGTGGCCACTGTCGCAACCGCCGCTACCGACGATAAGCAATCATCCGCTTTTGATCCACAACGTGCAGTTGATCGATGTACTGACCGGTGAGGTGCGCACCGGTCAGTCTGTGTGGATTGACAATGGCCGTATTCAGCGGATCAGCCCGGCTGCAGCCGAAACGTTCACAGACCATGCATCGGGCAAATGGCACCGGATCGACGGCAACAACCGGTTCTTGATCCCGGGCTTACAGGATATGCACACTCACAGCATGCAACGTTCGCCACAGATCCACCATCCGCTGTGGCTGGCGGCCGGGGTTACATCACTGCGCGATATGTCCGGTTGTGTTGCGGCCAGCGACAGTTTTATCGCTTGCGCCGCCGATCGCAAAGCCTGGCAACAGCAGATGCAACATGGGCTGCGCAGCAGTCCGCGTTATCCGATACAAAGCAGCT
>Ga0105045_10006622_pt1 | contig 10260 bp, 12 predicted proteins | sample MAT02_FD_78089 | JGI IMG/M metagenome (GOLD analysis project Ga0105045, IMG submission 78089) | Freshwater microbial communities from Lake Fryxell liftoff mats and glacier meltwater in Antarctica - MAT-02 (megahit assembly) | ecosystem: Environmental > Aquatic > Freshwater > Ice > Liftoff...
GAAGCCGACGTATCTTTCGCGGCCACAACGGGTTCGGCGTTCGCAACCGGCGCAATATCGAATAATTGTTTTTCAGGTGGATTTAGAGCGGGAATTTCCTCTCCTGCGGACCCAGTGGTAGACTCCGCAGTCGCCTGAACATCCTGGACGATATCGTCTCCAAAAATATCAAAATCCTGAGCGTAGGCTTTACCGAGTGCAGCAACAAACAAAAGTGCGACTACCAGCGTCAAGCAAAACTTAGGGACTCTCGTGACATTCATTCTCAAACCTCTTAAAAAAAATCCGGTCCGTCTATCTAAGCGAGCGGCAGGTTTTAACTTACCAGTTATAGTTTGGGCCCATTGTCCCGAACGAATCAATTGTCCCGAACGAATCAACGGACGGGACATTGGTCCCATCCTACGGTGGTTTTCATTCTGCCGATCGCTGTGTACCGACCCGTGAGAATCGTTCTCGTCAAAACGTGTGCTCACATAATCGTCAAGAAAAATGTATGCGGAAGTCCGAAAACCGACAACCTTTGAATGCGCTTTAAAACGGAAAGTTCATATAAACCTCACGATCCAAAAATTATTTAATAAATCGTTCACCATTTAATAGCGTCTGATCAATCCAAACATGATCCGTGGGTAAAGGTTCTGTAGCCAACGCTTTCAAACCGCCAGGATAGTCGATAGCCATAACTGATCGATACGGAGTTGATCCTGCGCATTAAGAACCTGTGGTCAATAGGCCCCGTTCTGGAGAAAATTCTTTTGTCACTCGTGGTGCAGGTCAGAGACTTAACCAAGACTTATCCGGACCTATCCGTCGGGACTCGCGTAGCCGTCGATCACATTTCATTCTCCGTGGCGGCTGGTGAAATTTTTGGCGTACTAGGTCCCAACGGTGCAGGCAAAACGACAACCCTTCGCATGCTCAGCACGATCCTCCGTCCAACAAGCGGAACGATCATCATCAATAATGCCAACATCGACACCGACCCGCATTTAATCCGCAAGAGCATCGGTTTCGTCTCGAACAACACTGCGGTTTATGACCGAATGAGTGCCCGAGAACTTGTCGAGTATTTTGGTCGCATGCACGAAATGAGTCGCGACTTACTTCGTGCGAGAATTGAAATTGTTTTTAAGAAACTCTGCATGGATGACATGGGGAATGTTCCATGCGGTCGCATGTCGACAGGTATGAAGCAGAAGGTCTCCATCGCGCGAGCCCTGATTCACGATCCTCCCGTATTGATCTTTGATGAAGCTTCGGTGGGCCTAGACGTGATGGTCACCCGATCACTACTACAAACCATCTCAGCATTGCGCGATGAGGGGAAGTGCATCATCTTCTCGACCCACATTATGCGAGAAGTTGAAAAGCTTTGCGATCGAGTCGCGATGATGCATCGCGGACGCATTCTCGACATAGGTACGCTCGATGAACTCGCCGAAAAGTACCAGCAAAACGACTTTGAAGATCTCTTCTTTTCACTTTTGACGCAAGACGAACAGTCTCAAGACGCTGGAAGGATACATTCGTCGTCGCACCACATCGCCGGAGAGGGGGTACCCTTCTGATGAAGTGGTCGCGTGTCATGCTGATATTTACTCGCGAAATGCGAGACCAAGTACGCGATCGGCGAACGATGTTTACCATCTTCGTTCTTCCGATGCTACTCTACCCATTTATGGGCATGTTGATGCTTCAAGTAGCTCAGTTCAATGCAGAGTACCCCGTCGCAGTGACTTGGATCGGCCAAGAGAACTGGCCCAGCGAAAGTCCGCTTGTGATCGACGACGAACAGCATCGCAGGTCGAACGAACTGATTCATTGGACTCGACATGAGCCCTCGAGCTTAACGGAAGATGCGCAAGTCGTCGCTGAAAATCTAGTTCGCAATGGAGCGACCGACTTTGTATTGGTGACAAAGCCAGGCTTGAAGGCCTGGCTAAGCCAGTCTACATCCAAACTCGATGATAACGTCACTAGTTCTACAGACGTACCAACGGATCAATTTTCCGCAACCGATAAATCAATCGTCCCAATTCTTACGGTCGTCAATCAGGCGTCAGATGCATCATTAGTAGCGGCAAAACGTGTCGGTACACTGATCGAAGACTGGCGTTCGGCATGGCTTCGGAAACAACTAAGTGACGCGAACCTGAATCCATCGATTGTCGACATCGTTGCGATCCAAAGAGTCGATGTCGCACCGGCGGAAACGAAGCAAGCCTTGGTTTGGTCCAAAATATTACCGCTCATTATGTTGGTTTGGGCTTTGACTGGCGCGTTCTATCCTGCGATCGATCTGTGTGCTGGCGAAAAAGAACGAGGCACACTGGAAACACTTCTGTGCAGCCCAGCCTCTCGTACTGAGATTGTTTGGGGAAAGCTGCTTACTGTCATTTGCTTTAGTATTGCGACGGCTGTTCTGAATCTCTTTAGTATGCAATTCACATCCAGTTTTGTAATGCAACAATTTGCTTTGCTGGGAGGGCCGGAATCGGTACAAGCCCTGGGGCCATTGCCGTTGTCTTCACTGACATGGCTTATCGTTATTCTCCTCCCAATTTCGGCAATGTTTAGTGCGTTAGCGCTTGCCGTTGCCGCCCTGGCCCGCAGTAGCAAAGAAGCCCAGTATTATCTGATGCCCTTACTGCTAGCTGGCCTTCCGTTGGTGATGCTACCGATGTTGCCTGGCATTTCGCTTGGAACGGGTACCGCAACAATTCCAGTAACCGGTGCCGTCTTGTTGGCTCGCGCCTTGATCGAAGGGCATCTCGCAGAAGCATTCCTGTATTCGCCGATCGTGATCGGTGTTACCGCCATCTGCTGCCTGTTGGCAATTCGATGGGCGGTTAGGCAGTTTGAAAACGAATCCGTTTTGTTTCGCGAAAGCGAACGATTTGAATTGCGAGCTTGGCTTCAAAACATGTTCCAACATCGTACGCCAACCGCCACAGCTGGCGAAGCGATGCTCTGCGGATCAATCATCTTGGTCGCGTTGTTCTTTGGTCGCATGTCCCTCGCTTCAACTGAATTGAGCTGGGACTCGATGACTCACTCCACGATTGTGATTCAAATCGGAATGATTCTGGCACCATGCTTGATAATGGCAACCGTTCTGACGTCGTCGGTCTGGAAGTCACTTCGCCTGGGCCGACCTCGTTTAGCGGATATGTTGTTTTGCTTCGGGCTGGGGGTTTCCTTGCACCCCGCCTACATGGTTCTTTCGTCTGCAATTCAGTACGAGTTCCAATTTGGATCGGACACGAAAGAAGTCCTTCTTTACATCGACACGATGATTTCTGCAGCGCCGCTTTGGTCGGTTATTCTGACGCTGGCAGTTGTCCCTGCGATCTGCGAAGAACTCGCGTTTCGCGGGTTCATCTTCGCTGGCTTACTTCAGCAACGGGGCACTCTCCGTGCGATTATTGTTTCCGCACTATTCTTTGGGCTTTCGCACGGGGTGCTGCAACAAACTATCGGCGCAACCCTGATGGGTTTAATCCTCGGAGTCGTTGCATGGAGAACCGGAGGAGTTCTAGGATGTATCGTACTCCACATGACTCACAACACCCTAACAATGATTGTTGCTCGAGCAGGCAAACAAACTCAGCTAATCCCACACTTTTTCGAGTGGGCTGTCGTTCGTACGACCGACGGAGGAGTCGCTTACAGCAACCTTTGGACGATCCTGAGTATTGTTATTGCGACGAGCATCCTCGCTGCACTGATGTGGAATAACCGTCCAGAGCACCGAGCCGACTTACTCCGTGAAGGTTCTCTGACCTAGTGGTCCTGTAACCTAGTCATTGTGTTTTACTCGAGCTACCTTTTGGCTGGAAAAGCGAAAGGATGGCTCAATCTGCACGGCTCAATCTGCTTCGAGCGATTTACCCCAATCGCCCGGTGTAGCTTGATCACCTCGCTGAAGGTTATAACGTTCCATCTCCAAATAACCTTCCAAGATCAAATGCGCCGCGACACGATCGATGGTCTTCTTTTTCTTCGTACGACTTAAATCGGCCGGCGCAAGCATTCTATTCGCAAGCGCGCTGGTAAAGCGTTCATCAAAAAACCTGACGGGAACGCTGGTGAAGTGATACAGCCATTCGGCGAAATCACGTACCTCCGTCGACTTGAGACTTTCATTCCCGTCGCAATGGATCGGTAATCCCAATACCCATCCAACAACGTTTTCACGATCGGCGATTTTCTGGAAGTAAACTTTATCAAGCGGCTCGGTCCGTCGCGTGTAAGTGTCTAAAGGACCAGCCCAAGTCTGGCTCGGATCGCAGATCGCGATTCCAATTCGAACCGTCCCGTAGTCAACTCCTGCAAGCCGACCAGACAACGGCCAGTCGCCGAGCACGATCGTCGTGCTCAATTTAGTCTTATTAAACTTACTCGGATCGGGTTTTCCCATGTATCAAGTATACGTTTAATCGACAGCATGTCCCGCGCCCTTTTGGAAGTTCGCGATCCGTAAAAGAGATTTATCAGGATTGAGCGATCGTGGAGCATACCTACGACTCGCCGAATGCGTTCGATCAGATAAACTACATTGACAAATAGCTGACAAATAGCTGACAAATAGAATTGCCAAATAGAATTGACAAGTAGAACCATTCATCGTGACCATCGACCCTTACTTGAACCATCGCACCTTCAAGAAACCGACTTGGGAAGTTGTTGATATGCCCCCACTGGAGCCTCTCGCTTTCATGATATCTATCGAATGGTACTGGTTGGCCCTGATCGGATTTATCACGATGCTTGTTGGCCTCTACGCAGTATGGAAGACTGAATTCCAAGGCCCCGCAGCTGGCATTCCAGGAAGAATGCGTGACTTTGCAAAAAAGGCCATCGCCACGGCCGAGCGTGATCATCATGTGAAACTCGACTACTCTGAGGCGTCTATACAGCAAATCGATCAGATATTGGAAACGTTTTCCAAGCGACATCAAGCTAATCCCATTCCTGAAAAGGAGCTCAGTCAAATTGTTCTCACCTGGGGCGGATACGTAGGAACGGCTCTCATTAAGCAAATTGGCGGTTCGTGGCAGGTGAATAGTTCAACCGCAGGAGCTAACACCTATCCCATCGTCTATCCGAAGCCAAGCGAAAAGTCATCTGGAAAGAACGCGAGTCAGGCCGAAGCAATTCCCGTGATTTGGTGTCTCAAACGAATTCGCCACGGAGCGAAAGAGTCGGTGGCCGCAAAGTATCGCCAGGGATTAGAAGCTTAGTAAGCCTCACGGGACCTTCACGTTGACGGATTGTTTCCTACACCTGGGAAACTTTGTCCTGAATCTGCTTGAACACACCCTCAGTGTCCTGCATTCCATCGATCACTGCAAGTTTTCCTTGCTTGGCATAGTAATCAACCAGCGGGGCGGTTTGTGTATTGTAGACCCGCATCCGTTCATGAATTGTCTCGCGATTGTCATCTAGTCGGCCCTCGCTCACTGCTCGCTTTAACAATCGCTCGATCAACGCGTCTTCCACGACGGCTAGCTCCAGAACGATATCGAGTTTCAAGCCATTCGCAGCAAGATGATCGTCAAGCAATTGGGCTTGAATCATCGTCCTAGGAAATCCATCGAATAACCCGCCAGCGGCACAGTCGGGTTGCTTCAGGCGTTGTTCGACAATCCGCATGACTAAGTGATCGGGCGCGAGGCGACCAGCGTCAATATAGGATGCGACCCAACGTGAGAGAGCAGTGTCCTCGCTTTTAACAGATCGAAGCATTTCTCCAGTCGACAAATGGGGGATCTTTAGGAACTCAACCAATCGCTTGCATTGAGTTCCTTTGCCCGCACCTGGCGGCCCGATAAAGACTATCCTCATCAGAAACGCCTTCTTAAGACTCAAGAAGCCCGCTGTAGTTTCTCATCAGCAAATGCGAATCGATTTTTTGAATCAAATCAAACGCAACGCTAACAGCAATCAGCAATCCGGTTCCACCGTAGAACGCTGCCACACTAAAAGACACACCAAATTGACTCGTAACCAACGTTGGAACAATCGCTACAATCGCCAAGAATGCTGCACCAACATAAGTGATTCTAACCATCACACGCTCGAGGTAATCCGCGGTTCGCTTCCCAGGTCGATAGCCTGGAATAAACGTTCCGTGATCCTTGAGGTTCTCCGACATCTCCTTTGGATTGAACGTGATCGAAGTCCAAAAGAAGCAGAAGAAGAAAATCAATAGGATATAAAGAATGTTGTAGATGAACGAAGAAGGATTTTGAAACACAATCGCACCGTTAGTCAGATAACGAGCAAGCGTGTTGGAAAAGCTGTTTTCGTTACCTGTTCCATCGATGAATGCAGGTGCAAGCAACTGCAAAATAACGCCAGGAATCATCAGCAAACTACTTGCAAAAATGATCGGCATGACCCCTGCCTGATTAATCTTGAGAGGCAAGTACTGCTTCGTGCCACCATACACCTTTCGACCTCGAACATGCTTGGCGCTCTGGGTTGGAATGCGACGCTGAGCCAGCGTAATAAAGACTACCGCAAATACGACGGCGACAAAAAGGCATCCGAGCACGATTAACACGTCCGGACCGATCTGTCCTTGCGACATGCCACTTAAAGAAGTTTGCATACTGCTACGAAGATTCCACAATGCGTTTGGCATCTGTACCAAGATACCTGCCATGATCAATAAACTAATACCGTTACCAATACCATACTCATCGATCTGCTCACCCAGCCACATTAAAAAGACGGTACCGCTGGTCATGACCATTACCAGCGTCACCTGCCATCCCAAAGAGAGCGATCCGGAAGAGTTCAAGAATTGTTCCGAGACCGTCGCTGTTCCGCCGCTTCCAACCATGAAATTCAAATAAACCCAACTTTGAATCAAGCAAATAATCACGGTCAGATAACGTGTATATTCGTTGATCTTCTTGATCCCGGTCTGGCCTTCCTTGCGAAGTTTCTCAATGGGTGGCCAAACGGTTCCGAGCAGTTGAAAAATGATCGACGCCGAAATATACGGCATGATCCCCAAACCGAAGATGCTCAACGTTCGCAAGTCAGTCGCCGCGAACATAGACACCTTCTCGAAGAACGCATTCAAAGTCCCATCCATGTCACCAGTGCTGCTTTTCATGACCGGCAAGCGAATTTGATAACCGATTCGATAGATACCCAGTAGCATTAACGTCAGCAAAATCTTCTGGCGCAATTCGGGAATTGTGAAAATAATACGCAGTTTTTCAAGCATCTCAACATATCCATTCCATTATAGACCTGCCAGGAACCCATCGCCCGGCCCAGTACTGATCCAGTTCAGCACCTTGCTCACGTGACAATCGTTAAATTCCTAGCTGAATGTATTTGTATCTGCAAAAGGGGAATCTGTACAAGTCTGAACAGATCGATGACCCCGAAGAACAGAAAAAAAGCCCAGGACTTCCTGGGCTTTTCATTTCATTTTTTGGTAACCCAAGCAAAAGCTCAAGCTATCCCGAAAATTTACTCAGCTTGCCCGGCGTTCAAAGCTGCTACGCGTTCCTTGGGCGTCCGCTTAGCAGCCACAATGTTGACCGACCCACCAGCCGCCTCAATCTTCTGCTTAGCGCCTTCGCTAATACGAGTCACCGTTAGCTTCAAAGCCTTGGTGACCTCGCCATCGCCAAGAATCTTGATCTCGTCGCAAACTACCTTGACTAGGCCACATTCGCGGAGAGTGGTTGGATTAACTTCCGAACCAGCCTCAAAACAAGCGTTCAAATCGCTTACGTTTACGCCGAAAACAATTGGAGCGAACTTGTTATGGAAGCCTCGCTTCGGAATTCGTCTAATCAGTGGCAAGTCACCACCATTAAACATCGGATGCCGTGAGTAACCACTACGCGATTTGTGACCGTTGTGTCCACGAGTCGACGTCTTTCCCATCCCGGAACCGACCCCACGTCCAACTCGACGTCGTGGTTTATGCTTTACAATACCTACGTGTACATCATGTTCGTTCATGACAGCGTTACTCCTCGCAGACGTTCGACGTCTTCTCTTGTACGTAACTTCTTCAAGGCGTCAAAAGTGGCCTTAATTAGAACGGTCGGATTGTTCGACCGGAAACTCTTGGTAAGAATATCTTTGATACCGGCTGCTTCGCAAACCGATCGAACGGCCTGACCAGCGATAATTCCCGTTCCAGGACTTGCAGGCATCAGCAAAACGTGAGCCGCTCCATAACGACCGGATACAACGTGCGGAATGCTACCGTCGATAATTGGAATCTGGATCTGCTCGCGGCCAGCCTGCTTTTGAGCTTTGGCAACACTCGGTGGAACTTCGTTCGCTTTGCCGTAGCCGTAACCAACCTTACCTTTTCCATCACCGACTACGACCAAAGCCGCAAAGCTAAATCGACGACCACCCTTTACGACCGCAGCACAACGCTTGATCTTAAGGACACGATCGATTACGCCGTCTTGCTGGTTCTTATCATTGGCTTGTGCCACGCTAAATCTCCGGTAATCCCAATTCGAACTGTAATCTTGTACGAAAAACGTATCTCGTCACCACCAGGGTGTCGCAAACCCAACTTACCCACTCTTAAAACTTTAGGCCAGCCTCTCGAGCGGCATCTGCTAACGCAGCGACGCGACCATGATACTTGCAATGTCCTCGGTCAAAGCAAACCTCGGAAACCCCAGCCGCAATAGCTCGCTCCGCTATCACTTTGCCTAGCACAGTAGCTGCCGCACAATTCCCGCCATAACCAATCTTTTCACGAAGCCCTTTGTCACGGGTAGTCGCCGAGGCAATGGTCTTACCTGCTTCATCGTCGATCAACTGAACGCTCAAATTCTTCAGCGTACGATTTACACACAGACGAGGCCTCGATGCCGAACCAGTCATCCGGTTTCGAACTCGAAAACCACGTCGCTCGCGTTGGCCGTTAACTACTCTTCGCAGATCCACTTTTAATTACCCTTGATCAGTCTATATTCGACGTGGCTAAAGTACACGTCATCCGATTTATATATTGCTAATGAACTACAATCCGAAGGACAACAACGTATGTTTCCGTAAAGAAACCATACCAACTACGTTGCACTCTTACCGGCCTTGATCTTGACCACTTCACCTTGATAGCGAACGCCCTTACCTTTGTAGGGCTCTGGCTTACGTAACGCTCGCACTTCTGCAGCAAACTGACCAACTTTTTGCTTATCGCATCCCTTGACTACTACGTGAGTCTGATCAGGACACGTCACTTCCAATCCTTCTGGAATCTGCTTGTGAAGCTCATTGGCGAACCCGACACGAAGTTGAAGGACATTCCCTTTGATGGCAGCCAAGTAGCCAACACCGATAATCTCAAGCTTCTTTTCGTAGCCACTCTTCACACCCAGAATCATGTTGTTGACAAGAGCACGAGTCAATCCGTGGAAGGCACGACTCATACGCTCGTCATCGTGACGCTCTACCAAGACAGACTTGCCATCTTCTGAAACCGAGATTGAAACTTCTGGCCGATGCGAGAAAGACAGCTTTCCCTTTGGACCTTCCACTTCAACAGTTCCGTTCTGCACAACGACTTTGACGCCGTCAATTACAGTTACAGGCTTTCGACCAATACGCGACATGTTACTACACCAATTCCAATTAGCTAATTTCGCAAAGAATCTCGCCGCCCAGCTTCTGCTGGCGGGCTTCGCGATCGCTCACTACGCCCTTCGATGTGCTGATGATGGTAATTCCCATCCCGTTCATAATAGGTCGCAAGTCTACGCACTTCGCGTAAACGCGGCGCCCAGGCTTGCTAACTCGTTTAATCGTTTGAATCACTTGCTCGCCGTTAGGACCATACTTAAGCTCTAAGCGAAGCACCTTCGATGGTTCCCCGTCGACTTCAGTAAAATCCCAGATGTAACCTTCTCGCTTGAGCACTTCGGCAACGCCCTTGCGTCCCTTGGAGAGAGGCATATCCACAAACTGTCGCTCTACACGTACAGCATTGCGGATTCGGGTGAGCATATCTGCGATTGGATCTGTTAACATATATCAATACCCCTTTCTTTACCAACTGGCCTTACGGACGCCTGGGATGAGACCTTTATCAGCGAGGTTGCGAAAACAAATTCGACAAATGCCGAACTTGCGATACACCGCTCGCGGACGTCCACACAGCTTGCAACGATTTTCTTGTCGAGACGAAAACTTCGGCTCTCGATTCGCTTTAGCAATTTTGCTCTTGCTGGCCACGGATATTGATTCCAGAAAAAA
>Ga0105045_10006623_pt1 | contig 10260 bp, 9 predicted proteins | sample MAT02_FD_78089 | JGI IMG/M metagenome (GOLD analysis project Ga0105045, IMG submission 78089) | Freshwater microbial communities from Lake Fryxell liftoff mats and glacier meltwater in Antarctica - MAT-02 (megahit assembly) | ecosystem: Environmental > Aquatic > Freshwater > Ice > Liftoff...
CGCTGCTGTCGGCGTGGATTTTGACCGTGACGGCGGTGGCATGACCGGCCAGCGCCTCGTCAATCCCGTTGTCCACCACCTCATACACCATGTGGTGCAAACCCGACCCGTCGTCGGTGTCGCCGATGTACATTCCGGGGCGTTTGCGAACCGCCTCCAACCCCTTGAGAACCTTGATGGAATCGGCGCCGTATTCTTCCGGCTTCTTGGCCGCTGCGGTCATGGTGGAATATCCCTTGCCTTGTGGGGCATTCTTAGCGGCTTGGGGGGGGAATGTCACGCAGATGACACAAGATATTGGGTCAGGTCAGCACGATAACGACACCTACAACAATCAGCAGCAGACCCGAGACAAGGTTCATCCGGGCCAGATTAGACGGCGAGGACAACAGGGCGCGGGCCCGGTCCAGAAACAGCGCAAGCCCCAGGTTGCCCACCAGCGGGACCATCATGGATACCGCCAGAATGGCGACGATGTCAGTCGCGGTCAGGCGGCCAAGGTCAAAGAACCCCGGCAGAACCCCCATGTAGAACAGAATCGCCTTGGGGTTCCCGATCACCGCCGCCACACCCGTGGCAAAGCCCGCCCAGGCTCCGGGGCGTGTCATCCGATTGCCGGCCGCCAGTACACCGGCAGGCTGGCGGATCAGCATCACACCCATCGCGACAAAAACCACCGCCGCAACCCAGCGCAGCACCGTCAGAAAGTCGCTGTAGATCGAGAGGATCCAGCTCAGCCCAAGAATCGCAGCCAGCGGCCAGACCACATCGCCCAGCGCCACGCCCACCGCCAGCGGCCAGGCGCTGACGAACCCGCCCGACAGCGACCGCGCCATCAACGCCACCCAGACCGGGCCCGGCACCGCCCAGAGCGCGGCCATACCCCCGGCATACAACATGAGGTCGTAACTCGAGACGGTCATTCCATAACGATCCTTGATAACCCGTCGGTTTCGGCCACATGCACCGTCTGACCGCGTGACCCCAGACTATCAAACAACCCGGCCTCGGTGCCCGTCATCAGGGCCTGCGCGCCCAGCGCGCAAAGCTCGTCATACAGCGCCGCGCGGCGGTCGGCGTCCAGATGGGCAGCCACCTCGTCCAGCAGCAGGATCGGCGCGGACCCCAGGCTTTGGGCCAGCGCGCGGGCGTTGGCGAGGATCAGGCTGATCAGCAGCGCCTTCTGCTCTCCGGTCGAACATTGGTCGGCGGGCGTGCCCTTGGCCGCATAGATCGCTTGCAGATCAACGCGATGCGGACCGGACAGGGCGCGCCCGGCGGCCATGTCGCGCTTGCGGCCCTCGGCCAGCGCCAGCGCCAGATCGTCGGGGAAGGGCGCGCCATCTGGGTTGATCATCGCCAGATCGGCCTGCGGGAAGGCGGTCTTGGCCCCGTCCTGCGCCTCAGCCAACCGCGTCAGGGCGGTTTGCCGGTTCGCCGTGATCACCAGCGCCGCCTGCGCCATTTGCGCCTCCAGCGCACGATACCAATGGGCATCGGCGATCTGGTCGCGCAGCAGCCGGTTACGGTCGCGCATCGCCTTGTCGTAACTCAGCACCGCGACGGCATGATCAGGCGCAAAGCTGAGCGATATCCGGTCCAGAAACTGCCGCCGTCCTTCGGCGGATTCGGTCCACAATCTATCCATGGTAGGTACCAACCACAGGACACGCAAGATACGGCCCAGACTGACCTGTGTGGCTGGCTTTTCATCAATCCGAACCAGTCGCCCCTCACCCGGTTCGGCCCAGGTTTCAACCCCATGCGCCGCCGCCAGACCCAGCACATCCGCCGTAACTTTCCACCCTATCGCCTGGGGCTTGTGCGCCAGATCTTCTGCCGCTGCCCGACGCAAGCCGCGACCCGGGGACAAAAGTGATACCGCCTCCAGAATATTCGTCTTGCCTGCGCCATTAGGCCCGACAATAGCCACAGGCCGCCCATCAAACTGTAAACGCGCCGCGCGATGGCTGCGGAAATGCGACAGCGTCAACGCCGTAATCGCAAGACCCGCCACGCGTAACCTCTTTCATTTTCTCATAAATATCCAAAGGGAGCAGACATTGGTGCACCGTAGGTTCAAGCACCAACGTCTGCGCGGGGGTGCTAAATCCCCGGCGGTCGTCACACGCGCATCGGCATGACGACATAAATTGCGGATGTATCGTTCCCCTCACGCATCAAGGTCGGATCGCCGGAAGAGTTGAACAGAAACACCGCATTCTCCCGATCCACCTGACTCGCGATTTCCAGCAAGTACTTGGCGTTGAAACCGATTTCCAGCTTTTCGTCGGAATAGGCGACGGCGAGCTCTTCCTCGGCGTTGCCACTGTCGGGCGCGTTGACCGACAGGATCAGCCGATCCTCTTCCAGCGACAGTTTCACCGCCCGACTGCGTTCCGACGACACGGTTGCAACCCGGTCCACCGCCTTGGCAAATTCGGTGGCGTCGACCTCCAGTCTGCGAGAATTTCCCATTGGAATCACGCGGGTATAGTCGGGGAAGGTGCCGTCGATCACCTTGGACGTCAGGGTGATGACGGGGGTGGCGAAGCGGACTTTGGTCTCCGACACCGACACGGCGATGATCGCGTCGTCGTCGTCCAGCAACTTGCGCAATTCGCCCACGGTCTTGCGCGGGACGATGACGCCCGGCATGGCTTCGGCATTGGGCGGCAAGGGGGCGTCGATGCGGGCCAGACGGTGGCCGTCGGTCGCCACACAGCGCAGCACGGGGCCAGATTCCCCTGTAGAAACATGCATATAGACGCCATTGAGGTAGTAGCGCGTCTCCTCGGTCGAGATGGCGAATTTTGCCTTGTCGAACAGACGCCGCAGGACCGGGGCGGGGGCCGAGAAGTTGGTGGCGTATTCCGACGTCGCCATCACCGGAAAGTCTTCGCGCGGCAGGGTCGCAAGGCTGAACGAGGACCGCCCGGCGGTGATCGACAGCCGACCCGTGGCCGCATCGGCAGACAGCGCCACCAGTGCGCCGTCAGGCAGTTTACGGATGATTTCATGCAGCATCACCGCAGATACAGTGGTCGACCCGGCGCGTTCCACCATCGCGGGGGCTTTGTCGACCACTTCGATATCCAGATCGGTGGCGCGGAAACTGACAGTGTCGCCTTCGGCCTCGATCAGGACGTTGGCCAGAATCGGGATCGTGTTGCGACGCTCCACCACCGATTGGGCCTGCGCCAGCGCCTTCAACAACGTGCCGCGTTCGATGCTGAGCTTCATTGGTCCATCCCTTTGGCCGCCCCTGTCGGGGAGGCCGAAATTAGCGGTTTCTTGTGGTTTCACAAGGGTTTTGGCGGTGATCGTGCGGCTTGGCTGCCCGTTGGGGCTAAATCCTTGAGAACGCAGCGTTTACACCGCGAAATCCGGCGAGTTTAGCGGTCTGCCACCTGTGCGCCCCCCGTACACCCCCTGTGCAGACGAAACGGCGGGCGCGCGACGTTAACTTGTCCCTGCGAATCAGGGGAGGACGGAGGCCGGGTAACGTGGCACCCTAGCCTTGCAACGCGCGGCGCAGCAGGACGAGGTTGTCGACCAGATCGCTGTCGGTGACCATCAACTCTTCGATCTTGCGCACGCCGTGCATGATCGTGGTGTGATCACGCCCGCCAAACCGGCGACCGATCTCGGGCAGGGACCGCAGGGTCAGCTGCTTGGACAGGTACATCGCCACCTGCCGGGGCCGCGCGATGTTGCGCACCCGTTTGGGACCGATCAGGTCGGACAGGCGGATATTGTAGTGCTCGGCCACCTTGCGCTGAATTTCCTCGATGGTCAGCTTTCGGTCGCTGGCGCGCAGGATGTCGGACAGGCAGTCTTGCGCCAGGTCCAGCGTGATCTCGCGGCCCACCAGCGAGGCGAAGGCGAACAGACGGTTCAGGGCACCTTCCAGCACGCGGACGTTGGTGGTGATACGGTGCGCCAGAAATTCGAGCACGCCGGGCGTCAGGGTCAGACCCTTGTACTGCTCGCGGTAATAGTCGAGTTTCTGTTGCAGAATATTCAGCCGCAATTCGTAGTCGGTGGGGTGCAGATCGACGACCAGACCGCACTGCATGCGGGATTTGATCCGATCCTCCAGATCCTTGATCTCGCCGGGTGCGCGGTCGGCGGAAATCACGATCTGCTTGTTGTTGTCGACCAGCGCGTTGAAGGTGTGGAAGAATTCTTCCTGCGTCGACTCCTTGCCCGCGATGAATTGCACGTCATCGACCATCAGCACATCGACCGACCGGAACATACCCTTGAAATCCATGATCTGATGTTCGCGCAGAGCCTGGACGAATCGGTACATGAATTGTTCGGCCGACAGGAACAGCACGCGCAGTTCAGGCTGGCGGGCCTGCAATTCATGGGCGATGGCGTGCATCAGGTGCGTTTTGCCCAAACCGACGCCCCCATACAGGAACAGCGGATTGAACGTGACGGGACCCCCGGCGGCCACCCGGCGGGCGGCGGCGGCGGCGAGTTCGTTGGGTTTGCCGACCACGAACGTCTCGAACGTGAAGCGGGCGTCAAGAGCGGACCCCGGCAGGCCTTCCTCGCCGTTCCGGCCCCGCAAAGACCTGGCCACCGGTATGGCGGCAGCGGGCAGGCGGGCGGGGCGGGCGGTGGCGCTGGCCACGATGAATTCGATCCGACCGACTTCGGCCCCCGCATCGACCAGTTGGCCCAGAATGTGATCGCCGAAATTGCGCGAAACCCAGTCGCCAAAGAATGTCGTCGGCACGGCAAAGCGCACCACGCCATCGGTGAGGCCCGACAGCTTCAGGGGTTCGATCCAGATCTGATGGTTGTTCTTGCCCACCCGCTTGATCAATGCGTCCTGAACCTTGCCCCAAGTCTCTTGTATCATTTTTTCTTTCCGCCTTTGGACAACCAACGCCCGGATTTCCCCGGTGTCGTCCTTCCCCCAAACCACACGCGATCCCCTGTCGACCAGACAATTGGAAACCCGGCAAACCGATGCCGACCGCAGAGGCCCGACACCCGCGTGCCGCCGTGATAAAGGGACAAGAAACGGCTCAGATTGCGCGGAAAGCCCGGCAACCGATACCCTCCGGTTTGGCAGTTCGCCGATGGCGAAACCGCTAACCGTTTGACCACAAACCCTTTATATCAATAGGCGGAGAAATGCCTGGCAGCATCCGCCCTGATGTTCGGTTTGCGATCGTCTCTTTGTCCCCCAAGTCGACGTGAATCGCCTGTAGACGGTAACAACGCCGTGCGTCGGCGCGCAACTGAACTTCGATGTTGACAGGGGTTTGTTTCAGCGAATCCTGACAGCCTTGCAAATCCGCAACGGCGAGGGGCTGATCGCCAATTCTGTCTTGCAAACACAAAAAAAACGCGCCCCGGAAGGGCGCGCCATTGGCGGAATTCGTCTCGTTTCTGATCAGGCAGAAACGGCGACAGCACCCAGCGTTTTCACGCGGCTGGACAGGCGCGACATTTTGCGCGCCACGGTATTCTTGTGCAGAACGCCTTTCGACACGCCGCGCATCAGTTCGGGCTGCACGGATTTCAGGGCGGCGGCGGCGACAGTCTGATCGCCCGAAGCAAGCGCCTCTTCGACCTTGCGCAGGAAGGTGCGGATCCGCGAGCGGCGCGCCTTGTTCACGGCATAGCGCGTCTCGGACTGGCGGGCGCGCTTCTTGGATTGGGCGGTATTTGCCATAGGTGTCGGGTTCCGGTCTTCTTGCAGGGAAATCTGAAGCCGCGTCATTAGGCGCTGCTCGGGTCCGTGTCAACGGGGGGCGTGTCGCAAAGCTGTCATTTGTCGCGGAACTGGGGCGTGCGTTTGGCAAGGAAGGCGGCCATCCCCTCTTTCTGGTCCTCGGTCGCGAACAGGGCGTGGAACATGCGGCGTTCAAACAGCAGCCCTTCGCGCAGGGATGATTCCTGCGCCCGGTTGACCGATTCTTTCACGGCCATGACGGACAGGGCCGATTTCTCGGCGATCTTCTGCGCGGTCTTCATCACCTCTTCCATCAGGGATTTGGCGGGATAGACGCGCGACACCAGGCCAGAGCGTTCGGCCTCGGACGCATCCATGAAGCGGCCGGTAAGGTTCATGTCCATCGCCTTGGACTTGCCGACAAAGCGGGTCAGGCGCTGGGTGCCGCCCATGCCGGCGCAGATGCCGAGGTTGATCTCGGGCTGGCCGAATTTGGCGGTGTCTGCCGCGATGATGAAGTCGCACATCATCGCCAACTCGCACCCCCCGCCCAGACAATAGCCCGAAACGGCAGCGATGATCGGTTTTCGGACGCGGGTGATGGCGTCGGCATCGGGGCCGAACAGGTCGCCGCCATAGACATCGGCAAAGCCCTTGGTCGCCATTTCCTTGACGTCAGCCCCGGCGGCGAAGGCTTTCTCGCTGCCGGTCAGGATGATGCAGCGCACGGCGGGGTTCTTGTCGGCGGCGGTCATCGCCATCGCCAACTCCTGCATCAGCTTGGAATTGAGGGCGTTCAGCGCGTCGGGGCGGTTCAGGCGGATGAGGGCTATATAGTCCTCGACTTCGACGATCAGGGTTTCGTAGGCCATGGCGCAGTCCCTTTGGTGGCTGGCAGGACTCCTAACAGGTGGGCGGGCGTTATCAAGTCAGTGCTGGCAGGTCGGGCAATGGAAGGATGAGCGGCCCGATTGCACGGTGCGGATGATCGTGCCGGGACAGTCAGGCGTCGGGCAGGGTTGCCCCTCGCGGTCATAGACGCGGAAGCGGTGCTGGAAATAGCCAAGCTCGCCATCGGCCTGCCGGTAATCGCGCAGCGACGACCCCCCGGCCGTGATCGCTTCGGTCAACACGTCGCGGATGATCGGGATCAGCGCGGTGATGTCGTGCGGGGTCAGCGACGCCGCAAGGCGGAGGGGCGAGATCCGGGCGCGGTGCAGCACTTCGCACACATAGATGTTGCCAAGCCCCGCCAGCACCGTCTGATCCAGCAGCGCCGATTTGATCGGGGTCAGGCGGCCTTGCAGCCGTTTGGCAAGGTAGGATTCGTCGAACGCATTGCCCAGCGGCTCCGGCCCCAGTTTGGCCAGCAACGGATGCCGATCGGCGGTCAGCGTCGCCATCAGGTCCATCGCGCCAAAGCGGCGGGCGTCGTTGAAGGTGATGCGGGCGCTGTTTTCCATGTGGAACAGGACGTGGTCGTGTTTCTGGGGTGCTGGATGATCATGGTGGAAATCCCCCAGCATCTGGCCTGAAATCAGGATGCGGCCCGACATGCCGAGGTGGATCAACAATGTCTCGCCCGAATCCAGATCGGCCAGAATGTATTTTGACCGGCGGCGCAGCGTGGTGACGGTGGCTCCGGTCAGGCGGTCGGCCATCCGTTCGGGCAGGGGAAAGCGCAGGTCGGGGCGGTTGACCTGCGCCATCGCGATGCGCTGCCCCTCCATCACCGGAAGCAGGCCACGGCGGACGGTTTCAACCTCGGGTAACTCTGGCATTGGCGGCTTTCGGACAGTTCGGCGCATTGCAGACAGGCGGCGTCGGCCTATAAGGACATCACAAGCAAGGACGGCAAGCCCCATGAGCGATGACGAGACAACCCATTTCGGCTTTCAGACCGTGCCGGAGGCCGACAAGGCCGGGATGGTGCACGGCGTGTTTTCCAGCGTCGCCAGCAGATATGACGTGATGAACGACCTGATGTCGGGCGGCGTGCACCGGCTGTGGAAAGACGCGATGATGGACTGGCTGGCGCCCCGGCCGGGTCAGCGGTTGCTGGATGTGGCGGGGGGCACCGGGGATGTGGCGTTCCGCTTTCTGCGCCGCGCGCCGGGGTCTACGGCGGTGGTCTGCGACATGACGGCGGCGATGCTGGAGGCGGGCAGGCTGCGCCGCGACCCGGAAGCCTCTCGCGTGGACTGGGTCGAGGGCGACGCGATGGCGCTGCCCTTTGCCGACCGTTCGTTCGATGTTTACACGATTTCCTTCGGCATCCGGAATGTGGTGCGCATTGCCGATGCGCTGCGCGAAGCCTTTCGAGTGCTGAAACCCGGCGGGCGGTTGATGGTGCTGGAGTTTTCGCGCATCCCGAACGAGGCGATGCAATGGGCCTATGACCGCTATTCGTTCAACGTCATTCCGGCGATGGGCCGCGTGGTGACGGGGGATCGCGACAGCTATCAGTATCTGGTCGAATCGATCCGCAAGTTTCCCGAACAGGAGCAGTTTGCCGGAATGATCCGCGCGGCGGGCTTTGGCCAGGTCAAGTATCGCAACCTGACGATGGGGGTGGCGGCGCTGCACTCGGGCTGGAAACTGTGAGAGGACCGCACAATATCTGGCGGCTTATCCGCACGCTGGCCACGCTGGAACAGACGGGCGCGATGGATCAGGTGCTGGCGGCGTTTCAGGCCCCCAAGCGGGCGCGACTGGCGGCAAAGGTGCTGGGCTGGCCGTTCAAATGGCTGGGCTTGCGCGGCGACCCGGCCCTGCCGCCCGCGACGCGGGCGCTGACGGCGCTGGGCCCCGCCTACATCAAGTTCGGCCAGATTCTGTCGACTCGGCCCGATATCGTGGGCGAAGCATTGGCCGAGCAGTTGAAGTATCTGCAGGACAAGTTGCCGCCTTTCCCGACCGAGGTTGCCAAACGGATCATCGCCGAGGAACTGGGAGTTCCCGTCGATCAGGTGTTTTCCGAGTTTTCCGAACCCGTCGCGGCGGCGTCGATTGCACAGGTCCACCGGGCGCGGATGCGCGATACCGGGCAGGAAGTGGCGGTCAAGGTGCTGCGCCCCGGCATCGAACGGGCGTTTCGCAAGGATATCGACGCCTTCTATCTGATGGCGCGGACCGTCGAGATCATCGCCCCCTTCGCCCGCCGTCTGCGCCCGATGGATGTGATCACGCATTTCGAAGGTGTGGTGATGGAGGAGCTGGACCTGCGGCTGGAATGTTCGGCGGCGTCGGAGTTTGCCGACAACACCAAGGTCGACGAAGGCTTTCAGGTGCCCCGCCCGGTCTGGCGTCTGTCGGGGCGGCAGTTGATGACGCTGGCCTGGGCCGAGGGCACCAACATGGCCGACAACGCCGCGATTGATGCGGCGGGGCATGACCGCAAGGTTCTGGGCGCGCGGGTGCTGTCGCTGTTCCTGAAACACGCGCTGCGCGACGGGTTGTTTCACGGCGACATGCATCAGGGCAACCTGAAAGTGGCGGCGAACGGCGACATCATCGCCTATGATTTCGGGATCATGGGGCGGATCGACGAATATACCCGGAGGGTTTATGCCGAGATTCTGATGGGCTTCATCGGCAAGGACTATCGCCGGGTCGCGGAAGTGCATTTCGAGGCGGGGTATGTGCCGGCCAACCGCGATATCGACGAATTTGCGCGGGCCTTGCGGGCGGTGGGCGAGCCGATCTTTGGCATGGATGCGAACCGCATTTCGATGGCGCGGTTGCTGTCTTATCTGTTCGAGGTGACCGAACGGTTCGGCATGGAAACCCGGACCGAGTTGATCCTGTTGCAGCGCACGATGGTGGTGGTCGAAGGCGTGGCGCGCGGGTTGGACCCGCAGATCAACATCTGGCAGGTCGCGGGGCCGGTGGTCAGCGGCTATGTCAGCCGGAACGTGGGGCCGGTGGCCTTGCTGCGCGACCTTGCGCAGACGGCGCGGGTCCTGGCGCGATTCGGGCCGCGGTTGCCGCAGATCATGGAGGCGGCGCTGATCCGGCAGGCCGAGCCATCGGTGATCGTGGTGCAGCCGCGAGGAGTGCCGGTTTGGGTCGGCGTGGTGGGGGTGCTGGCGGCGCTGGCGGTGGGTGTGGCTGTCGGGATTTGGCTGTAGCCGGTTGGGTTGGCGGCATTCGCCGGGGCGCTGCCGCAGACCTCGAACCGGCGTGGCCAGGATGAAAGATCACGGCACGCGCAGGGCGGTGACGTCGGAGGCGTCAACCTCGACCCCGCCGGCAAGCAGGAGGGTTGTGCCCTTGGGGCCGGTTTGCGCCTCGATGATCCGGGCGTAGGATTGAACCGGGGTAGTGGCGATCAACTGCTCGCCCGCGTAGCTTTCCAACGACAGAGAATACAGACCGCGGGGCAGGGGGTCGCCCTTGGCGTCGGCGCCGAGCCATTGATAGGGGTCGGTGGAGGCGGGCATATCCTCGCGGCTGACAAGCTGGCCGGTGGCGTCGCGCACCACCAGAACGGCGCGGTCGGCGGTCTTGGCGGGTTCGGGGGAAAGGGTGACGGCCGTCTCGTCCAGCCAGACCGGCACCGC
>Ga0105045_10006624_pt1 | contig 10259 bp, 9 predicted proteins | sample MAT02_FD_78089 | JGI IMG/M metagenome (GOLD analysis project Ga0105045, IMG submission 78089) | Freshwater microbial communities from Lake Fryxell liftoff mats and glacier meltwater in Antarctica - MAT-02 (megahit assembly) | ecosystem: Environmental > Aquatic > Freshwater > Ice > Liftoff...
AATCTTCTTCCACACCCGCATATTCTTGGTCCTTTAGTGCCACGATGTAATCTTCTTTATCGACCAGAGCAGAAAAGAAAACCATGGATTTCGGTACAGAAATGTCAACAGACCGATTTTCAAAATCCGAGTCGAAGACCGCAAATTCCAAGGGAAACTGATCCATCAATTTCATGCGTTCTTCGGGAATTGAAATATTATAGGATGCTTTTGTTTCCGGGGAAACACCTTTGCTGTAGAAAGCGATAAAATGATTCTTTAGGGAAAGAAAGCGGTGGATTTTCGGACTCCGGTATATCATGCCGTTTTTTTCAAAAAAAGTATCCATTTGCTCCAGCGGAACGGGCTGATCCGGATAAGTGTTTCGGGCTGGGATACGAACCGTCCGTTGAAAGACAAGCCGTTGCTCCTTTTCTGTATATACATGAAACTCCATGGCATTGCTGACTGAAAGAAACCAGTGACTCCCCTGATTAATTATCAGCGGAGTCGGGTAACCGTAAAAAAGCTCCTGCTCAAAAGCATTCGTCTCCGGAAAATACATGGTAGGATAGTACTCTCCGCTTATTGTATCCAAGACTTCCATCATGGGCCCTCCCTCCAGCATTTTCCGGTAGGCCGACTGAGGATCCCATCCTTCTTCTGCCGATTCCGGTTTAGAATATATCAGCTTTTCTGCCAGTGAAAAGGCTGCGTTATGTCCTCCAATTACAAGCCAATAATGCGGGTATGGAATGGATGTGCGGTTCAGTACTTTCCCTTCACGGTCTAGGGTAAAGATTTTGTCAGCAAAAATACAAATGTTACCGCCGCAAAAACTTGGGTTCAGGCCAAAGCCGTTAATGGCATCCGGGCCGTCTTTCTGAAGAGTAAATTGCCGCACAATTTCTCCGGTTCTATCAATCAAAAACACCTCACCTTCTTGTTCATTGAAGGCAAGATAGTGGTCTGATTCTGGATCGTAATCTTTAAGCATCAGGCTGCCAAGGTAATTTATTCGAACAGAATCCACCAGTTGTAGCCCATAGGTATTTAAAGTGGTGTCTCCGTTTTTTGGAGGAGCACAAGAAATCAAAAGTCCGGGCAGTAGGAAAAAAATCAGAATTCGGGGATTATGCATGTATAAAACTAAACCTAATTATTTAAAAGAACAAAACTTGAAGTTATTATTGACGTCATCCGACAATCCCGAAGACCAAAAAACCTTTATACTGAAATAGTGATTTGGATGCAGCTCAGGCACTGTAAGTAAAATGATAACTTCTTCTTCCCGTTCCGGTTGGCTTTGGGAAAAATTTATTGCTAGGTCATCATCCGCATTAAAAAACTTAGCTTCCGGCATGTTCAGATTCGGACATGATTTTGGACGAGATCACCTGGATGGACGGATTGATGGTCTTCAAGTCTTTGATGAATGTTTCGCTGTCCACCGGTGCTAAATAAACATCATCAAAGCGGTTGTATTTGATGATCATCCCCCCATTGGCAAGGGCCGGCTTTATCCCCACCCACATGGTTTTACCTTTGAGGATGATCCTGATTTTGGATATCTCGATTTCCCCTTTGATGTAGGCTGATTTGTATTTAAGGATTTGTCCATCGATTTGATATCGGGTGTCAAAATACGGCCAGATAACAAGGATGGCCGGCACTAGTAACGGGATTAACATTTTAAGCCGTTCATTGAAGGGTGCCGTGTCAAAAAAATATAATACAATAGGAACAGCCAGGATACCTAAAAGAAAACTACTCATCAATGCGCCTTTTTTTGCTTTATAAACTTTCATTGTAAGTAGGTTCTTCAAACTTTATTTACCATAAAAATAACCAAAGTAATGAAAACTAAATAGGAAATATTGAGTAAATCAACATAATATATACGCAGATGGGTAAATCTGACTCGAAATCGCAAGTCAATCCCAAATCTTATCTACTCCAACGCGCCAACAATAGATCTTCATTAATTATCGGGTTTACTTGGGTATAGGAATTAGGAAAGGTTATAAAGTTGAAAGTAGTTTCTTATGTTGGGAAAAAAAAGTGAATAAAACGTGTTTTTAACCAATAGCTCCCTATTTTTGGTATTCTTCAAAATTACGATTCAATGGAAAACCACTCAACTAAAAGGACTGTACTTGACAGATTTTTGAATACAGTAGAACGGGTAGGCAATAAGCTTCCTGATCCGGCCATGCTGTTTCTCCTTTTAATGCTGGTTACCTGGGTATTGTCAGCCCTTTTGGCACCTATAGATTTTGGTGAGCTGGATCCGCGAACCGGTGAAAAACTGTATGTCCGAAACCTGCTTACTGGAAATCAATTTGCCGCTTTTTTGGCCAATATGATTCAGGTATTTATTAATTTTCCACCCTTGGGGGTAGTGCTTTTAGCCATGCTGGGGGTGGGCGTGGCGGAACATTCCGGATATATTAATGCAGGGCTTAAATACTTGCTTGGGTTTACCCCTAAATCCATGCTTACGCCCATTTTGACCCTGGTGGCCATCGTCAGCCATACGGCGGCCGATGCGGGGTATGTGTTGGTGATACCGCTGGGAGGAGTCATTTTTTATGCGGCTGGCAGGCATCCGCTGGCCGGTATTGCCGCTACCTTTGCCGGCGTATCCGGCGGCTTTAGTGCCAACTTTATCCCATCTGCCATTGACCCCTTGCTGCAAAGTTTTACCCAATCCGCGGCTCAGATTCTAGACCCTACGATCGTGTTGAACCCGTTAAATAATATATTCTTTACGGGACTTTCAAGCCTGCTTGTAATTGGGGTTGTCTGGTACCTTACCGACAAAGTGATCGAACCACGTTTAAACAGAACGGTACCCATAGACGAAACCATCGAAGATGTCCCCAAAATGGATGGTCTTCTCGCTCAGGAGAAAAAGGGGTTTTGGGTGGCAAGTACGGTGATGGTGGTATCTTTGGTGTTGCTTTTTTTCTGGGCATACCCTACCGCTTCTTCATTGCGGGATGGGGATGGAAACCTTACTTCTTTTGCGGCTCCCCTGATGAAATCCATCGTGCCACTGATATTTTTGATATTTTGGCTTCCGGGAGTAATATTTGGGTTTGTGTCCGGAAATTATGCTGCTTTGAAGGATATCGTAACCGGCATGTCCAAAGCCATGGGAAGCATGTCCCAGTACATTGTGATGGCATTTTTCTGTGCCCTTTTTATCGATGCGTTTGCCAGATCCAACATAGGTGCATTGACAGCATTGAAAGGGGCGAATTTCCTGCAAAGCCTACAGTTGCCCGGACAGATAACTATCGTTGGGATCATTGTTTTAAGTTCAACTGTCAATCTTCTGGTAGGATCCGCTTCTGCCAAATGGGCTCTTATTAGCCCCATTTTCGTGCCTATGCTGATGCAACTGGGAATTTCTCCTGATCTCACCCAAGCGGCTTACAGGGTTGGCGATTCGGTTTCCAATATCATCACCCCTTTACTTCCTTATTTCCCGCTGGTGGTTATATTTTGCCAGCGGTACGTGAAGTCTACGGGTATTGGAACCTTGGTTTCTATCATGCTTCCCTTCACCGTAGTCCTCTTGATTTCATGGACCATTTTCCTGTTGGTTTATTGGACATTGGGGATTCCTTTAGGCTTGCAATCAACGTATGAATATGTTAACCCATAATAGCCAACGCTTTCACAATGTCGGCAACTACCCCTGGATACTTAAACCATTTCACACCACTCACATTCAACCCATTTATCCGATGAAATTCAAATTAAAACGGTTAGGGATAGCTTTTTGGCTTTTGTTGATGGGTTCTTGCCAGCAGAAGAATAGATTGGAAACCTATTTGGAAAGTTTGCCGGCATCATTAGTGATTTCATTTCATATCCAAGACAAAAACGGCGAAATTCTGGCCAGCCAAAATGCAGTCAGGCAGATTCCTTCAGCCAGTATCATCAAGATACCCATTTTGATCGAATTGATGAGACAGGTGGAGGCAGGAAGATTAAGCCTGGATCAGGAAATAATGATGACCGAAGAGGATGTGGTAAGCGGTGCGGGTGAATTGCAGTTTCAGCCCGTCGGGACCACTTACACCATGGATTACCTAGCCAGGGAGATGATACGAATCAGTGACAATGTTGCGACCAATTTGCTGATAAAGGAACTTGGTATGGCATCTATACAAGGCTGGCTTACTGAAAATGGGTACAAAAATACCCAGCTAAACCGCATCATGATGGATTTTGCTGCCATTGCAGCAGGAAGGCAAAACTATACCTGTCCAAAAGAAATGACATACTTGCTAGCGAATCTTTACAGTGGGGGATATTTAACTGACAATTCAACGGGATTGGTTATGGAGCTTTTGAAGGGCTGTGCAGACCGCAGCACCATACCTTCCAAGCTACCTGCTGAGATACAGGTGGCCCATAAAACGGGAACCCTGGACTATGTACGGGGTGATGCGGGGATCATTTTGGGGGATAAACCATTGATTATTGCTGTTTTTGTAGAAGGGTTTGAAAGCATGGATCAGGCAGAAGTGATTATTGGCGAAATAGCAAGGATAGCCTGGGAGACTTTTTGAAAATTAATTTATTTAGGTCCTTGACTGGTTATCTGGCAATTACGTGGCATGTTGTTTGATCCATTTCAATTTAACCAAACAGCTATGATTATGAATACCCAACATTTGATTCGTGTATTGAATGAGTGTAAAGTAACCTGTGAAAATTGTACCAATGCTTGTCTTGGAGAATCCAATGTAACGCAAATGGTTGATTGTATACGGAACAATATCGTTTGTGCGCAAATATGCGGAACTACTGCTTCAGTGCTGACTGTCTCATTTGACAACTATGTTCCTTTGTTGGAATACTGTATTTCGGTTTGCGGCAATTGTGCCGAAGAATGTGAAAAACACGAACACGACCACTGTCAGTTGTGCGCCAGGAATTGCGAGGCTTGTATGGAAGCTTGTAAAAATTATTTAAAAGCGAGCTAACAGTTGATTTTAATATATAAATGACAAAATGGAGGGAGACTTGTATCTCGAACTTGCGGATTATTTTTTCCTTGTCTTCCATACCGGGCTCATTTTGTTTAATCTGACTGGATGGATTTGGAGGCCGCTCCGTAAGTGGCATTTGGCCTGTATAATACTGACATTCGCTTCCTGGGGTATTTTGGGTATTTGGTATGGATTGGGCTATTGTCCGCTAACTGACTGGCATTGGGAAATTTTGAGGCAACTGGGGGTGACGGATCTGCCTTCCTCATATATTAGTTATTTATTTGGGAGATTGCTAGGTCTTTCCCTCCCAGCGAGCATTGTAGATAGTCTTACACTAGGGTTTGCGGTTTTGGCTTTAGCAATTTCCATCAAAGTGAATTTTTCAAAAAAAACCGGGGAACGTAGACCTTGAAGAATCCAACATATCTTTTGATTGTCTTACAATCCCTTTTCCCGTCACAAAACTTGGATTGTTTTTTCGATTAACTGGTTTCTAAATTCCACTTGGATGGAATCGTCATCCATAAACACCTGTAGGCGATTTCTGCTTCCTTCCCAAATCAGGGTGTCGTCAAAGATAGTGCCTGTAGTCGGACCATACCGTTTTTGGAAACAGTCCTTAAATTCTGAAAACACCCCGGCAAGATTGGGGAAATCTTTTCGATCAAAGGTCCAACGGACTTTAAAGAGTTTTTCCTTATAAAAATGCACCCTCATATCTGAAGCTTTCCCTCCATTGAGGATGTGAAAAGTTTTCCCCTCATAGATGGCTTCCTGAAGGCCCCTGTCCAAATTCCGTAAGAAACTCTGTGCCAGCCAGGGGTTTCGTTGATATACGGGTTCTTTTCCTGTGATAAGGTATAGCGAATCATTTAATTCACCGAGAGATTCCCCCAAATGAAGCTCATTGATGTCTGTTATTTGGTCTATCGCCTGTTGGGAGTAAGACCTGTAACTAGAGAGTAAAGAGACAGTGAGACCTAAAGATAGAAACAAGTAAATGCGTAAAGCCATGTGTAATGATTTTTACCAAAAATAATCATGTTCCTCAACTATCAAATCAGTGAGTGGAAATTTAATAAAATTGAAGGACAATGATAAGACCGCAAAGTATCTTGGCAATCGAAAAGATCATCACGGGGCATTCAATGTATCACTCGCAAGCATCGCATTCTCAATCTGAAAGGGCGGAGCAGGATGTGTTACCAACCTTACCAAGCGGATAGATTTCTTTTTTCTATCCATTACGATCATATTATTTTCTTTCGGAAGCACAGAAAGCAACTTTTTGGTATTCCCATTTATTTTAGGATAAATCTCGATTTGTGATTTCTGCGGCATACCTGAGTTATCGAAGGATAGTAGGGATAGCGCATGGTCTTTTTTATTCATGAGGGAATGAAAAGGGTGAATTTTGCTCTTGTTCTCGAGATCAGTATTTTTCTTGTTGTCATTGAATAACAAATACAGGTTGTTTTCAGCTTGCCAAATGGAAAAGGAAGCCAAATTGAAGTCTTTTCCCCCCACGAGTTGTTTTTTACCGATCACTTGAGACCAACGGAGATTACCTGCCTGTGATAGACCAACTGCCAAGATATTCCCAAAGACTGCTTGCGTCCTGCCTGAAAATGGTTTGTTAGCCTGTAGCATTGAGATTTTTTGTTCGTAGGATTCTCCTACCAATACCAAATTCCCATCCTCGGTAAGCAGAAGATCCTTGACATGAAAAGAGGTGTTTTTCATAGGAATGTCTGAAACTTTGTGCGTTTTCCCGTCCACTTGTTGCTTGGAAGTAGAGCTGTTAATTTGGTCAAGTTGGATTGTTTTTCGGATCAGGACTTTATGGTCGGTTGAATTCAATTTCAAAAAAAATAGTCCTGATGTGTTTTCAACTCCCCCAGCTGCTGTATAGAAGCCACCGATATAAATAGCTCCGGTTGGATCCACGGCAAATCCTATCTGTGATAGCATTTCTACATCAAGGTCCAGGGATGTGATGCGGTTAGAATTTGTCGCCAACGTGTAGGTAGAGAGCAAATGCGGGACTTTCTTGCCCGCACTTTCCCCTTTTTCAAATACGTGATGAGGCTCAGCCAAAAAGTGGAAGTTGCCTGAATCCTCTACGTGAGGTATATTGATACCTTGCCAGTTTTGCGGCAATGTCAAGGGGAAGTTTAGATTTGCTAATTTTTCCAGGTTTTCATTTATCAAAAGAAAATCGTACCCATGAATGAACCCTTCCACATCTGAGCGTTGATGAATAATGAGTAGTTTTGTTTTGTCGGGGGAAAATTGAAATCTAAAGGCTTCTTTATTTGGAAAGGATTGAACAGCTTCGTTTTTGGTGCTACTTTCGAATGTAAAATCTGTTATTTTCACGGGATATCCTTTCAAGATTAACTTCTCGGAGTTTAATTCTTGGGCGAAAAACGCTTTTGTGTTTGAAGTGGGATAATATCCAAAAAATAGGTAGAGTTTTTCCCCAAAGGATAAAAGGTGGAAACAATCAGTATTTCCAAGTGGAAACAGTTCTTTGAGATTTACCTTTTCTAGAATTTTTAAATCTTGATCATATTTCACCAAAACGGAACTTTTGTCTTTTTTTGATCCAATATTAGCTGTTTCTAAGATTGTATAATAGGCACCTTTCCTTTTTACCAGCTGTATGTGGGGAATATTTTCTTGATAAATGATTTGTTCATCCCCCCAAACAGGAAACAATTCTGATGGGATCGATTGGGCTATTGTGAAATGCCGTAGTAGCATTATTACCAGAAAACATAAAAATTTTTTCATTAAATCAGGACTTAAAGACTTAAAATATTTTGAAAAACAATTTTGATACAATGAAAAGCAAAAAACCTGATATAAAAAAATAAAATGTGATTTTTTTAAGTAGATTTCTTTATAAAATACAAAGAAAACTAATTTTTAGAAATTGACTTCATGATCAGCAATTAGATGCAGGTTGACGAAGGTAATCGCTTAGTCTGCATATTCTCCATCTGTTTCCAATTTATAAAAACAGGAATTGGAGACACTCAGTTTTCATGTCAAGCTATTAGTTCGGACTATCAATTATTGGTTGTTCCGAAACCATTTCTGCAACCAACGAAGAACAAATTAAATTGGAAAATTTATCCGGGTAGGGAAGGAAATCAACGTCAATTATTTATTGTTTTTAATGGCAATCATTGCATCCATTGTGCGTCCAGACCTTCATGTTTTGATTGGTTTGCTGGCTTATTCTGCTGTAAGGAGATGAATCTTCCCGTCAAAACCACAGATATACAATTCTGCATTCAGATCCACGCCAAAAGAAGAAAGACCGAAGGGAACCTGCACCAATTCGCTATTGCTTGGACTGTCCGGATTGCTGATATCCAGCGACCATATTCTTCCCGAAGCAAAATCCCCATAGATATATCGACCCTGCAGCTGGGTAATGTTTTCTCCCCGATAGACATATCCACCAGTAACGGACACATCTCCTGCGGATCTTCCATATTCCCAAACAGGCAATATCAATCCACTTTGATCGCAGTCTGAAGATGGGTTGAAACATTGGGTTCCTTCCATGGTTCGCCAGCCGTAGTTCCCGCCAATTTCGATGAGGTTGATTTCCTCCAAACGATTCTGTCCGACATCTCCAGTCCAAAGATCCCCATTTTCTGCATCAAAGCTAAACCGCCAGGGGTTTCTCAGGCCGAAGGCAAAGATTTCTTCTCGATATCCAGCTGTGTTGTTCGCAAAAGGGTTGTCGGCAGGGATGGAATAATTTTGGTCATTGCCGGTATTGTTCACGTCTATCCGAAGGATTGCCCCGAGCAGCTTGGTGAGATCCTGGGAATTGTTTAGGGGGTCGCCGCTAGATCCTCCATCTCCCATTCCAATATATAAAAATCCGTCAAGTCCGAATGCAACCTGGCCTCCATTGTGGTTGCCATAGGGTTGTCCGATCTCCAGGAGGACAAGCTCACTACCCACATCTGCTTGGTCTGGGTTGGAATCAGAAACCTGAAAACGGGATATGACAGTTCGGTTTGGGCTCGAGGTGGTATAGTTGACGAAGAAATACCCGTTAGAGTCGTAATCAGGGTGGAAGGCCAAACCCAGCAGGCCTTCTTCGTTGCCCTGATCCCGGACTTGGGATTCGATATTGAGGAAAACACCCTTCGTGGGTTCCTGGGAATCCCCACTAACAACAGAGATGATACCGGGCTGTTCTACTATAAATATTCGCTCGTCACCTGCATGCTGTAAATCCACGGGTCGGGTAAAAGTCAGGCCGGGAAAGGCATCGATAAGCATGATTTCCGAAGGTATTATAGGCTCTGGTTTGCTGTTTTCTTGGATACACCCAAAAGAAAGTGAAGCTAAAAAAATGGCGGTTAAAGCGGTAATCACATTGAAGTTTTTCATGGCTTTTTGGTACTTGTCAAAATTCCCCGCACTGAATATTTATAAAAAGGGAGCAAAGCAAATGCCAAAATGGTGTGATTAAATTGGGGAATAAAACACTAAAAAAATCCATCATTCAATAGCTGCCGTGAACCTGAATCAGAATTTTATCCATTTCCCGTTTGAGGTCATCTGACGGGATCGGGTAATTGTTGTGGAGGAAACTAAAGTAAAGGGTTTTGCCGCTTTTGGTCAGTAGGTAGCCGCTTAGGCAGATGGAGTTGCTTAATGTGCCTGTTTTTGCATAAATATAAGGTGGTTGCCCTTCATCGGCTTTATACCAGGACCGGATGGTGCCTTTGTTGCCTCCGGAAGGAAAGTAGTCAAAAATTTCTTCTTCTGGAACTTCATTCCGGATTTTATCCAGCAGTTCAACGATACTTCTAGGCGTGAATTTATTGTTGCTCGATAGTCCGGACCCGTCTGCCCACTGCGGTTCAGCGCTTAAGTCTGCCATAAACTCCCGCTTGGCATAATCTACTGCCGCATCAAAATTCAGAGAATCGAAGAGCGCATCAGAAACCAAAAGCATCAGCTGTTCGGCCAAAAAATTATCGCTATCCTCCATCATCTGTTTGTAAAGCAAACGGGTTTCGACACCCTTTATCTTTTTTGGCTTTTCACCCTTAACATGTTCAAAAGGGATGGTCTGAATGGATTTGCCAATCGCATCTTCCAGTAAGGTTACAGTTAAAGCAGACGAGGTCATGAACGGTTTGTCTGTCTGCAGCGTGCTTCTTTCTTGCAGGGGAAATGGAACTTGAAATAAATTGCGGGACTGATCTCTGACGGGTTGACTGCTTGACA
>Ga0105045_10006626_pt1 | contig 10258 bp, 15 predicted proteins | sample MAT02_FD_78089 | JGI IMG/M metagenome (GOLD analysis project Ga0105045, IMG submission 78089) | Freshwater microbial communities from Lake Fryxell liftoff mats and glacier meltwater in Antarctica - MAT-02 (megahit assembly) | ecosystem: Environmental > Aquatic > Freshwater > Ice > Liftoff...
CGGATGGGACACCCACTACGATAACTTCACTGGCGTTGAAGGACGCTGCAAGGAATTCGACCAGGCGTATGCCGCCTTGCTTACCGACCTTGAGAAACGCGGCAAGCTTCAGGATACCCTGGTTGTAGTCGCGACTGAATTCGGGCGCACCCCAACGATTAAGGCCGAGCATGGTGACGGACGTGATCATCACCCCAGCGCGTTCAGCTGCGTCCTTGCAGGTGGTGGTGTCAAAGGTGGCATGAAATACGGGGAGACCGACTCCACAGGAGAGAAGGTGAAGGAAAATAAGGTGAGTATCCCCGACTTCAACGCGACCATCGCATATGCCCTCGGTCTGCCCCACGATCTTGTCCTCATGTCCCCGAGCAAAAGACCCTTCCGAATCGCTGACAACGGTTCCCCTGTCACAACGATCTTTGGTTCATAATATATTTACCTGGTTGTCGTCGGAACCGCCGGTTTTTTGATCGTCTTGAGGCTCCTTGAGCCGTCCGGCCTGTGGCTGATCTCGATCCATATTGCATTCTCCGGCATGAGATCCGGGAACATGTCTGCCCACTCGCAGATAACGATTTCCCCATCGTCGAGATACTCATCCCATCCGAGTGCGAGCAAATCGTCTTCTGATTTCAGCCGGTAGAAATCGAAGTGATAGACGGTGTGAATTCCGCCCCGGTATTCATTCACGATCCCGAAGGTAGGGCTGGATACGCTAGCGTTCGGATCCAAGAGGCTGACGAATCCTTTCGTCCAATGGGTCTTCCCGGTTCCAAGAGTCCCGACAAGGCCGAATACATAGCCGCCTTTGGCTTTGGCCGCGTAGTCCCTGCCAAGCAACATCATGGCCTCGGCGCTGTTGACGATGGTTTCGCTCATGGATGTTTCGTGAAGCTTGTGAGAACCGCCCGGACATCTCCGATGTACACCGCGGCCCGCAGTTCCATCGGGATTCTATCGGCATCATCGCTCAGCCAGATGGTGCCGGGTTTCTTCAGTTTTTTGTAAGGCTGAAGCTCGTGGGTCGCGCGGTCGATTTTCCACATACTGAAACTCATGCGTATCGTATCCCGACCCATGTATTTTTCCCGAGCTTCCACACGCACCTTCAGGAGGTAAGGGCTTTTGAACGGAAGAAGGAGTAGAGTGTGTTCCTCGCCCACATCCAGTTTCTGGCTGCGTAGGAAAAGGATGGCGGAAAACATGTCGTGAGCCGGGCCGAAGGGGAAGGTGTAAGCCTCTGTAGATACCGCTTTGCTCTTCAGGTTTGTAGTTTGCTCTTTCACTGAAACGCTCCCGGGGCGGTAGCGGTTGCTGGTCACGATGGATTCCTTGTCGTCGTCTTCGGTTGCGTCAAAACTTTTAGCCCTGAGATTTTTCGGGTCGATCTCCGACCAATAGCTGTGCTGGTAGGGAAAAAGGAGAGCCGCCAAGCCCTGGCTTGAAGCCGAGGATTTCGTGACGAAAGATCCTGATTTCACCACGCCTGCCGGTGCGAACTCGATCCGCAGCGCGCCCGCCTTCACCATCCCTTTCCAGCTCAGTGTAAAATCAAGGATCGAAGGGGAAATGGGTGGATGGGAGCCGGGTTTTGTGCTGGTGAGTTCCGCTTTCCACGCAGGAGCGCTAGTGAGACATGTCGCAGTAAGATACAGGACGAAGAGGTATCGCATGATGCCGGTGGGAAATTGGGCGAAGCGCGGCGAATTCAACGCCGAACGCCAACGACGTTAAGGAAGCAGCTTCGAATGCTACTGGTCAACCTGGAAAACCGGCTCTGCCCTAGGTGGCAGAACCCCGGGGAGATTGAAATCCAAGCTATAGGAGGTGTCACCGCGTTCTTGGGAAGCGGGAAGTGGACGGAAAGATTCGGAATGGGTGTCGATCTGGAACTGCATTTTCATCACATCCCGATTAGTCTCCGCGATCTGATTGTTAAGTGCACGGTTTTCATTTCGCAGGTTCCCCAGCTCTTGGATGAGTTTTTCGAAAAACTCCGCGCTGTGCGCCTCCTGAGGTTGCGCTGGGGAGTTCGCTACTTGGGCGATCGGCTGGGGCAAGACAACCGCCTCCGGGGGAGTGCGGACGGGAGATAGAACCTCGAGATCCGCTGGAACTATGCGAAACGATGGGATGACTGGAAAATTAGAGACGAATTTTTCAACCGACCAATAGTGGCTGGCACCCGCAGCGATGACGGCTGCGAGCAATGTGCCACAAAGGACTGGAGGAAGTGGACTCATTGTTCCACCTCCTTGACAGGGATCGCCTTGGGTTCAGGGCTCGGGAGGGAGGAGAGGATCTGCTGGAGCTCGGAAAGCGCGTTACCAAGCTGCTTCGCATCTTCATCGAGCTGGATAACGGATTTCGCGAGGATCGCGCTGACCGTCTGCCTCTGGCGGTATTTCTCTAGGGCGTCGAATCCCGGTTCATTCACTGCGAAGGTATCCGCACCGTCCGCATCGGGAATCAGGACGTGGGGTTTGATATCAAGTGAAATGACCGTCCCTGGCTGGATCTCCACGTCACGCTTGATTGCGGGCGCGTCCTCGGTTTTTTTCATCTGCCAGCCGGATGGCGGGCTAGCAAGGGGCTTGGCCGGAAAACTCGCCCTCAGGTTGATCTTTTCCGGCTCAAGTATGCCTGTGCCCCGGCGGATCGATTCAACGCGGATCTCTAAGCCGGATTCATTGGCCTCAACCATAGGAGCGGGTGGCTCGGATTCAGAAGCTGCTGTATCGAGCGGTTCGGGTATCGCCGGCTCGGAAAGCACTTCCGTATCGGCGGCTTCATCTTCGGGTGATTTACCTGTGACGAGAATAGGTTTCTTTTCATCTGCCGCATCAGCTTCGTTCGCCGCATCAGCTTCGACCGCGGCATCAGTTTCATCCGTGTCAACCGCTTCATCAGCAGGAGGTGCAGGTTGTTCCTCCGGCATTTCATTGGGGGATGGAGGTGGGGGAAGAATGACAGTCACCTCATTCTCTTTTTCCTTTCCTTTATCCTTCGCTTCGCTTTTCAGGCGGTTGAATTCGTCGATCGCGTTTTGAACCTCCTCGGATACGGCTCTTTCCTTTTTTGGAATATCCAAGGTTTGTGCGGAAAGGGAAAAAGGAAGTCCCGACGCGAGAAGTATGGCATAGATGGGTTTCATGGTCATTCCTCGGGGTGCTGAAGTTTGATGGTGTCCACGGTATCGGAGCCGCGAGTTGATCCGGGAGCAAAATCGTCCTGCTGATTGGCGGGCAAGGATGGGCTATCGGCTCTCAGTGCCGCAGCAGGGATTGATTCCGAGATCAGACTGTTCCATTCTTCGAGAAGCCCGTTGCCTTCACCACGCAGAGAGCGGATCTGCTCTTGGTAAACTGCCAGGCGATCTAGCAGGGATCTTGCGCGGGCGGTCTCCTCTTGGGTCCAGCGAAGGCTGCGGCTGCGGTAGAGAACCGGGACATCGACGATGATGCGGCTTACGTCCCCAGATGGGAATTCGGCATCCAGAACGTGTTGGATTCGGATGTTTGTCTCCTCGAAATCCGATGCCAGCGTCACGTTCGAGCCATTCGTCCCGGGGGTCTTTTCATCCTCCCCTGGGAGTTTATTCCCGTCCGGAACTATCGCAGCCGTGCGATCCGTGCTACTCCGATTATTGGCAGCGAAATCTTTCGGTGTCTGCGATTGCGTGGCTGGGCTGGGACTGGAAAAGATCACAGGCTTGGTGATGTAGGCGAGGCAGAATGTCGCGGATATCGCGGTGCTCGCGAAGAGAAGCCATGGGTAAAGCCGCTGGATCGAGCAGGTGTTAGTCTTACGATTCGCGCTGGAATACGATGCGTAATCCGTTTTCAGCGGAAGCGTGGGCATGGGAGAATGTGTTTTTAACATCTTCTCCGAATGGTCATGTCTGGGATCTGGGTTCATGGCCTTGGAAGGGTTTCCTCCTCGTTCGGGACTGCTGCCACCGCATAACTCACGATGGTCTGGTCCGAAACTCCAGGGAAGGTGGTGATGGTGAGTGAATCTTTCGAAAGACGCAAGTGACGAAGTATCCCCCCTGTCGAAGTCTTCGCCTGGACACCGGGGATTACCTCGAGTGCGCCAGACTCGGAACGCTGCCGGGCGATGCCATCGGAGCGGTATATTTCAAAACTCGTATGAGAGGAATCATCGCCCTCGGGCGAGACGCGAATTGTGACTCCATCGGTGAAGACGTGGAACGCGATCGGCTTCATAGGGATAGGCTTCAACTCGGCACCGGTAAGCTTATAATGTGCGCTGAGGAGGAAATCACCAACGTGTCGGAACTCCGCAGCATGCAGAATCCCGGCGTAGAAAAAGACGGTAATAATGATCGCTGAAAATCTCATTGGCCAGCATCCCAGAGTGAATCGGTCCGCGAGGAGGAGGGGTCATAACCATCTGCGGATCCGTCATCGATTACCGGGGGGGAGATATTGACGCGAATGGGTAACATATCCCCATCAAGAGACTCGACCGTTGGGAGGGCATCACTCCTATTCGCGAGATAGGGGATGATTTGCTCAGCGGTAATTGTGTTTACCGCAGCCGTGGGGTGATCCGCAAGATACTGCCTTTGAGCGGCATACACGCTTCGGACTTCTTCGGCCGCGGCGCGCCCGAGCTGCCAGTCACCGAACTGTCTGGAAACGAAAAGACCCGTTCCCATGAGAGCCAACAGGACCATGATCACTACGGTCATCTCGAGCAATGTGAAGCCAGATTTCCTAGTTCTATTGTTCATAAGTTAACCGTAACGCAAATTAATCTTCTTGAAAAGCGAGAAATCAATGCGCTGAAAGTGGCAAATTCATGGGTTTTCAAAGAGGATTTTCCCATTTCGCTCGGGATCTTCAAGGCGGGCGAGAGCCTTTCGGAAATCGGCTAGGGCGAAAGTAGAATCCACCTTCTGCTTCAGAGAGCCATCAAGAAGCCGGTCAGCAAGAGGCAAGTAGGTGGTTTCCAACTCATTTCTCGAAGCCCGTTCCATCCATTTCGTGACCCACAGCCCTCTCACGCGGATGTCATTGAAAATAAGCGGGCCGTTCGGGACGGTAAGGGGTTTGCGTCCCATCGCACCGTATGTCACGTGAGTGCCGCCCTCCGCTAAAAGTTTCATCAGGCGCAGCGCGCTATCCCCGCCGACTGTATTGAAAGCCAGCTTCGCTTTCTCATTCCCCAATTTCTCTTTCGCTGCGGCATATCCTTCAGCATCATCTGTTAGGACACAGGTCGCGCCTAGTGAAGCGAGTTCCTCGGAAAGGCTTTGATCTCTGAGAAAACAGATGGTGCGAATTTCCATGCATGCCGCGAGCTGGATCACGCATTGGCCGACCCCGGAGTTCGATGCGTTGAGCGCTACCCAGTCACCTTTCTTCAGATCCGTAAACTTATGTAGCAGCAGCCAAGCCGTCGCGGGGTTCACTTTCAACATCGCTGCCTGAAGTGGAGCGATTCCATCCGGGACGCGGAGTAATGTGTCCGCATGCGCGACGGCATGAGTAGCCCAGCCATCGAGTTTCCCCAAGATGATGACGGAGTCTCCTTCAGGGAATTTGTCAGATCGGCTTTCGATTACGGTCGCGAAGCATTCCATTCCGGCGACTGCAGGAAGCTCCGGTTTTTTCCCATAAGTGCCTTCGATGTAATTGAGATCAGCTGGATTCAGCGGCGATGCGTGGATTTTCAATAGAACTTCGCCTTCGGAAAGAGAGGCTGTTTCAAAGGACTCCAGCCTGAGGACATCGGCGGGATTTCCGTGGCTTGCGAAGGTGAGGCGGTGGGCTTGCATGTGTAGTGTGGTGGTTTTTGCTTGGCGAAGTGTGGGGATAGAGGCTATTTCGACCCCGCAATGACACGCTCTTCCATCGAAGTATCCATCAAAATTTTCCTCGTAGTCCTGATCGTGGTGTTTATCTGGACGCTTGTTCGGGTGATCGGGATGATATTCTAGACTGCTGAAGACGTGAAAGCCGTCCTTCCAGGCGGCAGCACAACCCCGGCCAAATCCAGCCGTTTAGAAGGACGGCGCTCCGCATTCACCATTCGACCGGTAGCTCGATGGTATTCCCCCCGTCTTCGTATTTAATAAATCCGTGTTTCATCCCGTATTCGTGGACGTAGCGGGTGACTTTCACATCGTAAGCGCAGTATTCGGCGATCCTGCGCAGCGGCTCGAACTCACCCGTCTTCTTGTGCTCCTGCCACCAACGGATCGCATCCAGTCCGTCTGCGGATTTCCCTGTTCCGAGGGAGGTGGAGGCGACATTGTCGAGCTTCAGGAAACGGCCCATACGCTCCTTCACATCGAGCATCATGTCGAGGTTCAGCGTCTGCTCTTCAAGATTCGGTAGGACGTAAGCCTGAAGCACAGGGTAGTCGAAACCGATGTGGTTCCAACCAACGACCAAGTCAGCCTTGAGCAGTTGCTCGGTAAGCGCATCGAGATCTTTTTCCCCGAAGATCACATACTCTTCCGTGGCCGTCGAGTAGGTGACGGCGATAGAGATGCAGAGTTTCGCTTTGTTTGCGTAGCCGCCGACATCGCTAATGCTGCGCTGGGTCTCCAAGTCGAAATATACGATGTTTTTTCCTGACACGCGCGGAGTGTGAACAGAGAGCGGACAACGTCAAAGATGGAACGCCGGAAATTCACGCGCTAAAAATTTCACACTTCTTGCCCTGAGCAGAGGAGGATGTTTTGCTGATTGCTGCGGAGGAGGAATCGAGGTAGCGTTGGGGATGGAGAAAGAATGCGAAGCGAAGGCAAAATACGCTGATAACCCTCTTGCGCAAAGGATTCTAAAGGAGGGGCTGGCGATACAGGATCGATTTTCCGCTGAGCCAATTTACGCAAGAACAGGAAAGGGATACCTGAAGAGTGTTGGGGTAAGCGAAATTGCCGCCGCGAAAAAACAGGCTGAGAAGGAGCGGGAGGCCGTAGAATCGTGAAAAGTCCGGGAGGTCACCCATGGCTGGAAGATGTTTCTTGGGAGCTGGTGATCTGGCAGAATGAACAACTGTGCGCGGCTAGGAACGCGCATCACGGGCCGACCTCCGATGGATATGAGGAAACACGAGTTCTTTGGGAGGAGAACTATAGAAAGCCGTTTGATCTACCGGGTCTCGCGGATTTCGGTCGGAGGTGCCACAGGTTGGCACCGTTCACCAACTACAACGGCAACACTTTTTCAGCCATTGTAAGAGCAATTATTGAAGGGGCAGATTTCTCCACCCCGGATCAGGCACTAGCCCGCGTTCTCGCCGGACACATCGTGGCCGGAGTGGCAGAAGAAGGAGAGGTTGAGGCTTTCCGGAAGCTGTGTGAGAAGCGGGGGCTCTGATTCCACATCAGGCAGTATTCCTGATGAACGGCCTGGGGCCTGATTCCCCAGCTACAGATGCATCAGACAGGGATCACGAGCAAGCCTTCAACCCTCCCGAATTCGCGAATGTTTCCTGTCGCGACCGGTAGCCCGTGTGTCATTGCGGTGGCGGCGATCCACATGTCATTGGTTCCGATCAGCTCGCCCTTTTTCGCCAGATCCCGGTAAATCGCCCCGTAAACCCAAGCGCATTCGGTAGTGATTTTAACCATCTCGTAGGGTGCGAGAGCGTCTTCCCAGAGTGACCGCTCAGCCATAGAAATACCCGAACAGAATTCGCCAGCGATGGTGGGTGTAATACAGATGCGTCCTTGGGGAAGGCTGTTCATGAACAGGGTGACTGGACCATTTTCATTCTTCTTCAGCTCCCGCTCCAATCTGATGAGGATGTTGGTATCAAGAATCATTCGGGCTCCTCCCAAGGGTTTTTCGGATGGGGATCACTGCGTTCCACTTCCTCGAGCGTATCCAGAGACTCATCGTCGAGAAATCGCCGCCTTTCCCGCAAGATGGCGAGAACCGAAGCGCCATCCCTAGGGCTACCCGGAAGGATGCAGCGACGGACGACAGATGAAAACGATTCGCGTCCCCGTTTGGCTGCTGCAAGCTTTTCGTAGGCATCCAATTCCAAGGTAATTGTCTTAGTCGCCATGCACGAATCATGCATGAATGAATGTAGATTTCAAGGGGGATTGTTCGGTTTGCACGAGAAATTGGACAATGCCTGAGATTTCCAGATCAGGCAGGATTCCTGATGAACGGCCTGGGGCCGGAGTCACCAGCTACAGTTCGCCTTCGATAAGATCCTCTAGCGTCTGACGCTTGCGGATGACGGTTGCTTCGTCGCCTTCGACGAGGATCTCGGCGGGGAAGGGGCGGGAGTTGTAGTTCGATGCCATGACGAAGCCGTAGGCTCCCGCGGACATGAGGGCGATGTTGTCGCCGGGATTGAAGTCGGGGAGTTCCCTGTCCTGGCAGAAAAAATCGCCACTTTCGCAGATCGGGCCGACTACATCTACCTTGGTTCGCCTGTCCGAGGATGGCTGCTTCAGAGGTACGATTTCGTGGTGACCTTCGTAAAGAGCGGGGCGGATTAGATCGTTCATTCCCGCATCGACGATTTTGAAAGTCTTGGCAGAACCTTTTTTCTCGTAAAGGCAGCAGGTGACGAGCACGCCGGCGTTGCCGACGATGTAGCGGCCGGGCTCTAAGAGGATTTTCAGGCCGAGATCCTTGATGCGCGGGACAAGCTCTTGGCCGTATTTCTCGATGGTGAGCGGGCGTTCGCCTTCGGATTTAGAATCCCACCAGTCGGGTGTGCCAGACTCAAGGGAGTCTTGGTAAACTATGCCAATCCCTCCGCCGATCGACCAGAACTCGATGCCGTGCTTGGCTTTGAGTTCTGTGACGAGGGGGATGACTTTTTCGACGGCTTCGATGAAAGGATCGATGGAGGTGAGCTGCGAGCCAATGTGCATTTGTAGGCCGTGCAACTTGATGTTTGGAAGCTCGGCGGCGGCTCGTTCGTAAAGACCGGAGATGGATTCGAAATCGACTCCAAACTTGTTTTCGCTCTTCCCAGTGGAGATGTATTTATGCGTCTTCGCATCCACGTTCGGATTCACGCGGACAGCTGCGGGGGCGATTTTTCCGAGTTCCCCTGCGACCTCGTTGAGGTAACGGAGTTCCTCTTCACTCTCGACGTTGAAAGAATAGATGCCCTGTTCTAGGGCGTAGATGATTTCCTCACGGGTCTTACCGACACCTGCGAAGGTGCAGTGTGCGGGATCGCCACCGGCCTTGATTACGCGGAAGAGCTCGCCTCCCGAAACGATATCAAACCCCGCGCCTTTGGTGGCAAGCAGACGTAAAACGGAGAGGTTCGAGTTCGCTTTGACAGCGTATGCCACCTCGTGGTTTACACCCGCAAGAGCTTTGTCGAGGCGGGTGTAATGATCCGTAATGGTCCCTGCGGAATAGACGTAGAGCGGTGTGCCGTGTTCCTCTGCTAGTGATTGCAGGGATACGTTTTCACAAAAGAGTTCGCCATCTTTGTAGGAAAAGCCGTGCATGCTGAGGGAGCCGAACGAGGCGGCTGCTTACTTGACGATGCCTGCCTTCTTCAATGTCACAAAGGCACCATTCTTATTGATGGTCTTCAGTGCACGGCAGGAGATTTTCAGGCGGATGAATTTGCCGAGTTCAGGAACCCAGATACGCTTGTTCTGAAGGTTTGGGGAAACTTTGCGTTTGGTCACCTTGGTGACGTGACGACCGATACCGCCTTTTTTCTTGGCCAAGCCGGAACGGTGGATTCTTCCGCCTGAGCGGACGCGGGTGCCTCTGATACTACAAATACGTGCCATGATAAAAATTGGTTAGCGGGGCGCGAAGAATGCCTTCAGATTCCGACACGTCAAGTCGAATCGAAGGGAAAAATGGAAAAATCTTAAGTTCAGCGCTGGCGTTTCAGCCATTTATCCACGTCGCGAAAGATGGTTTCCTTCTTTTCATCGTACATCAGAAGGTGGAAGGCGTCGGGGTAGTTCCGGTAGGTGCTGGAGACGTTTGTAGGAATGCGGGCGACGAAGCCCCGGACATCGGAATCGTTGTTGAAATAGTCTTTTCCGCCGTGGAGGACGAGGGTGGGGACCTCTAGTTTCGCGGCGCAGGAGTTCATGCTGTCGATGAGGTTCGCTAGGGTTCCAAGGAGCCGCAGAGTGTGCTGCTCGATGTTGTAGTCGTTGGTTTTTGATTGGTCGCCGTGATTGGATTCCTGGGTCATCTGGACGTCATTCTGGCCGCTCAGTGCGTCGAGAGAGACCCGTGCGAGGGGTAGGGTAGTTGCGGCGGCGCGC
>Ga0105045_10006627_pt1 | contig 10257 bp, 8 predicted proteins | sample MAT02_FD_78089 | JGI IMG/M metagenome (GOLD analysis project Ga0105045, IMG submission 78089) | Freshwater microbial communities from Lake Fryxell liftoff mats and glacier meltwater in Antarctica - MAT-02 (megahit assembly) | ecosystem: Environmental > Aquatic > Freshwater > Ice > Liftoff...
AAGCCAGGAATATGACCGGCCCGACGAAAAGGCCGGAAAAGCAATAGTACGGCAGTGCCAATGGCTCCCCCTTTCTTTCCTTCCCGGTCGAAGTCCCCCTGCGCCTCCGCAGCTTTGCGTGAGACTTCCGTGTCAACACCCCGGGATCCCCGCATTGAACCAATCCCCATCCACCGAGTGAAAATCCTTCAGCTATTCAACCCCTATGTGAACATGGGCGGCGAAGAAATCGCCGTGGCGCAGATTACCGAGGAATTGGAGAAACACCACGAACTGCAGAACATCATCTTTGATATCCGCGAATGGGCGGAGCGAAAAGGGCCTCTCGACAGGGCCTGGCAGTTCATCCAGATGGCCTACAACCCCGCTTCCTTAAAGGAAGTCAGGGAAGCGATCCGGGACGGGAAGCCGGATGTGATCCTGCTCCACAACATCATGCCAATCGGATCCGCGGGTCTTTACCATTACCTGAGCCGCTGCGGGATTCCCGTGATCCACTACATCCACAACTTCCGGCCGTTTTCGGTCAACGGATACAGTTGGGGCGACGGGCGCATCCTGACCGAAGGGCTGGACCGGAATTTCCTGCCGGAGATCGCGGCCGGTTCGTGGCAGGAATCGCGGGTCAAGACCGCGTGGTACGGCCTGCTGATCTGGATTATGCACGCCGCCGGGGTGTACCGCAGGATTGCCGGATGGATTGCGATTTCCAACTTCATGAAGGATACCTTCGTGAGCGCCGGGATCGATGGAAGCAGGATCAGTGTGATCCCGCACAGTTGGAAACCTGGCGCGGACATTTCCGATGGGAATGATAAGGGAGGCCGGGGGGACTTGCCCGTATTCCTTTTCATGGGGCGCCTTTCCGAGGAAAAGGGACTGAGGGTATTGCTCGACGCGTGGGAAGCCTATGAGGCGGGTGGAGGAAAAGGAAAGCTTCAGATCGCGGGCGACGGGCCGCTGGCGGGCGAAGTCGGTGAGCGTTGCCGCGACCTGAAATCCGCCAGCTACCTAGGGTTCCAAAGCGGCACGGACAAGTCCGGTCTTCTCCGCGACTGCACCGCTTTGGTCGTGCCTTCCGTCTGGTGGGAGCCTCTGGGGCTGGTTCTTTACGAGGCATATGACCACGGGAAACCCGTCCTCGCGGCAAGCTCGGGGGGAATCGTGGACCATGCCACGGACGGAGTCACGGGATGGGTGCACAACCCGGGCAACCACAGGCAGCTTCTTTCCCATATGCGGGAAGTGGAGAAAGACCCGGTTGAAGCAAAACGACGCGGTGAAAACGGACGGAAGCAAATCGCGCTAAGGAAGGCAGACCGTTGGATCGGTGATTTCGACGCCTTCGTCGGTGCGGTTCTCGCTAGGGAAATCCCGGAACAGGAACACTCCCCTTGCAAGCTCCGGGATTTTGCAAGTCGTTCCCTGAGAATCCAGGTATATCTGGCGGACCAGAACCCGGGGTACGACCGCAGCTTCGGCATATCAAGAATGTCCCACATGGTATTGAGTTCCCTTCAGGGAAGGAGGAACAGCAGCATTGAGGTCGTGGCCTCCACAACTTCCCAGCAAGGTCCCGACAACATAACCACCACACGCCTCATTCCCTGGGGAACCCGGAAAAAATGGGTTAGGCTGCTGACCGACCACTTGCACCCGTATTTCATCCGCCCATCCCCGGAGCCGGACATATATTACTATCCCAAAGGTTATCTGCCGCTGGGAAATGCGTTCTGCGAGCCGTCCGTTGTAACCATCCACGACACCATCATCCAGTATTATGAAGACCGCTATCCCGCGTGGCGCGCCTCCTGGGAATACGCATACTGGGCACGTGTTCTCAAGCACACCCTTCGCCATGCGACACGGATCATGACCGTATCGGAGTTCTCGAAGTCCCACATCACCGCTTTCATGAAACGCCATGGCCTTCCGGAAAAGGAAATCGCCGTGACTTACGAACCGTGTGCCTACGAGAGCTTTCCACAGCCCGGATCCGTGGCAAAAGACAACACCGTGATCCACCTGGCATCCGTCGAACCACACAAACGCACCGCCCACCTCATCGACTGGTGGCTAAAGGCGGAGGAGGAGCGCAGTGACCTTCCCGAACTCCATCTGATCGGGAGCGTCACCGCTGGCTTGCTCGGCCTGATCGAAGCATCCCGAACAATCAGCATCCGTCCGTTTCTCGAGGACGACATGCTGCGGGTCGCATACTCGTCCGCAAGGGCCGTCCTGTTGCCATCGGAGATCGAAGGCTTCGGGCTTCCTGCCCTTGAGGCATACTATCTCGGGACGCCGGTCTGCTTTGTGGGAGGCACTTCGGTCGAAGAGATTCTGAGCGGGGCTACCTCCAAAGGATCGTTTTCACTGGAGGACAGGGAATCCTTCTTCGCCGCACTTGACGAAGTGATGGCCATGGGGGCGGCGGAGGTCCGGGATTGCGGGCTGTCACTGCGTGCGCGATTCGCCTCCGAAAGCATCGCAGACAGGATACTGGACGTGTTTGAGGGGCTCAAGCCCGGTCTGAACCGGAAGACAGTCGCAACCGCCTTGCCGCAGCCCGGATGACGCGACCGAAACTTACCTCGGTTTTCCAGGTTTCTATCGCCACGAAATCATACCGGAGTGAAAGGATCGAAAAGAGTGCTGCTGAGAAAACCGATGACAGATCGGAAGGGAAAACCGAAGATCCTCCGCGCAGCCAGACGTTGCGTTCCCTGAAGAAAATCCCGTCCGGATGGTTCCTGATAATCCAGGTTCCTGCCGTTTCATATTCGGAAAACTCGGCACCTGACAATCCCGGGAGGCATGCCAGAACCGCCTCCGCGTACGGCAGGCCCGCGAGGCCCTCGATCTCACGAACCATTTCGCGCAGCCACCCGGCCCTGAGGGGCAGGCATTGGGCGATGAAAGAAACACCGGCTGTTTTTCCAGGGCCGAGCAATTTTCCTATGGTTTCAAAATAGGGCTCGTGGTGCTCCGTGCCGTGATAACAAAGCAGTCTTCCGTTTCCCCCTTCCACAAAACCGATGTTCCTCAGCGGAACGGTGTCCGCATCCCAGATCAGGACGGCATCGGAATCCGCGAGACCCGAGCTGCTGATTGCGTTGATCTTCACGAACTGCTGAAAGAGCCAGTTCGCGCGGCCATGGTTCTCGCCACAGACCATTCCGCGTATTTTTGAAACCGGGCAGTTGGAGGTGATGGCGTTCTCGCCGATGATTTCCCACGCCGGATCGCTCGCATCCTGGAAAAGCGGAATCTGAAGATCCGGACAAAAGAGCTGGTAGGATTCCGAGCGGATGTGACGCACGATCCGCTTTGAAGCGATTTTCCACACCCGGATATCCTTGGCCTCGCATACCGAAACCACGCGCATCAGGCCGGTCGCCCGACCGCTGAAGGTATCCCTCGGGTCATTCACCCGCCCCTCCCGGCTGGTAGAGAACCGTCCTGATCACGCCACGGTCCCCGTCCGCGCCATGGTCGTTGCCCGCGATTTCCATGACCGTAACGATCCTGCCCGGGTCTATCGAAAAAGGCGGGGCCGTCAGATCCACGCCGCTGTTCACGGAAATGCGTATCCCGGCACCCTGTGGTTTGTCCTTGTTGGGAGTCCAGTCCGCCCCCGTTGGAACATGCTCCGTGATGTAAACATCCCGGTAATTCGCCAGTTTCGGAAGGACCGCTGCGATCTGCCGGTTGGAAAGGTGCTGGAACACCTGCCTTATGGAACAAACATCCCCGGAGGGAAGTTGATCGGCGACAATGTCGGCGTGGATGAATTCCACTCCCCCGCCAGAATATTTCGCCCGGTGGTTTTCGATGACGAACTTTACGACATCCACCCCTGTGAACCGCCTGAAGCACGGAATCAGCATCCGCCCGATCTCCATGTCCCCGCATCCAAGATCGACGAATGCCGCGTTTTCATAGGAATGCGATCCCGCCTGTTTGCGGAACATTTCCAGATAAGCCTTGGCGAGTCCCGCGTCACTTGTGCCCCCCCCCGAGCAAATCGAGCCCGGCTCGCCGCCCCAGACGTTGTTCCGGTAAATCTCGGTAAAAACACTTTCCGTGCCCCGGCATGAGTCGATGAATCCACGTAGCCTCCGCAGACACGCCCCGGCGAGCCGTCTGGGGAAAGACCGTTTTTTTCTGAAACCTGACATGGGACCTACGCACAAGTGCCATTGATCGGCGGGGAAAAAGCAACCGAAAAACATGATCCGCATCCTTTTGCTAGGCCGTACCGGCAACAACCTCTTCCAATACGCGCTGGGCCGGGTTCTTGCGGAAAAGCACAAGGTTCCGCTCGTGCTCGATGCGTCCTGGTTCGACGGGAAGGGCTGGCGGGAGGTTTCCCGTTTCCTGAAACTTCCGATCAAGGCAACTGTCAGGAGGCACCCATCCCTGGCGAGCCGTGCGTTGCGGAAAACCACCGGCAGGCATTACTGGGAGTACCGGGGCGTCCCGGTCCTACGCGAACCGGGCGGGAACCACAGCTTCGATCCGGCATTCCTCGAAGCACCCGCGGACTGCATGCTTTTCGGATATTTTCAGAGCCCCCTGTATTTCCGGAGTGTGGAACACGATCTCCGCGCCGAATTCCTTTCCCTGCTATCCGCCGGTGTGGATCCCAATCCCGGGCTGAAGGAAAAGATCTCCGCCCCCGGTTCGGTGGCTGTCCACGTCCGCCGCACCGATTTCCTGAATATTGCGGCACACCAGGTCTGCGGCGTGGATTACTACATGGTTGCGATGGAAAAGCTGCGCTCCCTGGTTCCCAACGCGAAATTCCATATCTTCAGCGACGATCCCGACTGGTGCCGCTCCCGGTTCATCGGTCCTGACCAAGAGGTCGTCCATTCCCCCGGAGAAGCCTCGAACCCCCTCCACGACATGTATCTGATGAGCCTGGCACCCCACCACATCATCGCGAACAGTTCCTACTCCTGGTGGTCGGCATGGCTTGGCAACAAGCCCGGCCAGCAGGTTCTCATGCCGGACCTATGGTTCGCCGGCGGCATCGACGCCCCGGTGGAGGAAAAAAAGCAGCCCCACTGGACGGTCGTCCCCGCAGGCACCCATTGATTTCGCCCATGCTGATCTCCATCATCATCCCCGTGTTCAACGAGGAAACGCTCGTCTCCGAACTCCTTCTCCGCGTGGCGAACGCAGGCCTTGGGGAAGGCTTGGAAAAGGAAATCGTCATCGTGGATGACGGATCGACCGACGGAACCCGCGTGGCGGTGGAGAAGTTCGTCCACAGGCACCCGGAACTGCGCATCACCCACATCGTCCAGGAAAAAAACCGCGGCAAAGGTGCCGCCGTGAGAACCGGTTTCAGCCGCGCCAACGGCGAAGTCTTCATCATCCAGGACGCCGATCTGGAATACGATCCGAACGAGATCCGGGATGTCATCCGCCCCATCGTCGCCGGCGATTTCAAGATTGTTTACGGCTCCCGTATCCTCAGGGAAAAGGCCATGGGCAACGCCGGGATCATGGGCTTTGTAAAAGGAAAGCACCCCCACTCCTACCTGCTCGCATACCTCGGCGGGGTTGCCATCACGAAGTGGACGAACCTTGTCACCGGCAGTTCGCTCACTGATGAACCGACCTGCTACAAGGCTTTCCACCGCTCGGTCATCGATGGGATCACCATCGACTGCGATGACTTTTCCTGGGAGCCGGAAGTGACCGTGAAACTCCTCAACGAAGGTCACGCGATCCACGAAATCCCCGTTTCCTACCATCCCCGGAAAAACGACGAGGGGAAGAAGATCAATTGGAAGCACGGTGTCGGGGCACTGCTTACCATCTGGAAATACAGGAAGTGAATAGCGATTTCAAAAAAAAACACCTCGCACTGCTGCTATGCCTGCTGGCGGTGGCCGCTTGGTTTTCCCCCTGGTGGATCGCGGGGAAAAACCTCGCCCCCCTCGATCTGGCGCACACCATGATGAGCCCGTGGCGCGACGGGAACGAGGGCACGTGGCCGAAGAACCACAATGTCGCCGACGGGGTGGACCAGTATCTCGTGTACCGCATGGTCGCGGAAAAAAGCTACCGCGGGGAAGGCTGGGTCGGTTGGAGCACCCTCACCTACGGAGGCACGGCGCAGTATGCAAACACCATGGCGCTGTACTTCGACTGGACGATGCAGTTGCACAGGTGGTTTCCGTTTTGGACGGCATGGCATCTCGGGCTGATGGGACAGGTCATGCTTGCTGCGGCAGGCATGTTTTTGTTTTTGCGGGGCCGCTCCATCGGCCTCGTCTGGGCTTGTTGCGGCGCACTCGCCTACGCGGCGAACTCCCAGTTCGTAACATGGATCTACCACCGCTGGGCGCTTGGCTCTTTCTGCTGGCTGCCGTGGATACTCTGGGCCATTGACCGCCACCGGCAGGGCAAACGTTTCGCCTGGACGCTCGTCCCCCCTTTTATCGCATTGGCGTTTCTCGGCGGCACCCTTCAGCACGGTGCGCTTATCGTCCTCGCGGTCGTCTGCATGTGGGCGGAGGAAGCATGGCGCGCGGGAAAATCGCTCCCGTTGCAATCGCAGACACTTGGCCGCTACGCGGCCTGGGGCGTGCTCGGCGCGGGTCTGGCCGCGATGATGATCCTGCCGTGTGTGGACGCGCTGGCGGTCAGCAACAACCTCGGGTTGCACACCGGAATGTTCCAGGGCGAGGGCAGCGTTTACCCGAAAGGCATCCTCCAGCCGCTCTTCAATCTCGCCGCCTATCCTTTACAGGTTTTCCCTTCCGTGCTGGGGCGGTGCGATTCCGTGGATGTGCTGAAAGGCTTCAGGAGCGAACTCTTTTACATCGCTTACTTCGGCTCGCTACCGGTGCTGGTTGCTTTCCTCGGGATTTGGAAAAAGGAGACCCCGCCGCTGGCGCGCTTCCTCATCATCGCCGGGCTGTTGCTACCCCTCACGCCACTCGTGCGCCTGCTTTACCAACGGCTTTTCCTGCTATTCATTTTCGGCGGGATATTCGCGTTCGCCCACTTCATGCAGAATGCCGGGCGGAACCAGCGGATCAGGCTTTTTAAAATTACCAGCGTCATAGCAGGTAGCGGGATGATGGTCTGGACGCTTCTCAGCATCGTGCTGGCCCTGAGACCCGGGCTGACCGGCGGTTTCCGTGAAAAACTCATTGCCGCAGGACTCAACAGCTCTTTCGGGTTCTATCAGGACTGGATCGCCCTCCGCGTGGACCGTTTCCTCGGAGACCTGTTCATCTGGAGTCCCCAGCAGGCAATTCCCCTTGCCTGCCTCGTGATCGCATTGGCAGGACTACGTTTCACAGCCTCGCTTTCATCAAAACACCGCAGTATCGGGAGCGGGCTGATGGCGCTTGCCCTGGTTGCGGAGCTTGCTGTTTTCGCATCCCGTTGGGTCGCATGGAGCGATCCGGTAACCCAGCCGCTTTTCCCGAAAACCGAGGAAACCGCAGCCCTTGGGGAATTCGTGGGGAAGGATGGTCGTGTCAGCACCGCAGGCCACCCCGTTTCACACATGGCAAACACACCGTTCCTTCCGAACACACTCTCGGCCTACGGGATCGCCTCCATCGACGGCTATGACAGCGTGGTTCCCGACGGCATGGTCATCCCCGGAAGGTTCCCGCCCGATTTTCCCGGACTCGCGCGTTTCGGTGTCACGCATCTTTCCACCTTCGCGGGAAACACCAATGTGGATCCTTCATGGAAACCCGTCTGGAAAGGCCGGATGATGGATCTTTACGAGGCGGAACAAAAACTTCCCCGCGCGGTCGGATTCCGGACGGAAGAGGACTTGGAAAGGTTCTTTGGCGGGGAAGGGTTTTCCGGCATTTCCGTAACCGAAACCACCGGGAAGGAGAACACCCGGCTGCTCCACATACCGGCAGGCGTGGAGTGGATCAGGCTGGCCGAAAACCACGGAAGAGGTTGGAAATACCGCATCGGGAATGAAAGCGAATGGCGGGATGTGGAGCGGGCGGAGGATGCCAGCATGGTCATGGAAAATTTTTCTTCTGCGGAAACTACGGAGCTTTCCATGAGATACGATCCGCCACTTCGGAAAGCTGGATTCGCAATCTCCGGCGCGAGCCTCTTGCTTCTGCTGGGCCTTTCATTCGTTATGAAGCCCTGCGGGACAAACAACGGGCGGTCGCCAGATTGAATTCCCGTCCACCGGATTCCAATGGACTTCACCATCATCACTCCGAACAAAAACTACGGGCGGTTCCTGGGCGACTGCCTCGCGAGCGTCGCGGTGCAGCAAGGAGTGACGTACGAGCACCTGGTGATGGACGGTGGCTCGGAAGACGATAGCAAAGGGATCGCCCTTGGCTTCCCGCATGCCACATGGCTGCAGGAACCCGACAAAGGGATGTCCGATGCGATCAACAAGGGCTTTGCAGTTGCAAAGGGCGACTGGGTGGTTTGGCTCAATGCGGACGACAGGTTGAGGCCCGGTGCGCTCTCGACAATCCTCCCGTTACTCGGGAAATCGGATGCGGACACGGTTTACGGGGATTGGGGTTTCATCGACGAGGGCGGTGCATTCCAGCGGACGGTGACCTGCCCCCGCTGGTCGCGCTTCGTCCACATCCACCATCACTGCTACATCGGTTCCACCGCCGCGTTTTACCGGAACCTGACGGTCATCGCAGAAGGCCACAGGCTGCGGGAGGATTTTCAATACGTGATGGACGGGGAGTTCTATGCGCGGCTGGATGCAGCGGGAAAAACCTTCGAACACATTTCGGTTCGTGTTGCTGATTTCAGGATACACGGCGGAAACGCTTCAATGCGACATCTCGGAAAATCCAGGGATATGGATCAGATCCTGGCAGCGGAGAAGCAGCATGTGGAATCCCGCGCGATCCGCCGCGCTTACGGAATCACCCTTTTCGACGATCCCTACCTGAACGGCCTGATCGACGGATTGCTCTGGATGGCGGCACGCGGGTGGAAGTTGTTTTTGAAATCCGGCCTTTTCCACTCCAAGTGAACCCGACCGTAATCGAAAATCCCCGCATCGCAGTGGTTTTTGCCACGATGGATCGCTCGGCAACGGCGGTCGGCTGCCTCATCGCGCTTGCAGCACAAACACGCCCTCCCCAGCTCGTTGTCATCGCGGACAATTGCTCGACGGACGGCACGGTGGAAGCTCTTGGGGAAATCGACGATTTGCCTTTCGAATTCATCCTTCACCGGATGGCCGCGAACAAGGGCAACGCCGGTGGGGTGGAGGAGGCCATGGAGATCGCTTTCGGCAAAGGCGTGGATGCGGTCTGGATCCTCGACGACGATTCCTGGCCGCGTGCCCGGGCGCTTGAAGCGATGCTATCCGAGCCCTACGACGGAACCATCGCCCTGCATCCCGTCCAGCTCGATCCCAAGAGCGGGAGGTTCACCTGGCCTCTCCGGATAAAAACCGATGGAGGATGGCGGCTTGCCTTTTCCCTGGAGGAAATGCCCGGCGGTTTCCGCACTGCGAGCCGGGGGGTCTGGACCGGAGTCCTGGTTTCCCGCCGAATCCGGGAAACCATAGGCCCTGTCCTCGGGGAGCTTTTCATCCGGGGGGAAGACGAGGAATATCCGTGGCGGATGGAACAGGCGGGCATATCCCATTCCGCCGTTCATTCGGCTATCCTTGATCACCCCGGGCCAACGGACATCGTGCACTGGAGCTTTCTTGGAAAGCATTTCTTCTTCGAGCGGGGACTAGCGGACTGGAAGCTGCACTACAAGGTGAGGAACATGGTCTGGCTGAAAAAACGACAGTCCGGCGCGGTGAAATCGCTCCTGGTGTTTGCGACCTATGTCGTCGCGGTCTGCCGCTTCGACGGTTTCCGGAAGATTCCGTTGTTGCTAACTGCTTTCGGTGACGGCTGGAACGGTAAGCTCGGGAAAATCTGAGCATTTATTTGTATCACACAGGGGATCACAGTCCGATGTTGCGGGTTCCTCCAAAATGTGGAAAATCCGGGTAGAGTTTCAACTCAAACCCGCACGAATGTCCTCAAGCAGAAAAGATTCCTTCACCCTCCAGGTCATTCAGATTGCGGACGCGTTCCTGGTTTGGATTGCCGTCTGTCTTGCGAGCCTGTTTCGCGATCCCCTCCGAGAGTGGTTCCGCATGGGAGGAGCCAACGAGGACGCCCTGAGCGCAATGGCATGGGTTCTCTATATTGCCGTCCCGTTCACGCCGCTGGTCCTCGAACGTTTCAATTTTTACGACAGGATACG
>Ga0105045_10006628_pt1 | contig 10255 bp, 10 predicted proteins | sample MAT02_FD_78089 | JGI IMG/M metagenome (GOLD analysis project Ga0105045, IMG submission 78089) | Freshwater microbial communities from Lake Fryxell liftoff mats and glacier meltwater in Antarctica - MAT-02 (megahit assembly) | ecosystem: Environmental > Aquatic > Freshwater > Ice > Liftoff...
GTGAATCTGAGCGGTCGGGCGCACGGGTGAGGTAGAACGTTGCGGTGGCGCCACCACGCGTGAAGCACCCGCTACTTGATGACGCAGTGTTGTTGGCCGACGCCTACGCGGCGGCGACGATCGCCAGCATCGCCGAACAGGTCGGTGTGTCGACCACCACCGTGCAGCGCGCCCTCGTGCGTCACGGCATCGACCGGCTGCCACGCAGCAGGAACACTCGCCCACCAACCGCACAGCTACTCGACGATCCCACCTGGCTGGCTGAGCAGTACCGGGCCCGTACCGGGGTCGACATCGCAGCCGAGCTCGGTGTCACCGCACGAACGGTCTACGCCGCGATGGGCCGTCACGACATCCCCCGGCGACCCTCGTCGCGCACATTGGCGTTGCGGCAGCCCGAACTCGCAGACCGCAACTGGCTGCACGCTGCAGCGGATCGCACCTCCAGCAGACAGACCGCTGCCCAACTGTGCGTCAGCGCCGGAGCGGTCACCGCCGCGTACCGGCGAGCGGGCATTGACCCGTCGGTCACCACCCGCCTGTACGCCAGAGGACACCCGAGACAACGACCAACCGCCGACGCGCTGGCAAGTGATGTGGGAACACGAAGGCACCTTTCGCGGTGTCAGCGGGCATCTTGGTTGTGCGCCCACGACCGCCGCGGTGTGGCTTGCCGAAGCCGGCATCTTCGCCGACACCCCACCAGCGTTGAGTCGCACCACCCTTCAGGCCGCGATCGGTGACGGGTGGCCGCTCAGCAAGATCGCCGCCGAGGCCGCTGTGTCAGTCATCACCGTGCGGGTAGAGCTGCACCGCCATCACCTCTTCGACGCGCACCGCACCCGACACCGACTGCGACGAGTCTCAACTACTCGCACCTGACGGTCGGGTTAGTCGAACAGGGTGCCTTGAGTGCCTGGTGGTGGGCCGTGTCGTTCGGGTGGCAGTTTGAAGTGTTGGGCGAGCAAGTCAACGGCGGCACGGACGCTGAGGTGTCCGTTGGCGGTGGTGTCAGCGTCGAGGTAGGCGGTGAGCCAGTCGCTGACTGGGGCGGTGGCGGTGCGGCTTGCTCGAATGAGGATGCTGTGCGCTCGGGTGGTGTTGGCGGCGCAGGCGTCGGGGTCGTAGACGGCGTGGTGAATCGTGGTGACTGCGGCACGGATCTCTTTGGTGGTGGGTGCTTTGGGCTGGGCGCGCATCAGTGACATCCGCTTTGGGGCAGGGTGGCGGGGTCGGGGACAGGGGTGCCGTTGTAGAGGGCGAGGACGAGTTGTTGGGGGCAGTAGCGGACGTTGTTGATGCGGAACTCGAGGTGGAGGTGTGGGGTGCCTGATCGGCCGGTGTCACCGGAAGTGGCGACGAGTTGGCCGGGTGCGACGGTGTCGCCTTCGGCGACATGCAACAACAGGGCGTGGCAGTAGGTGTGGCGCAGCCCGTTGGGGCTTTGGATGGTGAGCCCGATTCCGCAGGTCCCGCATCGCGCAGGAGGTGACGATGTGCCGCAGCCGTCTCGGTCCCAGTTCCCTGCGAAGTGGGTGGTGTTGACAACAGCACCTGCGGTCACCGCGTAGATCGGGGTGCCGGTATCGATGATGTGGTCCCATGCCGGGTAGGTGTGGTGTGGGGCGGTGATGCCGGCGGGGGTCATGGACTCGCGTGGTGCGGGCAGCGCCCATTGGCCGGTGGCGTCGAGGACACCGGAGCATCCGCCGAGGTCGTCGCCGGCTGCGAGGAGTTTCTCGTTGTATCTGTTGAGCCAGCGGGTTTGGTAGTCGCGCACGGTGAGGGTGTTGCCGAATGATGCGGCCGGGATGGCGTCCATGATGGCGTCGTTGCCCCATGCAACGGGGTAGTACCAGATGACGGGGACAGCTTCGACGAGGCCGTCGTGGGTGTCGAGGATGTGTTGGACGTTGACACCGGCGACGCGGTCTTGAACGTCAGGCGGTGCGGTGTCAGCGGTGGGGTAGGTGTCGGTGTCGACGTCGGCCTGGCCAGCCCAGTAGCGCCAGGTGCTGGTGATGTATTGGTAGGCGCCTGCGGCTGAGCCACGCGACGGTTTGGTGCCACCGCCGTCGGCGCGCACGGTGTAGTCGCCTGATGATTCGAGGCTGCGGATGGTGTCGAGAATGACGCCGAGTTGGCCGCACGCGTAGGGGGCGGTGGCGGTGCCGCCGTTGGCGAACACCAACGGGATCGACATGAGCAGACCAATCGCCAACACGACGGGAACGAGCACGAGTTTCACCTTCATGTATGGGGGTCGAACGCCTCGATCGTTTCACAGGATCTTTTTTGAAACGCCGAGCCGTCTCGACCCCCATAGGTGGGTGAGTTCCCCGAACCGGTCGGGCGACTGACACCTCAAAGGAGAAATCAAGATGTGTGAAACCATCGAAGTTGGTGACACCGGCCGTCGTGGCTCGGTGCCAGCGAGCAGCCGGCGCAGTCGTGTGGCGGTGAGCGCGGCAGCGTTGTTTGCTGCTGTAGTCACCCTGCCGGGGCGGGCGTTTGCTCAGATCGCTGATCCGCCACCGTCGAACGCCGGTCTGCCCGGCGGGGCGCTGATTACCCAGGTCATTGGCTGGGGCAAATGGGTCGGGTTGACGGTGTGTGTGTTGGCCATGGTCTTCGGCGCGGCGACGTGGCGTGGAATGGGAGGCAACTCCGGTCGTGGCGTCGAAGGCAAGGCCTATGTGGGTGCTGGTGCGCTCGGCGCGATGATCATCGGGCTTGCTGTGATTGCGGTCAACACCCTCTACTCAGCCGGCAACGCCGGGGGCTGATCGTCGTGTCGGCTCCGAAGCTCGTAGCGGTCACGGTGGCGGCGGTGATGTTGGTTGGCTGGTCGGTTCGCGCGTTCGTGGTGGACGACGACCCGACGGCCGCGTCGAGCGTTGCCGCCGCGCCCTCTGCGGGTGGCGGCACCAACGACCCCGAAACGCAAGTTCCGGTCGTGGCAGCGACCATCGAGCGGGGCATCCCGGTCGGGTACCCACAGTCGCGCCGGGGTGCGGCAACCGCGGCGGTGAACTGGGTGGCGTCGTTTCCAGCGTTGATGCAGCTGAACCCACTGAGTTTGCAGAACGCGCTCGTGGACGTCATGTCCGCTCAGGGTGCTGTCACCTTCGTCGACGACGCGATTGCCGACTACGTCGCGTTACTGGACGGGTTGGGTCCCCGCGCACGTGAGCGGATGTGGATCGAGTCGCCGTTGCAGTCCACCGTGTTCACCGCGACCGATACCGCAGCGTCAGTTGGGGTGTGGTCGGTGGTGGTGACCGGTGGCGTCGACGACGCCGCGGTCACAGCGTTGTGGCGTACTCACCGCATCGAGTTGGTGTGGGAACGCGACGACTGGAAGATCGACGAGGTCGTGATCGTGGAGGGACCAACCCCGGTTGGTGCTGAGGGTGCGTTGCCGTCACCGTCGTTGGAGTTCACCGACGTCGGCTCGTGGGAGCCAGCGGTATTCGCCGACACAACCAAGGGTGTGGACTGATGCCTGTCTTCGGTGCGCTCGGTCTCGCATGGGGGTTCTTGTCGTCGACGTTCTCAGCGGCGGCAGGGTGGGCGTGGGAGACCGTGGTTGGTGGCATCACCGACTGGATTGCCAAAGGTGTGATGGCGTTGATGATGGCGCTGTGGAACTTCATGGACACTGCGTCGTCACCGAACCCGCGTGCGGAATGGTTCTCCGGGAACCGGGCTCCGGTCGTGGGCGGTGGCACACCGTTCGACACCGGATTCAGCATTGGGGTGTCGATGGTGGCGGTGCTGGTGTTCTTGGCGGTGATCAAAGCTGTCGTCGGCGGTTCGCCACGCGCAGTCATCCAGACGGTGGGTCGCGACTTGCCGATCGCTGCGTTCGCGTCGTTCGCGGTGGTGGGGTTGTCGAAAGTCGCGATCGATATCGCCGATGGGATCTCGGACTATGTGTGGCTGCAAAGCCGAGACGCAGCCGAAGGAGCGTTCGGCAACATCATCGAAGTCAGCCTCGCTGGAGGCCCTGGTGCGTTGGCGTTCACCGGTCCGCTGCTTGGTCTGTTTCTGATCGTGGCGATGTTGTTCATGTGGATCGTGTTGTTCATCCGCGAGGCACTGATCTATTTGGTGATCATCTACGCCGTGGCGTTCGGGTTCCCCGCGATGCTGTTCCCACCGTTGCGTGACACCGCCAAGAAAGTCCTCGAACTGCTCGTCGCGTTGATCATCGCGAAACCGGTGATGGTGTTGGCCATTGCGGTATCGACCGAAGCCCTCGACGGACTCGGCGCAACCGGTCAGCCAGGTGCCGGTGTTGGAGACAACATCGCCGCCGAGCTCGGCACGCTCGTAGCCGGGGTGGTGCTGTTCGGGTTGGCAGCATTCATGCCGTATCTGACGTTCAAGCTGATGCCGATCGTCGCCGCAGCCGTCGTTGCCCAAGGCATCGCGTCAGCACCCACCCGAGGCGCGATGCAAACCGCCCAGTTGTCCTACTACGGGGGTCAAACCATGCGTCGACTGTCCGGCAAGACCGGTGGCGGCGCCACCCCAGGAGCTTCACCGGCTGGAGCAGCACCCGCAGCTGGTGGCGGCGCCGGGCTCGCTGGTGGCGGCGGTGCTGCGGGTATGGCGGCCGCACCGGCTGCGGGTCCTGCAGCACCGGCGGTTGCTGCGGCGGGTGCGGTTCGATCCGCAGGCCAAACAGTGGCGTCGACAGCGTCGGCGACAACAAGTTCAGTGTCGCACACCTCAGGTGGTGGTGCCCCAACACCACCACCGTCAGGTGCGCGTCGTGATGTCAGTGGAGGTTCGTGATGGGTTCAACAACGCAACCGTTGCGGGGGTACCGCTTTGGTGAACGCCGCCGTTCAGGCCTGTTTGGCACGGTGCCACCCACCATGGTCGCTGTTGCAATCGTGACGTTGCTGTTTGCCTGGTTAGCGGTATCGGGCTACGTGCCGGTCCCGGGGGCGATCGTGGTCGCGATGGCCGCTGCGGCGTTGTGGTTCGGTCGGATCAGGAACCGGCCCGCCCATGAGATCTTGCCGGCGTTGGCGGTGTGGTGGTGGCGCCAGCTGCGTTCGCGTAACACCTGGTTTCGTCCGGTGGTGTTGGTGAGCAACGGTGATCAACCAGTTGCGTTGCCGCCGATGCTGTCGGGACTCGATCTGTTCGAGTTCGAGGTGGCGTGGATCACCCCCGGCCGCAACGTGGCCATTGGGGTGGTGCGAGATCATCAGGCCGGTTCGGTCACCGCTGTGCTGCGAGTGTCAGGTGACGGACAGTTCGCGCTGGTGGACGCAGCTGGCCAGGACATGCGCATCGACGAGTGGGGCGCGGCGATTGGCGGGTTCGCCCGGGAGAACTCGCCGGTGTCTCGGGTGACGTTCCATGACTGGACGTCACCGGTCGCGATTCGCGACACCGTTGCACAGCTCGAATCGAAGTGGGCCGACGAGGCTCCGCATCCGGCACGAGCGGGCTATCTGCAACTGCTGGGTGACACCTCCGCGCATGTTGTTGACCATGAGGTACTTGTCGAGGTCACCGTCGATCTGGCACGGGTGTCGAAAGCGAAAGGTGAATCGCAGCTGGCAGCAGGGTTACGGCTCGTTGCCGAGCAGACCCGGTTGTTCGCTGGCCGACTCAACGGTTCTGGTCTGCGCGTCGAGGCGGTGCTGTCGGCGGCTGATTTGGTGACCGCGATGCGGGTGCGGGCGAACCCTGCGGTGGTGGAGCATCTGACGACCCTGAAACGGTCGTTGGCGTCCGCGACTGGGGTGGCAGCACCAACATTCGGGCCGATGCATGTCGATGACCAGTTGGGTATGGCAATCATCGACGGGGCCTTCCACCGGTCATGGTGGTTCGCGTCGTGGCCTCGGCGTGAGGTGGCAGCGTCGTGGATGGACGCGTTGATGTTCGAGTCGGGTTGCACCCGGTCGTTGACGACAGTGTTCGAGCCGGTGCCCCCGTCGAAATCGGACTCCGACGTCGACCGTGAACGCACCCAACGCGAAGCGAACATCGAGTCGCGTCGCCGCAAGGGCAACATCATTCGCCGTGCCGACACCAAAGCTGTGACCGAGGTCGAAGCCCGAGAGATCGAACTGTCCGCAGGGTTCGTTGAGTGTCGCTACACCGCGCTGGTGACCTTGAGCGCACCAACCGAAGACGACCTCGACGCCCAAGGCGCCGACATGGAACAAGCAGCAGCGAACGCCGGGGTGGAGCTGCAACCGTTGTGGGGTCGTCAAGGCGACGGGTGGGTGTCGTCGCTTCCGTTGGGTCGCAGCGTCGCACGACGCTTCGGGGAGTCATGATGGGCCGCTGGTTCAACACCACAAAGAACAACCAGCCGAACGAGGCAGCGCAGGCTGCGGAGCCGTTACCAACAATTCGCGGTGTTGCACGGGTGGCGGGTGCGGGCGGCGGGTTGCGTCTTGCGCGCCACCGCGGCACCACCGCGCACATTGCGTCGATCTATCCGTTCCATGGCGGTCGTGCGTTGCAGTCCACGGCGTCTCCGTATGTGGGCATCAACGTCACCGACGGCAACTCGGCGTGGTCCTATGACCCCTTCGAGCTGTACGGCAAAGACTTGGGTGGCGGCACGATCCTGACGAACTCGAACATGCTGATTCTGGGTGAGCCAGGCAACGGCAAGTCATCGGCGATCAAGACAATGCTGTACCGCCAAGCAGCGTTCTACGGGCGTCGCCGGTTCTTGTCGATCTCAGATCCCAAAGGCGAGTACGGGCCGTTGGCTGCGGCGTTGGACATGCCGGTGGTGAAGTTGTTTCCCGGTGGATTCGACCGGTTGAACCCGCTGCAGGCCGGACCAGGCAACCGGGCGGACTCGTTACGCAACCGCCAGGAGTTGGTGACGGGGTTGTTGTCAACGGTGATGCGCCGAGATCTCGACGCCGTCGAAGAGGCGCTGTTGACCACCGCCATCGAGGTCCTCGACACCAAGCACACCTCGATGCGACTGTCGCCGACACTGGTCGACTTGGCAATGCTGCTGGGCGAGTTGCCGGGCGAGTTGGTGTCGTTGGACGAGTTGAAGCTGTTGGAAGAACGCGACATCAACACCGCAGTGACCGCGTTGCGGTTGGCGTTGTCGAAGCTGTTGCAGAAGACGTTGCGGGGCATGTTCGACGGACAGTCCACGGTGTCGATCGACAAGATGGACGGCCAAGGTGTCGTGGTCGATTTGTCGGCAGTGTTTTCGAACCTTGACGCGTTGCCGCTGGTGCAGATGGCAACCGCAGCAACATTGGCGGGCCAGATGGCCACGATGAAAGACCAGGGCCGCCGCGGCATCCTCGTCGACGACGAGGTGTGGGCAACCATGGCATCAGAACGTGCCGCGAAGGCGTTGCAGGCACGGTTGAAGCTGTGCCGTGACTTGGGTGTGTGGAACACCTTGATCACACACCGCCTGTCGGACTTCCAAGCCCAAGCCGATACCGGATCGTCGGCGGCGAAGGTCGCTGAAGGGTTGCTGGCTGATGTGCAGACCCGTGTGGTGTTCCGCCAAGCCACCGACCAGCTTGCACTCACCGGCCAAGCCATGCAGATGAACGACCGTCTCGTCGAGCTGCTGCCGCGGCTCACCCGGGGGCGTGCGGTGTGGAACGTGGCGGGGCGCTGGGCGGTCGTGCAGCACGTGATCGCCGCCCACGAATACGACATCTGCAACACCGACCAAGCCATGGCCGCCTAAACCAATGAGTTCACTCCGACTGATCGAAGCTCAGTGCCACCGAACAGTGCGGGGGGTGGGCGGCGGTGTCTGACGGTTCGTTCCCCATCGACCGTAACGATCTGTTGGCACGCGTGGATCTGGTGGCGGTGCTCGACGGTCTGTCACCCGGCGAAGGTCAAGGCCGTGGCCGTCAGTGGCGGTGCCCGTCGCCGGGACATACCGACACCAACCCATCGGTCAAGGTGTCGATCGATGCGTCGGGGACGCAACGGTGGCGGTGCTGGTCGGGTGGTGAGTCCGGCACCGCGATCGACGCGGTGATGGCAGCAAGAGCGTTGCCGGTCGGCGAAGCAATCCGCTGGCTCAACGACAATTACGCCCACCTCGAGGTCATCGAACGACGTGCAGGACCGCACAACCGTGCGATTGGTGCGCCGCCGGCGGCTGAAGCAGTGGACTATGTGCGTCGCTGCGAGAAGCTGCTGTGGTCGGGTTCGGGGCGTGACGTGCGCGACTGGCTGAACGGTCGGGGTCTGCACGATGAGGTGTTGCGTGCGAACCGGGTCGGAGCGGACCCTGGCCGCAAGTTTTTGCCTCGACCCAAAGGGTTGCCTGGCGGGTGGCCCGCCGCGGTGTTCCCGGCGTTGGATCGGCGTGGGCAGATCACCTATTTCCAGGCCCGGTTCCTGCAACCACCGGCGTCGCGTGACAAGTACGACAACCCGTCGAGGCGGTGGGCGGCGAACCCTCGGGTTGCGTGGACAACCAAGGCGTCCACGGTTGACGCGCGCCGCGGTGTGCTGGTGGTGGCTGAGGGGGCACCCGATGCGCTCATTGCAGCGCAGGCCGGGTTCGCGTCGGTGGCGGTGCTGGGTTCGATGTATCCCGACGGTCGGGTCGCTGACGCGATTGCCGGGTTCGTTCGGGACCATGACGTTGGCGTCGCGGTGTGTTTCGACTGTGACGTGTCGGAATCGGGTGCGAAAGGCGCTGCGAAACTGATTGAGCTGCTCAACGAACGCCAGGTGGGTGACATTGCCAATGTGACCCCACCCGATCAGATGGACTTGTCGGACTGGGCGGCGGTGAGCAATGAGTGGGTCGAGGTGTTCGACCGTGCCGGCGTGGTGGGTGTGAACGCACCCGCGATGCCGTCGCCGGGTGCTGGGTCTTTTATGGACCTGGGAATGTGATCGGGGAACCTACAATGGCAGTGGCTTCCCCTCAACCTGATGGACAGATGTCGTTGTTCGGCTTGATCGACGACATCGCTGAAGAAGACGAAGGACATCATCATGTCGAAGATGTGGAACCTGTCGCGCAAGACCCTGCGCGACGCACTCTGGCAACACCTCGCAGCGGGCGACCCGATCCGTCACCGTTGGTTGCAGGAGCATCCACGCGAGAACGAGATCGTGAACCAGTTGACAGCCGAAGCGTTGCAGATGATGAGCGCCGCGATGACGGAACGCTCGTTGGTGCCGCAGGCAACGACGTTCTGGTCGACACCAACAGAGACCGACGCCGAGGTGCAGGCAACGGTGATCGACATGTTGTTGTCGATCGAGGGTCTGTGGTCGGACCTGAACGACGAGTTCGCAAGAACACCAGCGAAACTCACCGCGCTGGACGTGACGCACGAACTGATGGGGTCGGTGCCGATCGTGCCGGCTTCCGCCCCGACCCGCAACGTCTCGCACCTACAGGACTGAACGACCGCGTTGCCCGCAACGTCGCGGTTGTCGAACTGCTCGGCGACCTCGAGTTGTCCGGTCGTGATGTCAGCGTCGCCGACCGCGACGTGCTCGCACAGTGGACCGGGTGGGGTGCGGCCGCCAAGCTGTTCGACACCGCCGACACCACGCTCGCAGCAGCACGTGAGCGTCTGGCCAGGTTTTTCGACGACGAGGCGTGGGCGGCTGCGAAACGGTCGATCCTGAACGCCCACTTCACCGACCCGGCGATCACCACTGCAATGTGGTCGCTCGTGGAGGCGACCGGTTTCGACGGGGGCCGGGTGTTGGAGCCAGGGTGCGGCACCGGGCTGTTCATCGGGACCGCGCCGCCGTTGGTGCGTGAGGCGTCGTTGTTCGTTGGGGTGGAGTTGGAACCAGTGACGGCGAAGGTGGCGTCGCTGCTGTATCCCGAAGCGGACGTGCGTTCGATGGGTTTCGAAAATGTTCGTGATGTCGACGGTTCGTTCGACGCGGCGATCGGCAACGTCCCGTTCGGTAAGTACCCGTTGTTCGATCCGCTCCACAACCCTGACGGATTGTCGATCCACAACCATTTCTTGGCGAAGAGTTTGGCGTTGACGAAACCGGGTGGGGTGGTGGCCATGGTGACGTCGCGTTACACCTTGGATTCACGCAACCCTGCCGCGCGCCGTCTGTTGGCCTCCTACGGTGATCTGGTGGGCGCGATCCGGTTGCCGTCGGGTGCCCATGCGCACCTCGCCGGCACGCAGGCAGTCACCGATGTGCTGGTGTTCCGCCGCCGCTGCGACACCGAGGTGCCTGCCCCGTTCGATTGGGAGACGACCACGATGGTCGACAC
>Ga0105045_10006629_pt1 | contig 10253 bp, 9 predicted proteins | sample MAT02_FD_78089 | JGI IMG/M metagenome (GOLD analysis project Ga0105045, IMG submission 78089) | Freshwater microbial communities from Lake Fryxell liftoff mats and glacier meltwater in Antarctica - MAT-02 (megahit assembly) | ecosystem: Environmental > Aquatic > Freshwater > Ice > Liftoff...
ATTGACAAAGTAAACCGCAGATATCATGGATGAGACCGAAAAGATCAGCGCATTATTAGACTCCCAGGAGTTCAAGAAACAGTTTCGAGACAGCGTAGTCGAAGAAGCCCGGCAAACGGGTACGGCGTTGCATTACATAGATAAGCAGGGTCGCTATGTGGAGGAGTGGCCCGCAACGGGAGCTTTGTACGAGGTCCGATACGATAAGAATACCGACCAAACGATTCGGCTCAGGACACTGCGTCAGCCCGAACCCCAATTGTCCTGATGGCTCCGCCGACACTGCACGTGTTTGCCGATCCGAACGGGGCGGGCAAATCGACCTTATTTAGTGTACTAAGTAAGACACCGTTATTCGATGATGTCGAGCAGGTAAACGGTGATGTCATTTACAAGGAAAACCCGCATCTGACGCAGGACGAACTGGCGACTACGGTTGCCGGACGCATCAAGTATCTTTTCGATTGTGCCGTCTCGTTTTCAATGGAGACGAATCTGGCCACTTCAGCCAACTATACTGTGCTGAAGTCGGCTCACGACAAAGGCTACCGGATAAGTTTGTATTATGTCTGTTTGGGTAGTTCGGATATATGCCGGGACCGGGTAAAAGACCGCGTCAGCAAGGGCGGACACGATGTGCCGTTTCCAATTATCGAGCATCGGTACAACAACGCGCTGTCGCTTATCAAGCAGAATTTTCTGTTGTTCGATCAAATCGACTTTATCGACAATTCGGCAGCTGATTTTATGTCGGTGTTGCGGGTGGAAAGTGGCCGACTGATTCGCCAACGGGATGAGTTACCTGCCTGGGCCGCTGGCGTTGCCAAACACATCGGGATGATGGAGAAAGTGCAGGCCAAACTTCAGCCCTAAACCATGAACACCTTTACCGAAACGCAACAATTCCGTCAGTGGTGGGTTTGGGCTGCTATGGCACTCATTATTGCGTTTGCGGTTGTCCCATTCATCGTGGCAGGCTTCTGGCGGACGCCCATCGGCTGGTTAAATTTCAGCATTTTGTCGCTGGTTATCTGGCTGATTTTCGCCTGGCGTATGGATACCCGCTACGATGAGGAAGGCGTTCATTACCGCGTGTACCCACTGATTGGCTGGCGCACGATTCGCTGGGTTGACATGGCTACGTCCACCGTTACCACATACGGCTTCGTGGGCTACGGCATCCGCTGGAATTTCGGCGAGTGGGTGTATAACGTAGCGGGCAATCAGGGGCTGCGCATCAAAACCACTACCGGCAAACGCATCCTGATCGGCACACAACGCCCTGACGAACTCCGGGCGTTTCTGCAAGAGTTAGCTGTATTACCCGTATGATCTGTTTCCCCTCCAGAATTGCTCCCAAATTGCCGGGTACATTTGTAGTCTATCAGATTACCTCTCTTCGATGAAATTATTCGTTACCATCCTCTGCCTCGCTCTCTCAGCGCTGATTACGCAGGCACAAACGAGTACCGTAACGCTGTCAGGTATAGTCAGAGGTGGCAAAGCACCATTGCCGTTTGTGAACGTGACGCTACTGACGGCCAAAGACAGTGCTTTCGTGACCGGGGCCATCACCAGCGAAGACGGCCTGTTTACCCTACCGGGCGTTAAACCAGGCAGCTATCTCCTGAAAATCAGCTATATCGGCTACCGGCCCCAGACGCAGCCCGTACTGGTGGGACAAGTGAGCGCGTTTCTGGACCTCGGCACCGTCGAACTGACCGAAGGGGTGGCGCAACTCGGCGAAGTTACCGTTACCGCCCAGGCCGATGCCGTAGCCGCCACGATGGACAAAAAAACGTTTACCCTCGCCGATAACCTCAGTCAGGCGGGCGGGTCGGCCCTGGACGCCATGCGCAACCTGCCGGGCATCACAGTCGATAACGACGGGCAGGTGCAGCTCCGGGGCAGCAAACAGGTTATGGTCATGATCGACGGCAAACAAACGGCCCTGACGGGTTTTGGCGGGCAGTCGGGGCTGGCTAACCTCCCGGCATCGGCCATCGACAAAATCGAAATCATCAACAATCCGTCGGCCAAATTCGACGCCAATGGCAATGCCGGGATTATCAACATCGTCTATAAAAAAGAGAAGAAAGAGGGATTCAACGGTAAAGTGGGGGTGTCGGCGGGCGTGGGTGCGTTGTGGGTAAAGCAGCCCAACTACCCCGGCATCCGGCCTCAGTATCAGAACACGCCAAAAGTCAATCCCTCGCTGTCGCTGAATTACCGAAAAAACAAAGTCAACCTGTTTTTTCAGGGCGACAACCTCTACACCCAGACGCTCAACAAAAACGAGTTTGCCGACCGCTTTTACGACACAGGCGAGGTGATCCGGCAACAGGTCAAACGCAACCGAAATACCAACATCATTACGGGCAAAACCGGTATTGACTATTACGCCAACGACCGCAACACGTTCACGTTTTCTGGCCTGTTCAGCAGCGAGAAAATCATTGACCGGGGCGACCAGCCGTTCTTTAACGCCAGTCTCTCCGAGCGGCTGCGGCTGTGGCAGTTTCTGGAAGACGAACTCAAAACCACCGTAACGGCATCGGGTACGTGGCAGCACAAATACAGACAGCCGGGGCGGTTGCTGAACGTGGGGCTGAACTACACCTTCCACCGCGAAGACGAGAAATACTTCTTCACCAACATCCTGCCCACCTTCACGGGTACAGACTCGTTCAAACTCCTCTCCGACGAACACGTGGGCGACCTGACCGTCGATTATACGCAGCCCACGCGCTACGGACGGTTTGAAGCCGGGGCCAAACTGCGCCGACGGATTATCCCGACCAACATGCAGTTTTTTCCGGGCCTGAACTCGCCTTTGGACAGCAACGCGGGCGGGCGGGCTACCTACAATGAGATCATCCCGGCCCTGTACGGTACGTATCTGTTCGAGACCAAAACGCTGGAAGTAGAAGCCGGTTTGCGCGTGGAGTACGTTGACCTGCGCTACGAGGTTGACCCAAATCACAACACCTACAAAAGCAACGGCTACCAGTACGCGCAGCCGTTTCCGAACCTGCGGCTGGCCTACAAACTCAACGACAACAACCGGCTGTCGTTTTTCTACAACCGGCGCGTGGACCGGCCCAACGAAGTTGATATCAGGATTTTCCCGAAGTACGACGATGCCGAAATAATCAAGGTGGGCAACCCCGCACTACGCCCGCAGTTCACGAGTTCGTTTGAGCTGGGCTATAAATCGGGCTGGGATGCTGGGTATTTGTATTCGGCTCTGTACCACAAGGAGATGGAAGGCACCATTACCCGCATTGGCAGCATTGTGCCGGGCAGTACGCTGATTTACAACATCTTCCAGAATGCCGGACGCAGCCGCAACACGGGCGTGGAGGTGGTGCTGTCGCAAAACCTGGCCAAGTGGGGAACGCTGAACCTGAACCTGAACGGCTACCAAACCACCATCGACGCTTTTTCGGTCGTAAACCTCTATCCGGTGCGAAACGTGTTTTTGGCTAACCGGCAGCAGCTGGTGTCGGGCAACGTGAAGCTAACGGGCCTGTTCCGGCTACCGAAAAGCATCGACGCGCAAATTACGGCCCTCTATCTGGCTCCCGACCTGGTGCCACAGGGCCGCATCGACTCGCGCTTTTCGATTGATCTGGGCCTAAAAATGCCGGTTCAGAAGGGCCGGGGCGAGGTGTTTCTGAACGCTACGGACGTAGCCAACACCCTGCGCATTCGCCGGACGGTGCAGGGCGACGGGTTCAACTACGTTAGCACCGATTACTTTGAAACGCAGGTAATCCGACTGGGCTACAACCGCAAGTTTTAGCAGACAACCTGCTCAAAGCGCAAACAGCGCATCGACGGTCAGTTGCAAATCAGACACTGCCGGAGCCGCACTGACCACATCAGCGTCGAAAAGCGAACTGAGCGAGCGGGGCGACAGCAACACCCGCACCATACGTAACTCGGGATAAACGTGCCATACAACCTGCACCCCCGCCCGGAAATACTCGCCTACTTTCTTCTCAATTTTATTGGCTTTGTCATGTTCAGAAATAATCTCGACCACAAACGCCGGTACCGGATGCCCGCCAGCCGTTGATTCCCGAATCTGTTCATCAGAAAACAGCGCCATATCGGGTCGGCGCATCTGCTGGCTGGTTAGCCAACACTCTGTTTCTTCAAATAACCAGTGTCGTTCCTGAAAAGCGTTGGTTGATTGAAACTGCTTTTGAATGTTTCGTACCAGATATCGTTCTGTGTTTTGTATGGCGTGTAATTGCTCAGCGTATTCTCCGTCGTATTCATACAGGAAGCCGTCGTCGGGGTTCCAGTTCAGAAACTCCGCTTTAGTCATCGGTATTTTGATGTCCGCTACATCGAAGTCGTCGTCAAGCAATGTGTTGTCCATGATTGGCGTTGCTTTTTCGTAAATCTACGTAATTCAGGTCAATACGAGAACCAGTCGGCAGCGGTCAGGCTGGGGTTTTGGCTCTCCAGCCGGCGTTCCAGATCGTCGGGGAGTTTGGGGAAAAAGTCGATGCCCGTCAGCCGCTCTATCTGGTCAACAGGTACCACGAACTGGCGCAGCGACTCGTTCGACGGTTCGTTGTTGAGCAAAAAGCCAATCATGCGAATATCCGGCGCATTGCAGTACAGGATTACCTTGTAAAACTGCTGCGGTACGCTCACTTCGGTGGTTTTGCCGATGGTAGGTAACCCCCGTTTCAGCACCGCCCCCGTTACCACGTACACGCCATTGTCGCGCACGGCCCAGGTACGGATTAGTTCTTCGAGTTGTTTCCAGATGCCCCGGTTGAACTGCGGGGCCTGCGGGCTGACGTTGCTCATGTAAAACGACTCGCGCATCATGCGCTGCGAGAACTTGAAATCGCCAGCCGGGGCGAGGTGCCCCCGGTCGTAGCCGGAACGTGTGTAGTCAGACGGCAGGGCCGTACCGGTGCGTACCAGCGGGTCGGGTTTAAACTGCTCTCGGTCACGGTCGGCGTCGCCGGTGGTTTCGTAGCCCAGCAATGGATACGCCACCCAGTCGGCCACTTTGTACTCGTCACGGTAGCGCAGCGTGTAGCCTTCATGCCGGACAATCTCGTTTTCGCTGGCAAAAGCGGGCAGGGCAAAGTTGGGCTGTTTCTCAAAGTCGAATCGTTTGTTACCCGTTACAGTGCCACCCGCTGGGCCAGTACGATTATCCAGGCGTTCGCCGGAGTTGGCCCGTTCGTCAGAATTCCTGTCAGGAACCCGGCTGTCCGAAGCCTCAGCAGAGCGGTCGTCGGTTGCTACGTCTTCGGTTTCCTGAGGTTCAGGAGCTTTGTAGGGGTTTTCTTTCGGTTCGTCGTACCGCGAGGAACGCAACCCGACAGCCGACCGAATATCGTTCCAGAACGCCACCACGGGCTTCGTTCGCCCCTTGTAATGCAGAAACAGACCCACTAAGAAAAACACAAACAGCAGAAGCAGTGTGTTGTTGGGAAACCGAAAACCCCGACGGGCGTACTTTTTCATGCGATTGTTTGTTCAAGGTTTGGTGTTCAAAGTTAGCTAACGTCAGCGATGGTGTAGCCCGGACGTCCACGTCGGGTAGCCGTAAGGCTAAAAAAAGACCAGCTCTATCGGTAGCCTTACGATACCCGACCGGGAGACGCACCGGTCCGAGTTACAGCTAACGCAATATCAAACATTGACCAGTAAAAGCACTTTGGAAATTATTGTCATTGGCGGAGGAGCCGCCGGTTTTTTTGGGGCCATCACAGCCGCCGAAACCTGTCCTAACGCCCGCGTAACCATTCTCGAAAAAAACCGCACGGTTCTCAATAAAGTGCGCATATCGGGGGGGGGCCGCTGCAATGTTACCCACGCCTGCTTCGACAATCGGAAACTGGCAAAACACTACCCCCGTGGCGAGAAACCGCTGCGCCCGCTGCTTGATCAGTTCGATGCGTCGGCTACGGTGCGCTGGTTCGAGAGCCGGGGCGTGATGCTCAAGACCGAAGCCGACGGGCGCATGTTTCCGCAGTCCAATACCTCCGAAACCATCGTGAACTGCCTGCTCGATACGGCTCGAAAACTGGGCGTTGCTGTGCGGACAAGCTGCGGGGTCGATACGCTGACGCAAACCGGAACGGGCTGGCAACTCAACCTGCTTACGGGCGAAACCCTGCTGGCTGACCGCGTTCTGGTGGCTACCGGGGGCTATCCGCAGATAAACTCCTACGGCTGGCTGCCTCAACAAGCCGAACCGCTGCACGTACCCGTACCGTCGCTGTTTACGCTCAACGTACCGGACAGCTACCTCCTGCCCCTGGCGGGCGTGGCGGTACCCGATGCTAAGGTCTTTGTAATAGGCACCAAACAGGAGCAGCGTGGTCCCGTTTTACTCACACACTGGGGCTTCAGCGGACCGGCCATTCTGCGACTCTCGGCCTGGGCCGCCCGCGACCTGTCCGACCGCGACTATCGTTTCACGCTGCGCATCAACTGGCTACCCGATCTGAACGATAACACCCTGCGGGCCGCGTTGCAGGATATCCGGCAACAACACGCCCGCAAACTCGTTACGTCGCAGAATCCGTTTGGTCTACCCGCCCGGCTGTGGCAGGCCCTGGCTACGGAGTCAGGCATTTCGCCCGATCAACGCTGGGCCGATTTACCAGGCAAACTCAGTAACCGGCTGGCCGAGCGGCTTACCAACAGTCAGTTTCAGGTAACGGGCAAAAGCACGTTCAAAGATGAGTTCGTGACCTGTGGGGGTGTTTGTGTGGATGCCCTGAACCCGAAAACGCTTGAAAGCAACATACAGCCGGGCCTGTTTTTTGCGGGCGAGGTGCTGAACGTAGATGGCATTACCGGCGGCTTCAACTTCCAGAGTGCTTGGACCACCGGCTACGTGGCGGGGCAGGCCGTAGGTCGTACACTCCTGTGCGACCAAGCCGAAGGCTAATACTATAGCAATCGTGTTAGCTGTTATATTATTATCCGCTCACCGGGGGCTGGTCGGGCAGGAGCCGCGCCTACGTACCGGCCCAACCTACAATCACTCAAAGTAATACCCGAAAATAATGCCCATTTCGTCTTCGCTGGTGAGGCCAAAGCTGACGCTCTTGGCGGTCGTGTTGTTGTACGTAATTTCGGACGTAAGCCCCTCCCCCGCTCTCAGGTCAATAGGTGTTTTGAACGTGATGATGTCGGGGTGTTCCCAGTTGGTGGAGGTGTAAACAATTTCGCCGTTGCGGGTGCCGCCTTTGATTTTGATCACGAACTTCTCACCAGCCTTGTGCATATGCGAGGTCAGCGTCAGGATTTTCCGGGCTTTGCCAAACAGAAAATCTTTGCTTATGGTGACGCGGTTATTGGCTGGAATAGTCAGGCTGGTATTACCCAGATCGAGCGTCTGCACCACCTGCGTTACCCGCGCTTTGGGAACGGTGTAGAGATTGAACTGCGCTTCGCCTTTCGTCACAGCATTGCTCCGATTTACGTAATGCGAGTTTAGATCGAGCGAGGCACCAGCGGGCAGCAGCAGGGCCATGCCTTCAGGAAACGTATAATCCTGATACTGCGCCTGCGCCCCGGCAAAGTAAACGTGGTTCGACATGCTCAGGGCGGTGGCAAAGTTCAGCGAATTGTCGGGGTTACGCAGGTCGCGGATGTCGTTCAGACCCGGCAGCAGGGATTTGTTCCGAAAATCATACGCCACAAAATGGTGACTACCGCTGCGCATCTTGATCTCGTAGCGGTTCACGTACATATCCTGCGTATTGCCAATGGTCTTGCGGGTGAACAGTTCCCGCTCAAATTTCGGCTGGATATCGAACAGCGGCACACTCATCTGAACGCCCGCGCCGGGGGCGGGTACGGGCAGGGGTTCATAAACGGCAACGGTGGTGGTTTTATCATCCAGCAGTTTAGCATCTACTACGCTACCCGTCTGGGGTGCGCCCGCTTCGATCCAGCGACGCACAAACTCGATTTGCCCATTGGGGAGTTGGGCGTTGCCCAGCGGCATGGGGTTTCCATATTGCTTGTTGCTGTGGTGACCGGCGTCGGTATAAAGCTTGTGATACAGCAGGCTCTCCAGCGAGGCAAAGGCTTTTACGCGCTTCAGCCCATCGGTTTTAGCTGCGCTATTTTTGGGATTAACACCCACCAGATTCTGGTACGACACGGCGGGCGTCAGCACCAGCCCGTGCTGCGCAAAAGAAGGATCGCGGTCTGACGCGTGACAGCCCGATGTGGCACAGGACGGCGTCAGGATTTTTTCCTGCATCAACCCGAATGATGAGAGTTGGCCCGGCGATGGGGTCGTATCATCGGTGGCTGTTTTCTGGCAAGCGGTCAGGTTCAGCAGGGCAATGGCTGCACCCACACTCAGGGTTAGGCGTATAGACGTCAGCGCGTTCATTGTCGGATAGTAAGTGTCGTTTCTCTCACAAAGAAACGACGAATTTCCCGGGAATAATACGACCGCATCTCCCTGATGTTCAGGCCCGTTCTTCCCAGACCTGCGCTACGTTCACGATTACCTCCACGGCGCGTTGCATATCCTGCACTGACACCCACTCCTGCCGGGAATGAAAGGCGTGTTCGCCCGCAAAAATATTCGGGCAGGGCAGACCCATGAACGACAGCCGCGAGCCATCCGTACCGCCCCGGATACTCCGCCGATGAGCCGACAGTCCCGCCCGCCGGATGGCTTCGAGGGCGTTCTCGACCACGGCGGGGTGCTGATCCAGGATTTCTTTCATGTTGCGGTACTGCTGCTTTACTGCAAAGTCGGCTTTGGAGCCGGGGTAGTGTTTCAATACGTCGGTAAGCTGGTTTTGCAGGTACGTCTCTTTCTCCTGCAACCCGGCTTCGGTAAAATCGCGGATGATGAATTCCAGCACGGCCTGATCCTGATTACCCTCCAGCCGGGTCGGATGCACAAACCCTTCTTTTTCGTCGGTGGTTTCGGGCGAAAGTGCATTTTTGGGGAGCACGGCCAGCAGATCGGCGGCAATTTTAAGCGCGTTTTCAAGTTTACCCTTCGCAAAACCAGGGTGCGTACTGACACCCTGAATAGTAATTTTTACGGCATCGGCAGAGAACGTCTCGTCTTCGAGTGTACCCAATGACTCACCGTCGATGGTATAGCCAAAATCAGCTCCCAGCTTCTGAATGTCCACTTTTTCGGTGCCGCGTCCTACCTCTTCGTCGGGCGTAAAGAGCAGCCGGATTGTGCCGTGTTTTATATCCAGGTGCTCCATCAGGTACTGCGCGGCATCCATGATTTCGGCCAGTCCTGCTTTGTTGTCGGCCCCCAGCAGGGTAGTACCGCTGGCCGTAATAATATCATTGCCCAACTGGTGTTGCAGGTCGGGATGATCGGCCACTCGGATAATCTGGGGTTCGCTACCCGCCGGAAACTCGGGCAGGATGATGTCAGTACCATCGTACTTTTTGTGGATGAGCGGTTTCACGCCCGCGCCGGTAACGTCAGGCGAGGTATCGACGTGCGAGCAGAAGCAAATGACGGGCACGTTCGTTTTGTCGGTATTGGCCGGGACGGTGGCGTAAACGTAGCCCCACTCGTCCATCTCGGCGTCGGTAATGCCTGTTTCGTGCAACTCCTGCACCAGCACCCGGCTCAACTCTTTCTGCTTTTCGGTGCTTGGGTTCGCAGCCGACTGCGGGTCGGACTGGGTGTCGATTTGAACATAGCGCAGAAACCGGCCAACCACGGCGGGCTGCTGCGGCTCCGGGGCAACGGGTTCGGGGGTTGGAGTCTCGTTAATCGGGCTGGCAAATAAGTCGAATTGCATCGGAATAAAGTAGGTTTACGGTCACTTACATTGCTTCTTTTGTTCCTGCGCGGCTTTGGCGTCGCCGAGGGATACCCCCCGCTTCCAGGCCGCACAAGCGGCCTGTTGGTTACCCGTTGCCTGTTCAGCAAGACCCAGGTAATAATAAAGTTCATCGACCGACGGGTCTAATCGTTCGGCCTCGCGAAAGGCGGTCAACGCGGGTTTAGCCTGTTTTTCGCGAAGTTGGTAAATACCTATCGTCCGGTGCGCCCAGGCGTTTTGATTGTCGAGCCGCAATGATTCCTGAACCAGTGGCAGGGCCTCGTCTCGCCGATTCAGCATCAGCAATAGGTACGCTTTGTTGTTGAGGTAGTAGGGCTGATTGCGCTGGATGGACAGGGCCCGCTCCACAAATGGCAACGCTTCGGCAAATTTGCCCTGCCGGGCCAGCAGCAGGCTTTGATTATTCAATGC
>Ga0105045_10006631_pt1 | contig 10251 bp, 7 predicted proteins | sample MAT02_FD_78089 | JGI IMG/M metagenome (GOLD analysis project Ga0105045, IMG submission 78089) | Freshwater microbial communities from Lake Fryxell liftoff mats and glacier meltwater in Antarctica - MAT-02 (megahit assembly) | ecosystem: Environmental > Aquatic > Freshwater > Ice > Liftoff...
GTCGCGATGAGGGTGGCGGCGAGGCCGGAGGCGGGTTTGGCGGCCGTGAGGGCGACGGCCGGGGGGGCGGCGGGCGGGAGGACGGAAGCCGGGGGTGCGGCGGGCGGGAGGGCGGCAGCCGGGGGTGCGGCGGGCAGCGCAATGGCAGCCTCGGTGGCAGCCAGGATCGCGGCGAAATCGAGCGCCAGCGGCGGAGGTGCGGCGGCCTCGGCCGGCTCAGTATTATCCCCGGGCGGCTGCGGCATCGCCGGACGCCTGGGCCGGATGATCGTGGCGTCCGGGTCGTCTTCCCCCGCTGGGCTCACAGCAGCACGCGCGTTCCGCTGCGCGGCGCCCAGGCAGCCACGGGGGCCGTGCGGCCGCGCAGCAGCGCGCGGGTGCGCACGAAGCCATTGACCGAAACCTGCAAGGCCAGGAAGCGCTCCAGCACCGCGCCCAGCATATACAGCCCGCCGGCATTCCAGGCCTGCGGGTCGAAGGTCAGGTTCACATCCAGCCCGCGCACGAAGACGCCAGGACGCTGGCCGGGAATGCGGGCGATGCCGGGGCCGGACTGCACCGAGACCAGCCCCGCAATCGCCGCCCGGCTTTCCGGCGTGTCACGCAGGTCATGCAGCCGCAGCATCTCACGCAACGCCACTGCCGCACTCTCGCCGCCCATCACGCCGAGATGGTTGAGCGCGAGATGCGAGACCAGCCGCCAGGCGCCGCGCTCACCCAGACGGGGCCGCAAGGTGGCGGTGGGGGCGGAGAGACACTCGGCCTGGCCCGCTGGACTTTCCGGGTCCGCCACCCGCAGCCGGGGCTGGCCGCCGCCGAAGGGCAGTTGCTCGGGCAGGTCGCGGTTGCAGCAGGTGGCGGTGATGGTCAGCACGCCATCGGCCGGCGCATCGGGGTCGAATGCCGCGTCGCGCAGCATCAGCCGGGTTTCGGTGCCGGTGAGGGGTGAGGTGGCGGGGCCACGCAGCGCGAGCCACTGCATCGGAGCCGCATCCTCCTCCGGCGCGCCGTCGCGCGCCAGGCGCTGGAAGGCCAGTACGGCGCGGCGCGCGCCATCCGGCCGGCTTTCGCGCACGCTGTCGATTGAGTGGACCTCCAGCGCCGATGGCCGCCTGGCATCGGCGATGACCAACCAGTCGGAGCGCGTGCCATCCATCGTGATGGGCTCGCAGCGCTGACTGAAGAGATTGACGGCCGGGGTGCAGTGCAGCGCCAGCGTGTCGGCCGCCACCGTGCGCTCCAACTCGGGCGCCGCGCGGCCGAGATAGAAGAATACCTCCAGCTTGTTGGAGCGCTGCAGCAGCGTGCGCGCCTCCAGCCCATCGATGTCGAGGTAGAGGAACTTCTCCGGGAAGGCGAAATACTCGGTCAGCAGGCGATGGCCGTCGAAGGCGCGGCGCGGCCAGGGCAGCGCCGCCTCATCCCGCTCGAAGCCGGCGGGGCGCAGATGTTTCGGGCCGATCAGGGTGGGTGCCGGGTCACCCGGGCCATCGGCCAGCGCGATGCCCAGGCACGAGGTGGCCAGCAATTCATGCAGCCCGGCGGAGACCTGCGGGCTGCCGCGCAGATGCAGGCGGATCCTGTCCAGCCCGGTTTCGGCGAAGGTCAGGTCGGGCACCAGCGTGCGCAGGGTCAGGCGCAGGCAGGCAGCGGCACCGGCGGCCTGCGGATTGACCGGGGCGGCGAGCGGCAGGCCCATCAGCCGCACCGCCTCTATCGTCACCGGCCACAGCGTCACGTCATGGCAGGTGGCGTAGCGCAGCGGCTCGCCGCGCACCGCTTCGGTCTCCAGCGGAGTGCCGCGCGGCGCGACCGCCGGGCCGCGAGATTCGGGCTTGGGGGCCAGGCGCACGGTGGTCATCGACGGCACCGGGGCCAGCAGATGCGGGCTGAGCAATTCCAGCAGCGCGTCGGTGATCTCGGGCAGCTCGTCTTCCAGCCGCTGCTGCACCCGGCCGCCCAGGAAGGCCACGCCCTCCAGCAGGCGTTCCACATAGGGGTCGTCCACCGTGCCGTCGGTGGTGATGCGCAGGCGGCTGGCGACCTTGGGATAGGCGTCGGCGAATTCGCCAGCCAGCCGGCGCAGGGCAGCCAGTTCGCGGTTGTAGTAGGGGAGGAGGGATTCGCTCATCCGCGCTCCATCACCCGGACTTCGTGGCTGATCGCCTCGATCACCGTCTCGAAGCTGATCGGCTCGGGGATCGGGTCGGTGCGCAACACGGCGTCCACCTTCAGCCGCAGCGTGCGGTCCAGCTCCTCGCCGCTCTCGCGCAGGGTGACGCGCACGGAAAGAAGCCGGGGCTCGAAGCGGCGGATGATGCGCTCCACCTCCACCGCCAGATCGGCCCGGCGATGGGCCTGGGCATAGGCGCCGGAGGTGGCGTCGGGAATGCCGTAGCCCAGCGGCGAGGCATGCAGCTCCGGCCCCGTCGCGGGCAACGGCCAGCGCCGGCGCCGGGCGTTGAGCAGGGCTTCGAGGTCGCGTCGCACGGCAGCGCGCAGGGTCTCCAGCGCGATGGCCGGGGTCGTCACCGGCTCACGCAGCGAGGAGGGATCATTGTCCAGCAGGCGGTCGAGCAGCGGCATGCGCACGCGCTGGCTGCCGCGGCCCGTGGGCGCCTGGGGGCGGCCCTCACTCATCAGGGTGCGGCGAAGCGGATGGCGGCGATGTCGCACAGCGCCACCGCCTCCTCGCCGATCAGGAACAGGCGCTGGCCCTGGCCGCGCACCGGCCCGGCACCCTCCTGCCATTCGGTGGCACGGCCCAGGCGAATGGGGTCGGGCTGGCCGGCGGCGCCGGGGTAGATGGTGGGCATGTAGACCACGCCCTCGGTGCCGTCATTCAGCTCGATCGTGGTGCGGCGCCAGGCCAGGTCGCGCGGGCGGCGCGGGGCGTCGAAATCCAGAGCCACGATACGCTCCACCGGCACCAGGATGTGATCGCCATTGGTGGTCAGCACCTCGACCATCGGCGCCATCAGGTCGTCGGCGTCGCGGAAATCATCGAAGGCCATGGTGGTTCCATCGGCCAGTTCGGCTTCACCGGCGCGCATCGGGCGGGCTTGCTCGGCGGTGGCGGCTTCGGCGGCGGCTTCCTCGGGGGCGCCGGCGCGGGCCAGGACGGCGGCACGGATCACGGCGGATTGCGCGGGGGTGGCGTCATCGCCGGAGAATTTGGGGGCGCGGCCTTCCGTCCAGACCTGCTGGCGGATCACCTCGGCGCGCAGCAGCTTGCGGAATTCCATGACGGCAGGCGACGGATCATCCAGCACGGCGGCGTCGAGCATGCGATCGGCCCGCTCGGCGTCGCCGGCGAAGAGCATGAGTTCGGCCAGCAGCCAGCGCGCGCCGGAATCGCGCGGCGCCGCCTTCACCGCTGCCTGGGCGGCGGTGACCGCCCCGGCCAGATCGCCCGCCTTGAAAGCCTCGCCCGCATTGGCCATGGGAATTTCCTCTCGTTATGCCGCCGCGCGCGCGGCGGCGAGATCGGTGACGAGGCGGAAGGATGCGCCCACCTCATCGAGTTGATAATGCGGCTGCAGCATGATGGTGCAGCCGTAGCTGCCCGGGCGGCCCGGGCGCTCGCGCACCTCCACCCTGGCATCTCTGAGCGGGTAGCGCGCGGCCGCGTCGCCGCCGCTGCCGGCCAAGCCGGTTATGTGCCGGTTCAGCCATTGTTGCAGCCGCAGCTCCACCTCGGGCGCGGCCAGCGCGCTGCCGACCATGTCGCGGCCCATCAATTTCACGATATGGGCGAAGCGGCTGACGCAAAGCACGGAGTTGAGCTGGGCCGACATGCGCTGGTTGGCATTGGCGATGTCCGAGGTCATGCGCGGCGGCTTGTGCAGGCTGGGCACGGCGCCGAAGCTGGCCTCTGGCAGGGATTCCAGGCCGCAGAAGGCGATAAGCCCGGCTTCGGCCGCTTCGCGCTCCTGGTCGTCGGTCAGGCTGAGTTCGAGCGGCGGGCGGGGTGGCGGGCCCGGCGGGTCGGCGCGAAAACGCTCATGCGGCAGGGTTTCGACGACGCCGCCCGTGGCCTCCCAGCCCGGCTCGGCGCCGCGGATTTCGGCCGGCCAGCGGTAGCGGCCGAAGGCGCGCGCGGCGACGGACGCCAGCGAATAAACCGCGGTGGTCCAGACCCGTTGGTCGGGTTTGCCGGCGTCCTCACGGTAGCGGAAGCGGTCGGCGCGGCTGCCATCATCCTGCCAGGCCGCCCGGCCCAGCGTGCGCGGCAGCACAAGGGCCAGGAAGCGCGTATCCTCCCGCCCGGCTAGGCTGCGCCATCGCGCACGTTCCGGCGCGCGCAGCAATTCGGAAATGGAGAGCGTCGTTCCGGCCTCATGAAAGCTGTCGATGCCCACCAGTGCGGGCGAGGCCGGCAGTACGATGGGGCAGAAGGCGGCGGCCCCCACCGCGGCCAGTTGGTTCAACACGGCCACGTCATCCACCGGATGGCCCGGCGCCGGGCCTGGGCGGATTTCGTAATCGGCGGCGAGCATGCCGAAGGGTTCGCCACCGGGGGTGCCGAACTCCTCCTCATAGATCATGCGGAACATGTGGGACTGGTCGAATTCGGCGGCGCGTTCCAGGTCGCGCGCCAGCTCCTGCCAGCGCATCACCAGCAGGCGGACTTTCACCAGGCGGTCCTGCACGAAGCCATCGACGAGCCAGAACAGCCCGCGCCACGAACCCTCCAGCCGGCGCAGCCTTTGCTGGTGCAGGATGGCATCGAGTTGGCGGGCGATCAGGGTGTCGAGGGCTGCGATGTCGCGGTCCAGCGCCTCCTCCAGCACCGCGCGGCGGTCGCGGCCGGCGGCTATCCGGCCAAGTACAGGCACACCCATCCAGCCGCGCAGAATGGCGGCCGGATCGGCTTGGACGATGAATTCCGCCATCTCGACGGCCGGCGCGCCCTGGCTGAAGAATTTTCCAGCCAGGACGTTGTCGCGCAGGCCGGCCGTGGGGTCCGGCCCTGCCATATTTGGCCTGTCAGGCCTTCTGCGGAATGCGCGCGACCATGCGCATGGAGGTGGTGAGTTCCTCCATCTGCAGCCACGGACGCAGATAGGCGACCGCATTGTAGGAGCCGGGCTTGCCCGGGATTTCCTTCACCTCCACGCGGGCCTCGCGCAGCGGATATTTGGCCCGGCTTTCCTGGCCCGCGCCCTCGATCGGGTTCACGTAGTTCTGAATCCAGCGGTTCAGCCACTGCTCGCAATCCGACGCCTCCATGAAGGAGCCGATCTTGTCGCGCGCCATCACCTTGAGGAAATGGGCGAAGCGGCTGGTCGCCATGATGTAGGGCAGGCGGGAGGAGATGGCGGCGTTCGCGGTCGCCTCCGGCCGGTCATACTTCTTGGGCTTCTGGGTCGTCTGTGCGCCGAAGAACACGCTGTAGTCGGTGTTCTTGTAGTGGCAGAGCGGCAGGAAGCCGTTGTTGGACAATTCCGCCTCACGCCGGTCGGTGATGCCGATCTCGGTCGGGCATTTGGTGTCGAGGTCGCCATCATCGGAGGTGAAGACGTGGTTGGGCAGGTTGGTCACCATGCCGCCGCCCTCGGCGCCGCGGATGGCGGTGCACCAACCATATTGCGCGAAGGCGTCGGTCATGCGCGTCGCGTGCACATAGGCCGCATTCATCCAGCAGTATTCGTTGTGTTCCATGGCGCGGGCCGTGCCGTCGGCGTTGAACGGCGCCTCCTCATAGGCGAATTCGTCAATCGGCTTGGTGTTCTCGCCATAGGGCAGGCGGGCGATCACTCGCGGCAGGACGAGAGTGACAAACCGGCTATCCTCGCTGTCGCGGAAGCTGCGCCACTTGGCGTATTCCTGGGTCTCGAAGATCTTCGTCAGGTCGCGCGGCTTGGACAGCTCGCGGTAGTCGGAGAAGCCGAACATGCCCGGGCCGGCGGCCGAGACGAAGGGCGCGAAGCCCGCGGCGGCGACGTTGGAGATGAGCCGCAGGGTCTCCACGTCGTCCGGATGATTGGACCATTCGTAATCGCCGATCAGCGCGCCATACGGCTCGCCGCCCGGGGTGCCGAATTCGTTCTCGTAGACCTTCTTGAACAGGCCGGACTGGTCGAACTCCACCGCGCGCGTCAGGTCGCGGTTCAGCTCGCGCTTGGAGGCCTGGAGCATGCGGATTTTCAGGCTGGTGCCGGTCTCGCTGTTCATCACGAGGTGGTTGAGGCCACGCCAGGAGCCCTCGAGCTTGAGGAACTTCTCGTTGTGGATGATCGCGTTGAGCTGGCTGGAGAGCTTCTTGTCGATCTCGGCAATGGCGCGGTTGAAGGTCTGCGTCAGGTTCTTGCTGTAGGTGACGGTGCCCTTCAGCGCCTCCTCGGTCAGCGCCTTGATCAGGTCCTGGGCGCGGTCGCGCTCGGTCTGGCGCGTGGCGCCGATGACCTGGTCGAGGAAGGAGACGCCGCCCTCTTCGGTGGTGGTGGCGGCAGCGCCGGTGGCGCCGGACTGTGCTTCACTCATGGCTCAGCCCTCCTTCTGGTCGAGGCCGAGTTGCGCGGAGAGGGTCTTCAGCTTTGCCTCATCCTGCAGCACCTCGTCGAGCAGCTCTTCCAGCTTCTCGGAATTGTCGACCTTGCTCATCAGGTCGCGCAGCTTTGAACGGGTGTCCATGAGCGCCTTGAGCGCCGGTATCTGCTCTGCCACCTTCGCCGGTTCGAAGTCGTCCATGCTGCGGAACTTGAGGTTCACGCCCATCTCGCTGCCGTCGCCGGCCAGGGTGTTCTCGACCTTCATGTTCAGCCCTGGCGCGATACGGGCCATCACGTCATTGAAATTGTCGCGGTCGATCTGGGTGAACTTGCGCTCGGCCAGCGGCTTCAGCGGCTCGGACGGATCACCGGCGAAATCGCCCATGACGCCGACGATGAAGGGCAGCTCGCGTTCGATCGCGGCGCCCTCGGTTTCCACATCGTAGGTGATGTGGACGCGGGGCTTGCGTACCCGGTTGAGCTTGTCGTGGACGCTTGCCATGGCTTCTCCCTGGCGCACGGGGCGCCGTTGTGTCTGTGGCGGTTCAGGAAACCCGGGGCCGGGTTCTGGTGAATTGAGCCTAGGTCACATGAAATCGCCGCGTCAACGCCACAAAGCGTGAAACCCCTACTCCTCCAGCGTGTTTGTTTCATCCAGCGTGTTTGGGCGAATGCCCAACGCGGTGAGCATCCCGGTGCGCGCGGTCTCATCGGCCAGCACCTCGGCCAGCAGCTGCGGCAGGCTCATTCGGCCGCGCCGCGCGGCATCCGCCAGAGTATAGGCCAGGAAGGAATGCGGCTCGGTTTTCCGGAAATATTCGCCCAGTTGTTCCAGGGTGCGAAGCGCCTGCTCGCGACCCGCAGGATTGAAGCCGGGCATGCCCATGGCGCCCGCTATCGGCGGTGCGCCGGGCATGCCAGGGGTGGCCATATCTGTGGCCCCGTTCTGCGGCCAATCCCCGGCCGCCGCCTCGCCTCTGATATCCGCGCCCAGCAACCGGGCGACTTCGATCATGCGGTCCAGCACCTCAGCCACGCGGCGGCTGGGCGGGCTGTCATAGCCAAAACGGGCATCGAGCTGCGCCTGGAACCCGCCCCAGGCGGCCCGGGCGTCGGCGGCGGCGGCGGCTATGGCCTGCAGGCCGGCGCGGTCGAACTTCGCCTCGGTCTCCACGGTTTCCAGCGGCAGCACGCCCTGGCCGTAACGCTGTTCGCGCCGGGCCTCGTCGGCCAGGCCAGCGGTCTCGGAGGCGGCCTCGTACTGGTAGAGGCTCAGATAATCGCCCGATGGCCGGCGGAACAGGGCGGTGCGGCGCAGCGCCTGCATCACCGTGCCATCATTGTCGCTGCCTGCCAGACCGCCGAGCGGGGCCGAGCGGCCCTCCAGCCCATCCTCGTCGGGCTGCGGGAAGCCTGGGTCCCAGAAATTCTCCATCAGGCCGGAAAGCAGGCGGGTGCCGGCGGCAAGGCCGGCCAGGCCGGCCTGCCGTACCAGCGCCTCGGTCAGCCAGGCGGCGACCTCGAAATCCTTCGACTGCGTCTCGAGCGCCGTCGTCGCCAGGCGGCGCACATGACGCCAGCCCTCGGCCAGGCCGCCCTCCTCGGAGCCCTGGCTGTCGCGCGCGCGTTCCTCGGCGCGGGCCTCGGCACGGGCGTCGCGCAGCTTCTGGTAGACTGAGCTGGGCGAGTAGTCCTGCCGCATGTCCTCACCCGCGCCGTCGCCCGTGCCCAGCGGCGCCAGCATGGTGGCGAGGTCCAGAATATCGTCAGCCATCGGTGCAACCCCCACTTGCCCGGCAGCGTCGCGCCGGCCGGCGGCGCAGGGTAGACCATCGTGGCAGGGATTTGAAATCCTGCGAGCACAGCGCGTTACAGGTTTTGTAGCAGCCACAACTCTGGACAGCGGGCAAGCCATAGCCTTAGCCTCCGGTCCAGACGAACAGCGACGGGCCTCCGAAATGCCCGCGGCGCTATCCAGGAGGCGATACGATATGGCGGCGATCGATCTGAAATCCCTGGTTTCCAGGTTGACCGAGCTTGGCAAGCGTCAGCTGGAGGCCGCCGCCGGCCTGACCCTCTCTCGCAGCCATTATAATGTCGAGATCGAACACGTTCTCGTGAAATTGATCGAAACGCCGGGTTCGGATGTCTCGCTCATACTCAAGCAGTCGGGCGTGGATGCCGGACGGGTGCTGGCCGAACTCACCCGCGCACTCGACAAGATGCGCACCGGAAATGCCCGCGCGCCCGCCCTTTCGCCAGACATCGTGACCTGGCTGCGTGAGGCCTGGCTGATCGCGAGCCTGGAGGGCAACCAGGGCAAGATGCGCTCTGGCCACCTGATCGCGGCCCTGCTGAGTGATGAGGCCCTGGCGCGCTCGATGCGCGACAGCGCGCCCAGCCTTTTCGCCATCCCCGGCGATGCGCTGCGCAAGAACCTGGACAGCCTGACCAAGGGCTCGGACGAGGAGGCGCAGGCCGCCATTGCCGTGCCGCCCGGCGGTGGTGCCGCCCCCGGCCCCGATGGCGCGCCGGCCAAGGCTGGCGGCCCTCTGGAACAATTCTGCACCGACCTGACCGCACAGGCCCGCGCCGGAAAGATCGACCCAATCCTGGGCCGTGACGGCGAAATCCGGCAGATGATCGATATCCTGACCCGGCGCCGGCAGAACAACCCGATCCTCACCGGCGAGGCCGGCGTGGGCAAGACCGCGGTGGTGGAGGGCCTCGCACTTCGCATCGCCGAGGGCGATGTGCCCGACGCCATGAAGAAGGTTCGCCTGATGTCGCTGGACCTGGGCATGCTCCAGGCCGGCGCCAGCGTGAAGGGCGAGTTCGAGAATCGGCTGAAGGGCGTGATCGACGGCGCCAAGGCCAGCCCGCAGCCGGTGGTGATGTTCATCGACGAGGCCCACACCCTGATCGGCGCCGGCGGCCAGGCCGGGCAGAATGACGCGGCCAACCTGCTCAAGCCCGCGCTCGCCCGTGGCGAATTGCGCTGCGTGGCCGCCACCACCTGGGCCGAATACAAGAAGTATTTCGAGAAGGACGCGGCCCTTACCCGCCGCTTCCAGGTGGTGAAGGTGGAGGAGCCCACCCTGCCGCTGGCCAACGCCATGCTGCGCGGCCTGGTCGCCACCTTGGAGAAGCATCACAACGTGCGCATCCTCGATGAGGCGGTGACCGAGACGGTGCGGCTCTCCGCCCGCTACATCCCGGCGCGGCAATTGCCCGACAAGGGCGTGTCGCTGCTCGACACCGCCTGCGCCCGCGTCTCGATGAGCCAGGCCGCCATCCCCGCACCGATCGAGGATTGCACCCGCCGCCTCAGCCTGATCGAGACCGAAACCCGCGCGTTGGGGCGTGAGGCCGCAACCGGCGGTGACCATGACAAGCGCACCGCCGCACTGGCCGCCGAACGCGCCGAGGTGGAGGCCAGGCTCGCCGCGCTGACGGAACGCTGGGAGGGTGAAAAGGCCCTGGTCAGCCAGATCCGCGAATTGCGCGAACAGCTGGAAACGCCGGCCGAGGGCGCGGACAATGTCGCCGCTCTCGCAGAATTGACCCAGGCCACCGCCGACCTGCACGCTTTGCAGGGCGAGGAGCCGCTGGTCCACCCGGTGGTCGACGGCAATGCCGTGGCCGAAGTGGTGGCGACCTGGACCGGCATCCCGCTGGGCCGCATGGCCGGCGACGAAATGAAGGCGGTGATGGCGCTGCAGGCGAAGCTGGAGGAACAGGTGGTGGGGCAAAGCCA
>Ga0105045_10006632_pt1 | contig 10251 bp, 10 predicted proteins | sample MAT02_FD_78089 | JGI IMG/M metagenome (GOLD analysis project Ga0105045, IMG submission 78089) | Freshwater microbial communities from Lake Fryxell liftoff mats and glacier meltwater in Antarctica - MAT-02 (megahit assembly) | ecosystem: Environmental > Aquatic > Freshwater > Ice > Liftoff...
CGTCTTTGGCGGCTGCAATGGCAATGGCCGCGTCGGGGTGCAGGTGGTCGATGTGGGCAAAGGCCAGGAACCCATGCAGGCCGGCATCAATAGACGGGGCTTTGGAGTCGAGGTCGTAGATGCAATGGTTAAACAGAGCCACCATCTCATCTTCATGTTCCAGCCCCCGGTAGCGATTTTCCAGCGCGAGCAGCCGGTTCATGTACAGCGCGGCCAGACCACTGCGTTTGAGGGTCCCGATGTCGCCCCCGGAGCCTTTGATCCACATCACTTCGGTCATCTCGCCGGTAAGGGGGTCGGGTGCCAGGGCTTTGCAGGAGGTGTTTCCTCCGCCGTAGTTGGTGAGCCTAAGGTCGGCACCGAGCAGGTTGGAGCGGTAAAGCAGCAGGGCTACGGGATCGTCGTTGAGCTGGGCCGCTTTGGCCTCATCCCAGAGGTAGCTGACGTGCCTGAATGTGGGAGCAGATGTCATAATGAGTTGATTTTGAGTAATTCAGAAGATTCTATTTTAATTCTTTAAAACTGACTGCCCATACCAATGAGTATGGTTGAAAAAATAATCAGACCCAGCCCGGCATACACCACGCGGTACGTTTTTGGGCTGGCTCCGCGCCACTCGTGCAGGGCCAGGCCCCAGAGTGTGCTGAAAATAATGATGAAGGCCATATGCAACGTCCAGCCCGCAAACCGGAAGCCATCGCCGAGGTAGGCGTCGCCCATGCCGTAGAAGAAGAACTGAAAATACCAGACCGTACCGGCCAATGCCGCCCAAAAATAATTACGCGACAGGGGTTTCTGCACGTTGGCGTAATCAGAAAAGCTTTTGTTACGCTGGTTGAGCCACATGCACCAGATGAAATTGGTCATGAATCCGCCCAGCAACAGCACCGGATAAATGGCATTATTCTGCCAGAGCGGGTCGGTTCCCTGACTTACGGCCCGCAGCGCAATGGGCTTGCCCGCCGTAAGACCAAAGGCAAAACAGGCGCTCAAAATACCCGATACGGTAGCGGTAATAACGCCTTTACGCAGGTCAAACTCAGCTACGGTGGCCTGTTGCTGTTCAGCGTCGAGTTCCTTTTCTTTCCGAAAGCCCGCCAGCCCACACACGGCAATACCCATTAAACATACGGCCACGCCCGCCAGCGTAAACCAGCCCGCGCGGGTGTAGAGCAACTCATCGCCCCGGCCTTCCCAGATGGGCGGAATCAGCGTACCAAAAGCCGAGCAATAGCCCAGGGCCACGGCCATGCCGAGCGAGATACCGAGGTAACGCATGGTCAGCCCGAAGGTAAGCCCGCCAATGCCCCAGAGCACCCCGAAGAAAAACGTCCAGCCGAGGGCAGAAACGGGCGTGCTGATAATGGCCTGATAGGGGTCATGCACGGTGAGCCAGCCCATGACCCAGGGAACGATGAGCCACGACGCCACGCCCCCCACAATCCAGGCCGATTCCCACGACCACCCTTTAACGCGCCGGAACGGCAGATAGAAACTCCCGGACGCAAACCCGCCCAGCGCATGAAACAGAACCCCGGCAAATGAACCCATTGAAAAATAGTAGAGACACGATAAAGGCGCGAAACTACAAATACCACGCCAGTCAACCATCCTACACTGTCCTACTTATGGTATTATTCATCGTAATTATGGTAATCATCACACCTGAAAGCGCATCATATGCTACGCCGTCAGAAAGTTTACGGTCGGCACTTTGACTGAATCAGTAATCCTCCTACTTTTGCGCCACAATTCAGGGCCGCCAGTGTCGGATAGTGGTCGATTCCACCTGATTTGTAATCAGGATGCGCAAGCGCGTCGGGGGTTCGAATCCCTCCACTGGCTCAGTTGACTATCAAATAGTTACCAACAAAAAAGCCGATAACAGGAATGTTGTCGGCTTTTCGTTTGCATACCTATTTGCATACAAAGGAATTCATATAGACTCTGCATATATTATTGTTTCGAATTTTATCGATTCTTCCAATCTTCACTTATCCCGGTAGATCTATGAAAATTGCAGACAACCCAACCTGGTTATTACTTAAGAAGAAACTTGCCATGCTCGAAGAACGGGCAACTACTCCAGAAAAGAGGGCTGAAGTAGTAAGGCTAAGAAAAGAGTATGAAGAACTAAGTACTATCAGCGATTCTTTTAATTCGTCATTCAGTTCTAGGGGGTGGATGGCTTACGATTTGATGCCTGTGCGGGTAATGAAAGTAGCCCTTGAGTTATCCAAGTCAAAGGGTATAAGCTCCGCTAATGATTACTTGGTTGGATATTATGACAAAGGTGTTGTTGAGGCAGGCATCACAAGACTTTGGGGTGTTGATCCTTTTAGATCTCGACTATACCTTATCAAACTAGCCTACGAAGATTTCCTGTGCGGTCGTTACCATGCATGCATTCCTGTACTACTCATGATGATTGACGGTGTTGTAGCAGATGCTGGTAATAATTTGGGTTTCTTTTCAGAAAAGTCTGATGTTGTAGCTTGGGATTCAATAGCTGGCCATGAATCTGGACTCGTTGCAGCCAAGAAAATATTTTATGCGTCAAGGGCGAAGACAGAAAAGAACAGAATTGCTCTTCCCTATCGCAATGGAATCATGCATGGAAGAGATCTTGGGTATGCTAACAGAGAAGTGGCGGCAAAGTGTTGGGGACTACTCTTTTGCATTCGCGATGTGTTGGCTGCGAAGCGGGATGAAGAAGCCAATAAGAAAAAGTATGACATAGATAAGATGAAGTCTGCTGAAGATATTCAGCATGATATGCAGGCTTTGCATGATGGCCTTCAGGAAGTACTTGAAATGGATTCATTCAAAAGAAAGCCATTGCTTATAGGAACCGATATTCCTGCAACTGGTACTCCTGACGCTTATCCATTCAACTCTCCAGAGAAAACCTTAGTCGAATTTTTAGAACTGTGGAACGCTAAAAAGTATGGTCCGATGGCTGAGTATGTATTCCTGCCTAGCTACCTGACCAAATCCAAAATGGCCGGCCGATTAAGGGAAACCTTCGCGGATAAACAACCTCAATCTTTTTTGTTGATTGAGATTACCGATCTATCATCATGCAAGTGTGACGTAACAGCCAAGGTAGCTATATCACATAAGTTTGGCTATGCCAGTGATCACACAGTGACCTTTAGATTATTATACTGCAAGCTCGGAAGCACAGAATTAGTAGTAAATCCATCTAAAGAAGGTAGATGGAAGATTGTTGATAACTTCGGTACTATACATCAAATTGGCACTACCTTAGAATACCTGGGAGAGTAATCGACAACTCACCTCTTTACCTGCATTTCACTGATTTTCTCATTTAATCAATGCAAGCGATCCTCATTTAATACACAAAAGTTGAGGGTGTTAGTTAAAAATCTTGCTTGTCAGTGTAGAAATATACAGTCGCATGAGATGAACATACAAGGCAGTTTATACGCTCTTTATACCATATCGGCTATACTGATTCCATGGCTTTCTATCCAGTTCACGGTCTGTTCACGGTGGTACATTACGCGGTTGCCGATTTTGCGATAACCGGGTATCAGTCCTTTGGCTGACTTCTTCCTTAAGGTGCTGGCTGGTATGCCGGGGCATAGCTGACAAAGCCACGTGAAGTCTCCATAGATGTTTGTGTCATAGTACGGGTGCCGTGACGGTGGTTTACTACACAGGGCGTCTAATTTGGTCAGTACCTCTTGCAGTAATGTGATGATAGTACGCTGCTGATCGGCGGTGGTTTTGCGGTCATTCATGCTGGTAACGGGTGGCTATTGCTGGATAGTTGGCAAGCATTTTCAGGAGTCAATAACGTGCGCGTAGGCGTAGATAGCGACGCTAACCCCATCTCATTAAATGGCGGCTCATTACGTTGACATTTGAAAACTCGGCACAACTGATAACTCTGATCGACGGTACGGCGTCAGGTACGTTCGGGGCATCCCACAAAGCCGGGTAGCCGTTGGGTTCGGTTAAACCTCGGCCACTGTCGGGGCATTGGTATTGTGTGAGGTAGTCAGCCAAGTCTAACCCGTCTTGCCGCTGCTGATCGGTGGCGGGTATCTTCTCCAGATAGTCCGATACGGTTATGCTGAAACCGTGTGTTCGGAGTTGATCAGCTATTCGGCTCCAGCGGTTGAACGCCTTCCCGTCGGTGGCCATGTCGGGAAACAGGACTATACGGCGGTTGCGTACCGGAGTCAACCGTTCGGCATTCAGATACGATAAACTTCCAGCGGCAAGCCAGGTGAATTGCGGAAAGTAGGGCGTACACAGTATGGCCGTTTTCGGGGCTTCTACGATGGCGACGGGCTGAGTTGCTGTTACGGTTAGCAGTTGTGGCAAACCGAACAGGCAGGGGCTTCGTTCGCCTTTGTCGATGTAGTCGCTCAGCCAGGCAGGTATCGGCGTCCCGGCTTTCTCGAATCGGTACCTCATAGCGGAATGTACCCAATCGACCTTTGCCCGATTGCGGCCTTCACGGTCAACGTACTTCTCTGTATGCCAGTCAGGACGAAACAGTTTTATTTGCCCACCTCGTTTGCGGTCCTGCTCATCAATGAACCAAAATACGGATGCGCCGGGCCAACGTGCCGACGTACCAACCTGAAACCGCTGGAGTAGATCGCTAGCCACGCTGGTGCCGAAATGGTTTCCCAGCAAACGCGCAAACTGATTCCGGTCATAGTGGCCTACGGTCTGATTGAACACCTCATCGGGAATAGCGTAAACCGTCTCATCTGCTGACGGGGGGCTGCTCACACAAACCGGCTCAGTAGCGACGGGCGAAAACCGCGTTTGCGGCCTGTTTTCGGCATCGGTGTTTTGGTGGCCATGCTGACGGGGGGCTTTTCGTAAAGGCAATGGGTTATCGTCCTTCCATTGCTGGTATGCGACATCGGCGTAACTCATGCCCGACGCTCCTTTGTGGTACGGGCTGAGGTGGTAGCCGCAATTACTTTCCCGGTCGCAACGGCCGTAGGATTCGGGCAAGGGTTCGGCGGTTCGATTGTCAACGTACCGGCTGAGGGTTCGGCGGTGCTTTGTTCCGCATCTGTAAAGAGACCTTTAACCGGGGTGATGACTTCGTTCTAAAAATAACGGGTAACCCGAACGTAGATCGTCCGCTGGAAAAAATAAAACGGTTTCGCAATCAGCCTGAACCAATGATTGTGGTTACGGTCGATATGCTCTCGACAGGCGTAGATATACCAGCTCTGGAATACATTGTCTTTCTGCGGCCCGTTAAATCCAGGATACTATGGGAGCAGATGCTGGGACGCGGTACCCGACTTTGCAAAGACATCAACAAAGAGAAATTCACCGTTTTTGATTGCTTCGGCGGTACGCTCATTGCGTATTTCAAAGATGTATCCAACTTCAAATTTGATGGGCTGACCACGACGACCCTACCCGTAACAGAGATAATCCGGCGCGTTGATAACAATGAGGAGCGTGACTATAACGCGGGTGTGCTGTGCTCATCAAGCGGCTCCAGCGCATTGAAAAAACTATGAGCAGTGCCGCCCGCGATCAGTTTGCGCCGTTTATTCCTGATGGTGACGTAGGCCGTTTTGCCAGTCAGTTTCGGGAACAGTTAAAATCCGATTTCACGAACATGATGGCCGTACTGAAAGACCGCACGTTTCAGGAATTACTGACAGACTACCCGCGCCCGGCTCCCGTATTCTATGTTGCCCATTCAGCCCAGAATGAAGTAACGTCCGATGTGCTGTTTGAGTCAGGTGAACGGTACCTGCGCCCAACCGAATACCTCCAGGCGTTTGCGGAGTTTGTGCGGACCAATCAGGATCAGGTCGAAGCTATGAAGATTGTGCTCGAACGCCCGCAGGGGTGGCGTACCTCCGTCCTCAACGAACTCCGGCTATTGCTCCAGCGAAATGATTTCCCCGAAAAAGAACTTAGGAAAGCGCACCGGCTACTCTTCAAAAAAAACCTACCCGATCTTATTTCTATGCTCAAACACGCAGCCCGCGAGGAAGAACCCGTGTTGGAAGCCGGTGAACGGGCCGCCCGCGCGGTGAAGAGATTGTTTGATGGTCAGTCGCTTTCGACCGAACAGCAGCAATGGGTGGGGTATCTGCAAACTCACTTGGAAGCAAACCTGACTATTGAACGAGATGATTTTGACGACTCGCCCGTGCTGGAACGCAACGGTGGCTGGGGCAAATTCCGAAAAGTATTCCCCGACGAAATCCTACTTTTGCTGACACGACTGAACGAAGCCATTGCGGCATAATGAATAATCTCGGCCAAAAACTCTGGAATTTCTGCCATATCCTCCGCCACGATGGAGTTGACAACAGCGACTATATTGAACAGCTTACCTATCTGCTCTTCCTGAAAATGGGCGATGAACGGGGAGCCGACATACCAACTGGTTTTGACTGGCAAACCTTACGTGAAAAATCAGGTACTGACCTGCTCGATCATTACGCCCTCACGCTAAATACATTGCAGCGGCAGCCGGGTATTCTGAGCAAGATATACAACTCGGCTATGCCCCGCCTGGCCAATCCGCAAAACCTGAAACGGCTCATTAATCTCATTGATGAAGACGACTGGACGTCATTGAACGTAGATGTAAAGGGCGAAGCGTTTGAGGACCTTCTCGAACGCTCTGCCAGTGAGGAAAAAAAGGGAGCCGGGCAGTACTTTACACCCCGACCGCTGATTCATTCCATCGTTCGGATCATGCAGCCCGATCCGCGCCCGGTGAAGGATTTTACTATCTGCGATCCGGCCTGCGGAACGGGTGGTTTCCTGGTAGCGGCCTACGAATGGCTTATGCACGAAACCGGTGGGGCCATTGACCGGGCCGACATCAAGCGGATAAAAAACCAAACCTATTATGGTTATGAACTGGTACCGCGACCTGCCCGCTTAGCCATGATGAACCTGTTTCTACACGGCGTTACCTCCGACGTGTTCATTGGTGATACCATTTACGAGCCGTTCGACAAGCGCGGGTATGACTGTATTCTGGCCAATCCGCCGTTTGGCACGAAGGGAGCCGACCAGTCTCCGGACCGCGATGATTTTATGGTGACGACTACCAACAAGCAATTGAATTTTGTGCAGCACATCCTGACCGCCCTCAAAAAAAGTGGCCGGGCAGCTATTGTGTTGCCCGACAATGTACTGTTCGAGAGTAAAGCCGGTGATGTATTTGAAGATTTGATGAAGCAGGCCAATCTGCATACCATTTTACGGTTGCCGCGCGGTACGTTTACGCCCTATGCGCAGGGGGTGAAGGCTAACGTCATTTTCCTGCAAAAAGGCCCGGCAACCGATGCGGTCTGGATTTACGATGCCCGTGCCAACGTACCTGGCTTCACTAAGAAAGACCGCCCGCTGACAGACAAGTTCTTCGCCGACTTTGAGATCGCTTACGGTAAAGACCCCAACGGGCGCAGTCAACGCACCGAGGGTGAGCGGTTCCGGCGGTTCAGCATGGCCGACATCAAGGCCCGCGATTACAAATTAGACATTACTTGGCTGAAGGACGCTTCGCTGGACGACGAGACAACCCGTGCCGAACCACTCGAACTGGCCACTGAGGCCATTCATAATCTGGAAGGGGTAATTCTGGATTTGAAAGAGATAGTCAAACTACTGGAAGCCTGACAATCGAAAAGTCAACTATGAATCTATTCAAAATACTTTCTACTGGAGATGGCTCTATAAAAGAACCCAGTGTGAGTGCCTTCCTGGCGTATTTGATTGATAATCAGGAACACGAATTTGCCGTTAGCTTATTGGAAAGGCTGATACTTCCATGTCTGTACGAGAGTAACCTAGCCCCTTATCTGTGCGTAGGGACAGAAGATAGACCAAGTCTAAACCCTGATTACACACACAGTATTGATCTGGAATACTCGGTATATCCTGATGAGAGAATTGACAGACGTACAGGCCGAAGCGACATCGACATTCTGATTACGTTTACGAACTCCCAAAACGAGAACGACCGTTTTTACGTGGCCGTTGAGGTCAAGACGAGCGACAAATCATTCCGGCAGGGTCAGCTAAGAAGACAATTTGATGGGCTTATCAATCAAGGAATAGGCAACGACAAACTGTTCTGCTTATTGATTGCGCCATCTGAAAGCACATCGGCTATTAGTGAACTGGAAAGCTTACCGACTGAGAATAAGAGTCTTCTTCTTTGGAAAAGCATTGCAACGGTTCTTAGTCACTTCGTCGCTGAAACAGACATACAAGATGCCTATTTCCGGCAGACATTGTTGGCCTTCTGCGAGTTTATAAAGACGAACTTCAAGAGCTATCAAGAGGAAGTTCAAAACCGTACACGGAGGGATTACAACGAGCGCGGTGTCAATCTGGAGTGTTTTTTGGCCATATATGAACAATTGGGTGCTGAAGAGCAAATCAGTCGTCGGGAACTGAAAGAACGATATGTAAGAGAACTTGCCAATCGAGGTTTAACCCCAAGTGCCACAAGTACACAGGTAAGCATATACATCGTAAACGAACCAAGTAGATGTAACAACCACGCCCGACCTGATAGAGCTGACCACAGCCTGTTTTATTACACTCAACAGCAAGGGGTTAAAGGCAACTGGCTGCTCAAGAAAGTAGTTGCGGGTACGTTTCCTGATGATGTAATAGTATATTGGAGAGGTGATGGGCAACGACGGGCAGATTATCTGATTAACTATCCCTGCCATCTGTTACACTAAACCACTAACTTGGCTTGCTACTCGTCAAAGTAGATCAAGCGAATTGGGACCTGACTAACAGCGACGATGCACACACTTATTATAAAAACACAAGCCGAAACCGACTACCAATTGATGCTGGGATTGGCCCAACGGCTGGGGGTGCGCGTGAGTGAGATAACACCTACCTCAACCATAAATCGGGTTGCTACGGACCAGCTTGGAAAACGGCCGTTAGGAACAATGAAAGGTAGTTTTCAGATGGCCCCGGATTTCGATGAGCCATTGCCTGGGTAAAGGTGGCTTTGTGAGAGATCGCTATGCTACCTGACGGTCTTGAAAGATCAATCAGTTCACCTGTAAAGTAAATGTGTTATGGCACTCACCGAAAAAGAGATTGACTACTTAGAACAGCAAATTCCCGAACTGGCTGAAATGGCTCTGCGAAAAGCCTATTGGCAGACGCTGGCATCGGGCGACTCAGTGCTGATAGCCGATAATGGGCAGCTTATCGACGTGCAGCCCGATGGTACCCGCACGGTTCTGAAAACGATTGAGAAGCCTGAGACCATTCGGCAGAAGCACTTCCGAATAACAACAGCATGACCAAACGGATGCGAATGTTTGCTGGTCCTAACGGGTCAGGTAAGAGCAGCGTGAAAGCGGACGTAGCTTCGGGTATGCTGGGGTATTATCTTAATCCCGATGATATTGAAAAGGCGGTTCAGCAGACCGGATACTACGATGTGCGGGACTTGAAACTGCCCATGCAGCAGTCAGAAATCATCCTCTTTTTTGAGCAGCATCCGCTATTGAAACGTATTGACGACCCAGACTTCATACACGAGATTCGCTTCGTTGAAAAAGGATTTATTGACTTCGCCAACGTAAGTATAGACTTCAACTCGTACCTGAGCGCGATTCTGACCGACTTTCTGCGGCAAAAACTTATTGGAGCCGGGCGGTCATTTACATTCGAGACGGTGATGTCGTCAGCCGATAAAGTTAGAACGCTGCAGCAAGCACAAGATGCCGGGTTTCGGAACTACCTGTACTACGTAGCTACCGAAGACCCGCTCATCAACATCAGCCGTATTAGGCACCGGGTTAGAATGGGTGGCCATGCCGTTCCCGACGACAAAGTAGTTGACCGCTATTATCGCTCGCTCGACCTGTTGCTGGATGCCATACGGCTTACAAACAGGGCTTATATTTTTGACAACTCTGGCGAAACGAAAATTTGGATTGCCGAGATTACGGCGGGCCGGGATATTGAACTCAAGACCGATTTAATTCCGCAGTGGTTTTCCCGCGCCGTACTAAACAAACTTTGAACCCGTACCAAAATGAATGAGCAATTGCCCGATGGTTGGGTAGAAGTGGCTTTAGAAAACCTACTTGAATCGGGTGCAACTCAAATTGTCGCTACACTGCCATCGCATAGTTGATTGGTTCAACTTGTTGACGAACCAGATCCCATCGGTTACTCATCAGGCAGACACGCAAGTTTAGAACACCCTGCGCACCCTTGATACTC
>Ga0105045_10006634_pt1 | contig 10249 bp, 8 predicted proteins | sample MAT02_FD_78089 | JGI IMG/M metagenome (GOLD analysis project Ga0105045, IMG submission 78089) | Freshwater microbial communities from Lake Fryxell liftoff mats and glacier meltwater in Antarctica - MAT-02 (megahit assembly) | ecosystem: Environmental > Aquatic > Freshwater > Ice > Liftoff...
GCTGAGCTACGGGCGCGAGACCGACAATTTTAGCGCCAATCTGATTGGGGCGTGCGCGCTGGCTTCTGCCAACAAACGCGATGCCCGTTCGGTATCACCGTACCCTCGCAGCCATCGGCCCGGCACGGTTTGCAGCCCGCCGCATGACGGCATTCAATCGGCCGCGCTGCGGATCTTGCGGATCCACAGCCCGGCGCCATTGGCCGATGGCGCGGATGACGGCCGCGGCGAGCCGGCCTTGCCCGCTGCGAAAAGGCCTTCGACCGGCCGGTGCAGAGCCTGCTCAGAAACCCAGGCCGCTCAAGGCCACCAGGTTCCAAGACCACAGCAGGACGATGGTGCCGATTAACCAGAGCAGGCCCAAGCTGTAGCCGATCTTGGCGCCGGGGAACCAGCGGCTACGCCACACCGCGGGCACCGTGACCACTTGGATCGCGGTCATCGCGACGGCGACCCAGACCAGCGCCAGCGCTACCCGCCAGGCGCGGGTCGGGTATTCGAACATCGACTCGTTGCCGGAGGTGGCATAGGTCGCAAACGCAGCGCCGGCAACGATGATGAAGGCCAGCCACGCTAGAGCGGTGAATGCCGATACCAGTTGCGCAAATAACGCATCAGGTCTGGGTCGCGGTCGTTTGCGCGCGCGGCGCGCGGCGGCGATCAGGCTGATCAGGGCAATCAGGCCGGCGCCGAAAACAAAAACGAAAAGGGTCGATGGCAACTGCCACCAGCCCACACGGGCCGCGGTACTGACGCCACTGGGCGACGCCAGCTCAGCGACGCTGCCGTCGCTGGCGGTGCGAAAGCCGAGCGTGCGCCAGCCGTCGATTTCGCGGAACAGGTTTTCGCCGACCGGCGCGAAACGCCGGGTGTTCTGCGCGCTGCTGACCACCAGATCGTCATCGGCGACGCGAACTTGGGTCAGCGCGCCCTCGGCGGCAATCAGGATCGTGTCGGCGCTGCGCCACGGGCGGCGGTTGGTCATGTAGGTGCCGGCGTAGCGATCCAGCGCGCCGGGGGTCAGGGCGATGCGTTGCGGCGGGCCGGGCCTTGCCGCCGGGTCTAAGAACTTCACCAGATCGGCCGGAAACTCGGCGGCAAAACGCCGCCCGGTCGATGTGTTGGTCGAGATGAAAATGCCAAGATCTAGGTCTGGGACCAGCACCATGGTGGAGTGGAAATACAAGGTGGCGCCGCCGTGGCCAAAGGTGAAATGCGGGCCGATCCGGTCGGTGATAAAGCCGTGGGCGACGCCGTTGATCCCCGGCACGTTGGCGAACATCACCTCGCGCAGCTGGCCATTGCTGGTCGGCGACAACACGCGCCCGCCATCGAAGCTGCCGTCACCGAGCAGCGCGCGCATGTAGCGCGTCATGTCAGCAGCCGTGGTTGAAGCGCCGCCTGCGGCAGCGACCTGGGCGATGTGCTCGCTCGGCTTGGCCACGTATTGGCCGCCTTCGCGGACGAAACCCTGGGCGATCGCGCCGGCCAGCGGACCGTCGAGGCGGCGCGGATCGCCGCTTAATCCGGGCTCGCGGAAGGTGCTCCGCGGCATACCGAGTGGGCCGAAAATATGGCGTTCCACGTAGTCTTCAAAAAGCTCGCCGGAGATGTTTGCCACCACCGCGCCGAGCAGCGCCACCGAGTAGTTCGAATACACCGCTTGCTCGCCCGGCGGCCGCACCCGCGCCGGGCGATGCTTGATCAGATAGTCCGCAGCGCTGAGCACCGGGTCGGGCTCGCGCACGAACAGATGGCCCAGCGCGAGGTCCTCAAAGCCGGCGCTGTGGGTCATCAAGTGGCGGATCCGGATCGGGTCGGCGTAGCCATCGGCCGGCAGCTGCAATTCGGCCGGCAGATGGGCGTTGACTTCATCGTCGAGGCGCATCCGGCCCTTCTCGATCAGCTGCATCGCGGCGACGTAGGTAAAGGTCTTGGAGATCGATCCGATGCGGAATAAATCGGTCTGCGGATCGGCCGCGCTGGGCGGCGCGGCGCGCGCATCGCCATAGCCCTTGAGCAGCACGACGTCGCCATCGCGGACGATGCCGACCACCACGCCGTTGATCTGGTCGCGCTCGCGAAACGCGGCGACCACGCCGTCGACGTAGGCCTCAAGTTGCGCTTGGGCGATGGCCGCGGCTTGTTCCCCGGCGACGATTTCTTGCGCGCTGCGCGTTGGGCCTGCGTCGGTCGCCGCTGTACCGGCAATCGGCGCAGCGCTGCGGGTCAACGGATCATCGACCTCGGTCGGCGGCACACGCTGCTCGACCAGCAGGTCGCTGGGCGTCAATGCCTCATCGACCAAGGTCGGCGGGGCCACCGGCTGGGTGATGATGGCGGGTTCGGGCGCGGGCTCGGGGGTCTGGGCGTGGAGCGCGGGCGCCAGCGAACTTGCTGCCAGCGCTACGACCATTAGCGCAATAGCGGTGGTGATGCGCGAGTGCATCGCTGGCTCCAGGGTGAGATTGAGCATGACCCTAGCAGAGGGTGCTGCGCTCAACCGATCAGACCGACCAGCACCAGCAGCGCAAAGACGATGCCCCAGACCGTCAGCACACGCCAAATCAGACTCATCGATTCGCCCATCTCGGCGCGACTGCTGCGCAGCGAGCCGGCATCCGCGCCAAGCTCGCTGTCGGCATCGACGCTGGCGCGCGCCGCGGCGATCAGAAAGCCCAAATCCAGCACCAACCAGTGGCCGCGGGCGGCGTGCACGTCGCGCCACGCGCGGGCCACCGCATCGAAATCAGCAGCGATCGCCAAGCCCAAGGTCATCAACTGCGCCGGCGCCCAGTTGAGCCAGCCGGCGAGCCGCTGGGCGGCAGCGCGCAAATCGCTTGGGCCCGACGATTCGGGCGCTTGGGCGTCGCCCAGAAGATCGACCAGCCGATAGCCGAGCGCGCCGGCCGGCCCCAGCAGCGCGAACCAGAACAGCAGCCCGAACCAGCGTCGCAGCGCGGCGATGAACATCGCATCGACCACCGCGGTCGGCGCCAATGCGCCGCCGGTGGGCAGGCCGAGACCGGCAAGCGCGGCGCGCCGACGGTCGTCGTCCGGCATGCTGTCGAGCGCTTCGACATCAAGGTCCAGGTCGCGCGGACCCCAAGTCAGATACAACACCACGATCGACAGCGCCAACGCGCCCAGGCCAAAGAATTCGCCGTGCAGCGCCCAGTCGAGCAGTGCCAGCAGGACCACCGGGGGCAGCACGCAGAGCGCCAGCACCAGCGGCGCTTGCGCGCTGATGCGGGCCTGGATCCAAGCCGCGCTCGCGTGCAGCCAGTCGTAGCGCCGCAGGCGCGCCAGATCGGGCAGCGCGTGGCTGACGATCAAAGCGATCACGACGGCGATCAGGGTGGTGGCCATGGCATCAGCGAGACTTGCGTGGAACCGGAAGTTTACGGGGTGGCGCGGATCGCCGCGCGGACCAATCAGCGTTTGCCGAGCAACCCCGGGCCGGGCGGCGGTCTTTGTCCGATTACCCGCTCGCAAAAGCGGGCGATCAGGCAATACGAGATCGAGCCGATCGGCGGCAGCATGATCTCGCCGGCTGTGCTCGCGCCGAGCAGCGCATCGGCGGTGAACCAGCGCGCGTCGCTCAGCTCCTGGCCGCAGACGATCGGCTGCGCGCTGCAGTCGGCTTCAAAGCCGAGCATCAGCGAAGCCGGAAACGGCCACGGTTGCGAGTTGACGTAGCGCACCGCGCCAATGCGCACGCCGGCCTCCTCAAAGACCTCGCGTGCGACCGCCGCTTCGAGCGTCTCGCCGGGCTCGACGAAGCCGGCCAGCGTCGACCAGCGACGTGGCGGCCAGCCGTCTTGGCGCCCCAGCAGACACGCATTGCCGCAGGTCACCAGCGAGATAATCGCCGGATCAGTGCGGGGGAAATATTGCGCGGCGCAGGTGGGATGGGTGCAGGCGGCGCGATGGCCTGAGCCGTCGATGCGGGTGATCGCTCCGCACACGCCGCAGTGGCGCTTGCGCGCCTGCCAGTGCAGCAGCGCGCGGGCGTGCGCGGCCAGTGCCGCGCTCTCGCCGTCGAGCTGTGCCACCAGCGCGCGCAAGTCGATGAACTCGCCCTCGGCGTGGTTTAAGGCGAATTCGTCCGCCGCCGCGCCGGCCGACAGCGCAAACCACGGCGAGTTATCGAGCAGGCCTAAAAAAGCATCGGGCAGGGCATCGGCGCTGCGGCCCGGCAGCCCGCTTGCTGCGGTCAGGGTAATCAAGCCCGCGTGCTCACGATCGACGAATAGCTGTCCGCGAAGATCGACGATCAGCGCGCGACCGCCGTTTGTCCACGCCTGCTCAAGCCAATTGCGATCTTCGCGTTGTTCGGTGGCGCGGTCGAGCCGGTTGGCGACAAAATTCAGCGGCGGCGCGGTGTTCGCCGCGGCCAGACCAGAATCAAGATTCACGTCGAGAACGACGAGCCGCAGCCGCAGGTGGTTTTGGCGTTGGGATTGCGGATCACGAACTGCGCCCCGGACAGGCTTTCGCTGTAGTCGACCTCGGCGCCGGTCAGGTACTGCAACGAGATTGGATCGATCAGCACCGTGCTGCCGTCGCGCTCGATCGCCAAGTCATCCTCGCCGCGCGTATCGTCGAACGAAAAGCCGTACTGGAACCCCGAGCAACCGCCGCCGGTGATGTAAACCCGCAACATCAGCGCAGCGTCGCCCTCGTCGGCCACCAGTTCGCGCACTTTGGCGGCCGCGCTGGCGGTCAGATTGAGCTCTTGCGGACGTTCGATGGTCAGTAGGTCGGTCATAACGTTGGCCTGATGGTCTTGCGGGGGGCGGTTGCGGTTGCGGTTTCGATTGCGATTGCGATTGCGATTGCGATTGCGATTGCGACTGAGATTGCGATTGCGGGTCAGCTGGTACTGAGGGTACTTGCCGTATCGGGCGCCGGTCCCGAGAGCTGCTTTAAGGGCTCGTCGGTGCGCAGCAAGCGTCCGGTGACTTGGGCGCCGGCGGTCATCTCCAGCACCTTATAGTGAATGTTGCCGGTGACCCGTGCTTGAGCCGCGAGTTCTAACCGCTCGCTGGCGTAGATGTCGCCGTTGACTTCGCCGTTGATGATCACGTGCGGTGCGCGCACCTCACCATCAATGCGGCCTTTGTCGGACAAGATCAAGGTGCCATCGCTGTCGGCGGCGGCGTTAAGTGAACCGTGGACCTGGCCATCGACGTGCAGGCCGCCGCTGAACTCGACATCGCCGCGAATCACGCTGCGCTGGCCGATCAGGCTGTCGACGCTGCTGGTGGGCCGAGCTTGGTTCTTGCGCTTGTCACTCCCGAACATGCTGGTCCTCGTTGGTTTTGATCACCTCGTTCCAGGCGAATGTCCGCTCAATCGTATCGCCGTTGCCGCTGCGGCCGGTCACCCGGACTTGGCTAGGGGTAAATCCTTCGGGTAACAAAATACTGCCATCGATGCGCTGGAAGTATTTGAAGTCGAACGGCGCGGCGGCGGCGCGCGGATCGCCGAGCAGCTCCGACCACGCCAACGTGCGCAGCGCCCCGGCGCTGACCCCGGTGACGGTCAATTCGAGGGTGCCTTTGAGCTCGCGGCCGCGGCTGGTGCTCTGGGTCAGGGTCATGCTGAAACCATAGCCGCGCGAGGCGCCGATCTGCCGCAGCGCCAGACTGTGTACCCGCAAACCCTGGCGATTCTCGCCGCCGACCAGTCGTTCGTAGAACTCGACATCGGCTTTGAGGCCGGCGACTTCCTCCTCGCGATCGGCCAGGGTCTGCTGCAGCGCCTGGTTGGCGCCGCGCGAGATCTGATCGGCGCGGGTGACCACCGCCAGTCGTTCCTGCAAGCTCGCCACCTGGCCGGTGCGCTCGGCGAGTTGACGCTCGACTTGGCGCAGGCGATCGCGCAGCTGGCTTTCCAGTGGGTTCGAGAAATGGCCCCCGGCGAGCCACGCCGAGGCCACGCTGACGACAAAGACCAACACCCAAGCGCCGATCACGCGGCGTCGTCGCGCCGGGTCGGGCGCGCGCACGATGTGCTGCGACGGCGGAACCTTGACCGTCACAGCAGGGCGAAATGAAAGCCGACCGTGGCCACCCCGGGGTCTTCGACCTCAAGGCTGACCTCGACACTGGCGCCGGGGGGCATCACCGAATCGGTGGCAGGATTAAGCAGATAGTCGCGCGGCTCGAAGCGACGCATCGCCACGCGCTGCTGATTGGCATCGGTCAGCACCAGTTCGAGCACCGGCAGATGCTGTGGCAGCGGCGCCTCGTTGACCAGCGTGGCGTGGATCATCAGCGCATGATCGAGGCTCGGGTGAATGCGCACATCGCGGGTCGCCAGCAGCAGCCGCGAACGGTCATCGACGGTTGGCAGCGGCAGCTCGAAACGCTGCGCGGCTGCGCTCCAGAGCGCCCGCGCGCGCTCGTCCGCCAGCAACGGCGCGCGAAATTGCCAGACCAGTTGCGCGCCCAGCGCCAAAGCCATCAGCGCGGCGCCTGCGTACCACCAGCGGCTGGGGCGCGAGTCTTCGCCCCAACCGGCAAAGCTCGGCGCGCGAGCAGGCCCGCTCAAGTGCACCGAATCGGACAACAGCGGTGAGCCCAGCGTTACCGGATCGCTGCCCGGCGCGGTGAACAGATCGTCTTGCGACAGGGCGGCCACTGCCACCGGCTGATGCAGCTCGACCGGCCCGGTCGCCGCGCTCGGCCGATAGATGCCGCCGGTGCGCGTCGGCACGGTGTCGCTCAAGCCCGCCAGCGCATCGAACGCGCTCTGACAGCGACCGCAGCGGGCTTGGCCGCGGGCCGCCGCCAGTGCATCGGCGCGCACCCGAAAAACCGCGAAACAACTGGGACATTGGGTGTACACGATGGTGCCAAGTGTAAACGCCAGACCCGACGCTCGCGCCCTTCGTGGCGTCGATCAGCCGATTGGACAAATTTAAGGACCGCACGACGGCCCAGCGCGAGCACCTTGCAAAAGCGCAATAAGCCTGAGCGATCCAGCGATACGGCTAAAAAAATGCGCCTGCCTCGACGCGCTGGGTTGATCTGACACGGCAGCGTTCGTCGGTTTGCCGGGTCAGCGACGGCGCAGCCGGTCACGGATCGCGCTGCGGCGGTTTGCATCGGGTGGGCTTTGGTCCGCCGGCCCAAGCGCCGCCGCCGTCAGCGTCGGCGGCGCGCGCCAAACGCGATGGCGCGGATTTCGGGTCGCGGTGCGACCGATTTCAGGTCGCGTTCCTGCGCGCTTCGGGTCGCGGTACGACCGGTTCGCGGTCGCGGTGCGGCGGGTCAAGACCGTCCGCAATATCGTGCGCGGCGGAGCCACCTTGGCCGCAAATGGCTGCGCGGCGGTGGCCACGATGCTGCGCTGAAGCCGAACGATCATTGCGGTTGCTGGCAGCGGCTCAGCGGGCGTTGACCGCCCATGCATTCGGCTCTATCGTCGGCGGGCTTGTCCACTATATCTAGTGGTTGAGTGGTGGGTTAAACCACAACCTGTAGGGTTGCTGCGTGATCGAGGCCGGCGTTGAAAATTTTCCAGACGGCGCGCTACGAACGGCCAGTTCGGCCGTTCATGGCGCACTTGGCCGTTTGTTTCAACGTCGCTACCCGGCGCCGCGATCTTTGGACAAGCACCAGCACACAGTCGACCCGCAGGCCACATTCCGGGTCGGCGCCAGCAAGGGAGGGATGGTCAGTTCATGAACAGAGCAAGGCTTGAAGCCGTCGCCGCGAGCGGCGAGCGCAGCGTCCCGATGCAGCCCGCATCGACCGACATCTGGGAAAAAAAATACCGCCTCACCAGCAAACAAGGCGAGCCGATCGATCGCACCATCGCCGACACCTACCGGCGGGTCGCCAAAGCCTTGGCCGAGGTCGAGTCCGATGCCCACCAGCGCGAGTATTGGTACGAGCGCTTCGCCTGGGCTTTGGAACGCGGCGCCATCCCAGCCGGGCGAATCACCTCGAACGCCGGCGCGCTGGCGCACAAGCCGGCCACCAGCACCATCAACTGCACGGTCTCCGGCACCATCCCGGATTCGATGGACGGGATTTTGGAGCGCGTGCACGAGGCCGGGCTCACGCTCAAGGCCGGTTGCGGGATCGGCTACGAGTTCTCGACCCTGCGCCCGCGCGGCGCTTATGTGTCCGGCGCCGGGGCCTACACCTCTGGCCCGCTGTCGTTCATGGACATCTACGACAAGATGTGTTTTACCGTGTCCTCGGCCGGCGGCCGGCGCGGCGCGCAGATGGGCACCTTCGATGTCAGCCATCCGGACGTCAAAGACTTTGTCCGCGCCAAGCGCGAAGACGGCCGGCTGCGCCAGTTCAATCTGTCGCTGCTGATCACCGACGATTTCATGGAAGCGGTCGATCACGATCGGCCGTGGCCGCTGACCTTTCCGATCAGCCGCAAAGAAGTCGCCGAACACGATCTGGCTGATCCCAACAAAATCCAGTGGCGCGAATGGCCGACCAGCACCGGCTATGTCACCCGCGACGACGGACTGGTGGCGTGCAAGGTCTACGGCGAAGTCCAAGCGCGGCGGCTGTGGGACTTGATCATGTCCAGCACCTACGACTTCGCCGAACCGGGCTTCATCCTGATCGATCGCGTCAACCAGCTCAACAACAACTGGTTTTGCGAGAACATCCGCGCCACCAACCCCTGCGGCGAGCAACCCTTGCCCGAATACGGCTCGTGCCTGCTCGGCTCAATCAATTTGACCAAGTTCGTGCGCGATCCGTTTGGGCCCAACGCGCGCTTCGACTTCGAGGAATATTGCGAAGTGGTGCGCGTGTTCACCCGGATGCTCGACAACGTGGTCGAGATCAACGGCCTGCCGCTCGCACGGCAACGCGATGAGATCACCCGCAAGCGCCGTCACGGCATGGGATTTCTGGGTTTGGGCAGCACCGTGACCATGCTTAAGATGCACTACGGCTCGCCCGAGTCGTGCGCGTTCACCGAAAAGGTTTCGCGCGACATGGCGGTGGCCGGTTGGGAGGTCGCGCTGTCGCTGGCCAAAGAAAAGGGCCCAGCGCCGATCATGGACCAGGAGTTCACGGTCACCGCTGAGATGCTGCGCAAGCGCCCGCAGATGGTTGACGACGGTTTCAAGGTCGATGACAAAGTGCCGGGCCGGGTGCTGCATGCGCGTTACAGCCACTACATGCAGCGCATTGCAACCGTGGCGCCGGAACTGGTGCGCGAGCTGGCCGAGGTCGGCGCGCGCTTTACCCATCACACCTCGATCGCGCCGACCGGCACCATCTCGCTGTCATTGGCCAACAACGCCTCCAACGGCATCGAGCCGTCGTTTGCCCACCATTACTCCCGCAACGTGATTCGCGAAGGTAAAAAGTCGAAGGAAAAAGTTGACGTCTACAGCTTTGAGCTGCTCGCTTACCGCGAGCTGGTCAATTCCAAGGCGATGCCCGGCAGCAGCGAGCCCGAGACGCAATTGCCGGACTATTTCATCGCCGCCGACGACATCAGCCCGACCGCCCACGTCGACATCCAAGCCGCGGCGCAAATCTGGGTCGACTCGTCGATCTCAAAAACTGCCAATGTGCCGACCGATTACCCCTACGAAGATTTCAAGGACATCTACCGCTACGCCTGGCGCAAGGGGCTCAAGGGCTGCACCACGTTCCGCTTCAACCCGGCAGCCTTCCAGGGCGTGTTGGTCAAGGAGCAGGATCTGGCCAACACCACTTACCGCTTCGAGCTGGAGGACGGCAGCGTGGTTGAGGTCAAAGGCAACGAGGAGATCGACTACGACGGCGAGACCCATACCGCCGCCAACTTGTTCGATGCGTTGAAAGAGGGCTATTACGGCAAGTTCTGATCCATCCGTCCAAGGAGTCCGCAGCATGAGCAATGAAAACCAAGGTGGGATGCTGTCGCAGATTGGCGCGGTGCTCGGCCAAGTCAGCGAGCGCGCCCAAGAAGTCGGCCACGCGGCGGCTGACAAGGCTGGCGCCGCGGTCGATGCCACGCGCGAAGCGGCGGGTAAAGCGGTGACCCGTGCGCGCACCGCGATCAAGAAAAAGTTGGCGCCCAAGACCAAGCCCGCCGCCAAGAAGGTCGCGGTGAAGAAAGCCGCGCAGAAAAAACCCGCTGCCAAGAAGGCCGCGGTGAAAAAGGCCGCGCAGAAAAAGCCCGCAGCCAAGAAAGCCGCAGTGAAGAAGGCCGCGCAGAAAAAGCCCGCAGCCAAGAAAGCCGCGGTGAAGAAGGCCGCGCAGAAAAAGCC
>Ga0105045_10006635_pt1 | contig 10248 bp, 13 predicted proteins | sample MAT02_FD_78089 | JGI IMG/M metagenome (GOLD analysis project Ga0105045, IMG submission 78089) | Freshwater microbial communities from Lake Fryxell liftoff mats and glacier meltwater in Antarctica - MAT-02 (megahit assembly) | ecosystem: Environmental > Aquatic > Freshwater > Ice > Liftoff...
CGACCTCGAGCCCGACCTCGAGCCCGACCTCGAGCCCGACCTCATGCCCGACCTCATGCCCGACCTCATGCCCGACGTCGAGCCGGAGGCCGGACCCCACGCCGGAGCGACCCCCAGCCGCCCATCGCCGCCGCGCATCCCGAACCTCGACCCCAGCCCCTCCCCGGGCGTGAGCGTGGAACGCTCCGGCCCGATCGGCTCCAGGCGCCTGTTGACCGATGGCATCTCGTGGACGCACGTCCGCCCCCCGCAAGACCACGACGTCGGTAGAGCCCACGTGGACCTCGCTACCGGACCGCTCGTCCCACTGATGGAGGCGATGCTGCGTGAACACGCCGCCGCGCCGCCGTGACCACCGATTACGGTCTTCGCATGACGAACGACTTCTCGCGCCAGACCACCGACGCCTCGGCGGTCGAGCCCCCCGCAGGCACCCAGGCCCTGCTCGCGCGCGCTCTCGAGCTCGGCGTGGAGTCGGTCAAGCAGGGCGGGGGCCCGTTCGGAGCCGTGGTGGCACGCCTGCAGGACGACGTCCTGGTGCCGGTCGCCGAGGGAGCCAACGAGGTGACGTCGCGAAACGACCCGACGGCCCACGCGGAGGTCGTCGCGTTGCGCGCCGCTGGTGCTGCGCTGGGGCGGTTCGACCTGAGTGGGTGCGTCATGCTGGCCAGCTGCGAGCCGTGCCCGATGTGCCTCACGGCGGGGCTCTGGGCACGGGTCGACTCGATGTGGTTCGCCGCCTCGCGGGTCGACGCCGCCATCGCTGGTTTCGACGACCAGGCCTTCTACGACGCGATGGCCCTGCCGCGCGAGCAGTGGGCCGTCCCCGTCCGCGCCGTCGAGGTGGCCGACAGCACCGCTCCGTTCGACGAATGGTCGAAGAACGCAGGCCGGGTCGAGTACTGACCGCCGACCGGTGGGCACGCACGTCCCGGGCGCACAGGTGCGCCTGAGACGCTTGGCCCCGTGAGCAGCGAACCCGCAGGCACGCCGGAGTCGGTGACGATGACCGTGACGCGGCGCGCCCTCCCCGGGCGCGAGGCCGAGATGACGGCTTGGGTCCAGGCCGGTCAACGACTGGCCTCCGGCTTCCCCGGCTTCCTGGGAGCAGGGCACGTGCGTCCCGGCGCCGACAGCACCGACTGGCACATGCTCTACCGGTTCACGGACGAGCCCGCCCTGACGACGTGGCAGTCCTCGGGCCAGCGGGAGTGGTGGATCGCCTCCGCCCTCGGCATCGTGTCCGAGACCCGGGTCGAGAAGCGCACCGGCATCGAGGGGTGGTTCGACGAGCCGCGCGGTCGCGTCGTCAGCAGCCGGGTGCCGTCAGGGCCGCCACGGTGGAAGCAGGCCGTCGTCATCTTCGTGTCGTTCCTGCCGGTCAACCTGGCCGCCCAGGCCCTTTTGCTTCCGTTCATCGGCGGCTGGCCGCTCGTCCTGCGCGTGCTGGCCCTGACCGCGGTGCTGATCCCGGTAATGACCTACCTGGTGCTGCCCCTCGTGACCCGACGACTGCAGTGGTGGCTCGAGGGGCGCCGGGCGCCCTGGCGACGACGCAAGCCCGCCCCGGACCGTCCGCAGGGCTCCGGCTCGTGACCGCCGAGCTGAGCCTGGCCGAGTTCGAGGCCGCCGTCTCCGACGCCCTCGACCAGGTGCCGCCGGAGCTGGCCCGGCTGATGGACAACGTCGTCGTCCTCGTCGAGGAGCGCCCACCAGCGAACGAGCCGCAGGACCTGCTGGGTCTGTACGAGGGCACACCGTTGACCGAGCGCGACGGCTGGTACGCCGGGGTGCTACCGGACCGGATCTCGATCTTCCGCGGACCCATCCTCGACATGTGCTCCTCCCGCGAGGAGGTCGTCGAGGAGGTTGTGGTGACGGTCGTGCACGAGATCGCCCACCACTTCGGCATCGAGGACGACCGGTTGCACGAGCTCGGCTGGGGCTGAGTGCCCTGGGAGGAGCGCCCGGTTGTCTCGCCATGATCCTCGTGTCCGTCGTGGCATCCGTCGACCTGACCGTGGATCTGAACCGGCGGCGGTGACGGCTCCGGAGGGCCGACGAACGGCCGTCCGGGTATCGGTTTGGAGCAGAGGCCCCGCAGCGCCTATGCTCGAACCGCTCACGACGGAAACGTCCCGCGCCCCTATCGTCTAGCGGCCTAGGACGCCGCCCTTTCAAGGCGGTAGCACGGGTTCGAATCCCGTTGGGGGTACGACCGTACGGCGCACCACCCGCACGACGCACCGCAGCACGGCGCACCACCCGCACGGCGCACCACCCGCACGACGCACCACAGCAAGGCCCCGTAGCGCAGTTGGTTAGCGCGCCGCCCTGTCACGGCGGAGGTCGCCGGTTCGAGCCCGGTCGGGGTCGCTCGGGTGGGTTGGAACACCGCCCATCGGCCAGATAGCTCAGTTGGTAGAGCGTCCGACTGAAAATCGGAAGGTCGGCGGTTCGACCCCGCCTCTGGCCACACCCCTGACCAGCACGGACACCGCGAAGAGGCGGTCGTGGCACCGGGCTGACAGCACAATCTGACAGCAACGGCCCGAACTTCTGCCGCCGTTCCGCACATGAGCCGCCGCCGATCGCCGCGGCACCTTCGCCGCGACCTCACCGAGCCATACCCGCAGGTACGACGCGACCGTCTCCTGGGTGCCGGCCACGGGCAGCCCCCGCGCCACCTGAGCCATCAGGTCCACCAGCTTGGTGTGGACCTCGTCCCGCGTCGCTCCGTACACGTAGCGTCGCACCCGCCCACCGCCAGGCTGCGGCACGAAGTAGGAGGCCGACCACCGACCATCGGCCCGGCGCCAGACACTCCCCTCAGCGTTGCCACGGCGCCCCATCAGGCCACCTCGTGCTCGACGAGCTCGTCGACGAACTTCCGCACCGCGGCGATCGGCACCCTCCGCGAACCGCCGATCTTCACCGACACCAACCGGTGCGACCGCATCAGGTCGTACACGCGCGACCGGCCGACCCGCAGAACCTCTGCGACTTCCTCCGGCGTCAGCAGCAGCGGGCTCAATTCCTCACGTGTCCCCATGTCCTTCTCACCTCCCGTCGAGCCTGACGCGAGGCGAACTGCCCGCGCGGTTTGTCCACAGGCGGGGTCTGAGACGCAGACTCTGTGGACGCCCAAGTTGGCCACGGGGTCATTTGAGCGCCAACCGCTGGTGACCATGTCTGCTCCTCGGGGGACCGCGCATCTCGCTCAGACGTCCTGGCACTTGTACAAGGGCGAGAAGGACCAGCCGGTGATCATCCCTGGGCAGGAAAGTTCGCTGCCGCAACGGCGGTGGCGACGGGGGCGACCAGAACGCCACCTCACGGAACTCAGAGCCGCCGGCCTCGGCCCTTCGACGCCGGCCCGACGTCGCGAGGCCCCGCCGTCCCAAAGCCGATCCCGATCTTGTGAGCCGTGGCGGCTCGCTAGTCTCGCCCCATGAGGCAGCCGACCGTCGCGACACGTCGCCTCCGTGCTGCTCTCGCTTTGAACCGAACCCACGTGGGCGATGTTCTTGAACGGTACGGCGCCTACAACCTCCGCATGTTCGGGTCTGCGGCACGTGGTGACGCTCACGAGGGCAGCGACCTGGACCTCCTCGTCGATCTGGCTCCCGGCGCCGGTAACGAGCTGCTCCGCGTAGCCGGTGTCGCAGAGGAACTCAGCGAGCTGCTGGGTCTGCGGGTGGATGTCGTTGCGGCCCCTCTGCTGCGTGATGAGGTCTCGGCCACGGCTCTGGCCGACGCGGTGGCCGTGTGAGCCGTGCCGACGTAGAGCGCCTGGGCGACATCCGAACCACGATCGCTCGCTGCATCACCTACCGGGACCACCTCGACTCTCCTGAGTTCGGCTCTATGGCCTACGACGCGGTCCTGCGGAACCTGGCAGTGATCGGAGAGGCTGTGAAGGCCCTGCCCGACAACTTCAAGCAGGAGCGCCCGGGCACGCCGTGGGCCTCAATCGCGGGGCTCCGCAACGTCGTCGTTCACGAGTACTTCCGAGTGAACCCGGACCTGATCAGGGACATCGTGGACAACCAGTTGGCGCCGCTCCTGGACGACATCGCTTGAGCGCTCCGCTACTGCCCCCGCGGGTCGACGTGCCGCTAAGGAAGCCGCCCCTTGTCCCGCAGGAGCAAGAAGCCCCCTCCTGGTGCGGTCGGGCATTGCCCGATGCTCGACTCGGCCGCGTCCGAGCGGTCTGACCGGGCCCAGCTCTGGAGGTGCGCCATGAGCGCACTGCTCGTCGGATACGCCCGTTGCTCCACCGACCAGCAAGACCTGACCGCCCAACGCAACGCCCTGCTCGACCTCGGCGTCGAGGTCGACCGGATCTACGTCGACCACGGCCTGACCGGCACCAACCGCGAACGCCCCGGGCTACGAGAGGCACTCGCCGCCTGCCGCGCCGGCGACACACTGGTGGTGACCAAGCTCGACCGCCTCGCCCGGTCACTGCCGGACGCCCGAGCGATCGCCGACGAGCTGACCACCAGACAGGTCAAGCTCTCGCTCGGCGGGTCCGTCTACGACCCCACCGACCCCGTCGGACGACTGCTGTTCAACGTCCTCGCCATGGTCGCCGAGTTCGAGTCCGACCTCATCCGGCTCCGCACCCGAGAGGGGATGAAGATCGCCAAGGCCAAGGGACGACTGCGTGGGCGGCAGCCCAAGCTCAACCGTCGCCAGGAGGCCCACCTCGTGTCCTTGGTGCACAGCGGCGAGTACAGCACCGCCGAGGTCGCCGACCTGTTCAGCATCGGTCGTTCGACGGTCTACCGCGCCATCGAACGTCAGCGTGTCGACGCCCGCGCCGGCCTCGCGGAGGTCACGGCCAGGCGTTGACCGTCATCCCGCGCCGGCCGACTGAGAGGTCAAGCCTGCGGTCGGCCGGCGCCCTTGACCCGCGCCGATGAAGCGCGGGTCACGGGGTCCCGGACACCGGCAGACCATCGTCACCTGGGGATCGCCGGCTGGGGATCGGTCACCGGTCAGTCGATTCGGCGGGTGACCCACTGTGCCGGTCGGCCCGGCCAGCCAAAGATCGCCTTGCTGACAAACCTGGGCAGCACGAGGCCCGCACCCGCTTGCGGGTGCGGGCCCCGATACAGCAGCCCAGACCGGATGTCCCGCAGGAACTCACCCCCAAGAACGCTCGGTGACAGGTGACCGAGGGCTGCCCGGGACACCATCGTCGGACTTGACCCGGCCGACCTGACCAGGACGGACCCGGTGATGACCCCCCGGGCCCCAGGACCTGATGCCGGCCATGACGACGAACAGGTGTGCGGCGCCGGCTGTGGCCAGCAGCACCGAGACGATAGGCAGGACCTCCCGGGGATGGCGCCTTGCCCACCTAAGCAGCAGTGACGGCGGCACCATCCCGGCGAGGTCACGGCGCAGGGCCTCGTTGACACGCCCACAGGTAGGACCGGCGCAAGATCCTCAAGGGTCTGGTCACCTAGCGGGCTTCCTGGTGCTGAGCAATGTCATCGCGCACGACGCACCCCCGGACCAGTCCAGGTCCCATTCTGCGACGAGTCGCTGGCGCAGGATGTCCACCTGGACGATGAGCGCCCCCGAGCACTCCTGGAGGTTGTAGTGCTACGTCGTCCGCAAGCTTTCAGCTGACGTCGCCGTCTTCGTCGATGACCCGCGGGAGCACGAACGCCCGGTCGGCCGTCTCGTCGTCGGGCAGGGGGTGCAGGGTGGCGCCCGGCATCAGCATCTGGAACGTCACGCCGCCCATAGCTCACCTTCCCACCACCGCAGGGCGCGGGCGCTGGATGACGCTCAGACCGCGTTTGCCTGCAGGTCGGCGAGGCTGACGACGTCGAGGGCGCGCGCGTGGCAACCGGCCAGGACGACCGGCGGGGCGACGCCCGCGTCAAGAGCCTCCTTCCAGCGGGAGGAGCACAGGCACCAGCGGTCTCCGGGCACCAGGCCTGCGAAGCCCGGACCCGGGCGGGTGAGGTCGTTGCCGCGGCTGGCCGAGAAGGCCAGGAACTCCGCCGACACGACGGCGCAGACCGTGTGCGACCCGCTGTCGTCCGGCCCGGTCTCGCAGCACCCTGAGCGGGTCCAGCCGGTGACGGGGTCGGTGCCGCACAACTCGAGCGGCCCGCCGAGCACGTTTTGGGCGGTCGACGGGGTCATGTCCGTGGAGGTCATGCCCCCGTCTTACCCGAGGCGGCTCCGGCTCGCCCGTCAACGAGCGGCATGCGGCAGCAGGGTGATCGAGACCCCGGATAGGGGCGACCGAAGGCTGGAGGAACGGCGCGGGGCTGACCTCCCACTCGGGCACCTGCTCGCTGTAGCAGGCCTCCCATCCCACAGGCAGCTTCGCGAGCGCACCCACGGTCGGAAATCGACGGGCTACGTCGGTGAGGCAGAGCAGAGCAGAACGAGCGTGTCGGCATCCACCTCGGTCGCTCCCGTGAACTCCCACCCGCCCTCGTGGTTGTGGACCACCAGGGCAAGGGGTTCAGCCCTCGACGTTGGCGCCGAATACCTTCGCGTGCAGGGTCGACAGCGCTCTGTCGTCTACAAGGAAGCGGACGCGGATCTGCAGCGATGCGTCCGCGGCGCACGAGTGGACGACACAACGCTTCTGGTCGAGAGGCGCTCGGTTGATGCCGAGCGAGATCGGCGGCGCCCGGGGCGGGTGATTTCGATCGACGATCGGCTGTGGGACGGCCGCCGAGCCCGTGACCAGTCTGCCGTACCCCTGCGGGACGACCGACGGCACGCGGTGGGAGTCGCGCTGGAGGACCGCCTGTCGTTCGGCTACCGGTCCTTGACCGGCATGGTCCGGCGCGGGGCGGTCGCTGTAGCCGTGTGGTCCCTGAACGCCGTCGCCGCCTTGTGAACGCCCTGGTCCCCAGTGAGACTTAGGCCGTCACCCCACCCGGACCCAACGCGCTCCGTGGAGTGAGCCCGGTCGGGTGGTGCTTCGAGGTCACCCGGTCGCGGGAGGGATGGACTCAGCATGCTGTCTGAATGCAGGTGACGGTCGGCACGTCGGAACGTTGGGGTCGCAACGGGGAGGCTCCGATCCATCTCGTCGTGGACGTCGCCAACCGACGAGTCTTGGCATGCACGGGCGGTGCGGGCGCCCGTGTGACCGGGGTGCCCTTCGATGCGGTGCGCGAGGAGCTGACGTGTGGTCCCTGCCGGGCGTTCTGGAAGCGCACCATGAAGGTGGCGAACGCCTGACCAGCCGCACGGCCCCCGCCGCCCACCCCAACGCATGGTGCTGGCGCAACGTGAGCGCCGTCCCTTACCGTTGCGTCAAGGCAAAAAGCCACCTACCGGCGCCGCGCATATGGGGCAGGCCCAGGTGCGGACCGGACCTTCGTGCCCGGCGCGCACTCTTCCCAGGAAGAGCCTCGCCATGCCGGAGTGCTCCAAGATCCCTTATTCCTCTCCCCAAGCTGCAGGTCGTGCGCTCGGTAAAATTCAGAAGGCCAGACGGGCACGAGGACTCACGCCACCGCTGGCCGTTCACCCCTGCGCGGTGTGCAACCACCAATGGCACCTCACTTCACGACGCACCACGGGAGCTGCATCCCGGCGATGGCAAGCCCTAGCCGGTCTTCTGGGAAGTTGACGGCCCGCTTGTCGGTCTGCGCGAAGAACCGTCAAAGAACTTACTTGGCCCTGGCCCATCCCCAGGTGACGATCGGCTATCGGAGCGACGGTCAGTGACGCGACACCTCGTAGACCACCTTGATGACCCCGTTGGAGTACGTGTCCGAGGCCAGCAGCCGTAGCGACTGCCGCTCCCGAACCTCCAGGGGAGAGGACTCGCCGCTACCGAGCACGAAGGGGAAGACCCGCAGGTGGTAGCGGTCGAACAGACCTGCTTCGCCCAGCCGGCGGGCGAGCTCGGCGCTGCCGTGGATGGAGATGGCGCCGCCGTCCTGCTGCTTGACCTCCGCGACGTCCTGGGTGAACGCAGTGTCGATGCTGCCTGAAGACTGACCCCGTGGCGCCGGGTGAATGTTGACCCCCCTGCTCAAGAGTGAGGGAGTGATCAACGTGGAGAACTGGGCCGAGATCCGACGGCTGCACCGGTCTGAGGGCATGGGGATCAAGACGATCGCGCGCCGGTTGGGCGTGGCGAGGAACACCGTCCGGGCGGCGCTGGCCGCGCACGAGCCACCGAAGTACACCCGCGCGCCGGCCGGCTCGAGCGTGGACGTGTTCGAGGACCGGATCCGCGTGCTGCTGGTCGAGTTCCCGGACATGCCGGCGACGGTGATCGCGGAGCGGGTGGGCTGGACGGGCGCGTCGTCGGTGCTGCGGGCCCGGGTCGCCCTGCTGCGGCCCGCGGTGCGGGGCACGGACCCGGCGGACCGCACGACCTACGTCGCGGGCGAGGTCGTGCAGTGCGACCTGTGGTTCCCCGAGCGGGTCGTCCCGGACGGGGCGGGGCACTTGATCGCGCCGCCGGTGCTGACGCTGATCGCGGGCTACTCCCGGCTCTTGATGGCCATGATGCTGCCGACCCGGACCTCGGGGGACCTGCTGGCAGGGATGTGGTCCTTGCTGGCGGGGTCGTTGCAGGCGGTGCCGAAGATGCTGGTCTGGGACAACGAGGCCGGCATCGGTCAGCACAAGCGCCTCACCGTCGGCGCGAGGTCGTTCGCGGGGACGTTGGGGCTGCGGATCTACCAGACCGCGGTCCGGGACCCGGAGGCCAAGGGCATGGTCGAACGCGCGAACGGGTTCCTGCAGACCTCGTTCATGCCGGGCCGCTCGTTCACCGGCGGCCCGGACTTCAACAACCAGCTGTCGGCCTGGCTGCCGAAGGCCAACAGCCGTCTGGTCCGGGCCACCGGCGCCCGCCCGCTGGAACAGCTCGCCGCGGAGCGGGCCGCGATGGGTGCCCTGCCCCCGCTCGCGCCTGCGGTCGGGACCTCGACCCGGGTCCGGCTGGCCCGGGACTACTACGTCCGCGTCGCCGGCAACGACTACTCCGTCGACCCGACCGTGATCGGCCGTTTCGTCGACGTGACCGCGGGCCTGGAACGGGTCCAAGTGAGCTGCGCCGGGACCCCGGTCGCGGACCACGCCCGCTGCTGGTCGAGCAGGCAGACCATCACCGACCCCGGCCACGTCCAGACCGCCGCGGGGCTGCGAGAGGCGTTCCAGGAACGGGCCCGGCAACGAAGCGAGCAGCAACGCGCCCAGCAGCAACGCACGTCCCCTGCCGGACGGCTCGGGCCCGGGCAGGCCGTCGGTCTCCGTTCGCTGAGCGACTATGACGCGATGTTCGACCTGAGGCCTCCCGGCTCTTCGGGCCTGGACGTCCCAGACCTGCTGAGCCCCGCTCGCCCGGACCTGCAGGTCGTCCGATGAGCCGCACGAACACCCCGACAAGTCCGACGGGTTCGACAGCGACTGGTCTGGCCCAGCTCGGCAAGGACGTCAACGGAGAGGTCACGTTCCTCGCCCGGGAGCTGAAGACCCCGGTCATCACCGAGACCTTCCAGGGCCTCGGCGACCAGGCCCGCGCCGAGGGCTGGTCGCACGAGGAGTACCTGGCCGCGGTCCTGGGCCGCCAGGTCGCCTCCCGCACCGCCAACGGCACCAGGATGCGGATCGCGGGCGCGCACCTGCCCGCCATCAAGACCCTGGAGGACTTCACCTTCGCCCACCTGCCCGGCGCACCCCGAGACGTCATCGCCCACCTCGCCACGACGACGTTCATCGCCCGCCGGGAGAACGTCGTCTTGCTCGGACCACCAGGAACCGGCAAGACCCACCTCGCGATCGCCCTGGCTATCAAGGCCGCCGAGGCCGCGTTCCCCGTCGCGTTCGACTCCGCCACCGGCTGGATCACCCGCCTCACCGACGCCCACAACCACGGCCTGCTCGAGCGCGAACTGCGCCGGTTGAACCGCTACCGGCTCCTGGTCATCGACGAGGTCGGCTACCTGCCCTTCGACCCCGCCGCCGCGTCGCTGTTCTTCCAGCTCATCGCCTCCCGCTACGAGAGCGGGTCCGTGGTCGTGACGTCCAACCTCGCGTTCTCCCGCTGGGGCGAGACCCTCGGCGACGACGTCATCGCCGCCGCCACCATCGACCGCCTCGTCCACCACGCCCACGTCATCCCCCTGGACGGTGACTCCTACCGAACCCGCACCCACCGCACAACCAAGTAGTCAAGACCACCAAAGGGGTCAAGATTCGGACAGCACCAGGGGGTCAGTTTTCACCCAGCGTTGACAC
>Ga0105045_10006637_pt1 | contig 10246 bp, 8 predicted proteins | sample MAT02_FD_78089 | JGI IMG/M metagenome (GOLD analysis project Ga0105045, IMG submission 78089) | Freshwater microbial communities from Lake Fryxell liftoff mats and glacier meltwater in Antarctica - MAT-02 (megahit assembly) | ecosystem: Environmental > Aquatic > Freshwater > Ice > Liftoff...
AGCCCGATCCCAAGTCGCCCAACATCGTCGCAGCGATGTTCGTCGCACCGCCAGCCGGGATCGGCAGGCCAGCCGTGTTTCGTTTGGTACGCGAAGTGGACTCGTTGCCCGCGCCGCCATCGACGCTTGGCATTCCAGAGCTCATCGCTAACGAGGACCTCGTCGGGGCACCGGAGACGATACCGGGAAGATTGACGGGGCTGGGTTGTCCACTGGAATCGTCGATCAAGCTGGCGCCGATCGCGCTGCTTTCTCGCGGCTGAGTCATGTCGATCGGCGACGCCGTCCGTTCAGCGCTGGCGTCGATCGCGGCGATCGCAACCGATACCGGTGCGGGCGCGGCGCCGGCCGCGGACGCGCTGAGTTCACGTTGTTGCGGTTTGATCCGGTCGGTCGATTCGCCGATGTTTCCGATCGTCGGCAACCGGTCGATGTCAGCCGCCCGTGCGCCGCCCGCGACGCGGGTTGATAAGGGTTCCAGTTCGGTGACCGTGGGCATCGGCGAGGCGGCCATGGTCGCCGATGCCATCTCGATGGCTCGACCGGCTGCCGTTATCTCGCGAGCAACCGCGTCCTGGCCCGCCGCCGCAGCCGATATCTCGTTCGGTGTCGCAATCGGCGTTGATGCGTCGATGGGTGGAGCTTGATTGTCAGACTGAGCGACGGCTTTGGCTCGTTTTCCCGGTTCATTCGCTGGCGTCGGCATTGCCGATTCGGCGATCGGTCGCGGGATTACCGCTTGATCTGGCTCGACCGGTATTTCGATCGTTTCCACCGGCATTTCCAACTGCATTGCCGACCGCTGGACCGGCGGTAACTCGCGTGGCTGGACCGGTTCGACGATCGAAGCGGTTTCGGTCTCGATCGGTGTCGACCAATCCGGCGGCGACACGTCACTTGTTGGCGCGGCAAAGAGGTAATCCGGTATTGTTTTTCTCACCGGTGTCCGTCGCGGCTCGCTGCCGTTGAACGCTTCGGGAAAATACCGGCTGAAAATGATGACGTTGACCGCCATCATCAATAGCGACAAATGGACAAAGACGCTGATCAGAAATCCGAGCTGGATCGATTTTTCAATGAATCGAGAGGCGACGCTGCGAATCAACAGTGACAAAAAAATGGTCGCTGCCGGAACGACCAGGACGTAAGTCCAGGCGTTGTACATCGGCCGCGGGTCATCGAATCGAAATTCCGAAACAACGGTATAGAACACCAACCCGCCCAGCGCAACCAGACTGAAATCCAGCGGCCACATGCGCTCGGGGGAATGCGTCCGGGACGACAACGAAGCGTCTACATTGGGCATGGTCAGATGCCTCCCTTGGGCATGCGGGTCACTCTTTGGGTCCCTCGCGAGTCGTCACCGAGTAATCCGCAATCCCCGCTCGATTGCAAGCGTCCATGACGCTGACAACGGGCTGAAAGGATGCCGAGCCATCAGCCCGGATCACGGCCGATTGATTGATCGGATTGTCCAATACGGCCGACGTTAACAACCGTTCCAATTCGTCCATCCCGGTCATTTGGCCTCGCAAGTAAACGTTTCCCTCCGCGTCGATGTCAATGACGATTTCTCGCGGCTTGCGGGTCATCGGCGTGGCGCTAGAGGCGGCCGGCAGGACAATGTCCAATCGTCGTTCCTCGTCCTCAAACTCGCTCGTGACGAGAAAGAAGATTAACAACAAAAAAACGACGTCAATCAAAGGCGTCAGACTGAGATTACTGGCCGCGTTGGATCGCTTGATCTTGATCATCGTTTAACGCGATCCGGTTTTGCCGGTGCGACCGGCGGAGCCAATGGTGGTCCGGGAGGCGTTTGAGCGGACGACACCGTGGGGGCGGTCGCCGGATGGCTTGGGTGGACGGGCGCCGCTGCGATCGGTCGCAAAATCCCATCCGCATCCATGCGGAAACGTCCGGTAAATCGAGCCAATCCAGGGGCGATCTCGAACGTGAAACGCTCGATCCGGTGAAACAATTTGGCGAGTCGGTTTTCCAGATATTGCGCCAGAATGGCGGCCGGAATCGCGACCACCAAACCGGCAAGCGTGGTCACCAGAGCGGTGTAGATGCCTTCACTCAATTGCTCGCTGCGACTGCGGTCGGCCGTCAATGTCGTCGACTCATGAAACGCGACGATCATGCCCCAAACCGTTCCCAATAAACCCATCAGCGGGGTCGCGGCCGCGGCGAGCGACAACCATCGAATCGGTCCGGCGTAGTCATCCGCTTCACGCTGGATTGCGTCGGCAGCGGCACGCTCGATTTCAGCAAGCGGTTGCCCGGTTCGGAGCAACATCGATTCGACCGCGGTGGCCGCGGGTGACGGATGCTCGCGACAAACGGCGATCGCAACCGTCGGATTGAACCGATCTACCGGATGCATCATCGAGTCCAATTCGTTGATCAGGGCGCGCGGGATGATGCGTCGTGATTGCAGGCTGATCAATCGTTCGACCGCTAAGGTAACCACGAGAAATGACATCAGGCCGATCGGGATCATGAATGCCCCCCCACGCGTGATCAAGGATAACAAATCGATGCCACTGGGGCTTTCCGCGTCGACGGGTTGAGCCGGAACCTCATCAGGCGTCATCAACGATTCGACCAATTCCGCATCGATGGGCACGCTGTCATCTTGTGAGCTTGCGCTTCGGCAATGGATGACGGTCGCCAACACGACACCCACGAATAATGCCAGGCAACGTCCGCTCACGATGCGTGACGACATCACACGACATCTTTGGTTAACAATCAAAACGTTCAATTGGCTACCTTGCTGCGCTCGGCTTTGGCGGGCAAACCTGAGCGGTTGGTTTGTCCTGGTTTTGGATTGGTGCGGTTGAGAACGTCCAACCGCTCGCGGCTCTTGGACGCCAATTCATGTTTCGGATGCTTTTCCGCAACGAAGGTGAAAAAACCTTTTGCGATTGTCGCGGATTGAGCCTGTTTTGCGGCATCGTTGGTTGCCTGGATTAATAACTCGGCGCACCGACCCGCTTCGTAACCACTCTTCGCTTGCCAATTTTTGATTTCGTCGGATGCCTTCTCGGCACCGTATCCATACATGACTCGCTGGAATTCAGTGATCGCTTTGGCAAGGTCACGCTTTGCGAAATAGATCTCGCCGATCATGAAGCGAGCTCGCGCGGCGGTTTCGGTCCGATATTCCGCAGCCACATTTGCGAAGTACTTCAGCGCCTCATCATCATTACCCTGTTGCTGGTACGCGAAACCGGTCTCATAAAGGGCTTGGGGCAAATAGACCGTTTCGGGAAATCGCAGCCTCAGTGCATTGAACCATTTGATCGCGTCGGGCCAATCTTTACTTTGGCCCGCACTTTGGCCACCGTGCAGATAAACCAATTCGCGAATTTGACGTTCGGGACCCTCGGCAAGTGTTTTCGCATTTTCGTCCTTTTCCTCGATCCGTTTTCGGGCGGCTTGGTAGGCGACCAGCGCGGCATCAAAACGGCCCTGTCGAAAATCACATTCGCCGACCATCAACAGACCATCGGCCACCAAACTTCCGTCCGGAAACTCGGTGACTTGCCGCGAAAACGCCTGGCGAGAGTCATCAAATTTCGCAGCCTTGAATCCAGACCAACCCAAGCGATAAAGCGACTTTTCGAGAAGGTCTTTATTGGTCGTCAACCGGGCCGCGTTTTGAAACCACTGCTTCGCCTTTTCCCAGTCATCCTGGACATAGCGACGTTGGCCGAGAAAATAGTATGCCTCAGCCGTGATGGGATCGTCGGGATATTGGTCTATCAATTTTGTAAACGCTTTCTCGGCTTCATCATCTTGGCCACTTTCCTTCAACGACCACCCGAGTTCGTAAATGACCTTGTCCATGCCCGGATAATTTGGCACCGTCGACACCAACCGTTCAAGTCGCTCGGCGGCTTCGCGAGGTCGCTTTTGTTGCTGGTCGATGAGCGCCAGCTCGTATAACGCATGACCTCGATTGATGTTCACCTTTGGCGGTTCGACTGTGGCATCGCCCGGGTCCGGTGCAACGATTGGTAAGTCATCGAGCACCGATTGCAATTGTACGGTCGATTCATCCAGCTTTCCTAACGACCGCAGTGATATCCCGAGTGCCAATTTTGCATCCACGGCGATGGGGTGCTTGGGAAAATCTTTTGTCACTCGCGAAAGCGGATCGATCGCCGCGTCCGGTTTGCCGCATTGCAATAGATTCCAGCCCTGGCCGTACAGTGAAAACGGCAACAGCGACGGTTGCTTGCCAGATGAGATGACGCTTGCGTATCGGCCTGCGGCGGCTTCGTGTTCGCCTTTCTTTGCCATCGATTGTGCGATGCTGTACATCGCCACATCGTGTCTTGGGCTATTGGGGCACTTCGCCGCCAATTGCTCCCACGTTTTGACCGCCTCGACTTCATCACCGGCATTCATCATTGATTGACCGAGCAACAGCATGGCTTCGTCCGATTTCAACCAAGCGGGATCGGCGGCAAGCGACTCCTGAAGCGACCGGACCGCGTCAGACGGCCTGGCGGCGGCCAGGTGACTCGCACCGATGATGTACTTGGCCTCGGCAACTTGCGAGGTAGGCGCATCGGCGGGAACGTCGCGTGACAATAAATCGATCGCGTCGTCGAATTCTTTGGCCGAGTAAGCCGCCATGCCCGCCCTCAACACCCACAGTGGACGTTGTGCATTGGCCTTGGTTGCGTCGTCATTGAGGAGCGAACGGTACGCCTGGGCGGCACCCGCGAAATCGGCACTCATCAATTTGGATTCGGCGATCACATACCGAACATCTGGCGCTAACGGCGATTCCTTGAATCGATTCAAAAATTCATCCGCCAGCGAAATGGCGTCATCAGTTTTCATCAACTGCATCGCAGCAAACGCCGCGTTGTACAACGCCCTGGAACCTTGCGAGCCGTCCGGTGCGTCTTGGTAAACCGACACGAATAATTTCTGTGCGTCTTCGGTCTTTCCAGGGATCAACATCATCGCTTCGGCCAAGTCCATCCGTAGCGTCGATGCGTATTCGCCCGTTGCGCCCGCGGCGATTTGTTTCTCAGCGACCGCCAGGGCCGCTTCGGCGTTTCCTTTTCGCAGCGAGATTGTTGCCAACCAGTGAGCGGCTTCGGTCGCGCTGGCCGAATCTTTTTGCCCCAGCACTCGTGTGAACCGCTTCGTCGCTTCATCCATATCCCCGGCGCGATAAACACTTTGCGCCGATGCCAATGTCGCCGCGGCGGTGAATGGCGATTCGGGGAACTCCGTCAGCAATCGTTCATACAGTGCGGCGGCTTGATCGGGCTTCGAAAGTTTCACCAATGAGTACGCTTGCCGCACTAACGCGTAGGGAACTTCGTCACTTTTGCCGCTTGCGACGTCAGCAAAAACACTCGCCGCGGTATCATGGTTCTCTTGCAAAATCAAAACGTCGCCCATGCGAATTTTTGCATCAACGATCAAGGCATTGTCCTTGCATCCGCCGATCAATTGTTGAAACGATTTGATCGCATCGTCGTATTTCTTCATGTCCGCAAGCGCCACGCCGCGGGCATAATAAGTATCGCAACGCAGCGGCGAGTCTTTCGCGGTTTCCATCGCGATCAGCCGATCATAGAAACGAACTGCTTTTGTCGGATCACCCAACGCGTACGATGCTTCGCCGGCGTAAAACATCGCTCGGTCAGCAAATTTACTGTTCGGATCTTCTTTCAAAAATGTCTCGAACGTCTCCTGCGAAGCCTGCAACTTTATCGCGTCCTGTTGTTCACCCTCGCCTGCGGACGCGTACTGGCACCAGCCAAGATTGACCAACGATTCAGACCGCAGCTCCAGATTGGGATCTTTGACCGCGAGCCCAAATGCGTCGACTGCCGCCAGAAAATTCGGCGGTGTCGATTGCATATAACAAACGCCGAGGTAATGGGCGGCCTTGGATGCGTAGGGCTCGTCCGGGTATTTCTTTAGGTATCTCACCCAGCCCTCGATCGCCAGGTCCGTCGCTCCATTGGTTTGGAAATTCGCCGCATCGGCGTACAACGCCATCGCTTTCTCGTTGTACTTCGCGGCATCATCAGCCGCCGAAGGACCGACGAACGAGATCGCAACCAGGATGACAGCCACCATCGCCAGCGATGACCAAACGTCGCGAACGGTCGTCTGAGGGTTCGGTGTTTGTTTTTGACCCATTTTGCCCATTTCGCCCACGCGATCAAACCACATACTCAACCCCACACGACGCCTAAAAATTCTTGAAACCGCAGCGGTATCTTGCCGTGCCTATGCCGGGAGAGACCCGCCACCGGCGATCGGCAAAACCGGATGTCAGTCTATCGGTGACGCCCCAGCGGTGAAAGGTTTACCGTCAAGTTTCCCCATCGCGGGGGCGGCGAACAGGCATTTTGGGGCGCTGTCCCGATGCTAAGGTCCCCCTGACCGATTACGCTTACTGCCGTTGCGAAAGATCGCTGCCAACGGTTTTTAACCCATGATTCCTTGTCTTTGCTGGACCTGCCAACGTGCCCACTAGCCTTGTGACCGGCGGTGCCGGATTTATCGGCTCGCACTTGACCGAATCGCTGTTACAGCGGGGTGATGACGTCATTGTCGTCGACGATCTGTCGACCGGACGAGTCAATAATCTCGCCCAGGTCCAATCGCATCCCCGGCTAGAGTGGATTCACCGATCGATCGAAGACGCGGATTTGGTCGCTCAAGTTGTCGATCGTGCGGACCGAGTATTCCATTTGGCGGCCGCGGTCGGTGTCGCGTTGATCGCCAAACAGCCGATCCAAACGATCGAGCGAAACATCTATCCGACAAAATTGATCCTCGACCGATTGGGGAAGCGAGCTTCCGAGGGCGACTTCGTTCCCTGCTTTATCGCCAGCACCAGCGAAGTCTACGGCAAGAACCCCAAACCGGTTTGGTCAGAGGAAGATGACCTCGTGTTCGGATCCACGACGAAACCCCGCTGGAGCTATGGTGTCTCCAAGGCGATAGACGAGTTTTTGGCACTCGCTTTTTTTAAAGAATACGGGGTTCCCGTTGTCATCGGTCGTTTCTTTAACGTCGTCGGTCCAAGACAAACCGGTGCCTATGGAATGGTGCTGCCCCGGTTCGTGAACTCGGCGATCCGTGGTGAGCGGTTGGTCGTTCACGATGACGGTGGCCAAATTCGCTGCTTCGCCCACGTCAGCGACATCATCCGCGCGGTCATGACGCTGATGGAAACGACCACTGCGGCAGGACGCGTCTACAACATCGGCAGCGACCAACCTGTCACCATTTTAGAGTTGGCCGAACGTACGATCCGGCGGGTGAACAACCGGGCACAGATCGAGTTCCAAACGTACGCGGACGCTTACGACGACTCGTTCGAAGACATCCGTCGCCGGGTGCCTGATTTGGCTCGCATTCGTCAGGCGATCGGGTTCGAACCGACTCATTCGCTCGATGACATCATCGACTCCGTCGCCGCGTCGATGCGTGCGACACCGACGACCAAGTAAGCGTTACTTCGCCGCTTTGGTTTGGACAAACATCATTCGCAGCGCGTGCAGCACCTCGCCGTGCATCTTCGTTTCGTCCTCCGACAGATTGCCCTTCGTCTTTTCGCCGAGCATCTCGATCGTATCGATAAAATGTTTTGCAAAAGGCTTGTTGATCGGCATCGTGCCACCATGCTCCCCTGGCAATTGGCCCAGTGCCCCCATGCCTTGAGTAAACAGCATTGACATCAGTGTCTCAAAGGATGCATCCGGTGGCGCGAAATTGGCATAATCATCGCCGCCGTCGTTTCCCTGCGTCATTGAATCCGTCATCGGCTGGGTCATGGATTCCGATACCGGCTCCGTCGTCGGCGGTGGGGCGACGTCTTTCGCCGCCATTCGTTTCTCTTTCTCGACTTGCGATTTCCAGTCGTCGTCAACAATGATTTTGGAGGGTTGTTCGCTCATGGCTAGTTCGTCTGATTTTAGGGGGACCGCGAAAGCTTCGATCTTATCTGCGCAGCGACAAGAATGAAAAGCCTATGCCAGGGGTGCCTCTTGGGTTGCGTCGCCCAGTGTCTTGCCGAAACGGCGAATTTTGTCCTTGGCTGCTTGAATTCGAAGTGCGGTAAAATTGCTGGTTGGGTTACACTTTCTGGCTATGAATGACGCACCCACGATGCACCAGCGCCAACGTTGGCGACGGGCCACGCACGAAGATTTGCGCGAACACCAGATTCAGCGTTTGAACGAACTGCTGCTGCGCGCTCGGTTGCAGCAACCGTTTTATGCCGACCGTCTCAAAGGCATCTCGCTGCCCCTGATGTCGCTGGATGAATTGGACACCATTCCGCTTTTGACAAAATCAGATCTTCTGCCCGGTATCCCCGCGACCATTTGTGGACTGCAGCGAGATACCTACACCCGTGCCCACCAAACCAGTGGCACAACGGGTTCGCCGATTTTGATGCTCGATACGGAGGAGGATTGGCGGTGGTGGTTATCGTGTTGGCAATTTGTGCTCGACGCGGCCGATGTGACCGCCGCCGACACGGCCTTCATGGCTTTCTCTTACGGACCCTTCATCGGATTTTGGTCCGCCCACGAAGCGATGGTCTGTCGCGGTGCGCTCGTCGTGCCTGGCGGCGGCATGACATCGCTGGCTCGCCTGCACGCGATCGCTGCCAGCGGCGCGACGGTCGTTTGTTGCACGCCGACGTACGCATTGCATTTGGCAACGACCGCCAAACTTGCAGGCCTGACGCTATCAAAACTTCCCGTGTCACGGATCATCGTTGCGGGGGAAGCGGGCGGATCGATTAGCGAAGTTCGCTTGCGGATCGAATCGGCCTGGGATGCCCGCGTCATCGATCACTGCGGTGCCACGGAGGTCGGTGCGTGGGGTTACGGCGACCGAAATGGCGAAGGGATATACGGGATCGAATCGGAGTTTATTGTCGAGCGAATCGTCTTTGATGGCGTCTCGGGAAATGGTCGTCGAGCAGTCGATGGCGAGCTGGCCGAATTGGTGTTGACGGGTCTCGGTCGACACGGTGCACCGGCGATTCGGTACCGAACCGGCGACCTCGTTCGAGCCGAGGAAAGCCAAGATCCGGATCACCAATTCGTCTTTTTGCGCGGCGGGATCATCGGTCGTGCCGACGACATGGTCGTCATTCGCGGCGTCAACGTGTTTCCCTCCAGCGTCGAGGCGATCGTGCGTCGGGTCTGCGGTGATGCCGAATATCGCGTCAACCGCAGCCGTCACCAGGAGATGGACCAATTGCGAATCGAAATCGAGGGAGACATTGCAACCGCGAATCGATTGCATGATGCTTTCCGAGAACGATTGGGGCTTCGTATGGAAGTCTCCTGTGTCGATCCGGGAACGTTGCCGCGATCCGACGCCAAAGCAAACCGGTGGTTTTCTCCCTCACACGATGAGCCCATCCGCAATCGCGGCTGAATGATGATGAACGCAAGTCCGACCGATATGAACCGCCGCATTGATGGCGCGATCGTGATCCAGTGGGACGATGACACGTCCACGGTCTGGACACCTCGCCAGCTCCGCAACCATTGCCCCTGCGCGACGTGTCGGGAGAAGCATCAAAGCGTGGCAGCCAAGCCGACGCAGCCGACCATGTTGCCTGTCATCACGGCTGCCGAAGCAAGGCCGCTAACGATCGAGTCGATGCGACCAGTAGGGAATTACGCCTACAACATCCTGTTCAGCGACGGACATCATTCCGGCTTGTTCACACTCACACTTTTGCACGACACCGATCCCACCGCCGCTCGCACGGCATAGGATCAATAAAGCGATCGACACCCAGCATCCCACCCTGCCCTCGCCGCGGGAGCGCCAAGCCTCATTTACCAGAGCGTGATCGATGGCGTCCATCCGAGCACCGGAATCGTCACCGGGAACCAGCCGCACAACATTACGTACAATCAAGCAAAAGACGTAGTGCGCCAAGAACCCGCCGGGGCGATTATCCGCAGCACCAATCCGCTTGAACAATCGGTCACCTACGATTTCAACAACGCGGGTCGGCAAACCACCATCACCAACGCGCTCGCCGAAACCACGACCACGACGTTCGATCCCGACGGCAGCGAAATCAGTCGCACCTACACGGCTCGCGGTCAACTTCAAATCATCTCGCTCGGCACGGCGACGATCGACACGCTTACGATAACGGTGGCCGGATGACGTCCAGCAGCTACAGTAACGGATTTACCGAGTCACGCACTTACCA
>Ga0105045_10006638_pt1 | contig 10245 bp, 9 predicted proteins | sample MAT02_FD_78089 | JGI IMG/M metagenome (GOLD analysis project Ga0105045, IMG submission 78089) | Freshwater microbial communities from Lake Fryxell liftoff mats and glacier meltwater in Antarctica - MAT-02 (megahit assembly) | ecosystem: Environmental > Aquatic > Freshwater > Ice > Liftoff...
CGGCCTGTTCACGCTGACCGAAGTCGAATGCATGGGCAATTGCGCCAATGCGCCGATGGTCCAGATCAACGACGATAATTTCGAAGACCTCGATTACGACAGCATGACGCGAATTTTGGAAGCACTGGCTGCGGGCGAGATGCCCAAGACCGGCACGCAAATCGCGGGCCGCCGCACCAGCGAACCCGAAGGCGGGCCGACGACCCTCATTGAAATGGTGTCGGCGAACCATGATTATCGGAAGGCTTGGTAATGCTCGCTGACAAAGACCGCATCTTTACTAATGTTTATGGGTTTCAGGACTGGGGCCTGAAGGCGGCGCAGGTGCGCGGCGATTGGGACAAGACCAAGGATCTGATGAAGCGCGGGCAGGACGCGATCATCGAAGAGATTAAGGCATCGGGCCTGCGCGGACGCGGTGGGGCAGGGTTTCCGACGGGGCTGAAATGGTCCTTCATGCCCAAGGCACCGACGCCCGAGCGCCCCAGCTTTCTGGTCATCAACGCTGACGAATCCGAACCGGGCAGTTGCAAGGACCGCGAAATCCTGCGTCATGATCCGCACAAGCTGATCGAAGGCGCGCTGATCGCTGGTTTCGCGATGCGCGCGCGGGCGGCATATATCTACATTCGCGGCGAATATATCCGCGAGGCGGAAACGATGTTCGCGGCGGTGCAACAGGCTTATGACGCGGGCCTGCTCGGCAAGAATGCGGCCAAGTCGGGCTATGATTTCGACGTGTTTGTTCATCGCGGCGCAGGCGCGTATATCTGCGGCGAAGAAACCGCGATGATCGAAAGCCTGGAGGGCAAAAAGGGCCAGCCGCGCCTTAAGCCCCCGTTCCCGGCAGGCGCGGGGCTTTATGGCTGTCCAACGACCGTCAACAATGTGGAATCCATCGCCGTCGTTCCCACGATCCTTCGGCGCGGGGCGCCATGGTTCAAGGGTTTTGGCCGCGAAAACAATCACGGCACCAAGCTGTTCCAGATTTCAGGCCATGTCGAAAAGCCGTGTGTGGTGGAGGAGGAAATGAGCATTTCCTTCCGCGAGCTGATCGAGCGGCACTGCGGCGGGGTTCGCGGCGGATGGGACAATCTGCTCGCCGTCATTCCCGGTGGATCATCGGTGCCGCTGGTCCCGGCCAAAGACATCATCGATTGCCCGATGGATTTCGACGGCCTTAAGGAACAAGGCTCCGGCCTTGGCACTGCGGCGATCATCGTCATGGATAAATCCACCGACATTGTGCAGGCGATCAGCCGCATCAGCTATTTCTATAAACATGAAAGCTGCGGCCAGTGCACGCCGTGCCGCGAAGGCACCGGGTGGATGTGGCGCGTGATGGAACGCATGCGCACCGGCGATGCCGACATCAGCGAAATCGACACGCTGTATGACGTGACTAAACAGGTCGAAGGCCACACCATCTGCGCGCTGGGCGACGCCGCTGCATGGCCGATCCAGGGGCTGATCAAGCATTTCCGGCCCGAGATGGAACGGCGTATCCGTGAAAATCGCGGTGACGGATTGTTGGAGGCGGCGGAATGAGTGTCAAAGACATCTATCGTAAGCACACCGTGGCTCACATCGGAAAGCGCAAGGGCCAGTTCAGTGACGTGGTGCTCCGTCCATACAAAAAAGCAGGCGCTTACAAGGTTGCTCCCTCAGGTGCTGGAAATACCTCAGCTTTCGAAATACCCTGCGCGGATCTTGATGAAATAGCATCGTTTGTGGAGCGGGGCGGTTATTTGGTCCGCATGCGATCGACCAATCCGAAAGTCGAAGGCCTTTACGCTTCCGACCCAATTGAGGTTGTCCGCAATGCCTAAAGTCACCATCGACGGCGCAGAAATCGAAGTTCCCGCTGGCGCGACCGTGCTACAGGCATGCGAGCTAGCGGGGAAAGAAATTCCGCGTTTCTGTTATCACGAACGGCTGTCCATCGCGGGCAATTGCCGCATGTGTCTGGTCGAAGTGTCGCCCGGCCCGCCCAAGCCGCAGGCGTCGTGCGCGCTGCCCGCGACCGAGGGTCAGGTCATCAAGACCGACAGCCCGATGGTAAAAAAGGCGCGTGAAGGGGTGATGGAATTCCTGCTGATCAACCACCCGCTCGATTGCCCGATCTGCGATCAGGGCGGTGAGTGTGATTTGCAGGATCAGAGCATCGCCTATGGTCGCGGCGCATCGCGTTATGACGAAAACAAGCGCGCGGTCACCGAAAAATATATGGGCCCCATCGTCAAAACGGTAATGACCCGCTGCATCCAGTGCACCCGCTGCATCCGCTTTGCCGAGGAAGTCGCGGGCGTTGAAGACATCGGCGCGATCGGTCGCGGCGAGAATATGGAGATTACCAGCTATCTGGAGCATGCGGTCCAAAGCGAGCTGTCAGGTAATGTCGTCGATTTGTGCCCGGTCGGCGCGCTGACCAGCAAACCCTATGCGTTCGAGGCGCGGCCATGGGAGCTGACCAAGACGCTGGGCATCGACATGATGGACGCCGTCGGCACCAATGTACGGATCGACGCGCGCGGGCGGCAAGTGCTGCGCGTGCTACCGCGCATCAACGATGACGTGAACGAGGAATGGGCCAGCGACAAGACGCGCCACCATGTCGATGGCCTGACGCGCCGCCGTCTGGACCAGCCGTATGTGCGCAAGGACGGGCAGTTGGTTGCGGCCAGTTGGCAAGAGGCTTTTGCCGCGATTGCCGCTGTGAATGCCGGATCTTCGGTCGCGGTTATCGCGGGCGATCTGGTCGATTGCGAAACGATGTTTGCTGCGAAGGCGCTGGCGAATGCACTCGGTTCGACCATGCTGGAGGGACGCCAGACGGGACTTTCCTACGACGTGTCGAGCCTGGCGGCGGTCAATTTCAACACCGGCATTGCGCAGGCGGAGAATGCCGACGTCATCTTGCTCGTCGGCACCAATTTGCGCTGGGAAGCGCCGCTAATCAACACCCGGCTGCGCAAGGCGGTGTGGAAAAAACGGGCCAAACTGTTCGCCATCGGGGCCGAGATCGACCTTACCTATCAGCACGAATGGCTGGGTAACGACGCTGCACTGGTCGCGAAGCTGCCAAATGCAGTGCTTGATGCGCTCATTGGCGCGGAACGGCCGATGATTATAGTTGGTGGCGGCGCACTGGCCGTTGCGGGGGTGCACGGCGCAGCGCTGGCTCTAGCGAGCAAGATTGGTGCCATCAAGGACGGCTGGAACGGCTTTAACGTCGTCCACATGGCCGCCAGCCGCATGGGCGGGCTGATGCTGGGTTATGCGCAGCCGGGCGGCATCGCAGATATTGTTGCGGCCAAGCCTAAGCTGGCATTTTTCCTTGGCGCGGACGAGGTGGATTTTTCGGCGTTCAAGAAAAGCCTCAAAGTCTATGTTGGTCATCATGGCGACGTTGGTGGAAAAGGAGGGGGCGCGCACGCCGCCGACATTATCCTGCCCGCCGCTGCGTGGACTGAAAAGGCGTTTACTACGGTCAACACCGAAGGCCGCGTCCAGCGCAGTGAGAAAGCCGTCTTCGCGCCGGGTGACGCGCGCGAGGATTGGAGCATCTTTCGCGCACTGGCCGATGCGCTGGGCGTATCCATCGGCTTCGACAGCTTTGACCAATGTCGCGCGGCGATGGTGGTCGCGGTGCCCGCGCTCGGTGTCGAGGGTCTTGCCGATTATGGCTGGGCCGCCCCGGCATTGCCAGCCAAGCCCGAAAGCGGGACGATTCCATCGCCGATCAAGGATTTCTACCTGACCAACGCCATCTGTCGTGCCTCGCCGACGATGCAGCGCTGTTCAGAAGAAATCCTTCACGGAGTGGATTTTGCGGAGGCGGCGGAATGACCGCCTTTTTCCAATCCTTCGGCATATCCTTCGAAACTGCCTGGCTGACCGCGACCATCGCGGGCATCCTGCTCATCGCCCTGCCGCTGATGTTGGCAGTGGCGCTGATCATCTATGCCGACCGCAAAATCTGGGCGGCGATGGCGCTGCGGCGTGGGCCGAATGTGGTCGGTCCGTTCGGTATTCTCCAGTCGTTTGCCGATGGTTTGAAAGTATTCCTTCAGGAAACGATCATCCCGTCGGGCGCGAACCGGGCGCTTTTCCTGATCGCGCCGATCATCACTTTCACTGTTGCGCTACTGGCGTGGGCGGTCATCCCGTTCAATTCGGGCGCGGTGCTGGCCGACATCAATGTCGGGCTGCTCTACATCCTCGCGATCAGCAGCCTGGGGGTTTATGGTGTCATTCTGTCGGGCTGGGCATCGAACAGCAAATACCCGTTTTTCAGTGCGATGCGCGCATCGGCACAGATGATTTCCTATGAAGTCTCGATCGGTTTCATCCTGATTTCGGTCGTGCTGTTCGCTGACAGTTTTAACATGAACGCGATTGTAAAGGCGCAACAGGGCCACGGCCTGGGCTTCGTCAACGCGTTCGGTTTCAATCTGCTGCTGTTCCCGATGGCCGTGATGTTCCTCATCTCCAGCCTCGCCGAAACCGCACGCGCGCCGTTCGACCTGACCGAGGCAGAGAGCGAACTTGTTGCGGGGTATCAGACTGAGTATAGCTCGATGGCGTTCGCGCTGTTCTGGCTGGGCGAATATGCCAATGTGCTGTTGATGTGCACTTTGAACGCTGTGCTGTTCTGGGGCGGGTGGTTGCCGCCGGTCGATTGGGCACCGCTTTATGTCATCCCCGGCTGGCTCTGGCTGTTTGCCAAAATCCTGTTTTTCTTCTTTATCTTCAGTTGGGTAAAGGCGACCGTGCCGCGTTACCGTTATGACCATCTGATGCGGCTGGGGTGGAAGGTGTTTCTGCCCATCTCGCTGTTCTGGGTTTTTCTGGTGTCGGGCTATCTGATGCTGACGAGGTATTCATGACCACCATTGCCCACCTCATCAAATCCTTCACGCTTTGGGAGTTTCTCAAAGCGCACAGTCTGACGCTCAAATATTTCTTCAAGCCCAAGGCGACGATCAACTATCCGTTCGAGAAGAACCCGATTTCGCCGCGTTTCCGCGGTGAACATGCGCTGCGCCGCTATCCCAATGGCGAGGAACGCTGCATCGCGTGTAAACTGTGTGAGGCGGTGTGCCCGGCGCAGGCGATCACGATCGAGGCTGAACCGCGCGAAGACGGTAGCCGCCGTACGACGCGCTATGACATCGACATGACCAAATGCATTTACTGCGGTTTCTGTGAGGAAGCCTGCCCGGTCGATGCTATCGTCGAGGGGCCGAATTTTGAATATGCCACCGAAACGCGCGAAGAGCTGCTGTATGACAAGGACAAGCTCCTTGCCAATGGCGACAAATGGGAACGCGCGCTTGCCGCGAACCTTGCCGCCGATGCGCCGTATCGCTAGGGCGCGCGCAGCATGATCCAACTCGTCGCCTTCTATCTGTTCGCCACCATCGTCATCGTGTCGGCGCTGATGGTCATCCTTGCCCGCAATCCGGTGCACAGCGTGATGTGGCTGATCCTTGCTTTCTTTAATGCGGCGGGGCTGATGCTGTTGGCGGGGGCGGAATTTATCGCGATGCTGCTCGTCATCGTCTATGTCGGCGCAGTCGCGGTGCTGTTCCTGTTCGTCGTGATGATGCTCAACATCGACTTTGCGGAGCTGCGTGCAGGGTTCGTCAAATATCTGCCTGTGGGCGCGCTGGTCGCCATTGTCCTGGCCACTGAACTGGTGGTTGCGCTTGGTGCCTGGAGCGCGGGGGGGATCGACCTTGCCCAACGCGCCGCCCCGATTGTTGCTGACAAAAGCAACATCGAACAGCTCGGTGAGCTGCTTTACACGCGCTACATTTTCCTGTTCGAGGCCGCTGGCATCATCCTGCTTGTCGCCATGATCGGCGCGATTGTCCTTACTCACCGTAAACGCGGCGGGGTGCGCATCCAGAATATCAGCCAACAGAACCAGCGCCGCCCCGAAGACGCAACGCGCCTCGTCAATCCGCCGGTCGGGCAGGGAGTGGAGCTATGATTGGCGTCGGCCATTATCTGACGGTGTCCGCCATATTGTTCACACTCGGCGTGCTGGGCATTTTCATCAACCGCAAGAATGTCATCGTGATCCTGATGGCAATCGAGTTGATATTGCTGGCGGTAAACATCAACCTGATCGCGTTCAGCCAGGCGCTGAACGACATGGTGGGGCAGGTGTTTGCGATGTTCGTGCTGACCGTGGCGGCGGGTGAGGCCGCCATCGGGTTGGCCATTCTTGTGATTTACTTCCGTGGCCGCGGGACCATCGCGGTCGATGATGCCAACCGGATGAAGGGATAACCGGTGCTTCAGGCGATCGTTTTTCTGCCGCTGCTCGCGGCCATCGTCGCTGGTCTGGGCCAGCGCTGGATCGGCGCTACCGCAGCAAAGCTGATCACAACAGGCGCATTGTTTGCAAGCTGCGCCATGAGCTGGCCGATCTTCCTGTCATATGTGGCGGGAACGGGTGAGGCGTCCGTGGTGCCCGTGCTGCAATGGGTGCAATCGGGCGCGCTAAGTTTCGACTGGGAACTGCGCGTTGACGCGCTGACAGCGGTTATGCTGGTCGTCATCACCTCTGTATCCGCGCTCGTCCACCTGTATAGCTGGAGCTATATGGAGGACGACCCCGATCAGGCGCGTTTCTTTGCCTATCTGTCGCTCTTTACCTTTGCCATGCTGATGCTGGTGACGGCCAACAATCTGGTCCAGATGTTTTTCGGTTGGGAAGGGGTGGGCCTCGCCTCCTATTTGCTCATCGGTTTCTGGTACAAGAAACCCAGCGCCAACGCCGCCGCAATCAAAGCGTTTGTCGTCAACCGAGTCGGCGACCTTGGCTTCATGCTGGGGATTTTCGGCACGTTTCTGGTGTTCGGCACCGTCTCGATCCCCGAGATTCTTGAGGCCGCACCCGGCATGGCGGGCAGCAGCATCACCTTTATGGGCATGCGGCTCGACACGATGACGATCCTGTGCCTGCTGCTGTTCATCGGCGCGATGGGGAAATCGGCGCAGCTGGGCCTCCACACCTGGCTGCCTGATGCGATGGAGGGACCGACGCCGGTCAGCGCGCTGATCCATGCCGCGACGATGGTCACGGCGGGCGTTTTCATGGTGTGCCGTCTGTCGCCGATGTTTGAAACATCCGAAGTTGCTCTGGGCGTCGTCACTTTTGTCGGGGCCGCCACCTGCCTGTTCGCCGCAACGGTCGGGACGACGCAGTGGGACATCAAACGCGTCATCGCCTATTCGACCTGTTCACAGCTGGGCTATATGTTCTTCGCTGCTGGCGTCGGCGCTTATGGTGCGTCGATGTTCCACTTGTTTACGCATGCCTTTTTCAAGGCACTGTTGTTCCTGGGCGCGGGTAGCGTGATCCACGCGATGCACCATGAACAGGATATGCGCTATTACGGCGCGCTGCGGCACCGCATCCCGATCACCTTTTGGGCGATGATGATTGGGACGCTGGCGATTACGGGCGTCGGCATTTATGGCGTGTTTGGCTTTGCCGGCTTTTATTCCAAGGACGGGATATTAGAGGCCGCCTATGCCAGCAGCGACGGTGTGGGTGCTTTCTGGGTTGGGATTTTTGCGGCGTTGCTGACGAGTTTCTATAGCTGGCGGCTAATGTTCCTGACCTTTTTTGGCAAAGCCCGCTGGGAAGCGAGCGAGCATATTCAGCATGCGGTGCATGATGTTGATCATCATCATAGCGACAGCGGGCAGCCTGATAAGCCGAGTGACGGCACGGCGGGCTATCATCCGCATGAAAGTCCATGGCCGATGCTGGTGGCGCTGGTCCTGTTGTCCATCGGTGCGGTGTTCGCAGGGTTTATCTTCTACAAACCCTTTATCTATGCAGAGGAAGGCGCGGCCTTCTGGGGCAACAGCATCGCGTTCGACGCGCATCTGATGCAGCTGGCGCACGAAGTCCCACTGTGGGTGAAATGGACGCCATTCACGGTCATGGCAATCGGTCTGGCGCTCGCGTGGAACAGCTATATTCGCGACACGTCGCTGCCAGCGCGTTTCGTTGCAAAGTTCGGCTTGCTACACAATTTCGTCTATCGAAAATGGTATTTTGACGAGCTATACGACCTTGTCTTTGTGCGTCCGTCCTTTGCCATTGGTCGTTTTCTGTGGCAGCGCGGCGATGAAGGCACCATCGACCGTTTCGGCCCCAATGGCGTGGCTGCGCTGGTGCAGGGCGGCTCGCGGCTCGCGGTCAAACTCCAATCGGGCTATCTCTATGGCTATGCCTTTGTCATGCTGCTGGGCCTTGTCGGCCTGATCAGCTGGGCCATGGTGAAATTTCAGTGATTACTGCTGTCCCCATGCTTTCGTTGATGCTTGCCATCCCGCTGGTGGCGGCCATCACCTGTCTGTTTGTCGATGCCCGCACCGCGCGCTGGACCGCGCTGGCGGCGACGCTGATCAACCTCGGGCTGGGTATCCAGCTGTGGCTTGGTTTCGATATTGGTGGCGCGCAGTGGCAATATGTCGAGCGCGCCGAAATCTTTGGCCGCTTTGCCTGGGCGCTGGGTATCGACGGGATCGCGCTGATGCTGATCCTGCTCAGTGTTTTTCTGATGCCGCTGTGCATTCTGGCCAGTTGGGAAGCGATCACCAAGCGTGTGCCGCTGTACATGGCAATGTTCCTCATGATGGAAGTCATCATGATCGGCGTATTCGCTGCCCAGGATCTGATCCTCTTTTACATCTTTTTCGAGGCTGGTTTGATCCCGATGTATTTCATCATCGGTATCTGGGGCGGCGCAAACCGCAAATATGCCGCTTTCAAATTCTTCCTCTACACGCTGCTCGGCTCGGTGCTGATGCTCGTTGCGATGATCGCGATGATTGGTCAGGCCGGGACGACTGACATCCCGACGCTGCTCAATTATGACTTCCCGGTCGAAATGCAGACCTGGCTTTGGCTGGCCTTCTTTGCGAGTTTCGCGGTGAAAATGCCGATGTGGCCCGTCCACACCTGGCTGCCCGATGCGCATGTGCAGGCACCGACGGCAGGGTCGATGATCCTGGCCGGCGTGCTGTTGAAAATGGGCGGATATGGCTTTCTGCGGTTCAGTATGCCGATGTTCCCCGATGCCTCGGGCCAGCTGATGTGGCTGGTGTTCGGCCTGTCGATGGTGGCGGTTGTATACACCAGCCTGGTCGCGCTGGTGCAGGGTGATATGAAAAAACTCATCGCTTATTCGTCGGTCGCGCACATGGGCATCGTCACGGCGGGCCTGTTCGCGATGAACCAACAGGGGATCGAAGGCGCGCTGATTGTAATGCTCAGCCACGGGTTTGTTTCGGCCGCGCTGTTCTTTTGCGTTGGCGTAATTTACGACCGGCTGCACACGCGTGAGATTGACCGCTACGGCGGGCTGGCGGTCAACATGCCCGGCTATGCGATCCTGTTCATGCTGTTCACCATGGCGTCGATTGGTTTGCCTGGCACCAGCGGGTTCGTTGGCGAGTTCCTCAGCCTTGCTGGCATTTATGAGGCATCGAGCTGGGCCGCATTCGTTTGCACCACCGGGATCATCCTTGGTGCGGCCTATATGCTTTACCTCTATCGCCGTGTCGTGTTTGGCGAACTGACCAAGGATGATGTGCGCGCGATGCCCGATCTTAACGCCCGCGAATGGTCGATCATGGTGCCGCTCGCGGCGGTTACTTTATGGATGGGCGTCTATCCTGAAAGCTTCCTCGCCCCGATGCGCGGCGATGTCGCGACGCTGGTTGCCCGCGTCGCCCCTGCGCGTTTGCCCAGCGATGCACAGATGACGGCGGGTCGCCCCGTGGTGAATCCGGCAGTCGGACATAGCGCAGGTAAAGCTGCGGGAGAGAGCCATTGAACGCCGATCTCGCCCTTGTCCTGCCCGAAATCATTCTGACCATCGGTGGGTTGGTGACATTGATGATTGCCACCTTTGCGAGCGACCGCGCCGTCACCGCCTATCAGGCCGCAGCCGTGCTGACACTTGGCGCAGCAATCGCTGCTGTTGCAGCCACCATGGGCAATCCCCCCGCAACCGCATTCATGGGAACGGTTACGGTTGATGCCTTTGGCGGTTTTGCCAAGCTCCTTATCTACAGCGCCAGCATCATCTGTATCCTCATTGCCCCGCGCTTCTTTGCGGGGCAGATGCGCGGCGAATATCCGGTACTGATCGTCTTTGCCGCGCTCGGCATGGGCATGATGGCTTCGGCGCGGGACATGATGACGCTGTA
>Ga0105045_10006640_pt1 | contig 10244 bp, 1 predicted proteins | sample MAT02_FD_78089 | JGI IMG/M metagenome (GOLD analysis project Ga0105045, IMG submission 78089) | Freshwater microbial communities from Lake Fryxell liftoff mats and glacier meltwater in Antarctica - MAT-02 (megahit assembly) | ecosystem: Environmental > Aquatic > Freshwater > Ice > Liftoff...
AGTTGCGAAGCAAAGGACCCGTTTGCGGCCGGAAGACACCGTTCGAGCTGTTCAGGCAGAGTACCGAACTTCTCGAGTTCTTTTCTAAGAGCGGAGTGCCGGGGCCAGTGGCCCGCAGCGTGCCGGCGGGCCGCACCCATCTGACATTCCGCATGGACGAAGCCGTCGACATTGAACTGACGGCCGATCACCTGTTGGCCTGGAGCGATGCAAGCGCTTCGGCGCAAATCGCTAAGCTGTTCAAGCCCCAACTCGCCCGGCGGGCTGCGCCCATCGGAACGGAGAAACTTAATCATCCAAGTGAGCCCAATCCCAACCGCCCTGCGGTTCAACGGCCCGTCAGTGTTGCTGCGTCAAACACCTTGGCGACCAGCGCAGAGACCGCCACCGTGATCGAAGTTCCGGCGCGCCTTGTAATGAGCCCCATTGCAGGCGAGTCGATCCGATGGCAAAGCCCAAGGGCCCCTCATCGCATGTCGCACCGCGGTTCGCCCGATGCCAGATTCGAACTCTGGAGCGCGCGTTTGCAGGGCGCCTCGTTGCGAGCCATCTATTCGCCCGACCTGAAGCCTGTCTCTCAGGACTCGCGGGGCCTTGCTCCTGCAGCCGATACGATCGTCGTTGACATCTTCAACCCTCCCGCACCATTCCAAGGAACCGCCGACCGCAACACCTTCCGCTCCACGCTGGACGGGCGGGATCGCCACGAACTCGTCGCGCTGACATCCCTGTACGGCTACGAAATCATGGCGCCAGCAGCCGCGCCCGCTCCTGCACCTGCACCTGCTCCTGCTCCTGCACCTCCGCTTCCGCCTTTGGGCAGACAATTCATGCCTGTGCCGGTTCAAGCCAAGCTGCTGCAACTGACAAGTCTCGGCGCAAACTTCAAGTACGAGGGAAAGTGGCAACCACCCTTCGCACCGGGCAGCGGGGCTGGCGCTTTGAGCGTTTCCCAGCTGGACCTAAGGGGTCAGCTCGGTCGAGACAACTTCGGGCGAGTGCAGTACGAAGGCTTTCTGTTTCCTCTTGGGCATCCGGCCGTGCTCATCAAACTCACCGAGCGCCGGTTTTGTTCCGAACCGTCGATGGACGGACTGGCCCGGATGGTGGCCCGGCTGGTGCAGCGCTTCTTCATTCACGTCCCCGCCTTCACCCGCCGGTTTCCCGCAGCGGGGCAACCCTTCGACAACCGGCTTTGGGGCCACGGCTCCATCTCGATGGAGGCATTCACCACTCCGGATCTTATGGACCCCACGACGGCGGGCGAGTTCTGCGTGCTTGGACAGTCCGCCTTCTGGCCCGCGAACATGCGCAAGAAGGTCATCGAGTTCGAGTTCTTCGATCGCGATACCCAGGTCCGCTATCACGCGCCGCTCATCTTTGTCGACAACCACACGAGCAACGACGACACGAAGCTCGGCACCTTATTCCGGCACTGGCGCGACTTGACGCGCGAGTCGTTGAAGTTGAAGGTAGGAGACTGGCCCGGGCCGGATGCCGTGGCACGCGGATACTGGCCCGCCCCGGGGGTAGTGGAGCGCGGATTTGCGCACGTCACTGCCGCGAAGACGCCCTATGTCGCCGGCCAGTCGGGCGACAACACATCGTTCGAGACCTGCACCATACTTCTGGGCGCGCAGGCTCGACAGGAGAAGTCCGTCTACGACGAGGAGACGCCAGTGAAGGGAGCGCTCGGCGTAACGCCCTTGCTACTTGCGCAGCAGCAACCGCCGTTCTATCCGACGCGGCGCCGAGCGCGGATCGAACTGAGTTCGGTCGCAATGCTCAGCGGCGCGGACGCCCAAGCCGGGGATCGCAAAGCGAGTAAGTTTCCCTGGCTGATTCAGTACGACGCCGTCTACGCACGCTACGGCCTGAAGGGCGATCGACCTGATCCAGAGCGCAAGGAAAAGGGCGATCGACTCTTTTCGGAGCGCATAAACGATGTGCAGACCAATGCGGGCCAAATCTTCGCCCGTTTCGTGGACCGTGCACCTCGCCTCGACTTCGGCGGCGACACCTCCCGCTCCGGTGGCTTCGCAAGCCCGAGCACGGCGCTAGTTTGGCTATCAGCACTGCGTGGTCCTGTGGGAGGCAACCCGGCAGATGTGGTGAAGCTCGGCACGACCGCTGTGATCGCAGCGGCACCACTCGGATCGTCCATCGTTTCGGCCTCGTCAACGGTCGTACCGCTCGCCGCAACGCCTGAGGCACCAGCCAATGCTCACCTCGGCAACATGGACCCGCGTGAGATGTTCAGCGCTTTCGTGGGAGACGCCAAGCTGCTCGGCATGGTGAAGATTGTCGACATCCTCGGCGTCGCGATGAACGCGTCCGGATCTCGCATTCCGACGATCGAACGCACGGCCCTCTACGACTTTGCGATAGACGTTGTACGGCGGGCAAGCCCGGTGGTCATCAGTGCTCTGAACAGAGTGGGTAAAGAATTGGAAGCGCTCCCCGCATCTGCAGCAGAGGACAGGCTGAGGGCACAGATCAAGAACCTTCTTGCCGAAGTAAAGGCATTGGATGGGGCAGCCAACGCTTCAGCGGCCAATGCCTCCAACATCGTGGCCGCGGCCACGTCTGTCGGCAAGAGCCTACGGGCCCTCGCGGATGAAGTGAAGGCAGTCACCGAAAGGCCTGAACTTCTGCTGCCTGATAAGGTGAAGGACGTCATCGACATTGTTCGCGAAGTGCAGGCCAAGCTTGGCATGCTCGATGTGCAAAAGCTGATTCTCGATCCGCTTCGCGACTTGCTGCTCGCCTATGCGAATTCCGCCAAAGACGCGGCCGAAGCCGAGCTGATGAAGGCAGTGACCGAGTCACCCGCGCTGCAGTCATTGCGAAGATTCGCAATGCAGGTCCAGGCAGACATCAACGCCCTGATCGCACTGGCGCAGCGCATCGAGTCTGCATCCATCAACCGGGTGCTTGATTTGGTTCTGACGGTTCAGGGGCATCTAGACGAGATGCAGTTGTGGCTGAATCTTCTCAGGTCAGCACCAGCGGCAATCGAGAAACACGTCAAAGAACGGCTAATTGCAGGACTTAAGGGCGAATTGCTAAATGGGAGGATTCTGAGAAGTATCGAGGAATGGACACGCCAGGTGAACCTCGTCCTGGACCAAGCTGACAAGCTGCTCTCCGACCTCGAGTCGCAGGTGAGTGAGGTGCCCCAGAATAGCCGCGGCGAAGCACCTCGCGTGCTGCAGAGGGCCCGGCAAAGCCTGGTGCAGCTCGCGCAAGCCCAGACCGCAGAACTTGCGGATTTGAAGGCCTGGCTCTGCCCGAGCGCTACGAATTGCTCGCGTTTCGCGAGCGATGTTCGTCAACTCGCTCAGACGAACGACTCCATACTGCTGAGCATCGTTTTAGAGCTGGCACCGCGCCTAATGACAAGTTGCGCAGCGATCGAGGACATTGGGGTCCAACTTGCGCGATTTCCAAAACTGCCGGATGTCGCCGAAATCAAGTGCAAGGAGAAGTTTGTCAGTGTCGTCCAACAGTTCAAGCCCCTGCTCAATGACAAACTAAGACTGATAAGACTCATCAAAGAACAACTTAAGCGACTAGACGATGATCTGGCGAATGAGCCGCAACTCCAGCGGACCGTTCCGCCTCTCTTGAGTTGGCTTAAGTCTTTTGACACCCCATTGAAGCGGCTCGACGAGACGCTTCAACCGGGGGGCACTTGGGAACGTGAAATATGCGCTCCGTTCGCAAAGTGGCAACAGGACTTCGCCGGTCAGATTCGGGCTGTTGAAGAGCTTTCACATATCCGGGACACTTTGCAGCGGTTTATTGGATTAGTCCAAGATGAGGCGCTCGAGTCAGCCTTCGAGGCCATTCAAGCCGCGTTGAATCGCCTCGGTTCGCTCCAGCGATCGGTAGAAGCAGCCATTGAGCCAAAGGTCAATCAAGTCGTAACTGTGGTCAGTCCCGCCGCTGGGCTATTGAGCACGGTACTCACTGCCTTGAATTCGCCCCCGGCCAACGAGTACCTGGGCATCGAGACCAAGGAGTCGATCAATCGCCTGAGCGAGTCGGTCGCGCGCCTGCTGCAGACCCCAGCTCCCAAGTGGCCAGTTGTCGTCGCCGAAGTGGCCAACCTGGAGGAAGCCGGCCGTCAGGTCCTGGCACTGATTTCTCCAAGCAATGTCTCGAAGTTGATCAACGTCGAGAAGCTGCTCGCGGACGCTGTAGCGGCGTTCGGCCTTCCGCTTGGATTCGAGGTCAGCTATGCGTGGGACACACCCGTCCAGGCATTCCCGTCTGGTAACGCCGCCGTGTTCGAACCGGACCCCGGCGATCCAAGGTTGACGATTCGGGCCGTGGCGCGGGCCGGCATCAGCCAGGCGCCAGCCACCAGCGTGCGCGCTACGCTGTCACCTTTCGCAATCCACCTGTTTGGCAAGTCCACAAAGTTCGTCACGGTGCGGATGTCCGAACTCGAGTTGACAGCAGGCACAGGCCAGGAGGTGTCTTGCAAATGCAGCGTAGAAAGCATCGAACCCGGAGAAGCGCTCGGCTTTGTCAACGACTTGGCGGGCATTCTGGGCGGCAAGTCTGGCTTCTTCGTCCTGCCGACCTTCCGTGGCCTCAAGGTCGGCTACCAGTACAAGCAAGATCAGACGCAACTCGGTGCTTTCCTCGTTCAGAACCTGGCGCTGTCCGTAGTTGCGGAGTTCCCCTTCGACAATTCGCCAGTTCGGGTATCCCTGTTGCTCGCAGAGAAGCTCAATCCCTTCCTCATCAGCGCAGGCATCTATGGCGGTGGTGGGTCATTGGCGTTGCGCACACGCGCCGACACGCTGGAGATTCTGGAGGCCTCCTTTGAGTACGGGCTCGTCACCGGCTTCAAGTTTGGCGTCGCGGTCGGCTCCGGCCGCATCACGGCCGGCATCTATATCCGGCTTGGAGGTGATGCGCCGGTCATCGAGGGATTCTTCTGTGCCGTGGGCTGTGTGCGCATCGCCGGGTTGATCTCGGTGGGCGCTTCGCTACGCGTGGCGCTTGCCTTTGAGCTGAACTCCAGCAACATGCAGGGAACTGCGGAGTACCGATTCGATTTCTCGATCGGCTTTCTCGACTTCAGCTATGAAGTCCGGGTGAGGTATGTGAAGGAAGGCAGCAAAGGCAAATCCGACAGCCAGAGGGTGGCATCGACATCTCCTGTCATGCTGGCCGGAACAATGGGCCGGCCGAATTCCGTCGATCCGGTCGAAGTAGAGCAAGTGGACTGGTTCAATCCGGACGGCTGGCAGACGCTCCGGCGCTTCCTGGCGCCGGTCGGGCCCGACCATGATCGGCTTGCCATTTCTTCCTGCTGCACGCCCCTGTCATCTGTCCAGGCCTGACCATGACCACGAAACCGCTTGCTGGGACCCCTCGGAAGGATCTGCGCATCCATTGGTACGTCGTGCCTTGGGGAGCCATCCCCGCTACGAGCGGCGGTGGCCTTAAGTACGCCTTGCGAGTGGTGCTTGAACCCGTGGCAGACGGCAAAGGGACCCACAGCGCCCGGGTGGTCCTGACGGATTGGCCTCGCTGCCTGCAGCAAATGTCGGGGGCCACCCTTCGCATTGACGGTCATGCCGACTTGCCGATTGATCCCGCCGCGACACATCGTGGTTGGCTGCGAGATCATCACATCTCGCTCGACTGGGCCAGTGAGTTGTGGCGTGCGTTTGTCAATGATCTTCCGGACGCTCCGCAGGGCGATATCCACCCTCAAAGCCCCGACGGAGTATCGGCGGCCGCGATAAGACTCACGAAGTACCACTGCTCGGCCGCGCTGGCGACATCGACAAAGCAGCGCCTTCGCCGGCTGTATCAAGCCACGCTTCCGCCGAACGGAAAGTACCTGAATGCGCAGCAGCGCCTGCTGACCCCGCCACTGCCGATTCCTGAGCTCGTTAAGGATCTACGGGGTGCTGCAGCGGCCTATCCAAATCGGCTGAAGGGCTCTCGAACCTTGGACGAGGTCACGACTTTCATAGCCGCCATCGATAAGAGAGCCGAGCTGCAAGCTGCGGCTCTCCAACCAACGGTCGGCTGGGCGAGAAAGGTGCTGTCCGACCAACAGAAAAGATCTAGCGCAAGGTTTGCGGACGACGGTGGATCCGCGGGGCCTCTCCCACTGAATATCTCCGGCAACTGCGCTTTGCACCTTTTGATGCGAGTAGAGAACCCAGTGGTGCCAGGTCGGGATCTGGCTCGCGAGCTTGCCTTTGACGGTGAGGATCCGCTGGACGAGTTTTCCAAGGAATTTGTCAACAGGAAGTTCGCCTATGCGACCGATCCAGAGGACAGCGGAGCGGATACTGCCACGAACGAGCCCCAGCCGTCGCAGCTCTATCTGCATACATTGAATCGCCTTGCCGCGCTCATCAACCATCCCTGGCTGGCCAAGCTGTTCGGCCTGACGTTCGACATGCGCCTTGCCCACCCAGACGTGCGCGTCGTACTGCTGATCAAGCAGATGGGCGTCAGCAGTTTTCGCGATGACACGGGCCTCGTATCAGTTGAGACGATTCTCGCCACGCAGATGACCGCGGGATTCCCGAAACCCCTCTACGCCCGCGGCGCGCAGGCGGCCTACCACGATGGTGTGCTTGACGTCAGCGAAGCTGCCGGCTTCATGCTGACGGACATCGATGTGGACCGAACGCCCGACCGCTACATGCAAGCGGCGATCGCCCACCTAACGCAGGTCCAGGTTGGGGCATCGGAGCAGAGTACGGTGATCTCGATGGCTTCCCAGGAGACCACCGGGTTGTCGCTGATTGAGTTCGATGCCGGGCGAAAGCAGAAGATGCTGCAGCCGAATGTGAAGGACGAAGGCGCAATCGACAGGGGTGCTCAACGTTCTGGAAGAGTCTATCTGGAGCACTTGCTTGTGGGCTACCGGCCAGACGTACGGGATTCCAGTGTCGGTTCGTGGCGCTCGCTCTCGGTTCAAAGGCTGAAGCGAGTAACGCTGGACGGTCGCGACATTACCGGCCTGTTTTCACGCATCGGACCTTCCGAAGCCCTGCTTGCAGAGCGCACGCGCAAGGCCGAGGTGGAGTCAGAGGCAGGCATGCCCACCGCCCACTTTCTTGAAGGCGAGCTGTTCCGCTGGTCCGTCTGGGGGATCGGCCAAGAGCCTGCAGCTCCGCATAACAAACCGATGCCGACGGAGCATATCGGGGATTCAGCACCGAACTCCGTCCGCGAGCGACTCAGCATCGAGTACGAGTCGCACGATGTTCCCTCGCAACGCTATGGCCGCCTTTATCGTTTCGGGGTGCGGCTGGCGATGGCCGATGGCAACAGCCTTTCGATCGACGAGGCGGCGCAGCGCTATGCCGAGCACGCGTGCACCATCGGCGACGAAAGTACTTCTGGTGACGCAAGTGATCCCGGCATGCCCATGCTGCGTATGGAGTCCGTGCTGCCTCCGCGAGTGTTGCTCCGCGATGCTCTGGATCGGTACTGGTTCCCCAGGGAGTCCGGCCGCTACGTGGTTGTGGCCTCTGGTGCTGGGCGTACGCGAACCCGTCGGTTGTCCGAGCGCGTTTTGGTCCCGCCGCGCACGGCCAACCTGGAAACCTGCATCCGGCACGGCGTGCTGGACGAAATGCTCGACCGGGGCGACTGGCCCGCTTCGGCCTTTTCGAAGGTTGAGCGGACGAAGGACGGGAACTTCCCGCTGGTAAGCGTGGCGTCGGACGCCGATGCGACGACACCAAAGGAACAGCAGTTCCGGCCCCTGCTCGTGGGCAGCTCAGATGGATGCAAGCCGCCTTACTATCCCGATCCGATCGCCCGCGTTGCGGTGCTGGCGTTCTATCGCGAAGGCGACGACGCGCTGCTCGTTCAGCACGTATTTGATCACTACGACGGAGGCAACGCCTGGCCGGACTGCGTAGCCCTCCGGCTTAAGGTCCGGGCTGCCCAGCGTGTAGCGTCACCGGTGGGCATCGACGTGCATGTCCACTCGCGCGGGATGGATGTGAGCCTCGCGCCCGGAGTGCATGTCAAGCTGCGGACGTTTTACCGCGCCACGGGCACAGACCTGCTCCAGGCGGGCGTGGTACGCCAAGCCAGTGTCGAGCCGAGCCGTACCGATACTACGCTCCGGGCGAATACCAGTGGCGACACCTTGACCCGTAGCGCCGCATCGGTCGAGCACGACGCCGTAGCTCTGAACATCCTGAAATGGGCCAATCCTGACAGGGTCGTTGCATCAAGAATGGATGAGGTCGCGCACTCCGTCGTCATGGATGCCTCAGTGTGGATGATGAACCCGTACGAGGAGTTGACGCTGAAACACGCCGTCGACCAGCCGATTCGATCGCCGTTTCTGGTCGATCATCGAAACACTCCGACGGGTGCCCAGCCGTTCAAGATCCATCGCGAACCCGGCGAGTCTCGGATCGAATTCGAAGGGCACCTCTGGTTGGATCGGCCCAGCACCGGCCGCATCGATGCCATTGCCCACTGGATGGACAATCCCGTTTTGCCGGCTCCGACCTCCACGTCAGCGCACTACTTGCGCAGGCCCAGCGCTGTTTCCCAGACCTTCTTCTCGCTCACAGACATCGCCATCGTGCCGCTTGACGATTCGGGTACGCCGGCGAATTCCCCACAGGCCGTGCAGTTGCCGCCGTCAGCCTCGCTGCAGCGTCTTGAGCGCGCCTCGAACGTCACGAGTCAAGGCCGAACCGCCAAGCGAATCTTCGCGCCTGTCCATGACGTCGGCGACACACGGGCTAGGGTGATCGACATGGTGCTGAACTCGGTGTCACGCGATGTGGGCGAATACGCGGAACTTGCCAAGAGCGGCAACGCTCACAAGTCCGCAGCGCGCCCTATGGTCCTGGAGGGCACCGCGCGGCCAATGGCGCCCGTCGTCGACTACGTGATGCCGCTTCTGCACTGGACGAGCGGCGACATGCCGGCCGACTTGCATCGACGCACGCGGGAGGCGGGTTGGTTCCGCATCTGGCTCGGACGTGAGTGGTATCAGTCCGGCGATGGCGAGTTGTTGGCACTGCTCTTTTGGCAAGGCCCGATTCACACCGAACTCGAACCGTGGACTACGCAGTGGGGTCTAGATCCGACGTTCGACGAGAGACTGTCGTTCACCCGTATCCATGGGGACGCCTTTGGGAATCGGTTGCGCACGATGCACGATGTCCGCGCGAGCGGCGGGCCCAGCGAGACGCTGGAGGTTGATGAGCATCATCTGGCGGCCAGCGATCTGTCGGACATTGAATTCGCGCCGAAAGTCAATCTATGCGACCTGCCGGAGCATCAGGATCTCTCGAAAGAATGTGGGCCGAGTGAATCAACGGTTGAACTGGCGCTGTACCGTCCCTTGCTGGATCCGGAGTCGGGAAGGATGTTTGTCGACGTACGGTTGAATGCGGGCGACGCCTACATGCCGTTCGTGCGATTGGCCATGGCGCGGTATCAGCCACTGGCTCAATCGAAATTGCGCTTGTCGACTGTGGTGGCGAGCGAGTTTGCTCAGCTCATGCCAGAGCGCAGCCTCTCCCTGTCGATCCTGCCGGGCTCCACCCCTCGACGGAAGATCGCCCGAGTCGTGCTCGTGGGTCCGGCCGCCTTGGTTCCGAGGCCCGAGCGTAGCGCCTGGTGGCGAGCGGCCAGCTCACAAGAGTCTCAAAGGGGCGACGGTGTCCGCCACACGCAGTTCCGAGCGACCATCGAATTTCAGAAGTTTGGGGTCGCACATGGGGCAGATGCAGACAACAACGGTGCGTGGATTCCGGCCAACGGCGCTGCAGAAGACATTGCCTTGACGCGGGACGAGGCCACTGGCACATGGTCCGCCAACATCGAGTTTGATCACCAGACTAGTCGAACCTACTCGGTGCGTATCGAAGAAGTACTGTCGTATGCCGATGATGAAGGAACGCGCGGCAAGAACCCGATTTACTTTGACCGCATATTGATGCATTTCTAGTCGGCGAACTGCAACGCTCAACCCGCTTTGCTGAAATGGTGATCTTGGGTCAAGCCGTCGGCCGATGATGTTGTCATTTCCGGTGCTCGCGCTGTCCTGGGCCTGGCGGCGTTCTACGCGGCCGATCTGAGGCGCGGTGGTGACGCTTAGCTGGTAAGCGTCTAGCCGTGGCATCTTGATGGCGCCGCTTTGAGAACCCAGCATGGTGTCCACCAAGAACTTAGGTGGACACCATGGAAGAGACCAAGCGGGTACCGCGCCGGCCGCA
>Ga0105045_10006643_pt1 | contig 10241 bp, 6 predicted proteins | sample MAT02_FD_78089 | JGI IMG/M metagenome (GOLD analysis project Ga0105045, IMG submission 78089) | Freshwater microbial communities from Lake Fryxell liftoff mats and glacier meltwater in Antarctica - MAT-02 (megahit assembly) | ecosystem: Environmental > Aquatic > Freshwater > Ice > Liftoff...
AAATCTTGGGCTCACCCAGTTATCGCCAATGGCATTCTGTATTTGCGCGAGCAAAATAAATTGATGGCTTATAAACTGCGTCCATAATCTTCGTGCGCTATTTGTTTCTATCTTTTAATCATCACCATTCATCCTCCGAGACCTGTGTCATGAATAGCCGTTGTTGGAAAACGTTGTCGGTCGGATATTTGATCCTCGCTTCACTTGCGACAACCGGTTTGCTTCGCGCCGAAGATGCGACTGATATCGACCTCGCCGCGATCCGAAACGTCAAGCCCGAAGGAGCTGGGCACGTTGAAGCCAAAGCGGCCGCGGGACGACTCTCGCAGTTGCCCTCCAGCGGAATTGTTCAAGTGCTCGATTCAATGATCGAAGCATCCCCGTTGGCTGGGAATTGGCTACGAGTGATCGCAGGCTCGGTGGCTGATAACGGCCCGTTTCCGAAGGAAGAATTGACTGGATACTTAAAAGATCGAACACGTGATCCCGATGCACGCTATTTGGCCTTTCAAATCCTAACGGTTCGCGACCCCGAATCGTTACCGGCGTTGATTCAAGGAGCGGAAACGGACCCCAGCCTGCCGCTGCGCCACCTCGCGATTTCACGGTTGATCAACCGCGCCGAAGCAGAAACGGAGGCGAAGGATAATGATGCGGCCATGCAAACTTATAAGCTTGTTTTGGCCGAAGCACGCAATCCCGATCAACTCAAGTCGGCCGCTAAGTCCTTAGAGAAGTTAGGCGAGAAAGTCGATCTGGCACAACAGTTGGCCATGATTCGCGATTGGTGGGTGCTGGCGACCTATGACAATAAAGATACCCAGCATTTCAATACCGAGTACTTGCCAGAATCGACTTATGTCGCCACAGGAAAATTGCCCGCGCCTTGGCTGAAGCCTGGCGCGGCGATTCGACGTGGTGAGGTGCCAGAGGAAACACCGGCCGGTCAGGTCGCGACGCGAGTGACCAGCGACGATGAACTCGGCATGGTGAATCTCAATCCGCCGCTCGAAAATGCTAAAGATTCGATCGCTTATGCTTATGCGGAATTTAAATTGGAGCCATCGCAATCGGGCAGCAAGACGATGCCAGCCGAAGCTCGACTCGGATGCATCAATGCGAATAAGATTTGGATCAATGGCAAACTGGTCACTGCAAACGAAGTCTATCATTCGGGGTCTCGCATCGACCAATATGTTGGTGATTGCGAATTGAATGAGGGCGTCAATACGGTACTGGTCAAAATCTGTCAAAACGCCCAGACCGAATCATGGGCACAAGATTGGCAATTCCAATTCCGATTCACTGATCGCAACGGCGCGGCATTGCCGATCGCGTTGACCACACCAAATGGTGAATGAGCACAACTAAAATCTTGCCACCAAACAGACCTCAATCTTACTGCGCGCCAATTGGCGAACAGCGATATCGGTTGCGCCCCATGAATTGACTTTTCGCACCCAACCGTCGATGCGATCGGCGTGCGAGATTCCGCCCAATTTTAATGTCAAGATCATCCCTTTGATCGTGCTCGCTCGATGCGTCACGATATGCTCGACCGTTGTTAAAGTTTGATCGGGACGAACCGTCGAATCGACCAACAACCATTTGGCACCCTCAAATTCGCTGCGCGGAATGTCGCCAGCGCGGGCGCGGATGTGGCGAAAGTTTTCGTGCTCCAAAACCTCTTCGTCCATCTCGGCCGGATCGATTCCGATCACCTTTAGCCCCATTTCCAACAATAGACTGCACGCTCCACCAGGGGCCGCGCCGACTTCGACCGCCGTGTCGCCGGGGCGCATTTCAAACCCGCTCCAGGCGATCGCCTCGGCCGCTTTGAAATAAGCACGCGAGATGACTTCGTCTGGCGGCTTGATCGGTTGCACTCCACCGGGCCACATCGTTGGCAGCGCCGAATTGGCATTTCGGCCAGTCAATCTCGGAACGGGGTGCCAACCGATCGCCCACTGCGACGGTTCGACCAACACAATGTCCAAGACTCGTTCGCCCCGTTTGGCAACTCGGTTGAATCGTTCGTCGACGACGATGCCGTGCTGTTTCAAGCTCGGCACCAGCATTTCGCCGACCACCATCGCGACCTCGTCCACTCCCGGTTCGAAGTCAAACTTTCCGACCGGTACGCGGTCCCTCGGCCAAATATGAACGCAGTCAAACGGCAATTTGATGCCCGATTGTTCGATGATTGCGACTGTCTGCTCGGCATTCGAAGCGGCGTCTTCACCTTTGGCCAGGCCCAGCGACCACGATGCCGTGCGCACAAAAATACCGTGTGGCAACCGGCTGTGATCGTGAAGAGCCACCGCTTTATCGCCTGGCGCGTCGTTTTTAAACGACAAGAATCCACGTCGGCTGTACGCCAATCGCCAGCCATCGTGAGCGACTTCTGTCTTGACTGCTGGGTCAGCTCCGTTTTGGCAGCAAACGATCGCAAAAACGGCTTCAGATGGACTCATGGCAAGGCAAACAATCGGTCAGAGTGAACGAGGCGTCGAAAACACGCGGGGCAAGATCTTACCAGTTCAACATCATTCCCCCGATGGCCAGAGGCGATATATTAGCCAACCTGAAAAAGATTGCTTCGCATTTATCGCGGATATCGACTTGCCCCACCCGATTCGCATTCCGCGTTCCGATGCCATTATCAGTCCTCGCTCGTCGCTGGCTGGTTATTGATAATCGCGATAAGTGGCAGCTCACAACTGTCAAGGGCCGGCGAGTAGCGGGCGGACTTCGGCGGCTAAGAAGAAGGAGCCGCAGACGACGATTAGGTGGTCTTCAGGCGGCTGTGCGCTTTGACGAGCGATCGCGAGCGCGTTTTCGGGGAATTCCTGGATCGTTGCGGTTCGCCCCGGTGGCAGCGCCGCCATTAGTTCCGTTGTTTCGCGATACCGCGGGTTGCCATGGTATCGGGTCAGGATCAATCGATCGGCCGTTTCGCACAACCTTTGCAGCATCGCAATGTGATCCTTGTCGCGACTGGTTCCAAAGATGATCGTCACCGTGCGACCGGCGGCGCGGTGATCAAGACAATTGCACAATGCGCCGATCGAGTCGATGTTGTGAGCGGTGTCGAGGATCACTTCGCCTCCATCGGGCATCCCAAACCGTTCGATCCGGCCGACACATTTGACATTCGCCAGACCAGACGCTTGAGCATCAAGCGACGTTGCGGTGCCGCTCTGCTGCAACAGATCCATAATCGTGCAGGCGATCGCGGCGTTACGGCCTTGGTGAGAACCGTCCAGCGGCAAATGCCAGTCGAGTCGTTCGTGAACGCTCGGGTGTTTCGAAATCAGTTCAAATCGCGATCCCCATGCATCGCGCAACGCTTCGGCGCGATAGTCAAAGTCAGTACCGATTTTCAGCAGCGGCGCACCGCGATCGCGGGCGACGCGATCGATCACTTCCGCCGCTTCGCCACCGCTCAAGCCGCTGACCACCGGCACATCGTGCTTAATGATCCCAGCTTTTTGAAATGCGATTTCGCCCAGCGTGTTGCCCAGAATGTGTTGGTGATCCAGCCCAATCGACGTGATCGCGGTGACCGTGGGGCTGCAAACGTTGGTGCTGTCCAGCCGACCGCCGAGCCCGACTTCCAAGACAACGGCTTGGCAATTGCGGAGTTTGAAGTGCAGCAGCGCTACCGCGGTGGTCAGTTCAAAAAACGTTGGCGGCCCGGCATCGGAGCTCGCCAAGCACTGGGCTGCATCGCGAACTGCGGCGACCAGGCTGGCGACTTCTGGCTTGGATGGGCGCTGGCCATCGACCACGAAACGCTCTTCCAAATCGATCAAATGCGGCGATGTGTAAAGTCCGGTGCGGATACCTGACGCCGTCAGCATCGCGGCAACCATGGTCGCCGTGCTTCCTTTTCCCTTGGTTCCGGCGATGTGAACGACCGGCAAATCATCGCCCGCTACGCCGCGCAGGGCCAGCATTTCCAGCAGGTCACGCATCCGACGCAGCCCAAACGCGTACGGTTTGGACTCAGCCGTCCGTTCGTAATTGATTTGGTGGTACAGATACTCGATCGCTGCGGGATAATCGAAATGATCAGTCGGCATCGATCGGTTTCCGGCGGTGTGCCCGGTTGGTGAAAGCGGCTGTAAATCCGGCGGGCGGCAGAGAAAGTTTTGGCGTGTTATGCCTCCGGCGACAAGGGACCGGTGGCAAGATCTGCGGAATAAAGCTGCCAGAGCCTCGCTTCACAAGAAAATCACGGGCTGGCGGGGCGTTGTGGGACTGTTCGCTGACGGCGGAAATTGCAATCATTGGGGCTGTGAACCTTTTTTGTCGAAGAGGCGTAGCGACTGGGCAACGATTTTTTCCGTTGTCTTGCGATGCAACCGACCTCACGTCGACGCTTCTTGATTATCGTTATTGTTCTTGTCCTTTTTATTCCTTGTGCCTCCGATGGGTTGTGCCCGTGGCTAGTGATCCTACCGCTCTCGCCGAAGCTCCCGATATGGTGCCGGCGTCCAGTCCCAAGTCTGATGTGGTCATCGAGACTCGAAACCTGAGCAAGATTTATCGAGACTTTTGGGGGCGGCGAAAAGTCGCGGCGCTCAAATCGCTCGATATCGAAGTGCGAAAAGGCGAAATTTTCGGTCTGTTGGGTCCAAACGGCAGCGGCAAGTCGACGACAATCAAGTTGATTCTCGGTTTGCTGTTTCCGACCAGCGGTCGCGTTTTGGTGTTCGACCAAGATGCCACCGAAACCCGCAAAAATGAGCGGATCGGCTATTTGCCCGAGGAGTCCTATCTCTACAAGTTCTTAACAACTGACGAAACGCTCGACTTTTACGGTCGGCTGTTCGATTTGTCAGGTGCCGAACGAAAGCGGCGAATCGACGAATTGGTAAACTTGGTTGGCCTGCAAGCGGCTCGACACCGTCAACTTCGCGAGTACAGCAAAGGGATGACGCGGCGAGTCGGTTTGGCACAGGCGCTGATCAACGATCCCGATTTAATTCTGCTGGACGAACCGACGACGGGCTTGGACCCGATCGGTACCCGCGACATGAAGGACTTGATCTTGTCGCTGCGAGACCAGGGGAAGACGATCCTGCTGTGCAGCCACCAGTTGTCTGACGTTCAAGACGTTTGCGACCGGGTCGCGATTTTGCACCAGGGCGAATTGAAGGAACTCGGCAAAGTCTCGGAATTGTTGAAAGTGCAAGACGTTACCGAAGTTCATGCTCGGGGACTGACCGAAGCGGCCAAGACCGAGATTGCGGAAGTCATTCGGCGGCACGGTGGCACGGTCGAGTCAATCGATAACCCGACCGCGACGATGGAAGATTTGTTCTTGAACATCGTTCGAGAAAGTGAACGACGACCGGGCGCGCGACGCGTTTCGCCTGGCGAAGGGACAAACAAGAAGGTCGCTACGGAGTCAGAGGGCAAGTCATGACGCTACAGCCGGAAGACTTCTGGTCGTTCAGCGAGTGGCTGATGCGGCCGCAATCATTTTTAGAGAGCGCCCTGTTGCAGGGAATCGTCCTGGTCGTGCTGGCGATTCTGCTGGGACTGCTGGTCGGATACCTGGTGTCTGCGGTTCGCTACGGACCGAGCGAAGGATTTTACGCGGTCGCAAGAGCAGTTCGTGATCTGGTGCGAAGCGACCTTCCGGGCACTTCGGCACGTCGAACTTACGCGCTGGCACGATTGGCTTACAAAGAAGCGATTCGCCGCCGCGTATTGGTGGTGGTCGGATTATTCGTCGTCGGACTATTGTTCGCCGGTTGGTATTTGGACCCGCGCAGCAGCGAACCGGCTCGGCTATATATCAGCTTTGTGCTCACTGCGACAAACTATTTGATTCTCTTGTTGGCGTTGTTCATCAGCACGTTTAGCCTTCCGGCTGATATCAAGAGTCGCACGATTTATACGATCGTCACCAAACCGGTACGAGCCACTGAGATCGTTCTGGGCCGCATGATCGGTTTCGTTGCCGTTGGGACGTTGATGTTGGTACCGATGGCGATCGCCAGCTACTTCTTTGTAACACGTGGATTAAGACACGATCATGAAGTGGTTGATATTAAGGATTTGGGAGACGGGCGTTTCGAGGGGAAACTCAGCTACGACCAGTTTCATGAGCATACTTTTGCGATGGACCCACCGGCCAACCCGGGTGAGCCGGCGCTGGGTAGTACCGATTCGGTTCGTGGCCACCGTCACGTCGTTCGCCAAATCGATGATAAGTATGTGATTGGTGAACCGATCGGAGCATTACGAGCCCGCATTCCTTCTTATGGCACGTTGGCCTTTACCGACCGATCGGGCAACATTGACGACAAAGGAATTGACGTTGGTAATGAGAAAGGTGGTGGTGGCTACGGAGCGTCGGGGATTTCACGCTTGATCGGCGTCGCCAGCGAAGCTCGCCGTCTGGAATACGGGTTCATGGAAGGTGGAACGCTGGGTTCAGCGATCTATACGTTTGACAACGTGACGCCGTCTCGTTATCCGCAAGAAGTTGGCATTCCGATAGAAATGTCATTGCGTGCGTTTCGAACGGTCAAGGGTGATATCGTGTCTGGCCTCAACGGCACGATCACGATGCGAAATCCTGACGATCCGAAAATTGAAAGCAACCCGATCACGTTTGTCGTCCAAGAATACGACGTCGCCGAAGAAACCTTGCCTCGTAGCATCGAAGGGAACGACGGCAACGCGGTCCGTACGCTCGACCTGTTCGAAGATTTGGTCAGCGACGATGGGCGTTTGGAAGTGATTATTCGCTGTGTCGATCGCCAGCAGTATCTGGGCACAACGGTCAGCGCCGTTTATTTGCGTCCGGCAGAATCGAGTTTTGCTTGGAACTTGACCAAGAGCTACATCTCGATCTGGTTGCAGATGGTCATGGTGATCGCCTTCGGTGTGATGTTCAGCACATTCCTTAGCGGCCCAGTTGCGCTCGTGGCCACGTTCGCTTGCGTTTTGCTCGGCTTCATGGCGGAACAGGTCTATGGCATTCGCTATCACCTCGACCGCGGTGAAGACATGGGCGGTGGTCCAATCGAGTCGCTGGTGCGTATGGTCAGACAGGACGCGATGACGACGGAGTTGGATGTCGATGCGGTCGCTGGCAAAATCATCAAGACGGTGGATGCTGTGATGGTTTATTCGCTCGACGCGGTCGCGACATCGCTGCCCAACTTGCCAAAAATGCTTGGCACAGCGGAGTATGCGGCCAGCGGGTATGACATTTTTAATTCGTTGTTGGCGCGACATGCGGTGGCAACTTTTGGTTATGTGTTTTTAGCGTTCCTGATCGGTTATTTCTTCCTTAAGACGCGTGAGATTGCGGCATGACTCGCTCTAGCGGTTTTCGCAATAAATTGATTTATCTGGCGGTATTGATCGCCATGTTGATTCCGTTGTACTTGCTTGGCCAACCAGCCAGCGGCGGAACCGGTGACGCAGGCGGTCAATTGACCCAAATGCGCACCAAGTACAACATCGCCGAAAGCGAACTGGGCGATATCAATCCTGCCAGCGAGACGATGAAACTTGCGACGCTGGGGCTTCGTGGCGTCGCCGCGACGTTGTTGTGGAACAAGGCTCAGACCTACACGGTCAATCACGAATGGGATCGACTCAAAGCGACGCTGAACAACATTGCGCTGCTGCAACCACATTATGAGAAAGTTTGGGAGTTTCAATCTCATAACTTGTCATATAACGTTTCAAGCCAATTTGACGATTACCGGCAACGGTATTCGATGGTTCGTGAAGGGATCGAGTTCCTGACACGTGGAGTAGAGCAGAACCGCAAGGCGCCGCGCCTGGTTTGGTACACGGGATGGTTTTATGGCCAAAAGATCGGGATGAGCGACGAGAAACGCCAATTCCGCCGCTTGTTTTCGGAGGACACACCCCAACACGATGCGCTGCGTGAACAGAACATTGCAATCGACAGTCCCGAAGCACGCGGCCCCGATGGACGTCCCGACAATTGGTTGGTCGGTCGCCAGTGGATGTTCTACGGTTACGACTTGGTTGATGGTGGTGTGAAGATTCGTAATCAAACGCCGCTAAACTTTTATGAGTCCGGTCCTAAGTGGCGAATCAAGCATGCTGAAGCGATCGAAACCGAAGGTGTGTTGGACGACCGCGCCAAAAGTGCTTGGCAACTTGCCGGTGACGGCTGGAAAACCTTTGGACAACGCAGCATCCCCACGACTGCCGCATTCAGCGTCAAGCTAGACGGGTTGAATGATCTGAAACAACGCCGCGATGAAGCGCTTTCCAAGTTTATGGAAATTGCCGGTGAGACGTTCCGCGAGCAAGTTCAGGAGATCCGCGATGCATTGTCCGACGCCGAGAAAGCGGCGCTAGACACCGCTGAAGAAGATCGCACTGCAGAGCAAATGAACTTGATCGCGAACCTTTACAATCGGCTGACGCCCAAGCTGGCCATCGTTGCTCGCAAGGCACCAGGGCCGGTTCGGCTGCGGGCGATCGAATTGTCGGCCGAAGTTGCGGATTTGGATGCCCGAATCACAAAAACCGAAGGCCATCGAAACCAAGTCAACTATGACTACTGGAGCACGCTGGCGAAGGCCGAACAGGAAGATCGTACCGTTCAAGCACGTCGCTTGTTGTTCGAAGCTGAACAAGCCAATGCCGACGCCGACATTGACCTGGCGATTTCCAAGTATGAAGAATCATTTGACCTGTGGGCACAGATTTTTGATGACTATGAAATTTTGCTGTTTGATGACCTGAGCGAGGATTTGATGCGTTCGATCCGACGCTACTCCATTGCAATTGACCGTGACACCTTTGATGACAATTTCCCGCTGGCCGCATTTGCCGAGGTCATGCAGCAGGAAACGAAAGCGACGGGAGATTATGAGCGAATCCGCGGACAGCAGTTGGAACGACTGAAGACGAAGAAAGATGGCGAGAAGAACGCCACTAACGACGCGTCTGCCGCAGATAAGGAAAAGGCCGACGAGCCGAAAGCTACAGAGCCAAAGGTGGAAGAACCTAAAGCAGAAGAGCCAGCAGCCGACAAGCCTGCTGCGGAAGAAGTGAAGCCCGAGGAGCCCGCGGCTGAACCTGGGTCCGATTCGTAGAATCCATCCGCAAATCAACGATGCACCTCGGCACAAGACCCCTGTGAGCTCGTCTCGAATGGCGTGGTCTTAAGGTTTTTTGGCTCCCCTCTCCCCGAACTCTGGCGAGCCTAAGCGAGTCAGTGTTCGGGGAGAGGGGAGCCAAAACTGTTTGCGACGACTTCGAATTGGTAAAACTTGGCTCATGCCACCAAGCTGGTCTGGGACCGATTCTCGATTTAGCGGATGGACGCGAGCTCTTCGGTATCGCGAGACCGGACGGCTCGCGCCGTGCCGCTAGGCCATAATATCCTCGACAACATTCCCCTCGACATCGGTCAAGCGGAAGTCGCGACCGCCATAAGGATAGGTCAGCCGCTCGTGGTCGATTCCCAACAGGTGAAGAATCGTCGCGTGCAAGTCGTGGACGTGAACCTTGTCGTCTGCGGCATAGAACCCGAACTCATCCGATTCGCCATAGCTGAACCCGGCCTTCACACCACCGCCCGCCATCCACCACGTAAACGCATGTGGGTTGTGGTCGCGTCCATTATTGCCCTGGGCAGTTGGCGTGCGTCCGAACTCGCCTCCCCAAATCACCAACGTGTCGTCCAACATTCCGCGCTGCTTCAAGTCTTTCAACAATCCCGCGATCGGCTTATCGACTTCACCGGCAAGCTCCTGATGCTTCTCTTTCAATTCCGAGTGTTGATCCCAATAACCATGGGAAACTTGCACAAACCGCACACCAGCTTCGGACATACGTCTGGCGATCAAACATTGGCGGCCATAATTGTCGGTGGGACTGCCATCAATGCCGTACATCGACAACGTGGCCGCGGTTTCGTCGGACAAATCTAATAACGTCGGCGCGGCCGATTGCATCCGAAACGCAAGTTCAAACGACTCGATTCTCGCATCAAGATCCGATTCGATTCGGGCCGACGATCCAGAACGCTTCAGACGATCGAGATCGCCAAGAAGTTCGATTTGTTTCAGTTGTAGTTCTTTGGAAACGCTATCGTTGGTCAGGTTTTCAATCTTGGCATTCTTCATGTCTGAACGGCTTGAACCGATTCGCGTCGCCTGATGAATCGGTGGCAAAAACGCCGATCCGAAATTGCGAACGCCGCCATGACCCAGCGTCGGATT
>Ga0105045_10006644_pt1 | contig 10240 bp, 8 predicted proteins | sample MAT02_FD_78089 | JGI IMG/M metagenome (GOLD analysis project Ga0105045, IMG submission 78089) | Freshwater microbial communities from Lake Fryxell liftoff mats and glacier meltwater in Antarctica - MAT-02 (megahit assembly) | ecosystem: Environmental > Aquatic > Freshwater > Ice > Liftoff...
CTGGTGGCGCGATGTCCGGTGGCATGGAACGGTATCAAGCCGCGCTGGCAAGAAGTGTGATCTACTTTCCCTTCGTGGGAGCCCTAGTCACAGGCGTTACCGTTATCGCAATCAGTTTTTTATGTCGGTTTTTTCCCATCGAAATCGCTGTCATCGTTGCCCTGGCCATTGAAGCGATGGTGACAGGTGCTTTTCACGAAGACGCGCTCGCTGACACCTGCGATGCTCTCGGCGGCGGTTGGACGCGAGAACAAGTTCTCGAAATTTTGAAGGACAGTCGCTTGGGAACTTATGGGACACTTGGCCTTGGGCTCGGCGTTGCCTGCCGATATTTGTCAATCGCCTCGATTGCTGAGCATGATTGGTATTGGACTGGCGCCGCGATTTTGATCGCTTCGGGAACGATCGGACGCTGGTCGATTCTATGGTTAATGCACACCGTCAGCCCCATCACCGATCGCCATACTCAAGCCCGCGATGTCGGCGGTCAGCAAACTGGCCGCGCCATCGTTCTTTCGGCGCTGATTGGCTTACCCGGTATTGTTCCTTGGCTGGTGATTGATCCAATCGGCGTCATCTTGTCTTTGATCGCAATGGCCGGTGTACTGTTTTGTTACCGCTGGCAAATGCTAAGGCGGCTCGGAGGCTCGACGGGTGACCTGCTGGGCTGCGGCTGTTACTTGGTGCAATTAACCGTGCTCATTGTTGGTGCCGGGCGTTGCTTCGCCGACGCGTCACCATGACCGAAGCCATCGAAAACCGTCGAGTAATCATCGTTCGGCACGGGGCTGTTGAACCTCAGTGGAAAACGATTTGCTATGGAGCGATGGATGTGCCGCTCTGTTCTGTCTGGATGACGGAATCGCAGGATCTTGTATCGAGTTTGGCAAAGCTTCGACCGAGCTTGATTTTGCATAGTGGCCTGACCAGAACTCGTTGGTTAGCAGAACGAATCGCCGTGCGAATATTGGCGGATGGGACTGCCCTGGAGCAGGTCTCGTCCGATGCTCGTCTTCGCGAAAGAAACTATGGCCAGTGGGAAGGTCGCACGTGGGATGACGTCTTTGCCAGCGATCCCGAGCATTTTCATGACTTGGTGATGAAGCCCGAAACCTATCGCCCGCCGGGTGGAGAAACAACGCGAGAAATGCAACTTCGCATGCTGGAGTGGTTCGAGCAATTGCCGCCGCTAGGAACGATCATCGCAATTTCGCACAGCGGCCCATGTGCATCCCTTGCTGGAGCCGTGCTTGGTTTGCCAGCAGACCAATGGACAAACTGGATGCTCGGCTATGGTGAAGCGATCGTGATCGAATCAACTGACGCCATGAAGAACGTTTTCAACGTGACACGTGGCATTGGTGAGAGGGTGTAACCACCGTTCCGCTGGTTCGATTTTGTAACTTGCGGAATCAGGGTGACAAAAAACAACCTTCCTGTTTGCACCGTCGAAGACATCACTGCTGCATTGTTTCGTGACGATCGGGATGACAGCAACGAAAAAATCAAATGCCCTCATTTGAGACCAGTGACGAGCTTAGTCCGGTAGACTGTTCAAGATTTTCTCGACATCGTCGCTCGTTAACACTTGCTTTCCCTTCTCGAGCATCTTGCGAAAGTGTCGCTTGTTCTCATAACCAGACATAAAGCCGATGTTGCCCGTTGGCCCATCGCTGTCGATCAGCATTTGCTCGTCTTCATCATAGAATGCAAAGAATGGCACTCCAACGAACTTCCCGCGCGTGATTTCTGCCGCTATCTCATGACCATTCAGGTCGAGGACGTCGTCGATTTTTAGCATGACAAACTCTTTGTCGAGAACTTCGCGATGATCATCCAGCCAACGGTTTAGCAATCGGCACGGAGCACAGTAGTGTTGGCTGATTAGCACCCACACGCGTCGATTCGTTTCTTTCGCCAGGGCAAAGGCTTCGCTCCATTTCTGGCGGCTGTCAACTGCTGGCGGCGAGTACGTTTCGACAAATTTCGTGGCGTCGTCCTTAGCGACTCGCAGTCTCGCGCATCATGTCTTTGTGAAAGAAAGCATATCGGTTGGTAGACTTGGTGATGCAAACGTTCGGCGACTGTGGCAACGTCGGAAGCTTCGCGCATATTTTCCAACAGCACCGCAAACTCGTCGTCGCCCAAGCATGCGATGACGTCATCGTCTTTGCGAATCGCAAACTCCAATCGATTCGCGAAAGTCTCGCGCTGAGGCGCCGCGGCTCGACTTTTCCGCCTTTACCGGTTGTTTGCTTGTCGCGTGTTATGCAGCAAATCGGCGGTAACGAATACCGAAGATGAAGAAGCGGTCAAGGATGAACCGCAAGCAAGAACCGTATGCTGGGAATGGATTGATGCGAAATTCGACAAGACTTCAGCTCGGCATAGTCATTTGTTTTGCAAGCAGTCTGCTGCCAGCCACGTTCGCCGTAGCCGAAGAAACAACGACAATCGCGACTTTGTCCAAGGCGGATGCTGACAAACTCGGTGGCAAGTCGATTTTTGGCGAACAGGAACGCTTGCCAACGGTCGCTGGCGGCAGGCTAGCATTGCCAACCATTGCTGCATTGACGATCGATACTGAAAAGATTGGGAATGGCAGCACACCGAAGGAGTTTCGGTCGGAGGCTGACACCCCACAAACCGATCTCCCTGAATCAGGTTACGATCGCGATCAGCAGTGGGCGTCGTCGCAATACCAGTTCGCTGCTGCGAACACGTTCTCGCATCCTCGATACTTTGAAGATCGGATGCTGGAGCGACATGGCTACGAGAGGTTTCCCTATTTACAACCCTTCGTCAGCGGCGCTCGATTCTTCAGCACGATCCCGATGCTGCCGTACCTAATGACCATTCAAAATCCTTGCGAGTGTGAATCGCAACTCGGTTACTTCCGACCTGGAAGTTGCGTCGCACCATACGTCCAACGCCCGCCCTATCAACGCGATGCGGTCCTCGTTGAGGGCGCTGCGATTGCCGGTGCGATTATCGCGATCCCATAGTTGGATTGTTAAGAGTAAAACAGTTGTCCCAGTTGTTTTACTAGTCATTGGAACAATCTCACTAGTGTCGCGAGAACGAATGAATGCTGCTTGAAACTTTGGTATGGCGCTGATTGAGCGTATGCGCAAGTTTGTGAATCGAACACGCTTCGCAAGTTGCACTCCAAGCCGCGAAGCGGTGACAGCCGATAGCCACGGACGCTAGTGGTTGGTCGCGAGCGCACAAGCGTCAGTCGCGAAGCGACGACAGGCATTGGTAACTCGCGATAGGCAGAATCTCTCCTGTCGTCGCTTCGCGACTCGGTGGACCGTTAGTTTCATGCGTCCCTGCATTTGCGTCCCTGGACTTGCGTCCCTGGACTTGCGTCCTGGGCTGACGTCTGCCGTTCCTATCGGGACTGAAAACCGGCTAGTGCTTCGTCCAATTTAAATTTTGGGGTTGAAGCTGTTTTGGGTGGCACGCCTTGAGTCTTCGAAGGGCGTGATTCACGCTCAATTCAACACGCCCTTCGCAAAGCCTCAGAGCGTGCCACCCTAAAGTTAAAGTTGGACGATGCACTAGGAGCCTGCTTCTTAGCCTTGCGCGACAGCTTCACGCGAACCTGTCGATGTTCAATGCCGCTGGGTCACGTTGTAACGGTTGTATCGCCGCACTTTTCGGCACCTACCGCAAAACGAGCACGCTTGCTTCCAGTGGTGACGATGTTCCCGTCGATGACGTTTGTGCCGAGAGCGCTGATGCTTTCGGTCGTCTCGATTGGTTGCCCGCAGGGATGCGCGGCAAGCAGAGACGATCAACGCACGCTGAGCACAGTAGAAGACAAGATGTCACTACGATTTTCTCGCCGCATGAACTCTGGTATCTCAACGATCGCCATCGGCTCGTTGTTGCTCAGCGGTTGCGGAATCACTGGCAAGGCGAAACTCAAGCCAGGGCCGCATGACACGACGAAATCGTATCACGACAATATCGGGATGCAGATTGAGTACCCGCAAGTGGCTCAGTGCATGAGCGAACCGCTCGCAGCCGCGCAGGCAGCGATTGCTCCGTTAGCGATTGAAGATCCATCGAAAATCCCAGCGTTGGAAATGACACTGGCCGAAGCCGTTCAGATGGCCGTGCGACAGAGTCCCGTGATCCGCGACATCGGCGGAGCGGTCGTTACAACTCCAATCGCAGCTCGAACGATCTACGATCCGTCACTTGCCCATGCCGATCCCTTAGGCGGAGTCGATGCCGCGTTGTCCGCATTTGATGCACAGATGACCAATAGTTTGTTCTGGCAAAAGACGGATCAACCTAACAATCAGCTATTTATCGATCCCTTACAAAACCTTTTTGCCGTTCCCGTTTCGCAAGGGACAACTGGCACCTTCGCGTCCGAGCTAAGCAAGCAAACCGCTCAAGGTGGTAGGTTTGCCCTTCGAAACAATACAGTCTACGACAATAACAATCGCCCTCAACGTCGTTTTACGAGTGATTTTGTTGGCTGGGTTGAGGCTGAATGGCGTCAGCCACTACTGCGTGGCGCAGGGACAAACTACAATCGTATTGCAGGCCCGAACGCAATCACTGGCCAGTACAATGGCGTGTTGATCGCACGCATCAATGAGGATGTGGCGTTAGCCGATTTCGAAGCTTCTATCGTTAGATTGGTAAACGACGTTGAAACTGCCTATTGGGACCTCAGTACCTCATACCGCGTCCTCGAAGCTACGCTCGAAGGGCGAGAATCGGCATTGCAGACATTCCAATACCAAGAAGTACGACTGAAAGTCGGCGCTGGGCGTAGCGACGAAGAAGCACAAGCTCAATCGCAGTTTTATCAATTTCAAGCACAAGTAGAAACGGCATTGAGCGGAGTGGGAGGACTCTACTCAAGTGAACAAAGTTTACGCTATCTGCTTGGAATGCCAACATCCGATGGACGTCTGATCCGTCCAACCACGCCGCCGTCTGATGCTCGTGTTGTCTTTGATTGGGACAGCGCGCTGGGACAATCACTTGAGCGGCGAGTTGAAGTCAGGCGACAAAGATACAATGTAAAACGACGAGAGATGGAACTGATTGCCGCAAGATTGAATCGCAGACCACAGCTCGACTTTCTTGGCACCTACCGAGTTCGCGGCCTGGGCGACCACTTGATCGGCGGCAGTAATACCGATGGGTTCGACAACCTCGCCGGCAGCATCACAAGCGGTAACTTCCAAGAATGGCGCGCGGGCATGGAGATGAACTTTCCTGTTGGCCTGCGAGCCGCCAGCAACGCAGTTTCGCACGCTCGATTGAGTCTCAGCCGCGAGCACGCGATCCTCAACGAAACAACCCTTCGGGTCAGCCATACGCTGGGTGAGGCGGCACGGCAAATTTCATTCACTCACAGCTTGCTCGAAACAAACTTCAACGGTTTTCTATCCGATTTGCGACAAGTTGATGTTCTACGCAGACGGTATCGCGATGGTACTGATAACATCAATTTTCTATTGCAGGCGCAACGTCAGGTCGTGACGAGCGAGAATGGTTTTTATCGAGCGGTATCGAATTACAATTTGGCGATTCGTGACTTCCATCGGGAAAAAGGAACATTGCTGGCCTACAACGACATTTCGATGGCCGAGGGACCATGGGCTGGTGGCGCGTATCGTGACGCGTATGAAGTGGGTCGGTTCCTTGACCAGCGACCGAACCCAAATGCGGGCAGTATGCCGCAGCCGTTGACTTCGGGGCCGTTTGATCCAAGCCTTCCCCAAGATACCACGCCGTTCAGTGGTACTCAACAACCAGCAATGATGGAATCAAGTGTTGAAAGCGAACAGGCCACTGCGCCTGAGATGATCGAAGTGGTTCCAGACAAGCTGAATTAGGGAAGATTAGCACGATTGCCCCAATCGTTTGCATGGGCAATCGTTCCAACCGTGTATCTCAACGATTAAGACAAAAGTTCCACTCTCGGGACCTACGTACGATGTGGGAATCCACTTTCACCGTTGGATAGGGGCTTTGGAAGTTGAGTGTGTTGGTTATGCGGCTTGCATCGGTAATATCGTCCACGCTGTGGAGATTTGCAAAACGAAGCTTTCAATGCCATGCCCTACTGGACACGCGGTCACGATAGCGCGGTAGACTCTCATGTCAGCCAATTTTGCAATTGCGGCCTTTGTTAATGTTTCTACACGACGTTATCCCCATCAGTGTTTCGACACTCATGCCGAGTTCGGCAGTGGGTTTGGATCTCTATCAAAGCGAACCTGACTCGGACTCGCTCGTCTTGTATCGCGGCGCGGAGTATCCGTTAGCACCAGATGACTTGGGTCGCTTGCGAGAACGCGGCATCCATCGCCTTTATATTTTGAAGGAGTCGCAGGGCCGGTACCAAAAATACCTGCGGCAGCTTGCTTCTTCACCGATCAATGACCCGCGTATTTCGATGGTCGCGCGACTCGGTGCGATGGATGCAGTCGTCCGCGATGTTCTGTCGCGCTCGCTTGGTTCGGATGACAGCGCGAAGTCCGTCAATGCAGCCGGCCAACTGGGAAAGATTGTCTCGCAAACGGTCACCAGCAGTGGGTTCACCACGAATGACCTGTTCAGCGTTCTTCAGCACGATTACACAACGTTCACGCACTCGGCAAACGTCGCTTTTTACTGTGCGATCCTGGCCAACAAACTCGGATTCTCGGTCAACGACGTTGAGCAGATCACGACGGCGGGATTGCTGCATGACCTTGGGAAGTTAGAAATCAGCGAACAGATTCTTTGCAAACCAGGCAAACTCGATGACGCTGAATTCCGCGAGATCAAAAAGCACCCGTTGACGGGGTTTCGAAAGCTTGCCAACCGCCCCGAACTTTCCTTCGGTCAATTGATGATGGTCTACCAGCATCATGAGCGACTCGACGGTAAGGGTTATCCTGTTGGTTGTGTCTGCGACGACATCCATCCATGGGCGAAGCTTTGTACCGTTGTGGACGTATATGAAGCTTTGACCAGTCAGCGTCCCTACCGTCAACCGATGCACAAGCAAAAAGCCCTGGACTTACAAAACCGCGACAGCGGCACTGCATTCGACCCCGAGATGTTGGCATGTTGGAATTCAATTATTCAGAACAACTTGATTCCCTGATTCAAAGGCTCGATTGGCGCATTGAGTTGCCGCCAGATTGGGTTAAGTTTTTTGAGGAATCGGGTACAAGCGCGTCGGTGGCTGGCGATAAACGTAACAATAGCCGAATGTGCATTCGTACACTTGCTGTATCGCACTACGAGACCACACTACCGAGCATCCCGCGCGCCGCAGAAACGCTTGGTGTTTACATCAGGGACTTTTCGCGACGTGGCTGTGGACTCATTTCGCCCGTGCAGATGTATCCCGAGGAAATCGTTCGGATCGTGCTGGCCACTTTCTGGATTCGATTGAAGGTCGTACGGGCTCGCCGTGTCGGTCCAGCTTGCTATGAAATCGGTGGAGAACTGATTGAACAAAATCAACCCGGCCCTGAAGCGTTTGAGGGTCTGGCGGCGTGTTCACCTGCGGCTTAGGCCAGTACGAATCTATTCACTCCTTACTGCAATACGATTCTGGCCACGTTGATATAGATCACAATCCCGAGAATATCAACGATCCCGGCTACGAACGGATTGCTCATCATCGCCGGGTCGAGCCCGAGACGTTTGAAGATCAGCGGCAATGCCGCACCGCATACACAACCACAAATCACAACCGCCAACAGTGTGATTGGAATCACCATCGCCGCCCAAGCACTCGGTGCGATGAAGACGGCGACTAGCATCCCAATCGCCGCCAAAAAGCCGCCCAGCAGTAACGAAACGATGCACTCTCGTTTCATGACGATCGGCCAATCTTTAATTCTCACTTCACCACCGGTCATTGCCGTGATCACTAACGTCGCGGATTGACTACCTGAGTTACCGCCGCTGCTGACAATCAACGGAATGAACCACACCAGCCAAGCATACTTCTCAAGGAATAACTCATAATGCCGTAGCGCCAATGCCGTCAGCAAAGCGGCGAAAAACAAGATCGTCAGCCATAGCCCACGCTTCCAACTGAGCGTCAAGATACTAATCCGCAAATAGTCATCTTCGAGCGGCGACACAGCCGCCATCTGTTGTGCATCTTGCGTTAACTCCTCACGCACAACATCGATCACGTCGTCATGCGTGATAATGCCAACTAGATGACGAGCTTCATCAACCACAGGAATCGCGAGCAAATTGTATCGCTCGACTTTCTCGGCAACCGATTCCTGGTGCTCCGTCGTCAAGACGGACACCACGTCGGTTTCGACCAATTCGCTAAGCAACGTATTGGGCTTTCGCAGCGCCGAAACCAACTGCCGCGTTGACACGACTCCACGCAATTGTCCATCCTCGCTAACGATAAACAGATAGTAAATCGTCTCATAAAACTCTGACTGGTTGCCAAGCTCATCTAACGCCTGACGAACGGTCAGCTTTTCGTCTAACTTTGCAACCTCCGTTGTCATCAATGCGCCAGCCGTCCCTTCGGGATACGCTCGCAATCGCTGGATATCACGTCGATCAGCCGCCGGAAGCAACGGCAGAATCTCGTCAACTCGGGCATCGGGAAGCTGGCGAAACAAATCGACTCGATCGTCAGCCGCAAGCTCGACAACCAACTCCGCAACCTTGGTGGCATCATAATTGGCGAGGATTGATATCTGCCGATCTTGATCGAAATGACCGAACAATTCCGCACGGCGAGCGGGTTGGGCATGGAGCAGCACTGCCCAGGCATCGTCTTCGGAAAGCCCTTCCATGAATTCAGCCGTCCGGCTCGCGTTGAGCGCGGTGCAAAACTCTTCTAGCTCCGCCACATTGCCGTCGGCAAGCATCTCGCGAAGTTCGGGCAATAACAGCGTGTTAACCATCTAGCAACTCTTCAAACAAAACTGAAAACTGAAAACTGAAAACTGAAAACTGAAAACTGAAAACCCTATTTCCGAGCTTCCCAAAGCCCCAACGCTGGATTGCGAATGAAATAAAACTCGCTTCCATCTTCATCGAGATTCCAACCGTCCGCTAGCTTTGAAATGTTATAGCGACGGGTCAATTCTGCGATATCACCAAACGAGTAGCCGACTGACTCGACTTCCTCACGAGTCAATTTTCCAGCACCATAGACCACTTCGAACCGTCGTTCGGAAGATCCGTGAATCAAGTGTGCCGCCGCAGAAAGGTTCTCGGCCAAGTCTTCATGCTCGCTAACCAATTGCATAACCTCCGCCGACGTTCGGTAGCCGTACTTGCGAATCAGTTTGTCAATCTGCTTGTCTTCGCCGAACTCACAAACCGCCGGGGCGAGGATCGTCAATTTTCCGCCAGTGGCAATTGCCATCCGTGACCGATAAATTGCTTTGTTTCCTAGCCAAGTGCTCTTGAACTCCGCCGGATCAAGATAGGCGACGACGTGCTGCGGAGCGCGGTCCAAATGCGTGAAATTCACTTCATAGGCAAGTTCCGCGGCGCGTTCAAACGTGGCATGGTCGTCCCCGATAAACAAACCGCGTGTTCGCAATTCGCCGCCGTCGATCTGCTCAATCACCGTCAGCGCATAAAGCAACGGCAGGCCTTCACAAAAGTGATCTTGTGCGTAGTTCAAGATTTTTCGCAGCGGTGTATTGGCTTGCCCCATCACGCGCTCCATGCCATAGGCGGCGCTCAGGAAATGGCTCTCATTGATCCCACGTACGCCACCGGTGCCAACGAATACGTTCTTGTTGTAGTTCGCCATGCCGATCACTTCGTGGGGCACGACTTGGCCGATTGAAAAAATCAGATCATGCCCGCCCTCAAGAAGCAATTTATTCACTTGAGCCGGCCAACTACGGTCCCAAATCCCTTCGGTCACGTCGCGAACAAACGATGCCGGGACTTCGCCGATCGTGACCACATCGTCGCGCCACCGATGCACTCGAAATAAATCATGCGGTATTCCCGGAAACATGAAATCGAGCTGCGCGGGGGTCATCGCGTAATGCGTTCCTAACGCGGGCATGATGTCGGTCACCGCATCGCCAAGCAATTCCCGTGATAAAACCGTCAATTCGCCGGCTCGGCTTGGCGACCGCGACATGTCGGGGGGCAGCAACAGCACTTTTCGCCGCAGACCGATGGTCGAAAATGTGCTGGCGAGCGCATGGCGAAAATCATCGGCTGTCAGCGAAGTCGTGGGAGAACCGTTGGCGTAATA
>Ga0105045_10006646_pt1 | contig 10238 bp, 8 predicted proteins | sample MAT02_FD_78089 | JGI IMG/M metagenome (GOLD analysis project Ga0105045, IMG submission 78089) | Freshwater microbial communities from Lake Fryxell liftoff mats and glacier meltwater in Antarctica - MAT-02 (megahit assembly) | ecosystem: Environmental > Aquatic > Freshwater > Ice > Liftoff...
CGGTGATGGACGAGATGGGCAAGGCGATGATGGGCACCGGCGAAGCCAGCGGCGAAGACCGCGCGGTGCAGGCGGCGGAAAAAGCGATTGCCAACCCGCTTCTTGACGAAATCAGCCTCCATGGCGCCAAGGGGGTGTTGATCAACATCACCGGCGGCCATGACCTGACCCTATTCGAGCTGGACGAAGCCGCCAACATCATCCGCGAGAAGGTGGACCCCGACGCGAACATCATCGTCGGCTCGACGCTGGATACCTCGATGGAAGGCCGCATCCGTGTGTCGGTCGTGGCCACGGGCATCGACGCCTCGACCGCACGGCTTGAGGTCCCGGTCGCGCGCCGGTCGATGGCTGCACCGCTGACGCTGACCCCGGCCCATCAGTCCGAAGCCGCGAGACCAGCGCCGCAGCCGGTGGCTGCCGCGCCGATTTATGCAGCAGCGCCGTCGGTAGCCGATCCGCTTTCGGACTATGAAGACGAGGTCGAGTCGCTGTCGATGGGTCTGTTCGATGCCGCTGCTTCGCATGCCGGGATTGCGGCCGAGGCGGGTGGGTCAAGTGACCTTCCGCCCCCCGCCTACCGGCCGCAAGCCGCGCCGCAAGCGTCGTTGGTTCGGTCTGTTCCTTTGGCGATCGAGGCGAACGCCGAGGATTTCGTCGCACCTCGCCCGCGCCCAGCCGGTCAACCTTCCCCCGAAGCTCTTGCACGACTGCAGGCGGCGGTCAGCCGTCCGGCGGCAGGTGGCGCGGCCAAGTTCTCACGCCCTGCACCGGTTGCTTCGGCCCCGGCTGCGGCCGCGCTGACCCCAGCCGCAACGGGGTCAAAGCCGCGCTTCGGGATCGGATCGCTGATCAACCGCATGGCCGGGCATCTTGAGGCCACGGCCGAGCGTCCGGCCCCGGCTTCCGGCCGCGCTCAGCCCCCGGTCACCGCCTATGAGGATGATCACGATATGGGCACCGACCAGGACCGGATCGAGATTCCTGCCTTCCTGCGCCGTCAGGCGAATTGAAGCAAAGGCGTGAACTGACCTTTGGAAGGGGCCCGGATTTCCGGGCCCTTTCCATTTGAAACAACGGGTTGGCGGTCAACCCTACCTGTTACATACCGTCACAAAGAGTGAGTTGAGCTTCGCCGTCAGCACGTCTAGCTAGGTATCAAACGGAAGGGGTCGCCAAAGGCCCCGCCAAATGAGGTTGAGCCTGACGTGCAGAACTGCCTGACATCCCCTGCCACCTTCATCGGGTTCGGCCTGCATTCCGGCGCGCCGGTGCGTCTGGTCGTTCGCCCGGCGCCGGAGGATCATGGCATCTGGTTTCGCCGCACTGACGTGATTGGCCGTGACCCGATGGTTCCCGCGCTCTGGAATGCCGTGACCCCATCACGCCTCTGCACCGTGATCGAAAATGCCGCCGGGGTTTCTGTCTCGACGATTGAGCATATCATGGCAGCGCTTGCCGGCAGCGGCGTTCACAACGCCCTGATTGACATCGACGGCCCCGAGGTTCCGATTCTTGACGGCTCGGCCGTCCCCTTTGTCGCCGGTTTCCTGACCGCAGGGCTGGATGAACTTGACGCCCCGGTGCGCGCGGTGCGGGTGCTGAGGCCCGTCGAAGTGCGCGAGGGCGACGCCGTGGCGCGGTTGGACCCTGCCGACATGCTTGAGATCGACTTTCGGATCTCGTTCGAGGATGCGGCGATTGGCACCCAGACCCGCCGGTTGAACATGGCCAATGGTGCCTTCGTGCGCGAGTTGTCCGACAGTCGCACCTTCTGTCGGCAGGCCGATGTCGATGCCATGCGCGAGGCGGGCCTTGCGCTGGGTGGGACGCTGGAAAATGCCGTGGTTTTCATGGGCGACCAGGTGCTTTCGCCGGGCGGGCTGCGCCATGCTGACGAACCTGTGCGCCACAAGATGCTGGATGCGCTGGGTGATCTGGCGCTGGCTGGCGGGCCGATTCTAGGCCGCTATACCGGCGACCGTGCCGGGCACGCCCTCACCAACCGGCTGCTGCGCACGCTTTTTGCCGATCCGACTGCCTGGCGCATCGTGGATTGCGGGCCGCAGACGCTGGGCAAGTTGCCCGGCGTGGGTGTGCACGCGGGCGACCTGCCCTCGGTCCGGGTCTGACGGCCCTTCCGCACCGATCATTGCCGTGTGAAAGTCACGAAAGGCGTTTTGCGCCCCGGATTTTTCTGTGCTAGGACGGGCCAAAGCAGGGCAGATCGCCCGGGCGGCAGGTCCCGACAGGGGCACCGGATACAGGCGCCGGACGCACGAGCACCGGACGGGGGCAGCAGGTTTGGATAGGCGGAAGATGTCAGGCAGCAGGCCCGGCGCGGGAATAGTAGGGTCGTTGCTTGTGGTGGCGGTGCTGGCCGGCTGTTCGGGCGGCCAGAGCGAGCGTGCGCTGGACAGCTACACCGCCGAAGAAATCTACAAGAAGGGCGAACTGGAGCTGGAAACCGGCAAGCGTCCCGGCGATGCCCTGATCTACTTCCAGGAAGTCGAAAGGCTGTATCCCTATACCGAATTCGCCAAGCGCGCCCTGATCATGCAGGCATTCACCCTGCACAAGTCCAAGGAATACCCCGAAGCGCGCGATGCAGCCCAGCGATTCCTTGACTTCTACCCCGGCGATGAGGACGCGCCCTATGCGCTTTATCTCATGGCGTTGTCCTATTACGACCAGATCGATGATGTCGGCCGCGATCAGGGAATCACTTTCCAGGCGCTCAAGGGCATGCGCGACGTGATCGAAACCTATCCCGACAGCGAATATGCCCGGTCGGCGATTCTGAAGTTCGATTTGGCCTTCGACCAGCTGGCCGCCAAGGAAATGGAAGTCGGCCGCTACTACCTGAAGCGCGGTCACTATGCGGCTGCCATCAACCGATTCCGCACCGTGGTGCAGGATTTCCAGACCACGACCCACACTGCCGAAGCTTTGCACCGGCTGGTGGAAAGCTATGTCGCCCTTGGCCTGAACGATGAGGCGCAGACCGCCGCCGCGATACTCGGCTTCAACTACCAGGCCTCGCCGTTCTACGACGACAGCTTCCGCCTGCTGAAGGGCCGGGGCCTGTCGCCGGAAGCCAAGGGCGAAAGCTGGCTACGCTCGGTCTACCGCCAGATGGTGCGGGGCGAGTGGTTGTGATCTGGATGGGCGCATCGCCCATCCTGCGGGCCTGCCATGCTGCAATCGCTTGAAATTCGCGATGTTCTGATCATCGACAGGTTGAGCCTGGATCTTGGGCCCGGCCTCAATGTGCTTACCGGCGAAACCGGGGCGGGCAAGTCAATTCTGCTGGACGCGCTAGGTTTCGTGCTGGGCTGGCGAGGGCGGGCGGAACTGGTCCGGCAGGGGTCGACGCAGGGTGAGGTGACGGCGGTTTTCGACCTTCCGCCCGACCATGCCGCGCGGGCGGTGCTGTCCGAGGCGGGGATCGAGGTCGAGCAGGAACTGATCCTGCGCCGGGTCAACTTTGCCGACGGCCGCAAGACCGCCTGGATCAACGACCGCCGCGTCTCGGGCGAGGTTCTGCGTGATCTGTCGGATCATCTGGTGGAACTGCACGGCCAGCATGATGACCGGGGCCTGCTGAACCCGCGCGGGCACCGGACGCTGCTCGATACGTTTGCCGGACTGGATCTTGCGCCGTTGCGTGCTGCCTGGGCCAACCAGCGCACCGCCCGCGCGGCCCTGGCCGAGGCGGAGGGGGTACTGTCCCGCGCCGCCGCCGAAGAGGAGTTCCTGCGCCATGCCGTGGCCGAACTGGACAAGCTGAACCCCGAGCCGGGCGAGGATGCCGCGCTGGATGCACGCCGCCGTCTGATGCAGGGTGCCGCCCGCATCCGCGAAGATGTGGCCAAGGCGCTTTCTGCCCTGTCCGAGCAGGGTGCCGAAGGCCGGATCCGCGACGCGTTGCGCTGGCTGGAAGGGGCATCAGACAAGGCCGAAGGGCGGCTTGAGGGGGCGCTGACCGCACTGAATCGCGCGCTGATCGAGCTGGTCGAGGCCCAAGCCGGTGTCGAAGGCGCGCTGGAGGCGCTGGATTTTGACCCGACAGAGTTGGAGCAGGCAGAAGAGCGCCTGTTCGCGATCCGGGCCCTGGCGCGCAAACACAGCGTTTTGCCGGACGATCTGGGAGGCTTTGCCGAAAGTCTGCGCGCGCGACTGGCAGCGATTGATGGCGGGGCTGCGGGGATTGCCCGGCTGCAAAAGGGTGTCGCCGATGCCGAAGCCGTCTATGCGGCCAAAGCCGCGCAGGTCACGGTTGCGCGGCACGAAGCATCCGCGCGCCTGGACGCGGCGATGGCCGCCGAACTGGCACCCCTGAAGATGGAGCGCGCTATTTTTGCCACCGAGATCACGGCTGGGGAACCCGGGCCGGAAGGCGTGGACGCGGTGACCTTCACTGTCGCGACCAATCCGGGGGCACCGGCGGGGCCGCTGAACCGCATCGCCTCGGGTGGGGAACTTAGCCGGTTCCTTCTGGCGCTGAAGGTGTGTCTGTCTGGGGACAGTCCGGGCCAGACCATGATTTTCGATGAGATTGACCGCGGCGTCGGCGGAGCGACTGCCGATGCCGTGGGCCGCCGCCTGCAGGCGCTGGCCGAGGGTGCGCAGGTGCTGGTCGTGACACACTCACCGCAGGTCGCGGCCTTTGGCGCGCGGCATTGGCGGGTGGAAAAGCGGGTGGTTTCGGAGCAGACCCTGTCGACTGTCACTGTGCTGGGGGAAGCAGATCGGGTCGAGGAAATTGCCCGGATGCTGGCCGGCGACACCGTGACCGATGCCGCCCGAGCCGCGGCAAGGGCGCTGCTGCAGGGGTGAACGTCCGCCTGTCCGGCTTCGGGGCGTGACTTGGCCATCTGCGAAGCGGGTTGCACAAGGATAGGGCGTTTTTGACATTACCCATGCACCTGACGCATGGCGGGCCTTCTCATTCGGCCCTGTATTGCTGCACTGCGGCGTCATATGTTTGTCCTGCAACCAAAGGACAGGACCAATGTTCAACCTATTCAAAGCCTTTATTTCCCTTAGCGATATGCCGACTCTCGCCGAGAGGGAACGCGCCTACCTGAACGCTTCGGTGTCGCGGATCGACTTGGAACGCCGCGAGCGCGAAGTTGACGGAGGCTTGTTCCGTAGCCCGCATCCCTACTTCTGACGCCGGGCTAGCCTGGCACCACCGTGCCGGTGTTCATCTGCCCTCGCGGATCAAGCGCCTGATTTACGGCGCCTGCCACGCCGCCCCATGCTCTGCCGCGATATCGCCCGCAGCCCACAACGCCAAGGGGTAGCCCTTCACCCTGCCTTGCGGTATCAGTCCGCCAGTCGCCATCCGGGGAATCGCCCATGAAAGCCGCCGTCGTCACCTTTCCAGGCTCGAACTGCGACCGGGATCTTGCCACTGCTTTCAAGGGCGCGGGGTTTGTTGTGACCCGGGTGTGGCACAAGGACACCGATCTGCCGAAAGGCGTGGATGTGGTCGGGGTGCCGGGCGGCTTTTCCTTTGGCGATTATCTGCGATGCGGGGCCATCGCGGCCCAGTCGCCGATCAGCGCGGCGATCCGTGCCCACGCCGACCGGGGGGGGTTTGTCCTGGGGATCTGCAACGGTTTTCAGGTTCTGACCGAGATGGGCCTTTTGCCGGGCGCCCTGATGCGCAACGCGGGGCTGAAGTTCGTCTGCCGGACGGTGACCCTGCGGGTGGCGACCACCGATACAGCATATTCCTCGGCCTATGTGCTTGGCCAGAAACTACGCATTCCGATTGCCCATCATGACGGCAATTATACCATCGACGCAGATGGTCTGGCCCAACTGCAAGGCGATGATCGTGTTGCCTTTACCTATGCCGACAACCCGAACGGCAGCATGGCCGACATCGCAGGCGTTCTGTCCGAAAACCGCCGCGTGCTGGGCATGATGCCCCACCCCGAACGCGCGACCGAGGTGGTTTTGGGCGGCGATGATGGTCGGGCGATCTTTGCCGCGATCATGGGCGGTATGGCGCTGGCCTGACCCGCGTCGGCTTGAGGCCGGATCGGGCCGGGCCTAGTCTGTCGTCATGACGAGCAACGATCCATCCCAACAAACCGAAGCGACGCAGGGCCAGTCCTGGCGCGTGAAGCTTGTGATCGGGCTTTTGATCCTGCTGGCCACCGGAATCGTGTTTGTTTCCAACCGGCTGCTGACCGACCGCTACACCGCCGATACGCGCGGCCGGGCCGAGCTTCGGCTGGCACTTTACACCGGCAATCTGATGGCCGAATTGCAGCGCACCTCGGTCGTGCCGCTTTTGCTGTCGCGCGACCCGGAACTGGTGCAGGCGCTGCGTGACGACAATTTTGCCTCGACCTCGGCCAAGCTGATCACGCTGCAGACGCAGATCGGGGTCGCCTCTATCCGGCTTTTGGCCAGTGACGGCCGGGTGGTGGGGGCCACCAACCGCAACATTCTTGGTACCAGCAACCGCAACGACACCTATTTCGTCGACGCCCAGCGGACGAAAGAGACAATCTTCACCGCGGTCAAACGCGAATCGGGCGGGTTCGATTTCGTCTATTCGCGGTCGCTGCAAGCGGACGGCCGCACCTTGGGAGTCATCGTCGTTTCGGTCGACCTGATGAAATACGAACGCGCCTGGTCGGGCTTGCAAGATGCAGTTTTGGTGACCGACAGCGAAGGCACCGTGATTTTGGCGACCGAAGCGCGCTGGCGTGGCCTGCCGGTTGCCGACGCGTTGGCGCTGCGCGATCCGCCCTCGGCCATTGCGCGGGCGCTTCAGGCCACCGCCGTCTGGGCGCAAGAACCCCCCGACGCCTATGTGCGCGGCGAGGCAGTAATGCGGACCGAGGCGCGGGTTCCTTTCCGTGGCTGGAAGATCGAGACCTTCACCGCGTACGGGTCGGTCCGGGGACAGGTGAACGGAATCCTTGCCTTGCAGATCATGGGGTTTGCCATCCTCATGGCCTTCACCTTCTACATCCTGTCGCGCCGGGCCTGGTCACAGTCGCTGACCTTCCAGCGGGAATCGGCGGAACTGCGGTCCTTGAACGCCCGCCTTCAGCGCGAGATCGCCGAACGCGAGAAGGTGCAGAAGGATCTGGCCGTTGCCGAATTGACGCTGGCACAGTCATCCAAGCTGGCCGCTTTGGGGGAAATGTCCGCCGCCGTCAGTCATGAACTGAACCAGCCCCTTGCCGCGATGAAGACCTATCTTGCCGGGGCACGGCTGCTTTTGCAGCGCAAGCGGCCGGAGGAGGCCTTGTCCAGCTTCCAGCGGATCGACGATCTGATCGAGCGCATGGGCGCGATCACCAGGCAGCTGAAATCCTATGCCCGCAAGGGCGGTGAGGCGTTTGAACAGGTCGATCTGCGCGCCTGCATCTCATCCGCGCTGGCAATGATGGAGCCGCAGCTGAAGGCTCGCGTGGTCAAGATCAGCCGGGGCCTGCCGCGCCAGCCGGTGCTGGTCATGGCCGACAGGCTTCGGCTGGAACAGGTGATCATCAACCTTTTGCGCAATGCACTGGACGCCACCAAGGACGTGAAGGCCCCGCAGATCGACATCCTTCTGTCGGCGGGGGAAACGGCGATGCTTTCGGTGCGAGACAATGGCCACGGGATCAACGATCTCGAAAACCTGTTCGAGCCGTTCTACACCACCAAGAAGCCGGGTGAAGGTGTTGGCCTTGGCCTTGCCATCTCCTCCGGCATCGTCACCGACCTTGGCGGCAGGCTGACCGCACGCAACGGTGAAACCGGCGGGGCCGTGTTCGAAATGCAATTGCCGATCCTCGGCAAGGAACAGGAAGCAGCAGAATGATGAGGTCCAGATGGCCCGCGCAATGAAAGTGGCGATCGTCGATGACGAGGCCGACATGCGGCAGTCGATCAGTCAGTGGCTGGCTCTGTCCGGGTTTGACACGGAAACCTATGCCTCTGCCGAAGAGGCGCTGAAGGTCATCGGGCCAGAGTTTCAGGGCGTGGTGGTTAGCGATATCAAGATGCCCGGGATGGACGGGATGGCGTTCCTGAAGCGCCTGATGGGCCAGGATTCGGGCCTGCCGGTCATCATGATCACCGGCCACGGCGATGTGCCGATGGCGGTGGAGGCGATGCGGGTCGGTGCCTTTGACTTTCTGGAAAAGCCGTTCAACCCCGACCGGATGACCGAGTTGGCGAAGAAGGCGACCCAGGCGCGGCGAATGACGCTGGACAACCGCGCCCTGCGCAAGGAGTTATCGGACGGGTCCACCATCATCAAGAAGCTGATCGGGTCCTCGCCTGCGCTGGACCGGTTGCGCGAGGATATTCTTGATCTGGGGCAGGCGGATTCTCATGTCCTGATCGACGGCGAGACCGGGACGGGGAAGACCCTTGTCGCCCACGCCCTTCACGCTGTGGGCCCCCGCGCCTTGAAGAAATTCGTCGCCATCTCCTGCGCCGCCTGGGGTGAGGATCAGCTTGCGGCAAAGCTCTTTGGCCCGGCCGAGGACGGGACTGTGCCCCTGCTCGAAGAGGCGCGGTCCGGGACCTTGTGCCTCGAGGATATCGAGGCTCTGAGCCATCCGCTGCAATCCCGCCTTCTGACGGTGATCAACGATCAGGGCACCCCGCCCGAAACCCGGATCATCGCGATCTGCAATCAGCACGCGCCAGACACCACGCTGGAAGCCGTGTTGCGGCCGGATCTCTTTTACCGGCTGGGTGCGATGACGATCCTGCTGCCACCCTTGCGGACCCGGGGCGAGGATATTCTGCAGCTTTTCACAAGGCTCTCGGAACAGTTCGCCGAAGAGTACGGCTGCGATGCTCCGCAAGTGACCGCTCAGGAAGCGGCGCAGCTGTTGCAGGCGCCTTGGCCCGGAAACGTGCGGCAACTAGTCAACATTGCGGAACGGGCGGTCTTGCAGAACCGGCGCGGGTCGGGGTCCATTGCCAGCCTTCTCATGGCCGACAACGAGGCCGCAGGGCCGGCGTTGACGACAGAAGGCAAACCCCTGAAGGACTACGTCGAAGCCTTCGAGAGGATGCTGATCGACAACACCATGCGGCGGCACAAGGGGTCGATCGTGGGGGTGATGGAAGAGCTTTGCCTGCCTCGTCGGACGCTGAACGAGAAGATGGCCAAGTACGGCCTGACCCGGGGGGACTATGTCTGAAGGCAGGGGTGTCACATAATCTGCCCTCAGGGAGGCCCACTGAAATTAGCGGCTTCGACCTGCCCGATCAAAGATTTTCGAAGCCGCGCTGCGCACAAACCCCGCGCTGAGCCGCATGGGAAGAGGGGAAAACCTTGGTTTTCCCATGGCCCCGTTGGACCAGGCCGGCAGCCTGCACTGGCTGCTCTGCGGTTTGACATTCTGGACCTGTGGCTGGTTGAACCGGCGCCGGGCCTGCCGCTTGCGCCTGGCAACTGACGACCGGCCTCGAACGTGGGGCGCGAGGATGCCGTGGGCGCCGTCTGCCCGGTGGTGAACGGCGAAGTCGACTGGCCTTGCCGCGACGCCTTCGACTGAGGCAGCAGCCCGGCAACAGGCGTGCGCATTTGGCCATTGCCCTTGGTTCGGCTTTGCCGATAGGGTCTGGCAAGGCAGTCCGACTGCCCAAGAAATTCTTCCTCCCATCGCCGGATACGCCCCCGCGCGTCCCGAAGGGGGGCCCAGTTGGCCGCAAGGCCGAGGAATAGCCCGCCAAGTCACTGACAAAGCGGGCTTTGCAAGGTGGATGGCCGGAAGGCTGTTCAGACGTGAACCGCGATGATGCGAGTGACATTGGCACATGATGGCGAGGGCTGCCCCAAGGGCAAGGCCAGCCGCATTGCGTTGCCCCCCATCGCCCGAACAAGCCGCCCTTTCCCTGTCAATTCGCCATCCGGGGCCTTCCCTGGCGGCGCTTTTGGCAGGCCGGGCGCAATGGAACATCATGGCCAAAAAGATGCTGATCGATGCCACCCACGCCGAGGAAACTCGGGTAGTGGTGGTAGACGGAAACAAGGTTGAAGAGTTCGACTTCGAGACCCTGAACAAACGCCAGCTTGCAGGAAACATCTACCTTGCCAAAGTCACCCGGGTGGAGCCTTCGCTTCAGGCGGCCTTTGTCGAATATGGCGGTAACCGGCATGGATTTCTGGCCTTCGCCGAAATTCACCCCGATTATTACCAGATCCCGGTCGCCGACCGTAAGGCTCTGATCGAGGAAGAGCGGGCCTTGGCCCGTGC
>Ga0105045_10006649_pt1 | contig 10236 bp, 8 predicted proteins | sample MAT02_FD_78089 | JGI IMG/M metagenome (GOLD analysis project Ga0105045, IMG submission 78089) | Freshwater microbial communities from Lake Fryxell liftoff mats and glacier meltwater in Antarctica - MAT-02 (megahit assembly) | ecosystem: Environmental > Aquatic > Freshwater > Ice > Liftoff...
ACGAGGGGAAGCGTGCCGATTTGAAAGGGGTATGATTTGAATGGCATGAACTTAAGCTGCCAATTTCTTATTTCTTAAGGCAGAATGATCCTGATTTTCGATAATCCAAACAAGACGGGCTAAAGCCCGCACTCCAACCGAGGCATTCTCATGCTCCGTTCCCTGCTTCCCTTCCTCTTCCTTCTCCCCACACTAGCCGCCGCCGAGCCGACGGCCATAGTCCTGCGCAACGCCACGATCCATGATGGCACCGGGAAGGCCGGGTATGTCGGCGACCTACACATTCAGGGCGAGAAGATCGTTGCCGTCGGCAAGGTGGGTGAAGTGCGGGGAGCCAAGGAAATCGACACCAAGGGCCTGGTCGTTTGCCCAGGGTTCATCGATCTGCACACGCACTGCGACGACGGCCTGCTCGGCAAGGTCGGCAAGGCCAACAAGAACTACATCATGCAAGGTTGCACGCTCGTGGTTACGGGCAACTGCGGCAGCGGGCCGCACGAAGTCGCCGCTTATTTCAAGAAGCTCGAAGCCGCGGGCATCGGCCCCAACGAGATCCACCTCGCGCCGCACAACAGCATCCGCTCCGCCGTCATGGGCAACGTCAACCGTGTGCCCACCGCCGAGGAGCAGAACAAGATGGAAGCGCTCGTCGAAGCCGCGATGAAGGACGGCTGCTTCGGCATGGCCACCGGGCTGATCTACAATCCCGGTACGTATTCTAAAACCGAAGAGATCGTCGGATTGGCGAAGGTCGTCGGCAAGCACGGCGGGTTGTACGCCAGCCACATCCGGCACGAAGGCGCCGGCCTGCTCACCGCCATCGAGGAAGCCTTGCGCATCGGTAGCGAGGGCGGCTGCCGGGTTCACATCTCGCACATCAAGGCCAGCGGCAAATCGGCGTGGGGAACGTCATCCGCTGCGGTCGCGCTCATCGAGAAGGCCCAGAAAGCCGGGCAGATCGTGACGGCCGACCAGTACCCGTACATTGCCAGTTCCACCTCGCTCAAGGCCATCGTGGTGCCGACCCAGTACCGCGAAGGCAGCGCGAAGGATTACGTTGCCCGACTCGACGACCCGAAGACGGGGCCGCTGATTCGCGAAGCCGTGGCCAAAGACGTTGCTGGCGATGGAGCGAAACGCCTCCAGATTGCACGGTATTCCCACAAACCGGAGTGGCAGGGGAAGAACCTCCAACAGATCGCCGAGGCGGAAAAGAAGGAGCCGGTGGACATCGCCTTGGAGATCGAACGCAATGGCGGCGCCGGCGTGGTGAACTTCGGCATGAGTGAGGAAGACGTGCGCGTGTACATGAAGCGGCCGTGGGTCGCCACGGCGTCCGACGGTAGCGTGCAAAGCCCCGGCGCCACCGTGCCGCACCCGCGCAGCTACGGCACCTTCCCCCGCAAGATTGGCCGCTACGCCATCGAAGACGGCATTCTGCCATTGGAAGACGCCATCCACAGTGCCACCGGCTTACCGGCATCCATTCTGAAGCTCACCGACCGCGGCACGCTGAAAGCCGGGAACTTCGCCGATGTTGTGGTGTTCGACCCCAAGACCTACCGCGACACCGCCACGTTCGACAAGCCGCACCAGTACCCCACAGGCGTCAAGTTCGTGTTCGTCAACGGCCAAGCGGTCGTGGACGATGGCAAGCACCTTCCGGAGGTGCTGGGGGGCAAGGTGATCCGCAGGAAGTAAGTACCCCGGTCACGATGGCGGTCTTTGCCACTCTGCTGTTCGTCGAAGGCAGTCGGTTCCGTAAGTTCTTCACGGATTACGTGGTCTTCGATACCGAGACGACCGATCTGGATCTCGCGGCCGTGCGGGTGGAGGCGGCAGATGCCAAGATCCGTGAAGCCGCCAAGCTGCAGAAACTGTACTTAGTTTGACCCTATCGACGAGATCGATCTTGCGGCTAGCTTCGACAATTGACAAGGCGCTCTCGGTAGGTGAAACTGGCGAGGTGGACCTCTCCCACTTGCCAGGCATTCCTTCCCGAATCTGAACGAACACCATGAAAATCCTCTCTCCCTTCCTCGTTCTCTTCGCCCTCGCGGCCGGAGCCACCGCCCAAGAAGTCAAGCGCGACCTCCCTTACGCCAACCCGGTCCACGAGCGGCAAGTGCTCGACGTCCACTCCCCCAAAGGCGCGAAAAACCTGCCGGTCGTCGTCTGGATTCACGGCGGCGGTTGGCAGGCCGGCGATAAAGCTGGCGTCCAACTGAAGCCGCAATTATTCATGGATAGGGGTTTGGTCTTTGTCTCCATCAATTACCGGCTCTTGCCCGCCGTGGATATGGCGACCATCATCCAAGATGTCGCCAAGGCCATCGGTTGGGTACAATCGCACATTGCGGAGTACGGCGGCGACCCGAAGCGGCTGTTCGTCATGGGCCACTCCGCCGGTGCCCAACTCGCCGCGATCGTCTGTACCGACGAACGCTATCTGAAGGCCGAGGGCGTCCCATTAACATCCATCAAAGGTTGCGTGCCGGTCGACGGAGACACGTTCGACGTGCCGGCCATTATCGAGGTCGCGGAGACGCGCTGGAAGACGCACGGATTGCCCCCGTCGAAGTTCGGCCATCGGGAGAAGTTCGGCAACGATCCGGCGAAGCACAAGGACTTCTCGGCCGTCACTCACGTGGTGAAGGACAAGGGCATCCCCCCGTTTCTGATCATCCATGTGGCCGATCACCCGGATACGACCGCGCAGGCGAAGCGGTTGGGCGCCGTCCTGAAGAACGCCGGCATCCCGGTCACGCTCTACGGCGGCAAGGAGACCTCCCACAACAAGATCAATGCCGACCTCGGCAAGCCGGACGATCCGGGTACGAAGGCGTTGTTCGAGTTCCTCGACCCAATCCTGAAACAGTGAATCTCCATCATCGAGTAGCCGTTGTTCTCGGCACCCGACCCTTCGATCATCGCCACCAGCGTGGGAGAGGGTGGCTTTTGCAGTTTGTCGATATTTCATGATTTATCGTCGATTTTATCGACATTCGATGCGATTGTGCCCGGGGAGGGGTAGGTGGGCGGAACTGAGGGCACAAAAGTCGGCTTGAGCGATGCTTCTGCCTTAAAGCGTTGCTAATACGTTGGAAGCGTTCGATCTTTGGGTGGGGGTTTGTGCTCTGGGTGCGGGGGCACAAATGGGATCAAATTCCCATTGGAATGACGCCGGGAGGTAGTTCAAACCGAAGGTTTCGGTGGGCGGGGGGACAACCGCCAGAAATTTTTGCCGCACCCGATTCCCCGTCACATCATATTTGCGATGCAAAACAGGTGCTTCTCCCCGCGAAGGAAAATTTGACCGTCAGTGAAGCCAGGCGAGCTGAACACCCTTTCGCCCAGCGGGTTCTTCTGGATTACGTCGAGCTTTTCCGCGGATGGTTGGATCACGAACGTCATGCCGGTATCGTCGGTGAAGAAAATCTTTCCATTCGCCACGATGCCGGAGCCGGTTTGGTGGCCGCCGAGGCGTTCGCGCCAGAGTTGTTTGCCGGTTTTGATGTCCCAGGCGCTGGCGAGTCCTTCATCGTTCACCACGTAGCCAATGCCGGCGAAGGCAACCGGCGAAGGCACGTAGCCGCCGTCCTTCTTCAGCGACCATTTCACGTGCGTTTTCGTGACGTTGCCGGTGCCGGTCGGGTCGATCGCCATGACCCAGCGTTCTGGGAACCCGGCAGTGAAAAAAATCAATCCTTCGTGGTATACGACGCTTGCGACGTACTGCTCCGTCGGGCCGGTGACCAACCAGACTTGCTGGCCATTGGTTGGATCGTAACTGGCCACGCACTTTGATCCGGCCACGATCATCTGCGGCTTCCCGGCGACATCAATGATGACCGGCGGACAGTACGAGCGCAGCTTGTTGGGCCGGTCGATCCGCCATTTCTCTTCGCCGGTGACTTTGTCCAACGCGACGATGTACGCCTTGCCTCCCTTCAACGGGTCTTGGTCCGCGTTCAGTATGACCAGGTTCTTGAACAACGTCGGCGAGCAGGAGAAGCCGTGGACGCTGTGGAACTCACCGGGAGCGGCTTCCCAGAGCTTCTTGCCTGCGTAATCGTGGCAGTAGATGCGCATCGTCGGCTGATCGTAAACAGCGGTGTAAATTCGCTCGCCATCGACGGCGGGCGTGCCGCTGGCGTAGCTGTTCAGCTTGTGCTTCTTTTCGAGCGGCGACGCGACGAGGTTGCGTTGCCACAGTGATTCGCCCGTGGCACGATCGAAGCAAAGCAAAGCGCGATTCTTGGCCGGCGTCGGCTCGGCTTCCATGCAGGTCGTGAGGAAGATCTTCCCTTTCGAGATGACGGGCGACGAATGACCGACGCCCGGCACCGGCACCTTCCACTTGATGTTCTTAGTCGCGTTCCACTCGGTCGGGTAGCCGGCATTGTCGGTCGTGCCGTCCTGCCGCAGGCCGCGCCAGCCGGGCCAGTCTTCGGCAAACGTGGGTAGGGCGGTCAGCAGTAGCAGCAACAGGAATCGCATCGGGGGGACTCGCGGGATAGGAGGTTCGGCGGGAAAGGATATTGAAGCAGAAACAGAGCGTGAATGAAAGAGACTGTTTTCGATGATCCTAAAGCGTGCTATACGGCCGCACTTTCATCTTGATCTCGCCCACCGCCTCCGTAATAATGATAAATGTGTATCTACCCGCCGAACGCTTTTTCAAACTCACGTGATACTCATGAAGCGACCACCCCTCAACCGGCGGACCTTCCTCAGCGCCGCCGGCGTGACGATGGCCCTCCCCATGCTCGACGCCATGCATCCGCGCCTCCGCGCGGCCGATGCCGAGAAGGCGATCCCGCGCCGCATGGTCGCCATCGAAACCAATATGGGCATCATGCCCCAGTTCTTCTTCCCCGAGAAAGCCGGACGCGATTACGCCCTCTCCCCCTACCTGCAACGTCTCGCCGCTCACCGCGCCAACATGACCGTATTCTCGGGAGTCAGCCTGCCCGGTGTAACCGGGGCGCACGCTGCCGAGAAGTGCTTCCTCACCGGCACGCCACACCCCGAACGCGGCGGGTTCCGCAACGGCGTCTCGCTCGATCAACTCGCGGCCGAGACCGTCGGCAACAAGACCCGCTACCCTTCTCTCGTGCTGGCCATGACCAGCGAAGGGCAAACGCTCAGCTATACCCGCAGCGGCGCCCCGATTCCCGCTGAGCGCAGCCCGAAGAAAGTCTTCCAGACGCTATTCATCCAGGGGAAGAAGGAAGAGGTCGCCGCGAATGTGGAAGCCCTGCAACAGGGACGCAGCATGCTCGATTTCGTTGGCGATCAATCGAAGCGGCTGAACCGCAGCCTCTCGAAGGACGACCAACGCCGGATGGATCAATACTGCACGTCGGTGCGCGAACTCGAACGGCGATTGCACAGCTCCGAGGAATGGGAGTACAAACCGAAGCCGCAGGTGAAGGCCGCGATGCCCGAAGACATCGAAGATAACCGCGAGTTCGTGAAGAAGACCAAGCTGATGTTCGACGTGATGAAACTGGCCCTCGAAACCGATTCGAGCCGGATCATCTCGCTCTTCATCGATACCGTGGTGATCCACAACATCACGCACCACGGCAACCGCCCCGAAGCGATCGCGGAACTACGAAGCAAGGAAGAAGGCCAGTTCGACGTACTCAACGGCTTCCTCAGCGCCCTCAGCGATACCAAGGAGGAAGGCCAAAGCCTGCTCGACCGCACGATGGTGCTCTACGGCACGCCGATGGGCAGCGCTAATTCGCACTCGAACGTGAACCTGCCGGTGCTGCTTGCGGGCGGCGGCTTCAAGCACGGCCAGCACCTCGCGTTCAATACGCAGAACAACTATCCGCTCTCGAACCTTTATGTTTCCATGCTCCACCGCCTCGGCATCGAAGCCAAAGAGTTCTCGACCTCGAAGGGCACGATGACCGGACTGGATCTATCGTGAACAGCTTGTCCCACTTCCGCATCGCCTTCGCGCTCACGCTGGCAATCGGCGGGTCGGCGTACGCGGCCGAACCAGTCCCAGCGGCATTCTTGGAAACGCACTGCGTCGAGTGCCACAATCCGACTCTGAAGCAGGGCGACATCGACCTCGAATCGATGAAGTTCGATCCCGCCGATGCCGAGACCATCGCGCGCTGGGTCAAAGTCCACGACCGCATCCAGTCCGGTGAGATGCCGCCCAAAAAGAAGAAGCGGCCCGATGCCGACGACAAGGCCACCGCCCTGAAGACTCTCGCGGGCACCCTGATCGCTGCCGAGAAGCAGCGGTTCGCGGGCGAAGGCCGCACCGGCGTGCGCCGACTGACGCGGTTCGAGTACGAAAACACCGTGCGCGACCTGTTCGACATGCCGGGGATCGCTCTGCAAGCCAATCTTCCCGCTGACGGCTCCGCCCACGGCTTCGACAAGAACTACGATGCCCTCGATTTATCTCACGTCAACATGGCGAAGTACGTCGAAGCGGCCGATCGAATCCTCGATCTCGCCATCGCCACGCGGCCCGAAGCGCCCAAGATGCAAAAGCGTCGCATTGCACTCTCCAATGGCGGCGGCTTTGTGGGCCACGTCGTCCTCAACGGCGACGGAGTCATGCTGAAGGACAAAAAAGCCGATCCGGAATTCCCGCCCGCCGGTGAGCAGGCCCACATCGACCAGGGCGCCCACGAGCGAATGGGATTCGGCAAGTACCGCCCCGGCACCAGCGTCGGCCTTTTCCGCCACGAGGAAGAAGCGCTCAGCCCGTACTTCATCGAACATGTGACCATCTACCCCGGCATGTACCGCGTGCGCACGTCTCTCTGGAGTTTCCAATGGGACAAGGGGCAGGTGCTCCCTTCGCGCGGCACCGAAGCGGCACGCCTCTCGGTCGTGCAACTCACCGGCGAAGGCCGTGGCGGCCAGCATCCCAGCTATGTCCTCGGATATTACGACGCCCCTTCGATCGAATCGAAAGAGCACGAACTCGTCACTTGGATGAACATCAACGAAATCATCGGCTTCAACGTGGCATCACTTGCCCCGGTGGCGAATTACAACCGCAAGGGCCGGGCAATGGCCTTCACCGGTCCCGGCATCGCGGTTGATTGGCTCGATATCGAAGGGCCACTGCACGAAGTCTGGCCGCCGAAAAGCCACCAGTTGCTCTTCGGCGATCTACCGTTGAACGAATTCGAGGTCTCTGATCATCCCGGAGTGAAAGCCCCGAAGCGGAAGATCACACGTCAGATCGGCGGGGGCAAAAACCGCCCCGATCCGGTCACCGGCCTCTACACCGTCACGCCGAAAGATCCGCTCAAAGACGCGGATCGTTTGCTCGCAGCGTTTCTGCCCAAGGCTTTCCGCCGGCCGGTCGAGAACGATGTCCGCCAAGCCTACGTGAACAAGGTTGGGGAACGGTTGAAAGCCGGCGATTGCTTCGAGACTGCGATGCGTTGGGCCTACCGCGCCGCCCTGTGTTCGCCCGATTTCCTTTATCTCGTAGAACCGGCCGGCAAACTCGACGATCACGCACTCGCGTGCCGATTGTCGTACATGTTCTGGAATTCCCAACCAGACGAGAAGCTCGTCGCGCTGGCCAATTCGAATCGGCTGCACGAGAAGGAAATCCTGAAGCACGAGGTCGAGAGGATGCTGAAGGATGCGAAATCGAACCGTTTCGTCGATGACTTCCTCGGCCAATGGTTGAAGCTCCGCAACATCGCCACGAACGACCCCGATAAGAAGCTCTACCCCGAGTTCAGCCCGTATCTGCAGGATTCGATGCTGGCCGAGACGCGGGCCTACTTCCGCGAACTGCTCGATAAGAACCTCGATGCGACCTACCTCGTGAAATCCGATTTCGTGATGGTGAACGAGAAACTGGCGAAGCACTACGGCATGACCGGCGTGACCGGTGCACAGATCCGCCGGGTGGAACTGCCCAAAGATTGCCCCCGCGGCGGCTTCCTGACCCAGGCGGCGATTCTGAAAGTGACCGCCAACGGCACGACCACTTCTCCAGTACCACGCGGAGCGTTCGTGATGGAACGGATCCTCGGGCAGAAGCCTGAACCGCCGCCGCCGAACATCGCCGCCGTCGAACCGGACGTTCGCGGGTCGAACACCATCCGCGAACTGCTCGACAAGCACCGCAACAGCGCGACCTGCGCCTCGTGCCACGCCAAAATCGACCCGCCAGGATTCGCGATGGAGTCGTTCGATGTCATCGGCGGTTATCGAACCCGCTACCGTTCACTGGGCGAAGGGGATAAACCGGAGCGCGGCGTGATCGACCCGTTCATCGGCATCAACTTCAAGCTTGGCCCAAAAGTCGATGCATCGGGAGTGCTGCCGGATGGCCGGAAATTCAGCGGCATCGGGGGGATGCAGGCGATGCTGGCGGCCGATTCGGATGTACTGTTGAAGAACCTCGCCAACCAGTTCGCGGTCTACGGCACCGGCCGACCCGTCACTTTCGGCGACCGTGCCGCGATCTCTTCGATCGTGGCGAGCACGAAGAAGAATGGCGGCGGCGTGCGTACCCTCTTGCACGAGTTGTTGCAAAGCGAGTTGTTTCAAACGAAGTGATTTGTTTTGTGCAGCCGCCCCCGGGATTTCGCCTCTATTCACCGACATGTCGCGCTCCCCTTCGGATCGCGGCTACGCATGAAGGTAATTTAATGCTTCGCATTGCGATATTGTTGCTCCTACTTCCAGCGTTCGCTCATGCGGCCGAGCCGCAGACGCTGAAGGTGCGCGTCACTGGGTTATTTCAAGCGGATCGCGAGAAGGATCTGCGCGAACTCTGCGCGGAACAACTGCCCGATGTGAAAATCGTCAGCGTCGATTTCGATCGCGCCGAGGCGGTGCTGAGCTTCGATCCTGCGACCGTCTTCCCCAAGGTGAAACCGGCCGACATTCTCAAGCAACTTGATCAGAAAGTCCGTACCGAATCGAACGGCACCTTCGGCATCCACCCAGCCTCCGCGGTACCGCGGGGCAAGCTCACGCGAATCGAGATCGGCGTCGCGGGTCTCGATTGCAAAGCCTGCTGCCTCGCGGCTTATGAGATCGTCGCCAAGATCGACGGCGTCGAGCAGGCGACGGCGAGCTTCAAGGTCGGCGTCATCACGGCGCTCATCGACCCGGCCCGAACGGACAAAGCCAAGCTCGAAGTTGCCCTCAAACAACGCGGTGTCACCCTCAAATAGCCGCGGCGTGGCCGAGGCCGTTTCGGACCGAAGCTCATCCGTGGTGTTGTGGATACACGGCGGCGACGCGATCCCGGACGAAGTCGACCGCATCGTCTTTCTTGACGCGAACTACAGCTTCTCGGACGCGGACAAGCACGGCGAAAAGCTCCTCGCTTGGATGAAAGCGGATTCGAACCATCGCCTGATTGTGATTGCCTACGACGACCGCAAGATCGAGATCGAAGGCAAGCCGATCATCGGCCCCACCGGTGGCACCTTCCGCGCCACCGAACGCATGTCCGCCTTCTTCACGCAGCACTTGAAGTGGGATGAAACCAAGCGGGGCGAATTCACCACCCGCACCTCGCCCGGTTCGCAACTCGCGCTCGCGGTTCACGCCAACCCGCAGAACAAGGTCCTGCACACGGCTCTCGTCGGCGAGTTTAACGGGTTGCTGCAAGGCTTGACCATCGAAGACCCGAAGCCGGCGTGGGGCACCTTCGGCGAAAGGCAATCGCAAGGCGGCCATCGAAGTCATGCCCGATTATCTGTCCGTTGGCAGCGACGACGACTTCGTGCGTGTGCCGATGAATACTGCAACGGCGGCACGCATCGCGGAAGCGTTCGGCTGTTCGCTGCCGACCCGTAAAATGGTCGACGACATCCACAAGGGGGCCAAGGGGAAGTACGAGCCGAAACCCATGACCAAGGATCGCGACTCCTGGGCGACCATGTTCGAACACCACGGCATTATCGAAGGCCAACGCAAGGGGCAACCGCTGGGCGATCTCGTCTCCGGGATCAAAAAAGACGTGGTGATCACGAACCGCTTGGATGAAAAGCCGAATCGCGTGGCGATCTACGGCTGGCACAAGCTCGACGGCTCGCCGATCCAGCCGTTGAACGTCAGCCACGTCGATTGGTATATCGATTACAGCCACGGCGTTCGGCTGGTGAAGCGCGAGGCGAAGATCGACGGCAAGCCCCGCGACTTGCGCCCGGCCATGTATTCCAAAGACACGAACGAACTGTTTAGCGACGAAGGCCCGATCCACCGCCCCAG
>Ga0105045_10006650_pt1 | contig 10235 bp, 6 predicted proteins | sample MAT02_FD_78089 | JGI IMG/M metagenome (GOLD analysis project Ga0105045, IMG submission 78089) | Freshwater microbial communities from Lake Fryxell liftoff mats and glacier meltwater in Antarctica - MAT-02 (megahit assembly) | ecosystem: Environmental > Aquatic > Freshwater > Ice > Liftoff...
CAGCATCAAGTTCTCGACGGTCATTGGTCGACCGGCCCGTTACTACAACCGATTGCGAATCTAGGACCGGCAGCCCCTGCCAGCGTGGACTTCCTCCGCTCAAATCACGTACTCGAAGGAACGAAATGGGATAGGCCTAAAGACAGCGATCCGTCGCTAAACCGATTTTTAGTCACGTCGCAATTCAATCTTCACAAAATTGGATTGCACCGACTTATCCCAACAGGCTCAAGCTTCGAAACCGAGAACTATGATTTGATGTCGGCAGATCGAGTTGACTTCCATCCGGTCGATGTGCTCGAAGATGATTCTCTCGACAGTTTGCTCGTATTCGATACCGGCGGCTGGTATGATTTGTGTTGCCCCAGCTCCGGAACGGATCAAAAGGTGGCAAAAGGCGGCATCTACCGTTTGAGTTCTGCGAAAGAGTTGAGTGGAACGAGGAAGAAGCTTGAATCGTCAGTGACATCTGGAGAGCCGATTGAGAGTGATTTGCTTTTATTTGCTCTAAGCGAGTTCAAGTCCAATGCACAGTTTCGCAAATCGCAAATGTGGAAAATCGCACAGGCTATAACCGCCTCGCCAAACAAGACTGAATTATCAAAGTCAATCATCGACATGCTGTCCGATCTCGAGCCAACCGTACGGCAGACGGCGGCGAACATCGTCGGTCTTAACCGTTGGAAGCGTGCCGAACAACCTTTAATAGCTATGCTGCAAAGTGACCACACCCCTTCGGTGAGATCGGCCATGGAATCTCTTGGAGCCGTTGGCGGTTCAAGTTGCCTCAAACCGATCTTGGTTGCGATGGCGAGATTTCCGGAGGATCGATTGATCCAACATTCAGGAATTTACACCATGCTTGAAATTGGCGATCGGGATAGTTTAGTCTCTATCGCGATGCAAACCGAGAGCAACGCCGAGCTTTATGCGACCGTCTACGCACTCAATCAGCGAGGCGGTGTTCCGGATACGCTCTTCAGTAGACTTGTCCGGAGTTTGGGCGAAGAGAACGAGGTGCTACAGGGCTTGGCCATTGAGTGCCTAAGCAAAAGCCCAGCTGGGACAGCTCTTTGCCTCCCATTCCTCGAGTCTGCTTGGGAACGAGAAGACGCGGGTCAGCTTGCTGCGAGTATCGGCATCGTTCAAAGCTGCCGAACCAATGTCGAGCTTCTCAATCGCTTAGCCCAATGGATTAAGGCGGGTTCGTCGTCGTCACCAACCCGTCAAGCTTGGCTACAGTCTTGTTTGCAGCAAGTATCCAATGATCGATTACCGACGGCTTGGTGTGTTCCACTTGAGTCTTGGATCAAGTCGGCAACGAACGACGATTTAAGAAAAATTGCTACGTCGATTCGAAAAGCAAAATACGCTGACGAAGACCGAACCAAGATTACGGAAGTATTACTCAGCCGGGCAGAAGCAATCCTGAGCGACTCGGCAGAAACGACGTTGACCGCGCTTGCAGCATGTCCCAGTCATTCCAAACCGCTCAGTTCAGCATGCGGAGCAATTGTCTTAGAACAACTAACTGCACCAGAGAGCAAGTTATCAAGTTTAGCCGACGCGGCGCTTTCCAAGTCGATCTTGAGTTTGGAAACGGCGCAGATTTTGGTCGGGAATTTGGACAAAGTGCCTTCATTGCATTTGCAGACAGTCATCGACGCCTTGTTACGAAGTAGCAACCCAGAAATCGATCAGAGCCTCGTGGTAAAACTTCCTCAAGTGCCTGCGATCAAGACGCTTGCGGTTGAGAAAGTGCTTGCAAGTGTGAATAGTAGGCCGGATGAATTTAAGAAACAATGGGCGGCCATGATGCAGGCAGCCACAAGACCGCCGGAGAACATTGCAGATGAGTTAGACGCTTGGCTGAAACGGCTGCCGGCTGGCGATGCGAAACGTGGCTACGAAGTTTTCAGCAACAAAAAAGCAGCCTGTAGCAGTTGCCATCAAATCGGTTACGTTGGCGGTCGACTTGGGCCAGAATTAAGTTCTATCGGGAGTACGCGATCTCGACGTGATTTGATCGAGGCCATTGTCTATCCGAGTTTGAGAATAGCTCAGGGATACACCCCAACACGACTTCGGACCATTGACGACGAAGTCTACAACGGATTGCTGTCGAAACAAACGGATACGTATATCGAACTGCTCTGCGGCGTAGACAAAATTTGCCGAATTGAGAAATCGGAAATCGAGGAGCAGAGCGAAAGCAAGCAGTCCGTGATGCCTAGTGGCCTAGACCAGCAGATCGCGTTGGAGGATTTTGCCGATTTGTTAGCATTTTTGGAATCCAAACGCTAGCCTGCAAACTCGGCGTTGCTCGAACCGCGGAAGGTCTCGATTTGCTTGTCTGCTTCCAAGCACGTTTCTTGTACCAAATCGGAAGGATCGGCTTTGCCTTGCTCGGAGAGATTGTGAGTTTATGGTGGCAGACACATTCCATGTGCCGTCCGCAATTCGGAAACTTTTTGGTTTTTGTAGCTAAGGTACGTGCAAAAGCTGTGATTTTTTGAGAATACCTTTCGTTAGAGGAAACATCACAACCCGAAGCGTGAGCGAGGGGCCAGCTACAATCCCTCGCTCACGCTTCGGGTTAATATAATCTTGGCTCGGAGAGCCGTGCTACACTCCTATTCTCGAGTGAAAGTAACCAGATGCATCCCGATCGATTCGGATAGGGGCGTCAAAGAGGGAGGTTATGGAGGCTTCACTCAGCGCGAGGTGCGTTTGGGTATCGCGAAACACCTCCCCGGCTTTCAATAGGATTGTTCGCTGGATGCTGGGTAAAATCTCTTCGAGGTGGTGCGTTACCAATACGATTTGGGTCCCCGAGTCAGCGAGTTGGTTCAAGACGCGGAGTAAGTCGGCTCTCGCGCGGATGTCCAAACCTGTGGTCGGTTCGTCCAGGACGATTGCTTGAGGTTTCTGCACCATCGCTCGGGCTAGCAGAACGCGACGGCGCTCTCCAGTCGACATGTGTCCGATTGCCTTGTCTGAGTTGCTTTTGACTTGAAACAGTTCGAGAGTTCGCTCCGCTTTCTCTCGCATCGAACGGGTGATGTCGGCGGGGTCAGGGTCGAGTTCCGATGAGAAGAATCCGGTAAGCACGCAGTGGAGAGCATTGAGACGGGCGGAGCGACCGAGGGTAAAGTGATGGTCGATATCGGAGCTTACAAAACCGAGTTGTTTGCGAAGGTCCCAGACGTTCCAAGCTTCCTGGCCAAGAATACGAATGGTTCCTGATTGCCCATCGATGACAGAGGGGTAAAAAAACTTCATCAAGAGTTTTAGTAGAGTGGATTTACCAGAGCCATTCGGGCCGACAATAGCAACGTGTTGCTTTTGAGGTAGGGTCAGGTTGATACAATTTAGGATTCGAGTGCTGCCCCGTTTCACGCTCACGTCTTTGATTTCGATGAGCATACGGTAAGATTCCTAGTTGAAGCCGAACTCAACGCATTCGCTATCGGAGGTGGGCTCTGGAGATAGACTTAGCTCCGTGTTGGTTACGATGCCCATTATGAATCGATTGGCTTCATCGAGCATTGTCGAATCGAGTTGATTGGCTTCTGCGGCATCATCTTCTTCTGAACGCAGTTGCCAAAACCGAAAGCCCAATCCAGATTGATGCGAGATTCGAACAGCTCGCATCAGTTCGTCTTCGGAACAAATGGTTGAACCTTGTCGTTGAGCGAAGAGAACGGACAAGTTTCGGGCTTGTTTCCAATTGGAGAGGGATTGTGGTGCACTTGGATAGCAGCCGCTTAAAGAAACGACACCAGCGATTTGCCTCGCGTATTTCAATCCGATCCACTGGGCCATGGTTCCGCCAGAACCGAAGCCAGCAAGAAAGATTTTGTTGGTGTTGACCGAGAGTCCGTCTGCCGCAGCCTGTACGCAATCCCAAACTAGGTCTTCGGCGGCTGCGCAATCGGTCGTGGTGCTTCCCCATCGGAAGCGTCGACTGTTCCCTTTGCATTTTATGTTCGCACGCGGTGCAATGGCGATGTAGTTTCGAGTGCTCAACGCGGCCATGACGTGGTCTAGCTCCATTTCGGAGCTCGCGTCACTGTGTAGCCACACGACAAGCGGGTAGTCGTAGCCAGGTTCGTAGTTTTGGGGGACAAACAATCGGTGTCCAAAATCGAGATTGATTGCGCTTTCGTTGAGTGGTCTGCATCGCGATGCTGTGGAATAGGTTGTCGGTTTTGGTCCAGTCGATTCCAGGAGCATTGCGAGGCGACTCATTCAAGGATTCCTATTCAGCCGAATTAGCGAGCATGAGGGACGAGAGTAGGTTTGCCGAAACAACGTTTATAATGCACGTTGTATTGAGGACATCCGTGGTACGTCAATGGCGCAAAAGAAAAGAATTCGGATGACCACAACAACTATCGAATGCTTTCATTTATATGAAGCAATGTCTAAGCTGCCGCAAGTAGCTGTTCCATCGTTGCAACCAACGACTTGACCGCATCCACGCTCTTTTGGAATGCTGCCTTTTCCGAATCGGTGAGTGAGAGTTCAATGATTTTTTCGACACCATTGCTACCGAGGATAACGGGTACTCCGACATAGTACCCTCCGACACCGTATTCCGCGTTGCAAAGCGCAGCGACAGGCAAGAGCCGTTTCTTGTCGCGGACGACGGCCTCTACCATTTGGGCTGTTGCAGCAGCAGGTGCATAGTACGCAGATCCTGTTTTGAGGAGCGAGACGATTTCAGCACCGCCGTCTCGAGTTCGCTGAACGATTTCGGCAAGACGTTCTGGTTTGATGAGTTGTGTAACTGGGATACCGCCGACTGAGGTGCAACTTGCGATCGGCACCATGGTGTCGCCGTGCCCCCCCATCAGCATGGCCGAAATGTCTTCAACGCTGACGTTAAGTTCCATTGCCAAGAAAGCGCGGAATCGTGCGGTGTCCAAAACTCCAGCTTGTCCGATAACTCGATTGGAAGGGAAGCCGAGCACTTGAAAGGCCCGTTGAACCATTGCATCGAGCGGGTTGCTCACGACGATAACGACCGCGTTGGGGCTGGTCGCCTTGACTTGGAGAGCAACGCTTGAAACGATTTTTGCATTGGTGCTCAGGAGGTCGTCGCGACTCATTCCAGGCTTGCGAGCGATTCCGGCGGTGATCACGACAACGTCGCTGTTTTCCGTGTCAGCGTAATCGGTCGATCCAACCAAGCGGCTATCAAAGCCCATGATTGGGGAGGCTTGCATGAGATCTAAGGCTTTCCCTTTCGGCATGTTCTCGGTTTGCGGCACGTCGAGCAAAACAACATCGCCGAGTTCAGCCGCAGCACACCAATGAGCGCAGGTTGCTCCTACGTTGCCTGCACCGATGATTGTTATTTTTGCTCGTCGCATGAGAGAAGCCTTAGATGTTCGAGAAGGTTAAGCGGGTTCAAGTGAGATGCACGAAGTATCGGGACTAACCCGGGACCGTCAAGTGGTTGTGGGGAGTTGGGATTCGCCAGGACCAACGGAACAGGCATCCACCAAAGGAGATAGAATTGTGTGGCAGGCTCTGATGAACGTTCTGGCGTGTGAGTCGGCAAGCCCCCCCAAAATTCTCATTTTGAAAGTTCAAGCATGCATTGGTCTCAAAAAACGATACAGCTGCCGAGGTTCGAACGAGGCTGTCATTTGATCACTTCGCATGTGCTCAAAGCGCTGGACGACGTCTCGACCCTCAAGGTGGGGCTGTTGCAGGTGTTTATTCAACACACATCGGCCAGTCTGAGCATCAACGAAAACGCTGATCCGGACGTCCGGCAGGATATGGAGACAGCACTCAATCGTTTAGTGCCAGAAAACCAAGACTTTATTCATACCATGGAGGGGCCAGACGACATGCCTGCTCACGTAAAAGCCTCGCTTTTCGGCTGCAGTTTGACCATTCCGATATCCCAAGGCGTCCTCGCCCTTGGCACTTGGCAAGGAATCTACTTGTGCGAGCATCGAGATCGGGCAACGCGTCGGACGCTGGTGCTAACCATTATGGGAAATATTTGAGGCTTCGCTCCAATTGCCACCACGAAAATGATCGTCCTGCAGGCTCCTGGCGGCCAGCGTTGTGCGCGCGAGGTTGCCTCATTTCCCCGGGGAAGACGCCAATTCGGCGAGTTTCAAGGCCGAGCCCTGGAGTCAAGCGGAAAGCCTGAATAGTCGGCCTTTGCATTGCTCCTTAAGGCTTAAAATCTGCCAATCAAGAAAATAAGCACGAACAGGCTGACAGACCACTCCTTTTCCATACCAAATCTTCATGCTGAAACTGATGAATATTAAGTTAATTTCAGTTGAAGAACTTCGGCGTTTCGATACTCTTAACGCGTTGAGTTACGTTGACTGTCATTTTCGACGCAGTTCTTTCGCAATTTATTTTTTAGGGTTCAATCGGCTATGAGCAATCATACACTCGTTCGGCGAGGATTCACCTTGGTGGAACTCCTCGTGGTTATTGCCATCATCGGCATTCTGGTAGGGCTTTTGCTCCCCGCGGTACAAGCTGCACGGGAAGCCGCGCGGCGTATGCAGTGTTCCAACAATGTCAAACAAATTGGACTTGCCACACTCAACTACGAATCAGCAATGAGGAAATTCCCTCCGGGCCGATTATCACCCGACTATTCCATAAACGGAGCCGTTCAAGCCAGCTACACGACCTACCCGAACACTTTGTCACCGGGCACCTTTACTGGCTTTCGATCTGTTCACACGTTCATCTTGCCCTATATGGAGCAGTCAAGCATTTACAATTTGATTGATTTCAGCGCTCCAACTGCGGTTCGCATGACGACGGGTGGAGGAGTGACGCCCATAAATGCAAATTACAGAGCCTACGCAAACGCCGCCGGACTCTTTATTTGTCCATCTTGTCCCAATACAGGCGTGATCATCACCGAGAACAATTATCGTTATAACTTTGGCGGGTCGACTCCGTTTGGTGGCGCTGAGTCCTCAACTCGAAACGACAATTACGGTGCGACTTCGCCTGGTGGTTTCTCGTGCAAAGGCAACGGGGCTTTTACGATTGGAAACGGCTTGACGGCAGGTGCTTTTACGGACGGATTGTCGAACACAACCTTCTTCTCCGAACGCACCAAGGGAAGCGGGAGGCCGCTCAACGGCATTCCACCCATTGAAGATATGACGAACTTGTTGAGCAGACCAGCCGGTTTGGTGGATGCCGACACTATGTTTGCCGCTTGCTTGGCTCAAGCTCCACAAGTCAACGGTGGATTCAATTTCAACTCTGCCGGGCGATGGCTGCCGGGCTCAGATTTTTCCAACGGCTGGCCATTTGGGTTTTATTCAGCAACCATGTACAATCACGTTGCTCCACCGAATTGGAGAGCAATCGATTGCGGAGCACGAAGCGCTATTCCTGATGCTCCGGGCGAACATGCGATCGTTTCGGCTCGAAGCCTTCACACCGGCGGAGTCAACGCTTCAATGGGTGATGGATCCGTGCGATTTGTGAGCAATTCGATCGATCTAGTTTCTTGGCGTGCCCAGGGTACTAGAGACGGGGGTGAAGTTTTTTCGAACGAGTAATGAACTAAACTATGATCGCTAAACCCAAGAATCGCTACCATCCCCATTTTGTTGCCTTTTGTATCTTCTCGTTTATACCTTGCTGTCTTACGGCAGGCTGTTCCGGGAATGTTCCAGAAAAGGACAATAGGATAGCGCAAGTTGCGTTCGACGACGCGATCAAATTAGTAGACGCTGAAAGCTACTCTCAAGCACTTCCTTTACTTGAAAATGCAATTGCATCTGGCGGCCTTTCTGCGGACCTTTATGCCGAAGCTCTTTTGCTACGATCAAGGTGCTTTTCCGATGCGGGTGATTTGGGAAAAGCGGAAGCTGACCTCACGCTATCTGAGCAAGGGTCACCAAACCCAGCCAAGTTCCAACTTGCAAAAGGAACGCTGCTTTCGAAACAGGGCAAGAAGGCCGAAGCCGACGCAGCATTCAAGGCGGCAAAGAAAATCGACGCAACCATTAAACTGCCTAAACTTTGAGTATGCGTAAGAGCCACCTCTAGCAAAGTATCGCCAAAAACGATAAAAACGAATTTAGAGATCCTCAGTTTGCTTCTTTTTTCAAATCCAATGCCATGCTCAATTTCAAGCGTAGTTCGGTCAAACAGGCTCTCATTCTCGCCGGAGTCTTGACGTCTTTCAGCAGCGAAAGCATTGCTCAACAACAGCTTCCGGCTAGTTTCTCTACAAGCGTTTCTCCGACTCGACTGGCCCGAATGCAAAACGATAACCCTTTCTTATCCCCGAGTAATCTTGCATTGCTTGCTCCGGATTTCGCGCGAATTAAACACGAGCATTATGTCCCAGCTTTCGAAGCAGGCATGGCACAGCAATTAGCTCAGGTCAAAGTAATCGCAGAGCAATCAGAATCGGCAACATTTGCCAACACCTTGGTCGCTCTTGAAAAATCCGGCGAAATCCTAGATCGCGTCCAAGCCGTTTTCTTCAACATGTCGACCGCCAACACCGACCAGACCATCCAAGGTATTGAAGAAAAGATCGCACCGAGGTTGGCTTCGCACTCCGATGATATCTATCTCAACAAAAAGCTCTTCGAACGCGTTGAGTCTCTTTGGAATCAGCGGACCAACCAAGGCTGGAACGAAGAACAACAACGCTTGCTCAAAGAGTACTACGAAAACTTCGTCCGGGCCGGTGCGAGGCTTAATGACGAACAGCAAACTCGCGTGCGCGCCATTAACGAAGATATTTCCTCATTAACAACTCAGTTCCAACAAAACTTGCTCGCAATCACCAAGGAACGGGGTGTTGTTGTCGACGACGCAGCGCAATTGGAGGGCATGTCCGCGGCGGACATTGCTGCGGCAAAAGAAGCGGCGACAGCCAAAGGGAACGATGGCAAGTACCTATTGGCGATTACGAATACAACCCGCCAACCGGTGCTGCTTTCACTAAAGAATCGTGAACTGCGGAAGCGTGTTTGGCTGGCCTCCGCAAACCGTGGGCTTGGCGAAGCAGGTGGCTTGGACAATCGAGGCTTGGTCCTCTCCTTGGCTCGACTGAGAGCCGAAAGGGCGAAATTGCTTGGGTATGCGAGCCACGCCGCCTTTACACTTGAAAACCAAATGGCAGCCAAACCAGAGGCAGCCTTCAAGATGCTTCGCGACCTAGCGCCTGGTGTTCTTGCCAAAACCAAAGTCGAAGCGGCTGATATCCAAAAGTTCATGAAGAAAGATGGAATCGACGACGAGTTAAAGCCGTGGGACTGGGAATACTATTCCGAAAAAGTGCGGGCGGAAAAGTACCAAATCGACGAGAGCCTAGTGAAGCCGTACTTCGAAATAGAAAGTGTGCTTCAAAACGGTGTCTTCTACACCTATGGTAAGCTTTATGGAATTGAATTCAAAGAGAGAAAGGATTTACCTGTCTATCATCCAACCGTTCGCGTCTTCGATGTCCTAGGGGCGGATGGAAAGCAAATCGGTTTGTTCTATGCCGACTACTTTCATCGCGATGCAAAGCAAGGCGGAGCCTGGATGGACGGATTCATCACTCAGTCTCGACTGCTTAACCAGTTGCCCGTGGTGGTTAATGTGATGAACATTCCGACGCCTGCGGCTGGCGAACCAACACTTTTGAGTTTAGACGATGTGACAACTATGTTTCATGAACTCGGACATGGAGTGCATGGACTCTTTTCCTCGGTCGAGTATCCAGCGCTTTCGGGAACGTCGGTACCTCGCGACTTTGTTGAGTTCCCGTCGACCTTCCACGAGGATTGGGCCATTCATCCCGAGGTTTTGAACAATTACGCTAGGCACTTCAAGACAGGCGAGACCATTCCGAAAACTTTGCTGGATAGGAGCATCGCAGCCAACAAATTCAACAAAGGTTACGAGACTCTCGAGTACCTTTCCGCAGCCTTGCTGGATCTCGGATGGCATTCGATTTCGACGGAAGAAGTCCCAACGGATGTAGTGGCTTTTGAGAAGCAATTGCTGACGAGTTTTGGAATGGACTATGCCCCAGTGCCACCGCGTTATCGAACGGCCTACTTCGCCCACGTTTGGTCCGGCGGCTACTCAGCAGGCTACTACGCTTACTTGTGGAGCGAAGTATTGGCGGCCGATGCGTTTGCTCACATGCGGAACCAAGGTGGCTTGACCGCGAGCAATGGCGCCAAGTATCGCGACACCATCTTGTCACGTGGCGGTAC
>Ga0105045_10006651_pt1 | contig 10235 bp, 17 predicted proteins | sample MAT02_FD_78089 | JGI IMG/M metagenome (GOLD analysis project Ga0105045, IMG submission 78089) | Freshwater microbial communities from Lake Fryxell liftoff mats and glacier meltwater in Antarctica - MAT-02 (megahit assembly) | ecosystem: Environmental > Aquatic > Freshwater > Ice > Liftoff...
AGACGACCACTATTCCATTCAACGGTTCAACCCAAGATAACGTTCCCATTCTGATTGATGCCGGAAGCAAGCACGACACTACCAAGAAGCGCTATATTCACCTCACAATTAAAAAAGTCTAACGAGCCAGTCGACCTAATCCCTGTCCCTTCGGGACTTCTGGCATTTCGCCTGCGGAGCAGGCTCGGATGCCAGAAGCAAGTAGGGATAGGTCACTGGGGATGTTCGATCAAAAAAAGAAGTAACAGAAATGGGATTCAAGAGATGAAGGCCAAAGAGATGAAAAAACAAGAAAGAGTCGGGGACGTGGTTTTTATACACTTGATCCAAGCACTCTCACTTGATAAACATAATATCGAACCAAGTGGTTCACCCAAGCCCCGACAAGTCGGGGCTGGTTGACCACGGACGTTCGGTAAAAATATAACCTTATGCGAAGACTACCTCTTCTTCTGATCGCTGTATTTCTGCTTGCTCTCGCGGGAAGTATGATTTTTTTCTGGATTGCCTACGCAACAGCACCCAACCAGCAGCAGCAGGCCTTCACTCAGAATGCAGCGCAATCCATATTTTCATTTTTACCTTTCGTTTTCCTCGGAGTAGTCGTTCTCGGTTTTTTCATCTGGATATGGGCGCTGATTCACATGCTTACGAATCAAACATTACAGGGAACAGAAAAAATCGTATGGGCAATTGTGATTGTTTTCCTCAATCTCCTAGGTGCCATTCTATACTTTTTGGTAAGCCCTTTTGTGAGACTGAACCCACCGAAACAATAAATATGAAGAAATCCGAACGAGCCAGTCGACCTAATCCCTGTCCCTTCGGGACTTTCGGCATGGTTCCTCCTAATTCCGCTTCACGGTCAGGAACCATGCCGAAAGCAAGCAGGGATAGGTCACTGGGGACGTTAGGCAATTAAATGAAACCCAGCGCTGTTGTCCTACTTCTGCTTGTGAGCGTATCCCTTCTCAGAGGATCACAAGCTTTCATCGTTGAGGATATCGGCGTTTTGATTACAATTCCAAATACATGGCAACACGATGAGACAGACTCTTTCGGATACGTACTTCGACCGCTAAATGACAACAAACGGAAAATCAGAATACACCTTACAGAACATAAAAACATTCCTCTTGACGAGGCCGTCAGGCGAGCATCTGCGAATGTCAACAAAACAAGAAAGGGAAAGGAGTATGGCTTTGAGAGTATTCTTTCATCCGAACCGTTCACCACTGCATCCGGGATCACAGGGCGGAAGGCTGTCATTGGAAACCAAGGCGTTGATGGCCCGTCATATCTGGATCGATATTATTTCCAGATGCCCGATGGGCGTGTCTTCTGTGTCTGTGTTTACCATTATGGTAATTTAAGGTTTTCGAAGAATGTGCAAGAAGTTATTATGAACACTCTCTTCTTCAAAAAATGAAGCCCAACATGCCCGTCCAGCAAATCCCCGTCCCTTCGGGACATCTGGCATGGCTTCTGCCGATTCTGCTTCGCGTGCAGAAGCCATGCCAGAAGCAAGCGGTGATTCCTCTGAGGACGTTCGGTAACAATATGATAAACTCAGAAAGCATTACGATTAAAAGGATCCGCGCGGCATCGCTCTTTAAGATATTTTTTATTGGCTACGCCGGTTTGTTTGTTCCATTGTCGCTTGTCTGTGGCCTTTCCGCTTTTTTCGGTGCCGACGTTGTAAAAAGTGGTGAAGAGTATATTCATGGATTTAAGGCTCTTGGTTCGTCACTCGTCATAATGATTGGCCTACCCGTAATTCTTGCATTTCTGTCGACCCTTTCTATTTGGCCTGGATTCTGGATTTACTCACGCTTCCGGACGACGAGAATTGAATATATCAAACCGAGAAATACCGAACAGAGCCGTCCACCTAATCCCCATGCCTTCGGCACTTCCGGCATTTCGGCTGCGGAGCAGCCTCGGATGCCAGAAGCAAGTGGGGATAGGTATCGGCAGACGATGAGCACCACAATATGAAGCATCTTAAATGTCCCGCTTGTTCTAGAAGAATCGGTTTTTGGACTTTTGCGAAAGCGATTACTCCCAACCATCTCAAGTGCACGGGTTGCCATAAAACACTTCGTTTCGATAACACGCATGTTATCTGGTGCTGGATTTTTCTGATCGGGCTGGCGACTGGTTCCACCGGATATTTTTTAGGTATGATGAACTTCCTCTATCTTCTGATATTCACAGCAACGACTTCCGAAGTTATTTTTTTCGTAATTGCTTCGCAGCGGGGTTTCAAAATTGAAGTGAAAGATGTTTAATTTATGAAGAAAATGAAAAGCCCATCGAGCCGATGAACCAAATCCCCATGCCTCCGGCACTTCTATCACACATCCTGCTTGCGAAGGCTGTGCGCCAGAAGCAAGTGGTGATTGGTCATCGGGGACGTTAGGCCACTTGCCGCACCTATGTTCCAATTCGTAGTTTCCAATGCAGCAACAGGCGAGAAGTGGACTTTCGAGCGTCCGCTCTTTCCGGCAGAACTGAAAGCTAAGCTTGTGGCGTTCACCGAGACAGCGGACGCCCTCAACAACACCGCATTCGTCACCAACTGGAATGAGACTCGCATTTCGCTTCACATGGCGAATGATGGCCATATCAGCAACACGGGCTCCCTGCCTTCCGATGATGAGGTCGCTGCTTTCCTTCACCGCCTCCGACCAATCTACCTTCAGAAGGAGGCACTGAACTACAACACCATCTGCAACCTTGTCTCGGCCCACCTAAACGACCCCGCCGTAACGCAATGCCTCCGTGAGTGGAAGCGTCATTACGATGCTCGTGCGTCTCGCGAGGTGTTCGAGATTGCCGCGGCAGGCAAGGTTCTTAATTCGCAGGAGTTCCTCGATAACTATCTCAACGCCCTTGAGTATCACCGAGACCAAGACCGTCGGAAGGTTATCGACGAGATAGGGGGTCACTTCCCGCTCGAAGCCCAGAAGGCAATCATCGTCTTACTTCTTGCGATGCGCCTTGGAGCAATTAACAAACTGGCGTCGTTTCTCCTAACCTGCTTTAGCCGCGAAGATGGACAACCGCTCACACTCGAAATGGCCTAACCATGCGCTGCAGCGAACAGCTCCGTGCGTCACGGCACCTGCTTCCGCCGCCGCCTTTCCGCCCACCATGCAGGTGCCGCGCCGCACTCCGCTGTCGCTGAGCTTGAGGTCGTTAGCTACAGATATGAAACCTGCATTCGCTCCCCCTCATATCCTCTTTGCCGCCTTAAAGGCTTTGCATTGCGCCGCATACACTACGCGAAACTGGTGTTTGGATGAGACGATCAGCCGGAAGCAAATTGGCGATCTTTGGGAAGTTATGCATGAGGTCCCCGACATCCTCACTCGATGGAGGGGGGAAGAGACCGAACGAGAATTGCACATGTATCTGAAGGTTTACACGGAGAAGTGGAAGCAACCAAATCTTCAGGCATACTACGAAGACTATCTTGACGATGAACAAAAAAGCTAACGGACCAGTCCAGCAAATCAACGTCCCTCCGGGACTTCTGGCATGGCTTCTGCTGATTCCGCTTCGCGGGCAGAAGCCATGCCAGAAGCAAGCGGTGATTCCTGACTGGGGACGTTAGCCGAAGAAAATGGACGCCACATCGACATATTGCGAAGCCTGCGAGTCGATGCCGCACACCATCGTCGAGCGATGCGACGACGAGGATTGTCCATACCGACTTTGCGAGGCATGCCATGATCGCCTGATGACGAGAGCCCTTCGGCCAATCGAATGGTATAACCTTGCGAAGCGCCATACCTGGTCGCAACACCTCCTCCACGACGATTTCTACGACGAGGATGGCACTGCCTCTCAGCCCGAGCACGATGTGGTTGATGCCGCGTTACGACCCGCACCCCGATTGTCGGATGTGGCGGGTGAGCCTGAGAAGTTGCTCGACTACTCGATCACTCGCTGGCATCTCGACGCCGATACCAAACACGCATGGCAGGCTATTCCCGCTGAGGCTGTGCTGGCGGCCATCTCGACCAGATTCACCAGCACACGGAATCAGAATCTCCGCGGCACATGCCTTGAGGTAGCCGCGTTGACACAGGGTTATGGGGGAGCAGATTTTATCAGGTATTGCTGGGGTGAGTATCCGTCGGTCGATTTGGTTTCCCTCGCTCAAGCGTCAGCCGCATGTTTGCCCTTCCGCGACGGCTTTGATCGCGTCACTGGCGCGCTGGCGCAGGTTGAGGGATCTCAGAAGCGAGATTTGATGTTCGCGTTGTCCTACTTCCGATCCGCCGAAGCACTCGACTGGATTGAGGGAGCGATTTTTGAGCCGATCACCGAGAGCTGGGGGTATCTGGCTGCGGCGTCAGACCTCGACTGGCAGCGGATCGAAGCCTGGTTCAGCACAGGACGACCGCTCTCACTCGTGGCCATTGATGCACTCGGATCGATCGTTAGGCCGATGACACTCTTCCTACGGGAGCATACGCCGACCTTGCGTGATCAACCTACGCCTGAGACGTTTTCCTCGGTGCTTACAGACTACATCAAGCGAGATCCTGTTCCCCGCGTTCAGCAACGCGTCGAAGGCCTTCTCAAGCACGGGAACACACTAACAACCAACGGCTAACAAGGCGTCGCTCTCAACACCTGCCCCGCTGCGAGTTCAATCCGTTATGACCATTCAACCCTTAACCAGTAGTCGAAGCCTCGCCCTTGGGCAGGTGTGAGAGGACTTTGGCGTTAGCTAAAATATGAGATCCCGCCCAGCATACTTCATCTTCTGGTTTCCTGTCTTCTCGCTATGCTCACTCGTGACAGGATACTTCCTTATCATGTGGGCGAATGCTCCGAAGATTCCCTCGCAAGGAATGGAAGCCTTGGCAGCCCTGCCTTACGGTATCGCGTCGCTGATTATGGCACCCTTTCTGATCGGACTCGGAGTGTTGCTTTGGAAGGCGCCAATGCGTTCCGCCTTGAAACCTTCGATTGCCATTCCAACGATTGTCTTCACCTCTATTGCAGTATCGGCCTTTTATCTTGTTCCACGGGCAAGTGCTTCGACTTACCAGTTCCCCATTACCTTCGTGAACACCCGCGGGGAACCAGTCTCCGACCTAGCCCTAGAGGTAGTTCATTCATCACCTGGCTTCGATATAATCAAAGGCGGCAAGACACGCAGGGAGGAGGCATTTCGTGTTGCTACGAATGAATTCAACCTGACAAAGACAAAAGGGGAAGAGACCGAGATAAGAATTGAAAAGGATGGATACTACCTCACCAAAATCGATGTTCCTCATGTCTGGCCTGCTGCACGAGATTATGGACTTCAACGGATTAATATTGGATGGCAGAAGGACTGGGACGGAGGACGTTGGAGCGTGGACGCCTGCCAAGCGGCCATGAATTGGCCGCTGAAGAGCAAAGAACCTTTCAAAGTCGTGCTGCTTGATTGGTCCGCATCTGCCACATCACCACTTCCCGAATACTCCGAAGAGGATTTCTTCGTCCTACAAAATGCAAACAAATAAAGCTAACCAAGCCATGTACTCAACAGCCTTCACGCCGGGGCTTTGCCCCGTCACGATTCCTGCTGTCGCAGGAAGTCGAGCCAGAAGCAAGCGGCTGCCGGTGATCGCGGACGTTCAGAAAAAAAATGAAGAACGCACTCCGAGTGTTGGTTTCGATTGGTCTGCTTTGGCTGCTTGGGCTCGCGATTCAACAACTTGCGATGCCAAACGCTTTATTGGACGCAGTTTTACCACCGGATGTTTTGGGATCCACAAGCACTGCAGAGAGAACCATCATCGTGAGGAACCTACAGACGCTTTACGCTCCGAGTTATTTGTCTTGGATTGGCGCGTTGTCTGTCACAGTTTTGAGCTCATACGCTCTCTTCAAAGCAAAATACTAATCCGAACAATGCGATCCACCGAACACCTACCCGCTGGCACGCCGAGTGCATGGTCGCTACGCTCCCGGCACTCGGCGCGCCAGCGGTCCGGTGCCGGTGATCGCGGACGTTCTGCCAAAAAATGATCGCAAGCTCCAAGTTATCATTCAACGAAGAATACTACGCGCAGTATTATTCTGATTGGGTGCGGACGAGATCTAGGTTCCGCAAGTTCGCACTGCCGCTTGGTGTCTTGCTCGTCGTCGTGGGTTTCGTGCTCTTGACCCAATTCGAGGGTCATCGGTACCTCGGTATTGTAGTCATCGGATTTGGCATCTTCCACCTGATCGATGCGCTGACCTACCGATCACGCTGGATCAAGAAACGCTTAAGTGCAGGGGGAAGTAAAGCTGGGCAGTTCGAATTCCACGATGATCGTATCCATATTCACTCTGACAGCTCAGAAGGTCATTTTTTGCTTTCGGGATTCGTCGAATTCACCCCCAGCGACCACGGAATTTTCCTGATTCCACAGAAGGGGCTTTCGTTTTACATTCCGTGGCAATCGATTGAACCGCCTGAAGCCTTGCCGTTAGTTCATACACTACTAACCAAGAGGCCGAACAAGCCGCGCCTGGCAACCGCTACTAGCCCCCCTGTCGGCGATGATCCTTCCTAACTTTAACCTTCATCCCCGTTTCAACGTTGGCTCTCGCTAGTAGCGGTGCCAGCGCTCTTACGTTCGGCAAAAATATATGCGCTGGAACCGTACTCGCACTGAATCTGCCAAGATGGCTGAGGAAGCCATGCAGAAATCTCCTGAAATGATCGTAGAGGAATTGTTTGCCGACTTCTACAATCTGAAGATTCCGACGGTTGACGGGCATAAGACAGGACTGATTCTTTCTCATCACGCTGCCCTCCTTGCTTCGATTGCCAAGTTGCAGGATGAGACTTCACGAAGAAATATGGAGATGCAGGAAGGCATATTGCTACTTACGAAGTGGCTTTTTGGAGTTACTATTATTTTGCTGATTGTTGCGCTTGTTCAGGTCTATATTGCGCTGTAATTTCCGCATAAACCGCAACAAACCAATCATGATTACAATAAGACCGATGATTACCGCGATGTTGAGGGAGAAGCCAGTCCACCACCAGGGGGACCGTTCCTCGAACACAGAAAGCGCGAACAGACCGATGGACCAAATCCCTGTCCCTTCGGGACTTCCGACACAGGGGATGCTTTTCTTGCGGAGCGGCCTCATGGCTGCCTCCTACATTCGCTTTCAGGGCGGCCAGCATCCCCTGTGCCGGAAGCAAGCAGGGATTGGTTATCGGGGACGTTCGCAAACAAAATGAATTCTCGCATTCTAGCCGTTTTGCTTATCGGTGTACTCGTCTCGTTTTCAAACGCCGCCGAAGTTCAAGATGGCGATATCATCTTTCATCGTTCCCAGTCTCGGCAAGCGCAGGCCATCGCCGCAGCGACCAAATCAGACTATACCCATGTTGGGATAATCTTTCTTTCCGATGGAAAGCCTTTTGTTTATGAAGCCATTCAGCCTGTGGTTCGGACGCCATTGGACCAGTGGATCAAGCGGGGAATTGGTGAGCGTTACGTCATCAAGCGGTTGAAAGATAGTTCCAAGGTTGACTTTTCTAAAGTGAGAAAGGAAACCCAACACTTTATGGGAAGAGACTACGATTGGCTCTTCGAGTGGTCCGACGAGAAGATCTATTGTTCCGAGCTTGTCTGGAAAGCGTACAAGAGAGCGTCAGGAATCGAGATTGGCTCGCTGAAAAAGCTAAAAGATTTCGACCTCAGCTCCCAGATTGTCCGTCAGACAATGAAAGAACGATATGGGATGAGCGTTCCTCTGGACATGGATGTAATCGCCCCATCAGACATCTTCAATTCAACGAAGCTCATCACCGTTCCATGAAAAAAATCCGAACAGACCAGTCCAGCAAAATACCGTCCCTACTGGACTTCTGGCATGCCTCCTGCTTATTCCGCTACGCGGGCAGAAGCCATGCCAGAAGCAAGCGGTGATTCCTGACCGGGGACGTTCGGAAAGATAATTATGTTTCTGATTAGTTTAGTCGCATTCATTTTCGGTTCGCTGATGTGCTGGATTAACGAGCATAGAAGAATGGTATTAATTTGCTGGGGACTGTGGCTTGTCGGATTTTTTGCAATTCCCATGATTTTCGGCCAAGGATGGCCCTTTTTAGTGCTACAGAGTTTGCTGGCACTGAGTTTGGTCTTCAAATGGAAAGTCAGCGATGCACTGCCCTAAAATGAATCCGAACAGGCCAGTCCAGCAAATCGCCATCCCTTCGGGACTTCTGACATGCTTCGTGCTGATCCCGCTTCGCGGGCAGGAGCCACGCCAGAAGCCAGTGGCGATTCCTGACTGGGGACGTTCGGGAAAAACTATTCCTTGATTCAACGATGCCAGTTCTCAAGAATGCTTTACTCATGCGCGCACTCCTTTTTTTCCTGCTTCTGACACCATTCCTTTATGCTGAACCTGTCTGGATTGGTTCATACTCTAGTTCCTCTGGTAAGAAACTGATATGGGAAGCAAACTCTACTCAATTTGAGCAAACCCCCACATGGTCCGGGATTGGGCCATGTCCGTTTGACATAACCAAACTCACCAGCCTTGCGATAGATTATGCGAAGGGGAAGCTCAGTCAGAATGATGCGCTGAAAGTCGATGCTATTTATATTCAACGAGCAGATAGGACCGGAGCAGTCGCCACACTGAATAATAAATGGTATTTGACTATTAGTTTTAGCCGTAGCGACGAGAGCTTTCCTGGCTCGGTTCGCATATTGCCCGATGGTGCGATTATTGAGCCTCGAAAAAAAGACAAATAGCCCGAACAGGCCAGTCGACCTAATCCCTGTCCCTTCGGGACTTCTGGCATTTCGCCTGCGGTGCAGGCTCGGATGCCAGAAGCAAGCAGGGATAGGTCACTGGGGACGTTCGGAAAAGAAATTGCACCACTGAGGTTGAGCGGATACCCTTTCGCCATGACACTGACCGCTGTTTTGATCCAAGATGCCGATGGAGGATACGTCGCGCACAATCCCGAGACTGGGACGACTACCCAAGGCGATTCCGTGCCCGAGGCATTGTCCAATTTGAAGGAGGCGACTGGACTTTATCTTGAGGAGTTTCCATTGGAATCGACATCCCCAGCACTCATGACGACCTTTGAAGTAGCCCATGCCTAAACTTCCAAGAATCGGCAGCCGGGACTGCCTCGCCGCCCTCCAGAGACTGGGATTCACAGTGGTTCGCCAGAAGGGAAGTCACGTTGTCCTCCGCCGCGATTCTTCGGGCTGCGTCGTCCCTAATCACAAGGAGATTAGAACCGGGACATTATCTGGAATCTTGAACTAAGCCGGAGTTTTCGTGGAGGAGTTCATCAAGAATCTATAAATCCGAACAGCCCGGTCCAGCAAAATACCGTCCCTGCTGGACTTCTGGCATGGCTTCTGCTTTTTCCGCTTCGCGGGCAGGAGCCATGCCAGAAGCAAGCGGTGATTCCTGACTGGGGGTGCTAGGCAGCTGAACAAATGCCACGCTTTTACACCCGCCGCCCCGACACATTCATTATCGTGCTTGCTTTCCGTCAAGCACCGACTACTTGGAGAAAGATATGACAGACAAGAAATGTGTTTTGGTAATTGGCGTGCAACCAACACTCATCGATTTCTCTGATCCCGACTATGCGGCTTACCCCGGCATGGACGCGGCGAAGGTATTGGCCGGCCTCAAAGCATCTGAAGAGAGCTTGACTGACTGCGGCTACGACGTGCAAATGTGCTTGACCGATTTTGGCGCAACTGCTGAGGCCGTTGTTCAAGACCTACTGGAGCAGAAGCGGTTCGATTGCATCCTCATTGGAGCGGGCCTACGAACGATCGCAGGAAACTTTCTATTGTTTGAGAAGTTGGTAAACGTCGTGCACAAGCACGCTCCTCAAGCCAAGCTGTGCTTCAACACTAACCCGAACGACACAGCTGAGGCAGTGCAGCGCTGGTTCTGAAATACAAGACGCCTTTGTGATTTCGCGAGTCACAGATGCCTAACAATCCGTGGATGGCAACCCCCACTAGCCCTTCTGTTTTCGGTGATCTCACGTAATTCCAACATCAACCCCGCGATCAACATTGGCTCCCGCTAGTGGGGTTGCCATCACTCTAACGTTCGCTGAAAATATCGTTTGACGCAACGCACGTAATCACGCACGCTTACCTCATGCAGACGATTACAGCAACAGCAGCACGGTCCCAAATTTACAAGCTTTTGGACGATGCCGCCGAGTC
>Ga0105045_10006652_pt1 | contig 10235 bp, 6 predicted proteins | sample MAT02_FD_78089 | JGI IMG/M metagenome (GOLD analysis project Ga0105045, IMG submission 78089) | Freshwater microbial communities from Lake Fryxell liftoff mats and glacier meltwater in Antarctica - MAT-02 (megahit assembly) | ecosystem: Environmental > Aquatic > Freshwater > Ice > Liftoff...
ATTGGCATTCGCGCATTTGGGGATGATCCGAGGAACCCGGACCGCACCAGAAAGCTTGGACGCTTAGTTGAAGACGCTTCCGAGAAGATGCCGGAATTGAAGACAGCTATGGAACACGTTTTGAAAGCTGGAAACCAACTGCTCCACCCAAGGAAGCGCGACAACGTCATCCACTTCCCAGCCGCGCTTCGGGATCTTGCATTCATGTCGCTCGACGCGATACGTCGAGTGGTGGAACGCGTCTACCTCGACTGAGCTTTTTGCTACACGAACAATGTACGGGCCAACCTGTGACGGTTGGTGACCCACGACCACCGCCTACTCGCCAGACTGTTCGAAAAGAGTTTTTGAATTTTCTATGTTTCTGCGTGAATCGCCGGAGGGCTTCGGAGAGTCATGTCATGACGTCGCGTTCGAGCCCTTCCGGATCCAGGACATCCTGCAGCGCCATTAGAGCCGCTAGGCGGTCAAGATTGCTGGCTAAGAGGCTGTAATCAAGTTGGGCTAGGAGTTAGATCGGCTTCGTAAAGGTAGGATTGAAGTACGGACCAAGGAGTGCTGAAGATGACAGTCAAAGCGACAGTGTTGTTTGGTTCGCCACGATGCGAGATCGCCACGATCTTGAACCAAAAGCTTGAGTCGTCAGTTGCTACCCAGATCGTGGTCGGATTTGCAACCCTGAATGGCCTGGGGGCGATCGAATCAGCCATCCGCATGAATCCCAGATCGCTGCAGGCGTTCGTCGTCGGGGCAGGAACACACAAGGCATTCGAAGCATTTGACCGGCTCTTAGGACTTGGAGTTCAAGCAGATTCGTTGAGAGTTCACCTCGGGCATGCTCGCTCGGACGGCGGCAAAGTGAGGAACAAGTTTCGGCCAATGTTGCACAGTAAGATCTTCTACACTGAACATGCGGACGGATCGGCTTCCGCAGTAATTGGATCGCACAACGCGACGGGTTTCGCTCTGCTTGGCCTAAACGGCGAAGCTGCCGTATTGCTGGAAGGAAGCAGGGAATCGGCCGAGTTTGAAAAGATTCGGGCCCACATAGCGAGCGCCAAGAAAGAGGCAACTCAGTACACCTACTCAAGTCGGCCGGCCCTTGCCTGGTGGACTCGCCAGTATCTTGAGGGGTTGGCAATGAGGGCGAATGAGGCTCCAACCGACGTCGAGAACAAGAAGACCTTCGTCATCCTTTGTGAGAATAAGGGCATCCCGCCAGAAGTTGGACAAATTCTGTACGTGGAACTTCCTAAGGACTTGGGGAAGATCACCTCGCTTAGTGCAGGGTTTCATCTCTATGTATTCGACCAACTGCCAAAAAGTCCCACGGAGGGCCTTGCGTTGTTGGCGTCAGCACGCGCGTTCGCTTGTGAAATGGTGGGGGTGGACATCGAACGTGGCACTCGCGAGTTGCAGACCGATTGGACTCTTTCTGATCCATTGAGACCATCACTCGTTGCTACCGGCGGGTCTCTGCGTCCAACCCCCAAGCCAGAAATGCAGCAGGTGAGGGTGCGACTCAAGCGCAGTAACACGAAAAGGTATGACTACGTGTTTGATCGACCAAGAGCAGACTGGGACCCGGTGTGTGACGAGGGCGAAACAGTAAGTTTCCCTCAACGTTACTCAAAGGAGATTCCAGACGTCTCAAATGGCTCTGTTCCCACGAAGAAAACTTGGCTTCTCGTGAAGGGGCTAAGGCCCAAGGATTTTTCCGGCGAAAGCAGTTATGCGATTGCACTCAAGAAAATGTCCCCCGACGAGGGTGCGTTCGTGATGATGTCGCTGGGGCGGCGTACGGTCGCGGGTTAGCGGTGCTCCGGATTCCGAATTTTTGACCGCTGGTCACGGGCTGCCCTGACCCCGTAACTGGTGCTGTCCGCGGCCCGCGCGCCCACTTTTGCGCAGTTGACTCAACTGGCCGATACCATCGCGCACCGCGTGTGCCGGCATCTGACGCGCTAGGGCGGCTCGAAGGCGAAGGCGAGCCTGCATTTCTTTCCGACCGCGCAGGCTGCGACGACGGCCTGGACGCGCTGCGGATGAGTTCGATCACCTACCGCATCGCTACCGGCGCGCAGGCCGGGTGCAAGGTGGCGACGCTGCAGACGATCTCCGCCGATAACGGCTTGCTCGAAGGTGATGCCGGCAAGGTCGGCGGTTTCTCGCTGCATGCGGGCGTCGCCGCCGAGGCGCACGAGGGCCAGAAGCTCAAGCACCTGTGCCGCTACATCGCGCGTCCAGCGATCTCGGAAAAGCGCCTATCGATCTCGCCGCAGGGCAAGGTGCGTTACCAGCTCAAGGCGCCTTGGAAGAACGGCACGACGCTCGCGGAGTTCGAGCCGGCTGAGTCGATGGCGCACATCCCTGTGCGACATTCTGCCGTCGTCAAAATCGACAATCCTGCCGATTTGTCATTGCCAAACTTGCGGCCTTAGTACCGCCACCGTGCGCCCAACTGACTCGGTTTCACGGAGTCTTTGCCCCGAACGCCAATCTGCGGACGCAGCTCACACCCTCAGGGCGCGGCAAACGTCCTCCTGCGGCCGAGGCGTCGACTGGGGCCAGCAGCGATCGCCGCAGTCCTAACGAAAATCGCGGCCCGATGTCCCGAAGAACCCACCACGATCCGCGCCATCCTCGCCCACTTTCCAAAGCACGGTGCGCTGGAGAAAGCTCACTACCGACCAGCAGCGCGCGCACCGCCCGCTACAGCCGCATGACGCCCCGCCGGCCACGAGGCCGAACGCGAAACCAGGCAAGACAACACGAAGCGGCAACGAACCCGAAGGGTCGTGCTCGGCCCGCTGTCGGGAATCGGCGATCACTACGAACGGAGAGGTAGCGCGGCCCGCGGCGTCGAAATTTCCCTCGCGAACGACCAATCCGCGCCCAAACCGGCGCTTGCGCGACCACCGGGCACTCGCCAGACTGTCGGAAGTCGGCGTTTGTATTTCCTATACTTGAAGCGCCTAACTTCTTGAAGGCGTCAACTGTCTGGTGGTGAGCGTATGCGTCGGGTCCTGTTTGGAATGGTTGCACTTCTTTCACTGGCTGCGTGCCAAGAGGCTGGCCTGTCTCCCGAGCGCGAGAAAGAGGTTACCGAAGTTGTCCGCACCTACTACGCCAAGACGAGTATCGGCGGCGGTTTTAGCGTAAGCGGAGTTCGCGCAGATGGGGCACACGTCCAAGCGGATCTGCGCATGAGCGATGAGGAGCAGATCTGCGGGTTCCGAATGGCCGACCGAGACCGACGCGATCTCGTCTTCTCGATGGCATGCCCCTTCGCGGAGGACGGGGTCTGGGAGGCACTCGGCCCCGACGTTGATTTGCGGTTGGCGGTTTCGTGCCGAGGCGAGGAGTTCGATAAGCATTCTTGCCGTCGGGTTCATCGAAAAGGCAGCCGCACAGCCTATGAGGAAGAGACGATCGCGCCGCCTGTGTCAGATCAGTCGATGGATCCGAAAGACATCAACATGCGCGGCATTCGTGCCAGCAACGGTGACGGCGTTCCGAAAGATGAAGCCCGCGCACGGGATCTTTTCACCCAAGCCTCTGTCCAAGGGTTTTCACCTGCCCACGCCAATCTCGCTATGCATCTGTCCGACGCTGAGGACGTCAACGACGCAATCGCCGGCTATGCGTGGGCGATCTTGGCCAGCCGCTCCGACGACAAGTTCGCTTCGAGCATCGGCACCAATGTGTCTGAGGACTATCTGGCCCGACTGAATCCCAAGCAGCAGGCCAAGTCCTTGGGGCTGGCTGACGGATGGGTTATTGGCGAGAACATCACCGCTTCCGGCCGCTGACGGCACCGAACATCAGTTCTCTCTGAGTAGAGAAGGTCGACGTCCCCCCAATTTTGAGTAGCACGCTGTTTTGGAGTCCAATCCCCGCCCACTTCGAAAAGCACGGCGCGCTGGAGAAAGCGCACTACCGACTCGCAGCGCGCGCCCCGCCTGCTGTGGCTGCGTGACGCCCCGCCGGCCACGAGGCCGAAGGCGAAACTACGGACGACCACACGAGTCGGCAAAGAACCCGCAGGGCCGTGTTCGGCTTGCTGTCGGGAATTGGTGAGAAGTGGCCACCGAAGTCGAGTCGACGCGGCCCGCGATGCCGAAATTCCACTCGCGAACGACCGATCCGCTCCCAAACCGGCGCTTGCGCGACCATCGCCTACTCGCCAGACTCCTCAAAAAGGGCGTTTGAAGTTCCTACACTCGACTGCCGATGGCACACCATAGCGAAGTCAAAAGCTGGCGCCGCGCCGATGTCTCTTGTTGGCCAGAAGCGGACATTGGGAAGTTCGGCTAAGCGTATCTTCGTTGCGAGCGCCGGCGTAGCGTGTATCTCGGTATCAATGGATCAGTGGATTGCTCAGAGTGCGCTCGCGATTGGCCAGATGGGGCCGATCGAAACGCTCCAGAGACCGGACAAGCTATGCGAGCGAGGATCACGCGCAGCAACCATCCCAGCGCAAGCTCGCCGAGCGCTCGCTGACTAGGACGCTGCCTGAGGCAAGAAATGTTGCTCAAAGGTTTTGAGTAGCGAAACGTCATTCACGGCTTTAACGCTTGCGCGCAAGGCGTCACCTTCCATCACTATGAGCTCAAATTTCATGCCATTGGCTTGTCGTGTCTTTTCAACTCGCTCGTGGGCTTGCGCGGAGAGTGCACCACTGGTCCAGAGTTCGAAGCGCGGTAGCGGTCCCGACCAGCCCTGTTGATGAAGATGATGGCGAACACGCGTGATGCGCGTGGTCAGCCACAGGCCAACATCCTCATCGTCGACCATTGTGCCGGGAGCAATTCCTTTGCATTCGATCATCTGTGCCTCGATGCCTTCGTTGAGGTAATAGACGTCGACTTCCGCGTTTCCGTCCTCGCCTTTGCAGATCTTGTTTAGCCTGACTTGCCCGGCGGCCGTCTTACGCACTACCTCAGCTACTAAAAGTTCGAAGAAGGCCCCACGCATATTGCCAACCGCGCCCTCGAGCTTTCCAAGTTTGGAGAACAGCTTGTCAAACTTCTCCGGATTGACGACCCCTTGTGCGGCTTCATGGAGCGTCTGAACTAAGTCACGGAAACCCTCGGCCACGTCCTTACCGAAGAGAGAAGCGGGAGTGGCGGGTATGATCCCAGCGGATCGCAGAGCTTTGAACGCGTCCGCGTCGTAACCTTGTGCCACCATTATGAACATCGTGCGCCCGATGTTCTTCAATGCCTCGATCGATCGCGCCTTGTGCAGGAACGGTTCGACGTGCACGAGCTGCGCGTTCTCGATCAATAGCACATCGCAAACAACCCAGCCCGATTTCACGCCCTTGTCTTTCAGTCGCGTCAAGACGGACGTGAGATAGCTGGGTGCAGTCAGATCCCAAGCGAATGTGCCCACGCGCGGCAGCTCCGCCCCCCGAGTGCGGACGGTGTTGTAGCTCACCATGGCGAGTCGCCGCAGCCACTCCCGAATGCTATCGAGCAGAACACCTTCCGCGATAAGACGGGATCGAGTGGCGGCGGCCAGTTCGTCCAAATTTAGCTGATGATGCTCATACGTCTTCTTGCTCATCACGCACAGCCCCAACCCAGGCAGCGCGTGTTTGACTAAGACATTGGCGTCGACCATGCGCTCCAGCACAGTGAGCGCGGAGAGCTGTTTCTTCTGGGCGATCGGTGCACCGCAAGCGCCCAAAAAGTGCTCGAGCGGTACAACCTCCCGGGCTTGGACGGCACCCAATGCTCGGGCGTAGGGCCCATTGGTCGCTAGGATTGCCGCGTACAGGCGATCCCAGTAGTAGGGCGACGCGAATTCGTCCTGGTGATAGAGAAATCGCGCCTTGCGTGCGAACGGCATGTGCGCCAGTCGCTTGATCTGCGGCGCCCCCCGACTGACTCGCTGCCGCGCCGCGGCCGGCGACATGCCACGCTGGGTCACTAAGTATTCGGTGAGCTCTGTGCTCAGGCAGGGGCCCAATGCTTTGAGGAGGTCGGCCAACATACTCAGCGCCAATGTCACAGAGCGCTATTTATAACATTCCACTACGTGGATGGGTGCGATTTCTGCAGTCGCCCGAAATTGTATATCAAAATCAACATGTTACAGAGGTGTAAATGGGCCAATTCCGCGTTTCTGTCACAGTGCCGTCGTCACCTGGGATTCTTGGCCTATTTCTGGAGCAGGGTGTAAGGAGCCTGCGATGCGGCGATGCGTCATCCAGCACGCCCCCGGCGCGCTATCGTAAGCGAGAGCGCTCACACGGGGGCTGGGGACTGGAATTTATGGCAGCGCCACAAATCCGACGCCTTGAGCTGACTCGATTCCGTGGAATCGAGTCGTTGGTTTGGTGGCCTGCGCCAGGCGTCAATTTGATCCTCGGCGGAGGCGACGTTGGCAAGTCCACGCTTCTGGAGGCGATCACGCTTCTGTTGTATCCCACCAATGGCTTTATGCTGAGCGATACCGATTACTTCAATCGCCTCGTAGAGAGTGAGTTGCTCATTGAAGCGGTGATGTCCCTGCCCGACTCCTCCGGGATATACGATCAGTCTTGGACAGCTTGGCCGTGGGAATGGAATGGCGAACAAGCGGTACTCCCCGACCCGGATGCCGACGGACCAGTCCGTGATCCGGTATACCGCGTGCGAGTTCGCGGCACCTCGGAATTAGATCTGGCGTATGAGGTGATCCAGCCCGATGGCAGCGTAGTCTCATTCCCTACCGCGCTGCGCAGGCGCATCGGACTGGTACGACTGGTTGGCGATGACCGCAGCGATCGCGACCTGCGCCTGATCCAAGGCGGCGCTTTGGATCGTTTGCTCGATGATCGCGCTCTCCGCGCAAGGCTGGGTAGGCACATCGCACAAGACGGGCTGCAGGATCAGCTGGTCGATGACGCGCGCGCACGCTTGACCGCATTGGATGTCGACTTGACGAACCGTCATTTGCCGCACGGTTTGGGCTTGGGTTTTGTTGGCGGACCTGGTGTCTCGATCAACTCGCTGGTCGGGCTGACTTCAAACAAGGATGGCGTCGCCTTGCCGATGACGAGTTGGGGCGCCGGTACGCGCCGGCTTGCTGCGCTCGCCATCGCCGACAATTTGCAGGATGGTGCGCCGATCATCCTCATTGATGAGATTGAGCGTGGCCTGGAACCGTATCGACAAGCTGCACTAATGCGCACGCTCCGTGCGCGACCCTCCCAGACAATGGTTACGACCCATAGCGGCTTTGCGATCACGGCAGCGAAGGGGGCCTCACTATGGTATCTGGATGCCGCAGGCAGCATCGGGGAACTTCCGACCGAAAAGGTGGGTACCCTTCAGCAGCGCGACCCTGCTGCTCTTTTGTCCCGTCTTACTGTCATTGTCGAAGGCATTACGGAGGTCGGCTTTCTCGAAGTGCTGCTTGAGCGGCACGTAGACCCCGACTGGGGGGCATCTGGGCTGTACATCGCTGATGGGGGCGGCAACGACCGGGTCCTGCAGCTCCTGGAGGGCTTGTTGTCTGGGGGCGTGCGGTTCGCCGGCATGGCGGACCGCGAGGCTGGGGATCCGGCTCCAGAGCGCTGGGCGCGCGTCTATCAGGCTTTGGGCGATCGTCTGCTCCGCTGGGATGAAGGCAACCTGGAATCCAACGTATTGCCTCTGTTTGGCGTCCAACACCTACAAACACTGATTACCGATCCCGACAACCGCAAGGCAGGCCAACGCCGGAGATCGTTGATCGACCGCCTCGGGCTGGCCCCAGAAGCGACGCTTGAGCAGATATCAATTGCCGCCGGTGATGGCTTGATGCAGGTCGTGGTGGAAGCAGCACTCGGCAACGTCCCTCCGGAAATCGTGGACGATGAACGAAGGAAGATGTTCAAGGGACACGCTTCGCAATGGTTCAAATCGCACGCCGGTGGGCGTGAGCTTGCGAACAAGATCTTCGAGCTCGATCTCTGGCCGAGACTGGCGCCACGCTTTAGCCGTTTTCTCGCCATTCTCCGCCAGGCGGTCCATGACTGACTTGGACGTTGCGGCCGCGCTGAGGTCCGACGCGCAACTCGTCGTCATCGAAGCGCCCGCTGGGTGTGGCAAGACATATCAGGCCGCAGACTACGCTCGGTGGCTTGGAGAGCAGCTGCCCATCCGGCGTGCACTGGTCTTGACCCATACACATGCAGCCTGCGATGTGTTTCGTGCTCGCGCAACGGCCGATGCACGACGCCTGCAGGTGTGTACTTTCGATGGCTTCATCACCCAGATAGCCGCGATATACCACCAAAGCCTGGGGCTTCCTCAAGACGCTGCCCGATGGGCCATCGATCAACCCCAGGAAGGCTTCGCAGCGCTGGGCGAGCTGGTCAGCCAACTATTGGCGCGCTCCCAAGCCGTCCGCAGCGCGGTGGTTTCCCGATATCCTGTCATCGTCTGCGACGAACATCAGGACACCAATACAGCGCAGCACCGCATCGCGCTGCAACTCCTCGATGCGGGAGCCAAGTTGCGTGTTTTCGGGGATCCTCGCCAAGCCATCTATGGGACCACCAATGCAGCGCGCGCAGCGCATCGTGCGCGGTGGCAGTCACTGCGTGATCGCGCCAACCGCTACGAGCCACTGGAAATTCCGCATCGCTGGACGGATGGGTCCCGCGCGTTAGGCGACTGGGTCCTTGCAGCACGGACTGCGCTTGAGGCGGGGACACCGATTGATCTACGCGGTGATCTGCCTCAAGGACTTCGGCTGGTGTGGGCCACCAACGACGGGAATCACGGCCAGTTTCGCCTGGATGCAGAAGCGGCTACGGTGCGGACCATTGTGAGGCAATCCGATTCCCTCCTGATCCTCGCACCGACGCAGGGTCTCGTTGCCAGCCTACATGCCTTCTTCGGCAGAACCATTCGCATTTGGGAAGGGCATTCGCGCGACGCACTCCGAAAGCTGTCTCAGACCTGCGCTGACAACGCTGGAAATGCGCCACTCCTCGCTGGCGCAACGTGCGACTTCATCCAGGCTGTGACAACCGGGTTTACCGCCGAGCGGAGACAACAATGTCTACGCGAGATTGCCGATGGCGCCCACAGGGTTCGCCAGGGTATTCCTGCCGAGATGCAGGCAATCGCCCGTTGCATCCTTGAGTCTCCAGATCATGTCGGTGTCGCGCTAGCCCTCCAGCGACTGATGCTCGCGGCCACGCCGCAGGGCGCACTGTCCAGCGTCAAGGTTGACCTTCACCGGGAGCTCCGCGAGGCGTCCCGGCTCGATCAGTTCATGGATGCCATCCAAGGGCAGACAGAGTTGACACGGCGCAGAACCTGCGCCGGTGCCAGCATGCCGAATCGTGTTATCTCCACGATTCATAAAGCCAAAGGACTGGAACGCCGGGATGTCGTGATCATGCCGTGCGACGCGAGCACCTTCTCCAGCACCGATTACAAACGATGCGTGATGTATGTGGCCCTGAGTCGGGCAACGCATTCATTGACTCTCGTTATCAGCCCCGCGCGGCCGCCGCCCTTCTTCTTGTTGCATTAGGACCGTCAGCGAACTAATGCGATGTGGATTCCGGGAAACAGAGGTCAATACTGACTGAAACGTCCGCCAAGCTGGCGGCGCTGGTACCGCCACCGCGTGCGCATCTCACCCGCTTCCACGGCGTCTTTGCGCCAAACGCGAAGCTGCGCGCGCAGTTCACACCCTCCGGGCGCGACAAGCGCCGCCCTGCGGACGGGGCGTCGACTAGGGCCAACAGCGAGCACCGCAGAGCAGACGAGACGCGCCGGTCTATGACTTGGGCGCAGCGCCTAAAGGGCGTTTTCAACATCGGCGTGCGCACGTGCGGCCACTGTGGCGGCACAGTACGCATCGTGGCCAGCATCGAAGAACCCATCGCGATCTGCGCCGTCCTCGCCCGCTTCGCAAAGCACGGCGCTCTTGAGACAGCGGGCTTGAAAAAAGTGTTGAACACCATGTTGTGAGAGCCAGTGAGGCCATCCTTCATCGACTGTTACTGAATCTGGTGTTGAAAAAAGGCGGAGCAGAAAGCGCCTTGAGGTCAGTAAAACGTTGACCGCTGGTAGATTTAGACTGCGCGAAGATGCCTGCGCATGTGTGCACAACCATTCTGAGGAACACCGTTTCGAGTCGGTAGAGAAAAAGCGCAGCCTAGGCTGCGCTTTTTCTTTGCAGCGATCTGCGGCTAGCGCGTCAGACGATTCAAAAACGGCGTGGCCACAAACATCAGCGCG
>Ga0105045_10006653_pt1 | contig 10234 bp, 11 predicted proteins | sample MAT02_FD_78089 | JGI IMG/M metagenome (GOLD analysis project Ga0105045, IMG submission 78089) | Freshwater microbial communities from Lake Fryxell liftoff mats and glacier meltwater in Antarctica - MAT-02 (megahit assembly) | ecosystem: Environmental > Aquatic > Freshwater > Ice > Liftoff...
ACATGTCCGACCTCATCGCCGGCCGCACCACGCTCGACACCTTCAAGGGCCTGGCCGCTTGCGGCGGCTTCAGCTACGGCGACGTGCTGGGCGCGGGCCGCGGCTGGGCCACGTCCATCCTGGAGCGGCCCGACTTGCGCGAGCAGTTCGCCCGCTTCTTCGAACGCAGCGACAGCTTCAGCCTGGGCGTGTGCAACGGCTGCCAGATGCTGGCCCAGCTCAAGGGCCTGGTGCCCGGCGCCGAGCACTGGCCGCGCTTCGTGCGCAACCGCAGCGAGCAGTACGAAGCGCGCCTGTCCCAGGTGCAGGTGCAGGAATCCCCGTCCATCCTGTTCGCGGGCATGGCCGGTTCGCGCATTCCGATCGTGGTGGCCCACGGCGAGGGTTTTGCCCGCTTCGATGCTCCCGCGCACCCGGCCCAGGCGCACGTGGCCCTGCGTTTCGTGGATGCGCTGGGCCAGCCGGTGGAGGCCTATCCGGCCAACCCGAACGGCTCACCCGGCGGCATCACCGGCCTCACCAGCCGCGACGGCCGCGCCACGCTGATGATGCCGCACCCCGAGCGCGTGTTCCGCAGCCTGCAGATGAGCTGGCACCCGCCCGGCTGGGGCGAGGATTCGCCCTGGCTGCGGATGTTCCGCAACGCCCGGGCCTGGGTGGCCTGAGCCCCGGGCGGGCTTAGTCCACCAGCGCCGGCGCCTGCAGCCCGGCGACCTGGCTGCAGGCCACGATGCCCGGGAACCACAGCGGGAACTCGCCGATTTCCGCGCGCAGCGTGCGCTCGGCGTCGCTCTCCGGCGCGCCACCCGCCGCGCGGAACAGGGCCACCACGCCGCCTGAAGCCGCGGCGGGGCGGACGTAAGTCAGGGCCACCGAGGCGTCGCTGCGCCGGTACTGCCAGCGGTCGGCCTGTGAAATGTCCTTGGCCAGGCCGGCCTCGCCGGCCACCTCGTCGAGCGCCGCTTCCAGCCGCGGCCCCATCGGAACTTGCGCGGTCGCCGCCAGGCAGGGGTTGGCTTCGATCCTCTCGGGTGCCCGGCAGCCGGCGGCCGTGAGGCACAGCAGCAGGGCGGTGGCGAATCGGATGTCAGGCATGCGGGAACCCTCTTGCGCGGGACCTGTATTTAAACCCAATCCGGCGGCCGGCGGTGCCTGCGCCGCTTGGGCGGCGAGGGGCCGCCCGCACGGCCGCAGGGCTCAGCCGAAGTCGGCGTCCAGCACGATGCGGTAGCGCGCCTTGCCCGCGCGCAGGTGGTCGAGCGCCTCGTTGGCGCGGCGCATCGGGAAATGTTCGGTCTGCGGCGCCACGCCGTGGCGCGCCGCGAAGCCCAGCATCGAATCGATCGCGCCGCGCGACCCGGTCGGCGACCCCGACACCGCCTTCTGGCCCATGATCAGCGCGAATGCCGGCACCGGGATCGGCTCGAGCACGGCCCCCACCACGTGCAGCTTGCCCTGCGGCGCCAGCGCCGCCAGCAGCCCGTTCCAGTCCAGCGACACGTTCACCGTGTCGATAATCAGGTCGAACTGCCCCGCCAGCGCCGCCAGCGCGTCGGCGTCGCCGGTGGACACCACCCGGTGCGCACCGAACGCCCGCGCCTCCTCGGCCTTGGACGGGCTGGACGTGAACGCCGTCACCTCGCAGCCCCAGGCCCTGCAGAACTTGAGCGCCAGGTGGCCCAGGCCGCCGATGCCCACCACGCCCACCCGGGCGGTCGGCGAGATGTTCAGCTCGCGCAGCGGTGCGAACACCGTGATGCCGCCGCACATCAGCGGGCCGCTCTCGCGCGGGTCCAGCCCGTCGGGCAGAGGTATCACCCAGACCCAGTGCGCGCGCACGCGCTCGGCGAACGCGCCGTGGCGGCCGGCCAGCGTCGGCTGCAGCGTGCGGCACAGGTGGTGGGTGCCGGCCAGGCACGGGTCGCAGTGCAGGCAGCTGCGCGCATTCCAGCCCAGGCCCACGCGCTGGCCCAGCGTGACGCCCTTGGCCTGTGGACCCATGGCCACCACCCGGCCGACGGCCTCGTGGCCGGGCACGAACGGGTACTGTGTGAAACCCCACTCGTTGTCGAGCATCGACAGGTCGGAGTGGCAGATGCCGCAGTGGTCCACGGCGATCTCCACGTCCTCGGCGCCCAATGCGCCCGGGTCGAACTCGAAGGCTTCCAGGGCGGCGCCGGCTTTGGCCCCGGCCCAGGCGCGAATCTTGGTCATGGCTTCTTCCTTTGCGGGGGTTTGGTTGACAGGAGCCCACGATACGCCTCGCGGCGCGAGGGGCGCGCTGGAGTGCCGCGACCTGCTAAATTCCGGCTCAGTCCCGCGTGGAGCCGCTGTGGCCTCGGTCATGAACGAAACGATGGAAACCGCCGACAGCCGCATCGCCGCGGCCCTGTCGGCCCGTGGCCGCCTGAAGGAAGCCGACCTGGCCCGCGCCCAGCGCCTTCAGGCCGAGGCCGGTGGCTCGCTGGCGGGCCTGCTGGTGCGGCTGGGCATGGTGTCCGAGCGCGACATGGCCGAAACCGCGGCCGAGGTGCTGGGCCTGCCGCTGGTGTGGGCCAAGGACTGCCCCGACGCGCCGCCGGCCGGCGTGCAGCTTTCGCTGCGCTTCCTCAAGCAGCTGGCCGTGTGCCCGGTTGGCGAGGGCGCCGATTTCGTCGAACTGCTGGTGGCCGATCCGCAGGACGACTACGCCGCCGACGCGGTCGCGCTGGCCACCGGACGCGCCGTGCGGGTGAAGGTGGGCCTGCGCGCCGAGATCGCCGACCTGATCGAGCGCTACTACGGCTCGGGCCGATCGGCGATGGGCACCATCGTCGAGAACCTGGGCGACGACGCCAGCGGCGACGAAGCCGACGTGGAGCAGTTGCGCGACCTGGCCTCGGAAGCGCCGGTGATCCGCCTGGTGAACTTGATCATCCAGCGCGCGGTCGAGCTGCGCGCCTCCGACATCCACATCGAACCCTTCGAGAACCGCCTGAAGGTGCGCTACCGCGTGGACGGCGTGCTGGAGGAATCCGAATCGCCGCCGGCCAACCTCACCGCCGCGGTGATATCGCGCATCAAGATCATGGCCAAGCTCAACATCGCCGAGCGCCGGCTGCCGCAGGACGGCCGCATCATGGTGCGCGTGCAGGGCAAGGAGCTGGACCTGCGCGTGAGCACGGTGCCCACCGCGCACGGCGAAAGCGTGGTCATGCGCCTGCTGGACCGCGAATCGGTGGTGCTCGATTTCAAGGCGCTGGGCTTCACCGACGAATTCCTGTCGGACTTCATGAAGGTGCTCGAGCAGCCGCACGGCATCCTGCTGGTCACCGGCCCCACCGGCTCGGGCAAGACCACCACGCTGTACGCCGCGCTGAGCAGGCTCAACACGCCCGATGTGAAGATCATCACCGTCGAGGATCCGGTCGAATACCAGATCGAGGGCATCAACCAGATCCAGGCCAAGCCGCAGATCGGCCTGGACTTCGCCCATGCGCTGCGCAGCATCGTCCGCCAGGACCCCGACATCATCATGATCGGCGAAATGCGCGACCTGGAAACCTCGCGCATCGCCATCCAGTCCGCGCTCACCGGCCACCTGGTGCTCAGCACCCTGCACACCAACAACGCCGCCGGCGGCATCACCCGCATGATGGACATGGGCGTGGACGACTACCTGCTCACGTCCACCGTGAACGGCATCCTGGCCCAGCGCCTGGTGCGCCGGATCGAACCCACTCACATGGAAAAGTACGAGGCGTTGCCCGAAGTGGTGGAGGAGTTCGGCCTGCGCCGCTTCCAGCCCGAGGGCACCATCCACCTCTACCGCCCCAAGCCCTCCGCGCTCACCCCCACCGGCTACCTGGGCCGCACCACCATCATGGAATTCCTGGTGATGAACGACGGCCTGCGCCGCCTGGTGATGAAGCACGCGGGCATGGGCGAGCTGGAGGAAGCCGCGCGCGCCTCGGGCATGCGCACCATGTACGAGGACGGCCTGCTCAAGGCCATGCAGGGCCTGACCACCATCGAAGAAGTCCTGCGCGTCACCCAGGAAGGCTAGGGCCATGGCGATGTTCCGCTACAAGGCGCTGTCGGCCGCGGGCGAAGCCTTGGACGGCCAGATGGAAGCGGCCAGCGCCGAGGACGTCATCTCGCGCCTGCACGACCAGGGCCACCTGCCGGTCGAGGCGCGCCGCGCCGACCAGGCCGGCGGGGAGGGCCTGGGCGCACTGTTCAAGCGCAAGGAGTTCGGCAGCGAACAGGTGCTGCAGTTCACCCAGCAGCTGGCCACGCTGCTGGGCGCCGGGCAGCCGCTGGACCGCGCGCTGGGCATCCTGCTCGAGCTGCCCGACACGCCCGAGGCGCGGCGCGTGGTCGAGCGCGTGCGCGAGGCCGTGCGCGGCGGCACGCCCCTGTCCACGGCGCTGGAACAGCAGCACGGGCCGTTCTCGCGCCTGTACGTGAACCTCGTGCGCGCCGGCGAGGCCGGCGGCAACCTGCACGAAAGCCTGCGCCGGCTGGCGGAATACCTCGAGCGCAGCGCGCAGCTGCGCAGCCGCGTCGTCAACGCGCTCATTTACCCCATCATCCTGGTGGTGCTGGTGTGCGCCTCGGTCAGCTTCCTGCTGGCCTTCGTGGTGCCGCAGTTCCAGGCCCTGTTCGAGAGCATGAACGCCAAGCTGCCGTGGTACTCCACGCTCGTGCTGCAGGTGAGCCTGCTGGTGCGCGGCTGGTGGTGGGCGCTGCTGCTGGCGGCGGCCGGCGTGGCGGCATGGCTTTACTCGCGCTTCAACGACCCGGCCGCGCGGCGCGCGCTGGACGCGCGCGTGCTCACCTGGAAGTTCCCCGGCGACCTGATTGCCAAGCTCGACACCGCGCGCCTGGCGCGCACGCTGGGCACTCTGGTGCGCAACGGCGTGCCGCTGCTGACCGCCCTGAATCTGTCCCGCCCGGTGCTGTCGAACCGGGTGCTGGCCGAAGCCATCGAGGCTGCGGCCGAAGAGGTCAAGACCGGCAGCGGCCTGGGCTATGCGATGGCGCGCCAGAAGTGCTTCCCGCGGCTGGCGGTGCACATGATCCAGGTGGGCGAGGAGTCGGGCGAACTCGACGCCATGCTGCTCAAGACCGCCGACACCTTCGACCAGGAAACCGCCAACGCGCTCGACCGCCTGTTGGCCGCCCTGGTGCCCGCGCTCACCGTGCTGATGACGCTGGTGGTGGGTGCGATCATGATTTCCGTGCTGCTTCCCATCTACGACCTCACCAACTCCATATAGGCCTTCCCATGCGACGCATCCCGACTTCCCGCCAACGCAGCCGCGGCATGAGCCTGATCGAACTGATGATCGTGATCGTGTTGATCGGCTCGATCCTGGCGCTGATCACCAGCCGCATCATGGGCGGCCAGAACCGCGCCAACGTGAGAATCACCGAGACCCAACTGATCACGCTCGCCGGCAAGATCGACCAGTTCCGCATGGACACCGGCAATCTGCCCGAATCGCTTGACCAACTGGTGACGTCGCCCGGCATTCCCAGCTGGCTTGGCCCCTACGCCGCGGCCGTGGAGCTCAAGGACCCGTGGGGCGGCACCATCGACTACCGCCGTCCCGGCGAGTCGGGCCCGTTCGAGCTGGTGAGCCTGGGCGCCGACAAGGCGGCCGGCGGCGACAGCGTCGATGCGGACATCCGCAAGCCCTGAGGCCGGGGCGCGGACACGTCCTTCCCGATGAAACGCCAGCACGGGTTTTCCATGGTCGAACTGATCGTGGTGATGGTGCTCATCGCCGTGCTCGCCGGCATCGGTGCGGCGGCGATCAGCTCGGGCCTGCCGGGCCAGCAGCTGCGCGGCGCGGCCAGGGAGCTGGCGGTGGAGCTGCGCTTCGCCCGCGCCCAGGCCATCGCCACCGGCCAGGAACAGGTGTTCGAGATGAACGTAGTGCAAAAAAGCTGGACCTCGGCCGGCAAGCGCCAGGGCCAGCTTCCCGACGAGCTGGAGATCGTCGCCACCACCGCCCGCGAGGAGCAGCCCGCGCGCGAAGTGGCGGTGATCCGCTTCTTCCCCGAGGGCGCGTCCACCGGCGGCCGCGTCGTGGTCAAGCGCGGCGACGCCGCCTGGCGCATCGACGTGGGCTGGCTGACCGGCGAAGTCACGCTGGGCCGCGGCGAGGGCCGGCCGTGAGGCGCCAGCGCGGCTTCAGCCTGCTCGAGGTCATCCTGGCCTTCACCCTGCTGGCGGTGGCGCTGGGCATCCTGGTGGCCATCCTGGGCGGCGGCCTGACCCAGGTGCGCGGCGCCGCCGACGCCACGGTGGCCACGCTGCACGCGCAGTCGCTGCTGGAAGAAGTGGGCGTGCTGGAATCGATCGAACCCGGCCACCGCGGCGGCGATTTCGAGAACGGCCGCTACCGCTGGGACATGGCCATCACCGAAGCCGGGGATCCGGCGCCTGCGGGCGTGTCCGACCCGAACGCCCCGGCGGTGGAAACGGTGGGCCTGCAGCTGCCGTCGGCGCCGCAGATCTACCGCATCCAGCTGGACCTGTCCTGGGGCGACGGCGACCTCGAGCGCCGCATTTCCTTCGTCACCCTGCGCGCACGCACGCCGCCCTCTCCCGCCGAGCCGCTGCCTTGAAGCGCGCCTGCGGCTTCAGCCTGGTAGAGGTGATGCTGGCCACGGTGCTTCTGGCCACTGGCATTGCTCTGGCGTTCGCCACCTTCGCCAATGCCGCCAAGGCGACCGAGCGCGCCGAGGAAATGGCCCAGCGCAACGAGCGCCTGCGCGCGGTGCAGTCGTTCCTGCGCCGCCAGGTCGAAGGCGCGCTGCCGCTGCCCTACGAGTTCACCGAGGCCACCGGCGAAGCCACCGTCTTCGAATGCGACGGCCGGACGCTGCGCCTGGTGGCCACGATGCCGGGCTATCTTTCCCGCGGCGGCCCGCACCTGCAGACCTTCGCGCTGGTGCGCGGGGAAGGCGGGATGCGGCTGGAGTTCTCCTACCAGCTGTTGACGCCCGACGGGCCGCTGGACGCCGAGCGCGAACCCGAGGTCCTGCTGGACGGCATCGCCGAAGCGGGGTTCGAAGTGCGCACCCTGGACGACGACGGCAAGCCCGGCCGCTGGGCCGACGATTGGCGCCAGGTTGACCAGTTCCCACGCCTGGTGCGGCTGCAGCTGCGCATGCGCGACGCGCGCTCGCAGTGGCCCGCCCTGGTGGCCGCGCCGCGGCTGGTGCAGTCGCCGCTGCCGTCGTATTCGGGCCCGCCCATCCTGGACGAACAGTGAAGCGCGCCTCGCGCGGCGCCGCCCTGCTGCTGGTGCTCTGGCTGCTGCTGCTGATGGCGGGGCTGGTGGCGGTGTTCGCGCTGACCTCGCGCACCGAGGCGCTGCAGGGCAGCGCCCTGCGCACCCAGGTGGCCAGCCGGCACGCGGCCGAAGCCGGCATCGAAGTCGCCGCGCTGCGCCTGTCGGCCAACGACCCGGCCACGCTGTGGATCCCCGACGCGCGGCCCTATCCCTTCGATTTCGAAGGCTACCGGGTTGAGGTGCGGATCCAGGACGAGGCCGGTAAGGTTGACCTGAACGCGTCCGACGCCGGGCTGCTGACGGCGCTGATGGTGGGCGTGGGCGTGGATATCGACAAGGCCCGCAACCTCGCCGCGGTCATCCAGGACTGGCGCGATGCCGACGACCTGCTGTCGATCGAAGGCGGCGCCGAGGACCGCGACTACGCCGCGGCCGGCCTGCCCTACGGCGCCAAGGACCAGCCCTTCACCACCATCGCCGAACTGCAGCAGCTGCTGGGCCTGGACCGGGACACCTACCGGCTGCTGGCGCCGCACGTCACCGTGTTCACCGGGCGCCCGCGGCCCGAGGCCGGGCTCGCGCAAATGGCGGTGCTGCGGGCGATGGGCCTGGCGCCCGACCAGGCGGCCCAGCTGGTGGCCGCGCGCGAGGCTTGGCAGCCGGGGCTGCCGCTGCCGCTGCTGCCCGACGGCACGCCTATCGCCGTGGTCGGGTCGGGTACGTATAGTGTGGCCAGCCGCGCCACCCGTCCCGACGGCAACGGCGTCGAAGTGACCGCCGTGCTGAGGATCGGCGCGGGCCTGGGCTTCGGCCAACTTTATGCGCCGCTGTCCTGGCGGACGGGAGAACCCGACTGATGCCCGCCGCCGACCGATTCTCGACCTTGTTCGACCCCATCACGCTGCGCTTGGCCCGGACGTCGCTTCCGGCGCGCTGGCGCGAGTTCGTGGCCGCGCTCATGTCGCTGCTGCCGGCCCGCCTGCGCGCCCTGGTGGAGGGCAACGACCAGCGCCTGTTCCTGCTGCGCCAGGGCGACGAAGTGGAATTGGTGGCCGCCGGCCGCCGCGGCGACGCCCCGTTGGGCCGGCTGCCGCTGGACGACGCCATCGTGCTCGACCAAGCCCGCCAGCGCCTCGACGACAGCGCCGTGCCGCGCTGGCTGCTGCTGCCGGTGTCGCAGGTGCTGCGCCGCACCCTGGCGCTGCCCGCGGCCGCCGAGCCGCGGCTGCGCGAGGTGCTGGCCTTCGAGCTCGATCGCCAGACGCCGTTCTCCGCCGACCAGGTGAGCTACCAGGGCCGCGTGCTGTCGCGCGACACCGCAGCCCAGCAGCTGGGTGTCGAACTGCTGGTGCTGCCCAAGTCGCGGCTCGACGCCGAGGTGCTGGCGCTCGGCACGCTGGGCGCCGACCTGGCGGGCGTGGACGTGGTGGACGCCGACGGCCGCCGCCTGGACGTGAACCTGCTGCCCGAATCGCGCCGCCAACACCGCCACGACCCGGTACGTCGCCTCAACGCCGCGCTGGCGGCCGCCGCCGCCATGGCGCTGTTGGCCACCCTGCTGCTGACCTTGGCCAACCGCCGCGAGGTGCGCGACGACTTCCGTTCCCAAGTGGAGGCGGCCACGGTCGAGGCGCGCCAGGCCCGGCTGCTGCGCAGCCAGCTGCAGGTGTCGGCGCAGGCGGCCAATTTCCTGGCGGCCACGCGCGCCAGCCGGCCCACCATGCTCGAGGTGCTCGACGACCTCACGCGCCGCATGCCCGACGACACCGCGCTCGACAAGCTGGCGATCAACGACGACAACCTGGTGATGGTGGGCTACAGCAGCGCCGCGCCGGCGCTGGTGGCCCTGCTGCAGGATTCGCCGCTGCTGGTGGAGCCCGCGCTGTCGGGCGCCGTGCAGGCCGACCCACGCACCGGCCGCGACCGCTTCACCATCGCCGCCCGCATCGCCGTAAAGCCCAGCCCGGAGGCCGCCGATGCGCCCCGTCCCTGAGCGCGCCCGCGTCCTCGCGGTGGCCGCTGTGGTGGTCGCGGTGGCCTACCTGGTGCTGCTGCACTGGTGGTGGACGGCTCCCATGCTGGCCATGGGCGACGAGATAGCCCAGCTGCGCGACGAGGAGCTGGCCCTGCGCATGGAAATCGCCCAGCGGCCCGAGCTTGAGCGTGAGCTGGCGCGCGTGCGCGAGTTCGAGGCCGGCAACCCCGGCTTCCTGCCCGAGACCAACAAGCAGCTGGCCACGGCCGCGCTGGTGCAGCGCCTGGAGTCGGTGGTGGCCGCCGCCAGCCCGCAGCCCGCGCGCTGCCAGATCACTGCGCGCACGCCGTCCGAGCCGCGCACGCAGGACCCATTCACCCGCGCCACGGTGCAGGTGCGCCTGCGCTGCGGCGTGGCCGAGCTGGGCGCCGTGCTGCATGCGCTCGAGAGCGGCAGCCCGCAGCTTTTCGTCAACAACCTCGACCTGCTGTCGCGCACCAGCTACATGGGCCTGGGGCCCGATGGCAGTGGCGTGGAGGTCGGCTTCGACCTGTACGGCTATCTGAGCACGCCGTCGGAGGTGCCGCGTGATTAGCGCCCTTCGTCCCGCCGGTGCCGTGCTGGCCGGCATCGCCGTGTGGGCGCTGTGCCTGGTGGTGCTCGGCCTGTTGGGCCTGGGTGGCCGGGTGGGCCCGCACCCGGGCAACGCCGCGCTGATGCCGCCGCTTCCGGCGGTGACGCTGGACACCGTGGGCGCGCGCCTGGGCCCGGCCAGCGAATACATGGAGGTCGGCAACCGTCCGCTGTTCAGCCGCGACCGTCGCCCCGCACCGATGACTGCCGACACCGGCAGTGCCCAAGTGCCGCTGGAAGTAAACCTCACCAGCGTGCTGATCACCTCCGGGCTCAAGCTGGCCATCGTGCAGAACATCAGCGATGGCGCCAGCCGGCGGGTGCGGCTGGGCGACGT
>Ga0105045_10006655_pt1 | contig 10232 bp, 10 predicted proteins | sample MAT02_FD_78089 | JGI IMG/M metagenome (GOLD analysis project Ga0105045, IMG submission 78089) | Freshwater microbial communities from Lake Fryxell liftoff mats and glacier meltwater in Antarctica - MAT-02 (megahit assembly) | ecosystem: Environmental > Aquatic > Freshwater > Ice > Liftoff...
CAGCTCTAGCTAGTCTACTCGATACATTAGATACATCTGGTAATATTATGGAAGCTGGGGTTGGGGAAGCAACTACTTTAGGCAATGTTATTGAAAAATTGAAGGTTAAACCATCTGCTGTAGGTGGCTTTGATATTTCTTGGTCGCGTGTAAAATATGCTCAGAAATTTTTGGAATATAAAAAATTAAACAACGCTTTTCTTTTTACTGGTGATCTTTTTCACATTCCAATCGCAGATAATAGTGTTGACATTGTATATACTTCTCATTCAATTGAACCTAATGGTGGACAAGAAAAAGAGTTATTACAAGAGCTCTTTCGAATTTCAAATAGGTACTTAATTTTGCTTGAACCAGCATATGAACTCGGCAGTGAACAAGCTAAACAAAGAATGGATTCTCATGGATATGTAAAAGGCTTGAAAAAAATTGCTGAAGATTTAGGATATAACGTTATTGAACATAGGTTGTTCGACGTTATTTTAAATGATCTAAATCCAACAGGGTTAATGATAATAGAAAAAAATAAATCTACTTATTCAAATAGTTTCAAACTTGCATGTCCTATTACGAAGTTAGAATTAAACAAAAAACAGGATGCCTATTTTTGTAGTGAGAGTTTAATGTCTTATCCTATAATTGGAGGAGTTCCTTGTCTTCTTTCAGATAATGGAATTATTACCTCGAAATTTGATACAGAAATTACAATTTGAAGAGATATGACACAATTTCAAAATAAAAAAATTCTCTTGGTCGTAGCCCACCCCGATGACGAACTTTTAGGCTGTGGAGGAACAATGAATCGATTTATTACAGAATTTGACTGTAAAATTAGGGTAATTATTCTGGGTGAAGGAATAACATCAAGATCAGAGCAACGAGATGCCGAGAAATGGGCGGATGATCTTGAAATACATCGAGCAAATATTAAAAATGCCCAAGATTGCATTGGTTTTGAATCTGTTGGAATCTATAATTTTGCAGACAATAGATTCGATAGTGTAGATCTATTGGACATTATCAAAGTTATAGAGAAGGAAAAAAATGACTTTAATCCTGAAATAATATTCACGCATCACGGAGGAGATACTAACATTGACCATAGAAGAACATTTGAGGCAGTTGTAACTGCAATACGTCCTATGGAAAATGAACATACTTCTCATTTATTCTGTTTTGAAACGCCCTCTTCTACAGAATGGCAAGCATTTAATTATCCAAATCCTTTCTTACCTAACTTCTTTGTTAAATTAAATGAGGAAAATATTAAAGCGAAAATTAAAGGAATGGAATCCTACGAGTTTGAAAAAAGAAATTTTCCACATCCAAGATCTCCCCAAGCATTGGAAATACAGGCCAAAAGATGGGGTGTAACAATAGGGACAGAGTTTGCTGAGGCATTCATTCTAGTTAGAAGTATATTAAAATAGAAAGAAAAAGAAAAGCAAAAAGTAGTAGTAAACTACTAACTCTTTGCTTATTCAAACTAACGCTACAGCAGTAAAACAAGACTCTAAGAAATAATGTTTAACAAGATTCATCAGCACCATGCATCTAACTGATTATCAATACACTAAAATAATGAATAAGGAAATTGAAAGGAAATTAAAGGAATTCTTATGAATTTGCTAAGGAACATTAAAATTAAATTATCAAACCATTGAAGACTTTATAATATAAGAGTTTAATGATAAACTATAATTAATTTAAATTTACTGATAACTAAAATAAATACCTTTAAAAAAAATAGAGTGTATAAATTTGATAACTACATGGAAACTAATTTTTTTTCAATTTGTATTCCAACATATAAACAACCTCTGTTATTAAAAACTCTTCTGCAGTCTATAGATTTACAAACATTCAAAAATTTTGAAGTAATCATTTCAGACGACTCTAATGACAACTCAATTGAGTTAGTAACTCTTGAAAAATGGTCATTCAAATTAAAATATTACAAAAATGAAAAGCCTTTAGGTTCACCAGAGAATTGGAATAATGCAATAGAAAAAGCAAATGGGAAATGGATTAAGTTAATGCATCATGATGACTACTTTGCAAACAATGATTCATTAATGATATTTTATGAAACAATATCAAAGAATCAAGAGGTAGATTTTTTCATTTGTTCAACTATAATATATAAAACAAAAACAAAGGAAATTATTGAATATAATCCCAATCAAAATTATATCAATACTTTAGAGAAGCTTCCAGTAAATCTTTTCTTTGCGAATGTAATTGGAGCTCCCTCAGCAACAATTTTTAAAAGAAATATTCCAATAAAATTTGATAAATCACTTATTTGGCTGGTAGACATAGAATACTACACACAAATAATAATAAAATATAAAATTCATAGACTTCTAGATAAATTAATTGTTACTTGTGCCGATTTAGAAACGCAATTAACAACATCATTAAAAGATAATAAAAAGATAGAACTCTTTGAATTCTTTTATTGCTATAATAAGCTACGAATGTTGCTTGACAATCAAAATAAAAATATATTTATAAATGTTCTTTTTGATACTATAGATAAATATTCAATAAAATCAGTAAAAGAGATTAAATCACTTGAGATAACAATTACAAAAAATACATTACTTTATTTTTACATAAATACCTCTTCCAAGATTATAAAGAAAATAATTAGAAAATTAAATAATACATTTTAAAGCATGATTATTTCTCAGATAAATAGCGGTTTAGGTAATCAAATGTTTCAGTACGCAGCTGGAAAATCTTTGTCAGTATATAGAAAAACTGATTTAATTTTAGATATTTCTTGGTATCAAAACACTTCCGTTATGCAGACACCAAGAACTTACGAATTAGATGTATTTAATCTCGATGAGCAATTAATAAAAGAAGATGCAGCATTTAATTATTATAGACAAGGTAATATCTTGTTAAACAAAATAATTAACAAGATAGAAAGAAATATTCCATACTATAAGAGAAAACTATTTGAAGAACAACATTTTCATTTTGATACAAACTTTTTTAAAGGTAGAAAAGACGGTATTTTAAGTGGATACTGGCAATCAGAAAAATACTTTGAAAATATATCAGAATTGATTAAAACCAAATTTACTTGTACCGAAAATGATTGGGGAAAAGAAGATATAAATTTGTTGAAATTAATCGATGTTAATAATTCAGTATCGTTACATGTAAGAAGAGGAGATATGATTCTTAATCCTGAAGTTTCAAAAATACATAGAGCATGTGATTTAAATTATTATCTGAATGCGATATCATACATGGAGCGAAAATTAATGACACCTGTGTTCTTTATTTTTTCTGATGATACAGAATGGGCAAAACAAAACATTGTCACTTCCAATCAAACATTCTTTGTAGACCACAATAAAAATGAACTTGCATGGCTTGATATGCAACTAATGAGCAGGTGCAAGCACAACATTATTGCTAACAGTAGCTTCAGCTGGTGGGGTGCATGGCTAAATAGAAATATTAATAAAACTGTTATAGCTCCACAAAAATGGTTCAATCATAACAATAACAATACAAAAGACTTACTACCATCTTCTTGGATTAAATTATAATTTTAGTTTACTTTTGCGGTATCATGTACTCAATTCTAATAATCGGTGGAGCGGGTTTTATTGGTTCAAATTTAACTCAATTACTTAGCAACCATGACTATAACATAACAGCTGTTGATCAATTTGCGTTCGAAGTTCAACCTGACTGCAAGAATGTAAGTTTTGTACAAGGGAATATTACTGACAGTAATTTTCTTGCTTTACTTTTTAGGAAATCTAAATTTGACATTGTAATTCACTTAGTATCAAGTCTAATTCCATCATCCAATTATTCTGATTTTAATTCTAGCAGAGATTTAAATACATTTTCATCATTTGAATTAATGAGACAAATGGAAGAAAATAATGTTAAAAAAATAATTTTCTTTTCCTCTGGAGGAACAGTATATGGAAATAACAAGAATGATATTATAAAAGAAGATAGTAGGCTTTTGCCTGAAAATTATTACGGTTTTTCAAAATTACTAATTGAGGAATACATACAATTGCAATTCCGATTAAACAAGTTAAAATTTGTTATTGTAAGGCCATCTAATCCTTATGGTAATGGACAAAAAACACATTCCAAACAAGGTATAATAGCAGTTGCGATGGGGAAATTAATTAATAACGAAGCTCTTGAAATATGGGGTGATGGTTCTGTTATAAGAGATTATTTACATGTGAGTGATTTATGCATGGCTATTTATGCAATAATTAAAAATGATTCTTGGAATAAAATTTACAATATTGGCTCGAGTGAACGTGTATCAATAAATGGTATAATTAATATAATAGAAGAAGTTTCTCAAAAAAAATTAATTGTAAATTACCTATCTTCAAGAGCTGAAGATGTTCCTAGAAATGTACTAGACACTACAAAAATTAAAAACGACACAGATTGGACACCTAAAATTGAATTACGAAATGGATTAAAAGGACTTTGGGAAACCCTTTCACAAAAAAATAAATAATGAACTCAAAAGAAGCCCCACTTGTTACCGTATTGATGCCAGTTTATAATGCTGGAATTTACTTAGAAGACGCAATTAAAAGTATTTTGAATCAAACTTTTAGAGATTTCGAATTTTTAATAATTAATGATGGCTCCACCGATACTAGTTTGGAAACTATTAAGTCTTTTAACGATAGCAGAATAAAACTCGTAAACAATGAAATAAATTTGAAGCTGATTAAATCCTTAAACTTAGGACTCAAACTAGCAAAAGGAAAGTACATTGTAAGAATGGATGCTGACGATATCAGTCTACCAACTCGTTTAGAAAAGCAAATTGAATTTCTTAAAACAAATCTGGAATATGGTCTTTTAGGCTCTTGGTTCGAAGACTTTGGAGAAAATGTAAAAAGTAAAATTGTTAGATATAGTTCTGATGATGCCACGATTAGAATAAAACACTTACACCAGACTCATATTTCGCATCCAACTGCTGTAATTAAAAAAGAAATTGTCCAAAACAATAATATCTTCTTTGATGAAGCCTCTGTTCACGGCGAAGACTATGACTTTTGGGTTCGCGTGAGCCAATATTGTAAAATATCCAACTTCCCAGAAGTTCTGGTTAGAAAGAGAGATCATCCTCAGAATATAACAAATCTGCACGCAAATAAGATGAAAGAAACTTGCACAAAAGTAAAAATGTATCAATTTAAAAAAATGGGAGTTGAATTAAATCAGGTGCAAACCGATATTTATTCTAGATTCGCAGACCCTGAATGGCACTTTAATGAAAATGAATTAGATATTTTAGAAGACTTATTAAATAAGATAATTCTTTCCAATAACAATTCTGCTTTTGTTCCAGTTGAGGCATTTAGGACTTATTTAGCAGAAAAGTGGTTTCACCTATGCTACCATAATAATAAAATAAAAAATCAAGGATTTAAAAGATTTCATAGAGCGTCTTTTAGTAAATATTTCAATCTAAATACTGTTTCTAAATTAAAATTCAGAATAAAATCTTCTATTTCCATTTAAGATGACTCCATTTTTTTCAATCATTATTCCAACATACAACAGAGCTTATATATTGCCAGAAACAATTAAAAGTATCCAGAACCAATTATTTAAAGATTGGGAAATACTTATAATTGACGATGGCTCTTCTGATAACACAAAAGAAGTAATTGAAAACATTTCGAAAAATTTATCCCAAATTAAATACTTTTACCAAATTAATTCAGAGAGAAGTGTAGCGAGAAATTATGGAGCCTCATTAGCACAAGGCAAATATCTTCTATTCTTAGATAGTGATGATTTTTTTAAAGAAGAACATTTGCAAAACATATACAATGAGATAATTAATAAAGAAAATCCTGTTGGACTCTTTTTTACAAACATTCTCTATTGTACAAATAATGGCATAGAAAAACCAAACATTCCAATAATGGAAATTGGAAAAGAGTTTAAATATATGTTACTAAATCCAATAACACCATCAAGAGTATGTATTCATAGAGATATTTTTAATGAATTTAAATTTGATCCTGAAATTGTAATCGTTGAAGACCTTGTTCTCTGGGTTTGCATTGCTACAAAATATCCAGTGTTCCAAGTTGATTCCTATTCATTATGCTATAGAGTTCATGATGGAAATTCTGTAGATTTAAGCCGAAACTCATACCTTTCAAGATATAAAGGATTAAAGAGGCTTTTCGTTTATGGAAAATATAAAAATGTATCTACTCTAATACCAAATAATATAAAAAACTTTTTACTTGCAGAATGCTCTTTTAATATGGCGAGACATTTTGAATTTAATAAAAATAATAAAATGATGATTCAAATGCTCATACAATCTTTTTTTCATAAAATGAATTACAGAAATAAAGAAAGATTATATATGATTTTAAGTAAATATGTGAGGTTAAAATAAATATTTTTTAATTTAATAATTTCTATTCGTCATGAAAAAATTAAGGATATTGCATGTAATTCCACAACTTAGTTGCGGTGGGGCAGAAATACTTACAGCTAATATTTCTATTCAACAATCTATTTTAGGACATGTCGTAAAAATAGTTTGTCTCGGAGATTTTGATGAAACCTGGCAAAATTTTCCTAATAAAGAAGTGCTTTTAAATAAAGTGGAAATTGAAATTATTCACGACAATGTAATCTTTAGTGTTTTTAGAAAAACGACAATTCAAAATCCGAACTTTCTACGAATTATAAATGAATTTAAACCTAATATTATTCATTCGCATTTATTTATTGCTGAAATTAATAGTCGCACTGTAATTTTCAAAAAAGTAAAATACTTTTCTCATGGCCACGACAATATGGTTCAACTAAAAAAACTTAATTTTAATTCATTTGCTTCAAAATCAAAATTTTCAAATCTTTGGGAAAGACATTGGCTAATTAAAAAGTATTCAGAAGCAAACAATAAATTTATTGCTATTTCCAAAGACGTATTTAAATATCTTTCCAATGAAATCCCCTCCTTTAAAAATAGAATCCTTTATTTGCCAAATGCAATAAATACAAATAATTTTCATCATAACAGAAGTTACACAAAAACGAATCAATCTTTTCATATTGTTTCTATTGCCAATTTAGTACCCAAAAAAAACCATAAATTATTGATTTCCGTTCTAGAAATATTGATTAACAAAGGATTTGACGTTACGATTGATGTATATGGATTTGGCCCATTAATGGATGAATTAAAATTTAAAACAAAAGAAAAAGGTCTTGATAAAAGATTAATTTTTCATGGAAGTGTTGGTGGAATTCCTGAAAAATTAGAAAGAGCAGATTTATATGTCCACCCAGCAAGTTACGAACCTTTTGGATTAGTGTTGCTAGAAGCTATGGCCTCGGGACTGCCCGTTGTATCTCTGGATGGATATGGTAATAGAGAATTAATGGAAAATAATAAAAACGGTTTTATAATTCCTCAAGATATGCCCATTGAAGAATTTACCAATAAAATAATTTACTTTATCGAAAATAATGCAGAAAGAGAAAGAATGGGTAAATATGCACGAGAATTTGCCGAAAAATATTCAATTGAAAAATACACAGATAAATTGCTAACTATTTATAATATGAATTAATAAATTAATGTGCCCTATTAATTTCTTATTACATTTTCATTTCCATACATTTGCCGATCTGACATAATGAACATCAAGAGATGTACTTGAGTGTCTATAGATAAATTACAATGCAAAGAATTCGAACCGCGCTCAGAGTCGCCTTTTTTTCTATTATCAACACGTTGATAAAATTCAAGCCCTTGATGGCTTTGTTTAATTTCGCTTTCGAAAGAGTGCCATATTCACTAGTTGAATTATTCAATCGGCATGTGAAAATACCTAACAAGCAATTTGATTGGAAGATCAAATTATATAATGGGAGAGAAGTGGTAACAAGAATCCACAAAGACAACGAAAAAACAATGCACGTTGCTTTAGGATACAAATGGCACGATCGAGGCTTAAATATGATTGAAAATATCATGGTAAATTATTTCGAAGCAAAGCACAGAAATAATTCTATTTTCATAGATTGTGGAGCAAACCTTGGAATGCGTTCCCTTACTGCACTTAGTAAAAGTATGAAAGTAGTAATGATTGAACCTAACGACGATACTAATCAGATCAACTTAGAAAGGTGTCGTATGAACAACTTTACAAATTACGAATTGCTAACTTTTGGCGTTTCGAATACCGACGAACAAAAGAAATTTTATTTCGATTCAACTTCATATTTATCCACTCTTAACACTGAAATTGCTGAGAAAGATTACATTACAATTACGAATGTTATGACAATTGAAGTTCGGAAGTTAGATACTATTTTTGCTTATCTATTATCGACCAAAACAAAAGCCTATATTAAAATGGATATTGAAGGCCACGAAATTGAGGCCCTCAGTGGTGCAGATGCGCTTATTAGAGCCATTTCTCCTACATTATTAATCGAAATCAATGAAAAGAAGGAGCATATTCAACAGATATTCTCCAACATGAGGGAAAAGGGTTATATTGTTTTTGAAAAAGCTGAACCCGATACAAATAATAAATTTCTTTCAGTTTGTCCCTCAAATGTGCTTGATCATAATTTTATTTCAAACGATTTTTTGTTCGTTAAGGACACTGAAATTCTTGAATTGATTAAGCCATATCAATTCTCTTAAGGCTAAGAATTTATTGCGGCAAGCTCCTGTTGCGATGGATAAGAAATTAATACCGCTCTGTGTTTTCCTTGAAATACAAACATACTTCCTGCAGCGACTGCTGAAGCTCCTGAATCAATTCCTTCTTTTAAGTGTTGGATTGTTCCCGCGCCACCGCAAGCAATTACAGGTATATTTACTGCACTTGATATTTCTTTAATTAGATTCAAATCAAAACCCCGCATTAATCCATCTTTATCTATTGAATTAAGCATAATCTCACCAGCGCCTTTAGATTCGACTTCCTGCGCAAATTCGATTGGTGAAAAGGAAAGAGATTTTTCTCCATTTCTAACCATCACCCTAAATTTCCCCCAGAAATCCTTTTTTACATCTATTGATGCCACAGTAGCAGAACTTCCAAATTTATCGGCACATTTGCGAAGTAAGTTTATATCTTGACTTAAATAAGAATTGATACAAACTTTTTCGATACCACATTTAATTACAGCAGTAATGTCTTCTAATTTTTGTAAACCACCTCCATAACACAAAGGCATAAAGGCTTCAGTTGCTATATCTTTAATATAATTCAAATTTGGTTTTCGTCCTTGGGCTGTTGCTGTAATATCTAAAAAAATGAGTTCATCAACCTCTTTGTCATTAAATATTTTAACAGCATTAATCGGGTCTCCAACGTAAACTGGCTTCTTAAACTGTTTTGTTTTAACCAAACTTCCTTCAATATTACAAAGCAAAACGGGAATTACCCTCGATCGAAACATAACTAAAACGACTTTGAAAAATTACTCAATAAAGCCATTCCAAATTTGTGGCTTTTCTCTGGATGAAACTGCACACCTGCGATATTTCCTTTCTCAAATGCAGATGTGAAATTATATCCATATTCAGAAGTCATTAGAATATCCGCAGCGTCATTCATATCAAAATGATAAGAATGAACAAAGTAAAATCGAGGTTCTAGCGGTAAATTATCGGTCAAAATACTTTTTTTATTTAGATAGACTTGATTCCAACCCATACTTGGAATTGGAAAATTGCGATCCATTTTTGAAAAATCAAAACGTTTGACAGACCCTTTCAACAAACTTAAACCAGGCTCTACGCCTTCTTCGCTCGATTGCAGCATTAATTGAGCTCCTAAACAAATACCTAATACTGGCACTTTATCTATTTCTACCTTTTTTTTAATAAGTGAAATTAAATCATATTTCCCTAACTGTTGCATACCACTATCGAAAGCTCCAACGCCGGGAATTATTAGCTTTTCAGCATCTTCTATAACAGATTTTTCTTTCGTTATTATACTTTTAACTCCAATTTTCTTAAGCATGTTGTAGACAGAACCAATATTGCCCATTTCGTAATCAATAATTGCAATCATATGTTACGCGAAATTACAAATTAATAATAGCATTAAGTAAACATAATAACGAAAAATAAATTATTTTTACGGCATGAATCCAATTCCCAAATATCTATTCATAATTGTAACTGATTATCCTTTTGGAATAGG
>Ga0105045_10006656_pt1 | contig 10230 bp, 8 predicted proteins | sample MAT02_FD_78089 | JGI IMG/M metagenome (GOLD analysis project Ga0105045, IMG submission 78089) | Freshwater microbial communities from Lake Fryxell liftoff mats and glacier meltwater in Antarctica - MAT-02 (megahit assembly) | ecosystem: Environmental > Aquatic > Freshwater > Ice > Liftoff...
CATGAATTATTTTTTGCAAAATAATCGAATTTTTCACGCAAGCTTACGTTTTAAATTTAAGCGCTGGTAAAATCAACTACTAACCGAGCCCTTTGAAGATTGAAGAATAGCCGCAGCAATTATTTTACGAGAATCTGGTGCTTTTTAATGTTGAATAGGGCGAGAGCGGCTGGTTTTAACTAAATTAACGGTTATATAAATGGGTATTTGCAAAAAATACCAGTAGCAATGCTGATTTTGTAAACGTGAAAAATCCTGATTTTCAATTCAACTTACAGGGAGTAGTAATCGTTTATTTTGGTGTCATATTCAAAGTACGGTATAGGTATATAAAAAAGCTGCCACTGAAATGGCAGCCCTGGAATCAGTTTCGCTGGAATTAAGAAGATTTTTTTGCTGGAGTAACTTTGACAGCCTTTTTTGCTTTTGGTGCAACCTTGGATTTTGCCGCTGCTACAGCTTTGTCTTTAGCGGGAACTGTAGCTTTAGCTTTAACGGGAGCCTTTATAGCTACCGCAGGTTTTACTTTTGGTTCCATCTCGGGAATGCTGTTTTTAATGCCCTCGGTTAATAATTTGGCTGCTTTCTTAATTCGCTTTTCAAATTTTTTATCACCAATTTTTTCTTTTAGTGCTGCTAATGCGATCACTAATTGATCAACAATTTCTTTCAGCATAATATCCCTGGCCGATTCTTTTTTACTGTCTGTTAATTTTTTGTCTGGCATAGAATTTATTTTAAATGATAACACAAATTTAATATTAGAATGTTTAAGTCAATGTTAAGTTTTATACAAGTAACATTAATGACTTCAAAATACGCTATTAGAAAACATATTTTCGACTGCGCTTTATTATACTTCACCTATATATTGGCGCATATTGGGAAGCGTTATATTGAAAATGAGTGGATGAAATATTGGGACAATTCAATAGGCTTCATTCGATATTTTTTTGGCACCTTATCGGTACTGTTCGGAAATAGTATAACAAATTTTGTCATTGATTCTTCTGAAAATATCGCCGTTGATTTTATGTATTTCTTTTCTTTTCCTCCTTAACATTAATCTTCCTTGCTCATCAAAATACTGTGGTTGAGGAAAATAGCTGAGAATATAATATTTTTTGTAGCCAAAAAGCGAACGGGAAGCAGATGTTTTGATAGAGATAAATACCAGCGATTTCTTTTTGTCGTCCACATAATAGTCGAGGTTATTGATCCAGATGCAGCGGATAGATTGCATGGAGGCTATCAGTTGTTTAATGTTTGTTGCATCTAAATGATATTTAACCAGCGTATCGGTAAGCCGTTGTTCTGTTGCGCTAAACTCGTAGCGATAGGTGATAGTGTCTGTTTTAATTTCAAGCGTTAAAATGGTAAAAGCCTTATTGTTAAATGCAATATTAAAGGGTGTTTTTTTAATAATAGCTGAATAGGATGCCTCAATGTTGTTGAGTACCCGCTCATGTTGAAAATAATAATGGGTACTATAATTTCTTGCAGTTCGGCACGAGCTACTTAAAACCACGATACCAAACATAGATACAATTGCCATTAAAAATTTACCATTCATGCGGTTAGTTTTTTGTATAATGAGCTATCCCAAAAGTGATTTTCTTTAAGAGTGCCGGCGTAAGCTCTATCAGTGTTGTTCCACCATAATCCCAGTAAACAAGTGTTATTTTATTTCCTTTTTTAATTATTTCCTTTAATACAATATAGTGGGTAGGGAAACCAGGTTTTACCCGGGCATTATTTTTTTTGTGTACCAGCCTGTTGTTGATATACAATACCACACTGCCGGTTTTCAGATGCTCACTGATATACAAAAACAAATCGCCTACAAGTGGATGAAGCAGGTCGGCTCCCTTTGCTTTTGATTTCAACTTCAGTAATTTTTTCACCATGCGGTTAAATTTGGCATAGTTTACGGAAGCCCACATCCTGTCTTCATCGCCCGGATCGTACCGACGGTTCAGAATATTCAGGTAACCTTTATAGTGATCTGCGAGGCATAAATACCACATTTGTTCAGCCGGGCGAATGTCCAATACACCTTTAAACCTTAGTTTGCCGGCCGCAATTTTAATAGGGGTGGATGGTTTAAACAACGTTGAGCCATAGGTTGCTTCTCCTTCCTGAAAGAGTTTTAATAGTAACTGAGCGTAGCCCAGCGGATCTTTTTGTATAAACAGATAGGTCAATGCGCCATAGCCGCAAAAATTTGTACCTCTTCCCTGGTACGGGCTGTGCGGCTGATAAATATTTGTTTTTAAATTTTCAAGAAAAAGTGCAGGTCTTACATTGGGCCAGTAAACACTGGGCGCCAAATCTTGAATAGCATCTACAAAAGCAATTGCCTTTTCAATAGAGGAGATTTCACTGGAATCATTTGGTAGAAATGGAACAAAACTACCCTTTGCATTGCCACCCAATAATAGAAACAATGCTATCGCGATGTAAATTACTTTATAAAAAGTGTAGGCTTTGCTCAAAATAATGGTTTGAAACTGGTCAATGGAGATTGATGCTTGCCTTAAGCAACAATTAATTTAAAAAGTTTAAAGTCAGGAAGAAGCTTTTATCGGGTAAAATATTTATTTACATATCATTCTGAGATGGAGCTTCCGCACTACAAGCAAATTTTACTAAAGTGGCACACCCAATGTGTGTCGTTACACGCTACCTATTCTTAGTAGCTAAAGTTTTTTAACAATCATCCGTTTTTGTAAAACGCTAAATAACTATTTGTTTTCAACCTGCCCCTTATACCTTGCAATGGTATTATTGGCCTCAATTAATTTCAGTTTCAAATCATACATTTCAGGAAGACCAGCCTTCATCAAAGCTTCTGTTTCTTCATTGCTTTTTTGAAGTAGTAAAATATTTTCATCCAATACCCGAATCAGTGCCTTTGATTCTTGTAGTTTTTTTCCAAATTCAAGTTCTGAAGCCTGTTTCATTTGATGGACCATCATATTTTCTTTTTGAATGGTTTCTTTCATTAGCTTTTCGCTTTCGAGATAACCCTGTGTGCTTCGCTTTAATTTGCCCAGTTTATTCAAAGTGACGGTGCGTATAATCCAGGCTATTAAAAAGCCAGTAATAAAAGCAATGCCGGTATATATGTATGTTTCTGTCAAAATAGTAATTTAAGGGCTGCAAAAATATTTCATTAGAATTAAAAAAAATGGTTATTTATCACAATTCTTCGATAGGGTGGGTAGCTATTTGTCTAAAAATAGGCAGAAAAACAATGCTGCCTGGTACTTTAGAGGCAGTCGGGATGCACTGACACTTTGCTAACGTTATGATTTTCAGTAAGATGAAGATAGACTGGTTGTTCAGCCTCTTTGCAGTATGAAACTATTTTTCTTTTAAGATAATCGTGCGTTGAGATAATTTAAATAATATCTCTTCGTTTATATGTTTATTTCTTATAGTAATCCGATACCCAAAAAACTTGACTCATGAAGCAACTGCTAATGTCTTTCTTATTCGTTCTATTAATTCATCTTTCCTACGGTCAGATTAATTACATCGCTGCCAACGCAGTTAACACTTCCGGTATTTACACCGATTTGGGAACTAATGGAGCTGAAATTACCACTATCGGCAATAGTTATGATGATGCCAATTCGTTTCCTCAGGATATTGGGTTTTCCTTCAACTTTAATGGTACATCTTTTACGCAATTCGTGCTCAACTCAAATGGTGTTATCAAGTTGGGAGACATTGGGCCAGCTAATGATGTGTATGATGCCCTTGCATCGTCCGAAGAAAACCTGATCTACCCATTTAACCGTGACCTAATTGCTGGTACTTTGCCTGAATACAGGATATTCACCAGTGGTTCTGCTCCCAATAGAGTTTGCACCATCCAGTTTAAAAATCTGAAGGATTTCCAATCATCTCCGTCGGCAGAACAATTTTCCAGCCTGAATTTTCAAATTAAATTATATGAGACTTCGAATGATATTGAGTTCGTGTATGGCAGTTTTGTTGCTACAAGTGCTGCTGTTCAGGATTTAGATATTTCGGTAGGAATTAAAGGGGCTGATGCGGCAGCTTCGGTAAATGTTACAAAAGCATCCGCCGATGGATGGTCGGCAGCTTCGTTTATCAATGGAAGTTATACTGGTGAAACGCATACAACCCGGTACACCGTACTGCCCGATCCCGGCAGAACTTATCGCTTTGTAGATGCCGCAATATTGAATAATGATGCCCAGGTATCAAATGTTTATGCGCTTACAAAAATTCCATTATCGTATGGCACGCCTCATATAATTAGTTCGCTTATTGAAAATAAGGGTGTTGGCACCATCAGCAATTTAGCAGTTACATTAACAGTTACCGGAGCCAATACTTTCACCGATACTAAATCGGTGGTTTCCCTGGCAGCCGGGAATGCTTCTACGGTAAGCTTTGCCGGATTTACTCCAGTGAATGCAGGAACCAATGTGATTACAGTGAGCGTTGCAACCGACGACAACAATAGCAACAACAGTATCACTGTAAACCAGGACGTGAATACAGATACCTACAGTTATGCCGATAATGCAGTTAATACCGGATCGGAAGGCTATAGCGCAGGTCTGGCTGGCATGTTTGTTACCAAATATTCATTAACCGGTATTGCTTTTGTTCAAAACGTAAATATTTTTATTCCCAACCTGGCTGTTAATGAAGGCAAAACGATTTATGCTGTTGTGCTGGATCCTGCAGGAGCTATCATTGGGCAATCGGCTAATTATAACATTACTGCCGGTGATTTGGGTGCCTATAAATCCTTTACTTTTAATGTATCTCCTTTTATAAACGGAGGTGACTTTTTTGTAGGTCTTGCACAAACTTCCGACGCTTTACAATATTTTCCTTTGGGAGTGCAAAATGAAATACCTGCACGCCCGGCCACCTATTACACTGTACCTTCGCTGGCTGGTGGAATCGCTCCCTCAGAGATTACTTCATTGGGTAAGTTTATGATTGAGGCGGTTGTATCAATCAATGCTTTACCCGTGAAAATTTCAGACTTTGAGGGAAATATTCAAAACAGCAACGCCTTGTTGAGCTGGCTAACTTACGAAAAAACAAACGATCAATTTGAAGTGCAAAAATCTCCTGCCAAAGGCACAAACTGGACAACAATCGGAACCGTAACTGCTTTTTCAAATGGGGGGCTTGCCAATAAATACCAGTTTACAGATGTGGGCATCAGCAGTGGCAACTGGATGTATCGGTTGAAAATAATTGACAAAGCGGGTAAATTTACTTACAGTCCGATTATCGTACTGCAATTAAAGGGTAAATCGCTTTTTATTTTGGATCAAAATTATCCGAATCCTGCACTGGATGTAACGATGATTCGTTACGAACTAGCCAAAGATGCAACTGTGTCAATGGAGCTCTACAGTATGGATGGCAAAAAAATAATGGCCTTGCAAAAAGGCAGACAATTAAAAGGCGCCTACAATATTTCGGTAAATACAAAAACACTGTCAATGCCGGCAGGAAAATATATTTATCGTATGGTGATACAGGATGCAGCTTCCGGCGAAGTAATTACGCAGTCAAGAGCCATGAATGTAATCCGGTAAAAAGCGTAGCTCAAAGATTGTTAAAAAAAAAACGTCCTTTCTGTTAAAAGAAAGGACGTTTTTCATAACTATTTATTGAATCATATAATCACGCATTATTGTATATTTTAATCACCGGTTCCCGGATGGCAACCGCTTCCTCCGTGCAGTAAAAATGGATAACATTTGCAACGGCTTCGGGCTTCACCCAGGTGTCGAAATCAGCTTCGGGCATTGATTTTCGGTTGGGTGCTGTATCAATGGTACTGGGTACGATTACACTGGTTACCACTTTTGTTCCCTTTGCTTCTTCATTCATAATTTCAGCCAGGCGAAACAGTAGTGATTTTGCCAGACTATAGCCAACCATTTCTTTACCGCTGGCTACGTTTAGTCCGGGGCGTGAGCCAATCATAAAGATGCGGCCATTTTTTTGCTTCATCATTTGTGCAAATACTGGTCTGGCAATATTATAGGCCGTTTCAAAATTCAACTGGTATTGTTGTGCAATGTCACTGGTCCTGGTGTCCTTTACTTTCCCCATGGCAAATCCACCCACCGTTAATACCGCCGCATCAATCTGTTGATATTTAGCCAGCACATCCGCCACAAATTTGTGTGAAGCTGCTTCATTTTTTAAGTCCACTTCTATTTGTTCAAACTTGCTGTTTTCTATTACTGTTTTTTCCTTCTCCTGCGGATCAACTGTGCCAATCACGCTAAAGCCTTCGGCCAGTAATTTCTTTACCACGGATTGTCCCATATTGCCGGCTGCCCCGGTTACAATGACTGTTTTCATATAATAAATTTTATACAGCAAGTTAGCTGATTTCTGGAAGCGGGAATTGATATAGGCTGTTTATTCGCTTTGATGACGGCCGTAAACGAAGACACGTCTACCTTTTACGACTTGCTGATGGACTGGAATTTATTACCTGTCTTGTCCAAAGCTGAAGCCGGTTCGAAAAAAATCAAATTCAACAACTGAAAAATGAAGATGTTACCTCTAGCAGAAACAGTTGATGATAGAGACTTGCAGCCAGTTGTATAACGTTAATTCACCATTAAAGTTAACCGGTCACTTGCTGTAAATAATCCAATGGATTACTGATGAAATCCTAAGTACTTAATTTGCAAATCTTTTCAACGTACAATTTTTGTTATCACGAAATTCTCAGTACAGCATGGTTCTGGTCTACTTTGAACTGCTACTTTTACGTCCCCGCTAATAGTAACTTGTAAGTTGTCTATTTGAAAGTCTGCTGATAAATTGCAGGGATTTAATTTCACGTCAATAGTGCCTCGTTCAATGCTATAAAAAGTTCCCGCAGGTTGTTGTCTTATTGTAGCAGGTTTATCAAATATTTGTCTATACGTTGTTGCAGTATTAAAACAATCGTTTTTGCCTGCTCTCCTCTTTTTTTCAGGAGTTTAAAAAAAGCAAAGAAGTCCAACAAATAATAAAATAAGTACAGCTTTTTTCATAAATGTAAAATATGGTTAAAAATCTATGATTATCTAAAACGGTATTAGGTTGCATTGACGGGTTCGAAAAATAAAGTAGCCAACATTTGGAGCAATACCAGTCTGCAACTGGCGCAAGGCAGATATATCATTGAATAAACCAGTAGGATTTTTCTTACTATGATGGTTGTGTTAAGTACCGTCATCCCTGAATAAAACCATCCATCCAAAATAAATGAAAAAAGGGTCAATTGGCGCAACCAATCGGGGCTATAGTTGCTTTCATTAAGGCCGATTGTATATTTTCGCCCCCGATAATTTAAAAATTAAAAGAAACCAATGATTACCTATATTAAAAAATTCAGTTTTGTTTGGATTGTTATTTGCCCGATACTGGTGGCAATAGGCCAGGATAAGCCAACAATGCCACCGGGGACAGGTCCGGATAAAGCTGTAGTAGAAACGCCGAAGACGGCACCGAAAGCTTACAAAGATGTGATAACGGCCAAGGCAATTACCAGTAAAGGTTTTTTTACGGTACATAAAGTAGAAGACAAATACTATTTGGAAATGCCGCCCAAATTATTTGGGAGGGATATTTTGATGGTTAATCGTGTTTCCAAATCTTCTGTAGAAAGTCCTAAGGCTTTTAGTGGCTACGCCGGCGACCAGATTGGTGAAAGCGTTATCCGTTTTGACATGGGCCCCAAAAATAAAGTCTTCTTAAAAAATATTTCCTACGATGTAAATCCGGATAGCACCGGACCAATGTATAAATCGGTTATGAATAGCAATCTGCAGCCCATCACCATGGCGTTCGACATAAAGGCGATTGCCAGTGACAGCATGGGAAAAGGTGTGGTGATAGAGATTACGGGTATGATTACTAATGATAACGAAGTGTTTGGTTTTTCAGGATCAAGCAAGAGTCAGTTTAGAGCGGGTGCCTTCCAGGCGGATAAATCCTATATTGTATCGGTCAGGCCTTTTCCAACCAATATTGAAATTACTACGGTGAAAACCTTTACCAAAAGTGCAGAAATAGCGGCTCCTCTTCCCGGAAGCGCACCAAGGCCTGCAAGTATGGCTACCGTTACCTTGGAGATGAATAGCTCGATGGTTTTATTGCCCGAGAAGCCAATGAAACCCCGTTACAGAGATAAAAGGGTAGGTTATTTTGGACCCAGGTACACAGATTATGATGCCAATCCGCAGGGGATAAAAAATATTCAATTGATCTCCCGCTGGAGACTGGAGCCAAAGCCGGAAGATATGGCTAAATATAAAAGCGGACAGTTAGTTGAGCCTGTTAAGCCCATTATTTTTTACATAGATCCTACTACGCCTAAGCAGTGGGTGCCTTACCTGATACAAGGGGTAAATGACTGGCAGGTTGCATTTGAACAGGCTGGTTTTAAAAATGCCATCATGGCAAAAGAAGCACCAACCAAAGAACAGGACAGCACCTGGAGTATGGAGGATGCAAGAAACAGTGGTATCATTTATAAACCATCCCCGGTAGAAAATGCTTATGGCCCCAGCACCGTGGATCCACGCAGCGGCGAGATAATGGAGAGCCATATCGGATGGTTTCACAACGTAATGAAATTATTGCACGACTGGTATATGATACAGGCCGGTGCCATCGACTCAAGAGCACGTAAGATGGTTTTTGATGATGATCTGATGGGACAATTGATTCGGTTTGTGTCATCACACGAAGTGGGACATACGCTCGGTTTGCCACACAACTTTGGTTCATCAGCGGGTGTGCCTGTAGAAAATTTACGCAACAAAGCATGGGTAGAAGCCAATGGCCATACGCCCAGTATTATGGATTATGCCCGCTTTAATTATGTGGCGCAACCAGAAGACAATGTTGGACCCGCAGGTATTTATCCACGCATTGGTGAGTATGATAAATGGTCGGTTGAATGGGGATATAAATTGATTCCGGAGGCGGCTACTGCAGCAGATGAAGTGCCCATTCTTGATAAATGGATTGAAGCAAAAGCGAATGACAGCCGGTATTATTTCGGCCGCCAGGGGCAGGCGGATGATCCAAGAGACCAGAGTGAAAGTATTGGCGACAATGCGATGAAGGCGTCTAACTATGGCATCAAAAATTTACAACGCATTCTTCCTAATTTAATAACCTGGACTAAACAACCCAATGAAGATTATAGTGCACTGGCAGACATGTATGGTGCTTTGCTGGGACAGTTTAGAACGTACATTGGACATGTAACTTATAATTTTGGTGGCGTGTATGAAAACATTAAAAAGAATAACCAGTCAGGTAACGTGTTTGAATATGTGAGCAGGCAAACACAAAAGGAAGCGGCTGATTTTATTGGCAAGCAGGTATTCAATACACCAACCTGGGTAATTGATAAAGAGATCGCCGGTAGAACTGGTGTAAATTTCACCACTTCCATTTTATCGCTACAGGAAGCTGCTTTGGCAAAGATGCTGAGTACAACTACTATGAATAAAATGTTGAATGCTGAAGCTTCCATCGGTAGCCAGGCTTATACAGTGTTTGATTTATTGACTGATTTAAAACAAATGGTTTTCACCGAACTCAATACCAAAAAGCCAGTGAATATTTATCGTAGAAATTTGCAGAAATCCTATGTGGAAAGATTGGGTAATATCATTAAACCTGCACAGACAGGTACTACTTCATTTATCATCAGAGGTGGTAGTGCCGAACCAGTAATGGATACCAAAAAATCGGATATCATCTCTTATTTAAAAGGCCACGCCCGTGAGCTGAAAGCGATGACAGATGCCGCTGCAGCAGCAAGTAGCGACCGTGCTACCAGGTATCATTTATTGGATTTGAGCGACCGGTTGAAGAACATACTTGATCCAAAATAAACAAATCATTTTTCCATATTTTAAAAGGCATCTGGTTTTAAACAGGTGCCTTTTTTTTATGAGGTGTTTTTTGAGCTGCTAACCAATCTGGATATGCTTTGTTTATCCTGATTAATGAAGGCGAAAACTGCAATTGGCTGTAAGATAATTCAGGCAGTTCTCTACGTCGGGGTTTCACAAATTGCTCTTTTGTTTTATTATATCCGGTCTGACCTTCGGTACCGACCGGAGTGTGGAGTGTGTATCCCGGTCGGCACCGCAGGTCAGACCGGGTTGTATCGATATTTTCAATTCGATATAGAAA
>Ga0105045_10006657_pt1 | contig 10230 bp, 10 predicted proteins | sample MAT02_FD_78089 | JGI IMG/M metagenome (GOLD analysis project Ga0105045, IMG submission 78089) | Freshwater microbial communities from Lake Fryxell liftoff mats and glacier meltwater in Antarctica - MAT-02 (megahit assembly) | ecosystem: Environmental > Aquatic > Freshwater > Ice > Liftoff...
GCGCGATCGCCCCTAGCGCGATCGCGCTGCCGCGCTGCCACAAGACCGCTGGATTCCAGCGGCTCAGAACTGGGAAGCTCGGAATTCGGAAAATACTGGCGTTCAGGTCGCCGCCAATTGCCCGTTGCCTGGGGCTGACACGCCCTGACTGAAGACGTGGGGGAATTGGGATGAGGCAGTTTTGGCGATCGCCTAACGCTGAAAAACGAAGGAATATCCGGCATATTCTTCCCCCTCATACAACACCACAAACCAAGTCTGGGGATCAAAGGCCAGCGGGTAAGCTTCCCGCTCTGCCAAGACACCTTGCCGAATTTCGATCGCCCCTAAGCGGCAGTAGGGATCACTCACCACAGATCGCACAGAGGCTTTTGCGCCCCGTTCTGGCACGGCAAGCAGTTGCGACAACTCCTCCCGCGATAGCACCGACTGAGGCTGCACCATTTCTTGGCAAAGGTTGTTGACAGACGGAGGTTGCCGCCCTTCACGCATATCGGCCAGCACCGCGACTAAAAACAACACCGACCCTCCTGCCAAAAAGTATTGAATGGGAGAGGTTTTGGGGGGGCTAGGGCGCTTCATCACGATTTCCCTCCGAGGCTAAAAAGAGACAAGACAGCACAACCAACAACCAAGCCGCTCCTAAAATGACGCTCATAGTTTTCCTCCAAGGACAAGGCCAATGGCAATCAAAATCAGGCGGTAGCCCAACACAGGGCTGAGGTTAGCAGCCCAAAAGGACAAGCTCACCGCCAAAATAGCGGGCAACAACAGCAGCAAGGCCACGGGCACCCAGAGCGCAGGCATAGCGGCAAGAACCCAATTTGCGCTCCATCGCAGGATGGCGGCAGTGAGCATCCAGGCGATCGCCTCTAGCAAGGCCGGAACCGCTTGACGCGGCGGTTGTAGCCATGCGTGGATCATCCGCTCAGGGGTATTGACCTGGGTAGGAAGATTAGAGCGGCGAGGAGCATAAACGCTCGAAGAGCGAGGCAGGGGCGAAGTGGGGTGTCTGCTGTCCATCGGAATATCAACCCAAACTCGTTAACAGGGAACTCTCAGAATTCATCATTTGCACCGTTGCTGGCACCGTTATTTGAACCGTTATTTGAACTGTCGCGTGAACTGTCGTCTGGAGGATAGGAACCCAACCAGGGCCGCAGCCAATCAGGCAGAATCAACTCATCCAGCATCAAACCGGGTGCAACTAAAACGTAAGAGTACAAAAATAGTTTAGTACTTACGTACCGATAATACAAGTGTACTATAAGTTTTGCATAAAATCTAGGATGGTGATGGGTGAGATGCGGAGACCTATATCCGGGATGCTACTATCCGGGATGCTACTATCCGGAATGCTACTATCCGGGATGCTACTATCCGGGATGCTACGGAAGGGGCGATCGCCCAGAATCCCACGCCATCCCCCCCAGCCCCAACCCACGAGCGCTCACCACCGGCGCGGTACACTATGGGGAGGTTTGATCGGCATTCTGTTCTAGCAACCAAGGTTGCTAGAACAGAATGCCAAGACTGAGCCGCTCAAATGCATCAACGCTGCGCACCCTATTTGTCATGGCATCCAACCCCGTCGTTCCGCGCTGGCAACCCTGGCTCACTCGGCTCACACCCTACCTGTTCTTGGCTCCGGCTCTGCTATTGCTGGGGTTGACTGTGTTTTACCCGGCGCTCCGAGCCTTTTTTCTCAGCTTTACAGCCTACGAATTTGACATCACGCAACCGCCCGTGTGGATAGGGCCAGACAACTTCCAGCGGTTGCTCAAGGATGATGTGTTTTGGGAAACCCTGCGCAATACCCTGCTGTACTTAGTCGGCGTGGTGCCCTTACTCGTGACCTTGCCCTTGGGCTTAGCAATTTTGGTAAACCGTGCCCTGCCAGGAATTCACTGGTTTCGAGCCGCCTATTACACCCCCGTCGTCATTTCGATGGTGGTCGCAGGGATCGCCTGGAAGTGGCTCTATACCGAAAATGGGCTGCTCAACCAAATTTTGGTCGGGCTAAACCTGTCCACCGATGGAATTCCTTGGTTGACTAGCCCCAAACTGGCACTATTTAGCGTGATGGCCGTGACCGTTTGGAAAGGGTTGGGCTATTACATGGTGATCTACTTAGCCGGGTTGCAAAGCATTCCCGCTGACCTATATGAAGCCGCTGCCATTGATGGCTCTGACGGATGGCAAAAGCATTGGGACATCACCATTCCGCTCATGCGCCCCTATATCTTTTTGGTGGGTGTGATTTCTGCGATCGCCGCTACTAAGGTCTTTGAGGAGGTCTATGTGATGACCCAGGGCGGCCCTCGCAATAGTTCTAAAACCATCGTCTACTATGTCTACGAGCAGGCGTTCCAAGACCTCGAAATCAGCTATGCCTGCACCATTGGGCTGGCTTTATTTCTGATCATTTTGGGTTTATCAGTACTCCGGCTCAGCCTCAGCCGCGAACCAAGGGCGATCGCCTAGTTTTGGCCATTTCTCAAAATTCCAGTTATCCATACTCTACGCATAAACTCTACTCATAAAAAGGCGCTGCTGAATAGCCGCATGATTTTGCCCAATTCCAGATGATCGTTCAGGGCTTTCAGGCAGCGATTCATCCGTTGACTCAGCAACGCCCATAAAAATGCAGAGATCCGGCACTGAATTAAATCGGCTGGGACGCAGCGGATTTATCTTTCATCTTACTCGCCCGATCTCTCACCCATTGCGACCTTTGGGTCAACGGTCAAGGCAACCCTGAAACCGCCGGATGCTCGTAGCGATGAAGCCTCAGAGAATGCCACTGAGATAGCTTCTTTCTAAGCTTTTGCAGCCCACTCAAAACCTGGTTGGCGCACTGTTACTCCGGCTCCTGATCATCATAAAACTGCCACAACACTTACTCATCTGCTGTGAGGCTAAATTAGCCTTACTCTTTAGCCCTACTCTTTAGACAAGGTTTTTGTTGATAGTTATGATAAATCTATCAAGGAATTCATAGAGTTAAGTTGATGGCAACAATTGAGTGTTCATAGGGCCTTCCTCCTTTGGGGTTAGGGTATTAGGGATCAAGCATCAATAAATCTAATTCTTATGTCTGGATGTATTCAATGAACGCCCTAAAAAAGGGGCGATCGCCAATTCTTCCTATCAGTTTTCGCCACAAAAAGAACGATTTTCTGAGCTTTCAGAAACCTAAAATCATACCTTATCAATCTGATTTGATAATCCTGGCTAATGCTTCGCCCAAGGGGCAATAACTTTTCCTTAAAAAGCTGTATTCTCATAAATAAGCAATGAGCGGCGACCACTTAGTGTTTTATTCATTGCTCAAACAGAAGGACTTTCCTCAAAACAATTCTATTTTTTCTCCGCGTTCTACTTAGAGGAACCAGAGTAAACCTGAAAGATTTTGAAGTGAGTTCTCTCTGTCCTAAGGCCATTTTTCTATATCCAAACAGCAGTTTTTAGGCAGCATTTTTAGTGCTGTGGGAGGTTTCTATGTCCGATTTTTCGAGGCTCACTCGGCGTAAGTTTTTGTGGACGGCAGGGGCTTCAACCGGGGCCGTTCTGCTCAAGGGATGTGCGGGCAATCCGCCTACCCCAACGGCAGAGACTACGGGTAGTGAGTCCCCTAGCTCCGCCCCTGCGGTGAACGTAGCGGAAGGCGCAGCGCCAGAAGTCACCACCATTACCTTAGGCTATATCCCCATTGTGGAATGCGCTGCGATGGTTGTGGCGAAAGAAAAGGGATTTTTTGCGAAGTATGGAATGCCCGATGTGATGCTTTCTAAACAAGCAAACTGGGCCTCTGCTCGGGATAACGTTGTGATTGGTTCGAGTGGTGGTGGCATTGATGGTGGGCAATGGCAAATGCCCATGCCTCACCTCATCTCTGAAGGGCTAATTACCAATGGCAATAAGGTGCCTATGTATGTCTTGGCGCAGTTAAATACCCAGGGTAATGGGATTGCTGTTGCAGGGCTACATACAGGGAAAGGATTAGGGCTAGATGTTTCAGGATCTGCGGACTATATCAAGAATTTTTCCTCTAGCAATGGGCGGAAATTTAAGGCAGCTCATACCTTTCCAAACGCGAACCAAGACTTCTGGATTCGGTATTGGTTTGCAGCGGGGGGCATTGATCCTGATAGTGATATTGATCTGTTGGCTGTGCCTCCGGCAGAAACCGTGCAAGGGATGCGGAATGGCACCATGGATGCCTTCAGCACGGGTGACCCTTGGCCCTACCGGATTGTGGCCGATGATATTGGCTTCATGTCGGCGCTGACCTCAGAGCTTTGGCAGTTTCACCCCGAAGAATACCTAGGCATCCGAGCCGATTGGGTAGACGCAAACCCCAACGCAACCAAGGCGTTGCTCAAGGGCTTGATGGAAGCTCAGCAATGGTGTGACCAACCCGAAAACCGGCCTGAGCTAATTAACTTAGTGTCTGGGCGTACCTATTTCAATGTGCCCAAGGAAATTTTGGAGCCGCCCTATGCCGGGAAGTACACCATGGGCGATGGCAAGGCCGCTTTCGATGACTTCAATCGGGGGCCATTGTATTGGACGGATGGCTTGGGCAGTGTGTCCTATCCCTACAAGAGCCATGATCTGTGGTTCTTGACTGAGACGATGCGCTGGAACTTCCACAATGGGGCGATCGCCGACATCGACACCGCCCGTCAGATTGTAGATCGGGTGAACCGCGAAGACATTTGGCGCGAAGCTGCCCAGGAAGCAGGCTTTACTTCCGATATCCCAGCGACGGCTTCCCGTGGTATCGAAACCTTCTTCGATGGCATCAAGTTTGATCCCGAAAACCCCGAAGCTTACCTCAGCAGCTTGCAAATCAAGCGGATTTAGAATATGCGCCTGACAGACTGGGTTGCACCTAAATCTTACCCAGTCTTTTCTTCTCATTAAGGCTCTCTGGTTCGGTATTTTGCCTAGCCCAGTTTGCCAGTATTCTTTCATGGCTGATCTCAGTTTTCATGATTTCCCTATGGGGTGAAATCAAGCTGTTGGGAAATACAGCCAGAAAACTGAGTCAACGTTCATTCATTGACCCCTCTAACACACAGGTATCGCACGATGGTTGTAAATGCACGAGGCCAAGCTAAACGAGGATCGACTGGAAACCCTCTCCAGATCTTTTTTAAGAAGCAGGCGGGAAATATTGTTCTGCCCATTCTAGGGATTGTTGGGTTTGTCCTCATTTGGCAAGTTATTTCAACGTCAGGGTTAACCCGGTTGCCGGCACCCAGTTCTATCTTTACAGATGAGCGCACCCGCACCCTATTACTGTATCCGTTTTACGATTTTGGAGGACTCGATAAAGGGTTATTTTGGCAAACCTTGGCGAGTCTTACCCGCGTTGCCCAGGGCTATTTTCTAGCGGCGGTGGTGGGCATCAGTATGGGGATTTTGGTAGGCACGCACCCGATGATGCATAAGGCACTCGATCCAATATTTCAGTTCCTTCGGATGATTGCCCCCTTGGCGTGGGTTCCCATCACCCTAATTGCCTTACCCAATGTGCAACTAGCTGCCATTTTCGTAATTTTTATCACCGCTGTCTGGCCCATTCTAATTAACACCACGGTTGGGGTGCAGCAGATTCCCCAAGACTACAAAAACGTGGCGCGGGTTCTACAAGTCTCCCCTCGCAAATACTTTTTAAAGATTTTGATCCCTTCGGCATTGCCCTATATCTTTACCGGATTGCGGATTTCTATTGGGTTGGCCTGGTTGGCCATTATTGCAGCAGAGATTGTGATGTCTGGGGTGGTTGGCATTGGCTTCTTTATCTGGGATGCCTACCAGCAAAACTATGTGAGTGAAGTGATTTTGGCCGTCGTCTATATCGGTGCGGTGGGTCTTGCCTTAGATCGCCTGATTGGCTACATCCAAACGCTGGTTGTTCCGGTAGAAAATCGCTAGCACCAATGGCAATGGATTAGCTCAGATTCTTGGGTCATGGCTAGGGGCGACCGGAAGCAGTTTGTAACGAAAGTCGCCCCCACTTCTTCATCTAGTTAAGGATTTTTCTATCCGATTGAACCCAGGCAATGGGGGGTTAGGAAGATCTGTTTGAGCTGCCCTTTATTCTTCACAACGACTATGGCTGCCTTTGTTGGAATTGACCAAATTGAGAAAGTTTTTCCGCTTTCAGGTGGAGATGAGTATATTGCCCTTCAAGGGATTGATTTAGAGATTAAAAAAGGGGAGTTTGTTTCCCTAATCGGCCACTCGGGCTGTGGTAAATCAACGTTACTCAACTTGATTGCCGGGTTAGACCTGCCGACAGAAGGGGTCGTCACTCTAGAAGGCCAACGGGTGGCGCGACCTGGCCCCGATCGCATGGTCGTGTTCCAAAACTATTCGCTGTTGCCCTGGTTGAGCGTGCGCGAAAATATTGCGCTGGCGGTGGATGAGGTGATGCGCGATCGCCCCCGAGCAGAGCGGCGGCAGGTGGTGGATGAGCATATCAAGATGGTGGGGTTGAGCCATGCCGCAGATAAGCTGCCGGGGCAGTTGTCTGGGGGGATGAAGCAGCGGGTGGCGATCGCCCGTGCCCTAGCCATTCGGCCAAAACTGCTGCTGTTGGATGAACCCTTTGGGGCGTTGGATGCCCTCACGCGGGGCAACCTGCAAGAGCAGTTGATGAAAATCTGCGAAGAGAACGAAGTGACGGCGGTGATGGTGACCCACGATGTGGATGAGGCGGTGCTATTGAGCGATCGCATTGTCATGCTCACCAACGGCCCCGCCTCCAAAATTGGCGGCATCTTAGAGGTAGATATCCCTCGCCCCCGCAAACGGATGGAGGTGGTGAGCCACCCCAGCTATTACAGCCTGCGCTCAGAACTGATCTATTTCCTCAATCAGCAAAAGCGGATTAAGCAGCTGCGGACGCGAAAAACAGCGGCGATCGCCCGTCATGGCTTAGAAAAAGTGAACCTAGAGATTGGCTTTGTGCCCCTCACGGCCTGTGCGCCCATGGTGGTGGCCAAAGAAAAAGGCTTTTTTACTAAGCATGGGTTGGACGAGGTCAACCTGGTGCGAGAAACCAGTTGGCGCGGCATCGTCGATGGCATCGTGGGCGGGCACTTAGATGGGGCGCAAATGCCCGCCGGGATGCCCGTCTGGTTCTGTGCCGGAGGCCACCAAGACCAGCCTTTGCCCGTAGTGAGCGCCCTCACCATGACCCGCAACGGCAACGCCATCACCCTAGCCAAAAAGTTCTACGACCTTGGGGTTCATACCGCCTCAGATTTTAAGCGGATGTTGCTCGAAACCACCGAGCAGCGGCACACATTGGGGATGGTGCATCCGTCCTCCATGCACAACCTGCTGCTGCGCTACTGGTTAGCGGCGGGCGGCATCGACCCCGATGCTGATGTTTCCCTCAAAACCATTCCCCCGGCGCAAATGGTGGCCGACCTCAAGGCTGGCACCATCGATGGCTTCTGTGTGGGGGAACCCTGGAACCTACGGGCGGCGGTCGAGCAAACGGGGTTTACCGTCGCCACGGATCTAGAGATTTGGCAAGGGCACCCTGGCAAGGTGTTAGGGGTTCGGGAAGATTGGGCGAATACCCATCCCAATACGCACATTGCCCTCGTCAAAGCGTTGCTCGAAGCCTGTCGTTATTGTGCCGATGAGGCCAACCACGACGAGATTCGACAGTTGTTGTCGCAGCGGGAGTATGTCAGCACCGATGTAGACTACATCCACCTCGGCAACCCAAATGCCTATGTGTGCGATCGCCAAAAACCGGTGGAATATGCCCACCACCTGTTTTTTGGGGGCGGGGTCAATCGGCCTAGCCGCACCGAGCATCTGTGGATGATGACCCAGATGGCTCGCTGGAGCGATATTCCCTTTCCGCGAAATTGGGTGGAGATTTTGGAACGGGTTTGCCGCGTCGGTGTATTTAGCACCGCAGCCCGCGAAATTGGGGTAATGGATGTGAAGTATCAGCGCGGCCCCATCGAACTGTTTGATGGGGTGAAATTTGACGCCGATGACCCCATCGCCTACCTCAACCAACTCTCCATCAAACAAGACTTCAGCGTTGCTGAAGTGGTGCTCGATGCTCCCCGAACAGCCGATACCCTCCGGCCTACGGTGGCAGCCTAGTGCACCTGTGTGTTGTGGGCAGGGGATTTGGGGTTCTTTCCCTTGAAACCCTGCCCCTTCTTTAAGCAATTTTAGAGTTTGAATTTTGGATTTTGGATGCAGTTGGCTGGGGTGAGGATGAGGATGAGGATGAGGGCGATCGCGCTGCGACTCACGTTTCCCAAGCCCCAAGAATCCTCCGCTTCCAATGCCCTAGCCCTGCAGTCACCCATCATTTCGCAAAGGACAATAAAAACCATGCAAACTTCTGTTGTCTTACAACCCTCGCCTGGGGTATCCCGCGATGCCTTCCTTGCCATTGAGGGCGTCTCGAAGGTCTATCCTACGGCCAAAGGCCCCTATCCGGTGTTGCAGGATGTCAACCTCACCATTGACCAAGGGGAGTTTATTTGCTTAATTGGCCACTCAGGTTGTGGTAAATCAACGCTGCTCAACATGGTGTCAGGCTTCAATCGCCCGACCGATGGCCAGGTGAAGCTGAAGGGCAAACCCATCACTGAGCCGGGGCCGGATCGGATGGTGGTGTTTCAAAATTATTCGCTGTTGCCTTGGCTAACGGCGTTTGAAAATGTGTATTTGGCGGTGGATGCGGTGCATCCTAAAAAGATGGAAACCGAGAAGCGGGCGATCGTCCGTGACAATTTGGCCATGGTTGGCCTATCGGATGCGATGGAAAAGAAGCCGCCACAACTATCTGGCGGGATGCGGCAACGGGTGGCGATCGCCCGTGCCCTCTGCATTCGCCCCGAAGTGCTGATCTTGGATGAACCCTTTGGGGCGCTGGATGCCATCACCAAAGAAGAACTCCAAGAAGAATTGCTCAAGATCTGGAACGATAACCGCTGCACCGTGCTGATGATCACCCACGACATCGACGAAGCGCTGTTTTTAGCCGATCGGCTGGTGATGATGACCAACGGCCCCGCCGCCAACATTGGCGAAATTATGGAGATCCCCTTCCCCCGCCCGCGCGATCGCGATCGCATCATGGAAGACCCAGAATACTACAAACTCCGTAACTACGCCCTCGACTACCTCTACAACCGCTTCGCCCACGACGATGTGGAATAAGTCGTTGGAATCAGCCGTTGAAATCAGGCATTGAAATCAGCCGGAGTGACACCTGACCCCATGAACCTTCCCCACCTTAGTTTTGCGGAGGTTTATGGGGTTTACTCCAGCATCCCTAGCAGTACTCGATCGAGAAACTCTGAACGCTGCATTCAATCAATTCTTAGGCGACTGATGCTTAGGCGACCGATGCTTAGGGCGGGTTTTTTCCTGGGGAACCATGGCAAATAGTCCAGATCGATCGATCCAAGAGTCCAGATCGATCGATAGTGTCATAGGTAGGATTTTGAATCTGGAGAGGCGATCGCCATGACCCGAAACGCAGTGCATCTAGCCGTGAATGGCACCCTCATGCAGGGGTTAGAGTTGAACGGCAATTTACGCAGCGTTGGGGCGACATTTGTGTGCGAAACAACCACAGAACCGTTGTATCGGCTGTGGTCGATTGGCGATCGCCATCCGGCAATGATTCGGGTGCAGGCAGGCGGGCGGGCGATCGCCCTAGAAGTCTGGGCAGTGCCCCCCGATGGCCTCATCCAAATTTTGCTAAAAGAGCCGCCGGGCTTGGCCATTGGGCGCGTGCGCTTGGCCGATGGGGAAGAGGTGTTGGGGGTGTTAGGAGAACCTTACCTATGCGAAGGGCAGCCCGAAATTACGGAATGGGGCGGCTGGCGGGCATATTGTGGGGCGATCGCCACCCATCATTGATTCTCCGTAATCCTCTCCTATCCTCCCAATTTGCCCGCACCAAACTTAAGAGGGTTCTAGCCAGCCCCAGCCCTTGATTTCTAGGTGATGGATTTCTAGGTGATGGATCTCCAGCGCCTAATCTCCAGGGGAATGATCTGCAAGATCTCGGCTCGTGCTATGTTTTTTCCAGCTTGTTCGAATCATTACACGCGCTAGTTGCTCGGCTGACGGAAAAAAACCGCATGATGAAACCCTCTGATTTTTCTGTTAGCACCTCCGAGATCACCCATCCTGATGTTTCGGTGGTGATGCCCTGCCTCA
>Ga0105045_10006658_pt1 | contig 10229 bp, 11 predicted proteins | sample MAT02_FD_78089 | JGI IMG/M metagenome (GOLD analysis project Ga0105045, IMG submission 78089) | Freshwater microbial communities from Lake Fryxell liftoff mats and glacier meltwater in Antarctica - MAT-02 (megahit assembly) | ecosystem: Environmental > Aquatic > Freshwater > Ice > Liftoff...
AGTTTTTGGCACCGGCATTTTTTGGTTCAAGCAAAAAATTGCACTAGCTGCCCAGAGTCCAATTTGGCACAAAACAGATCGAAGCCCAAGGCCAATTTCCAGTTTTGGTTCCGACATTCTTCGGTTCAAGCAAAAAATTGCATTAGCTGCCCAGAGTCAAAATTGGCACAAAACAAATCGAAGGCCATGGCCAATTTCCAGTTTTGGTACCGACATTCTTCGGTTCAAGCAAAAATTGCACTAGCTGCCCAGATTCCAATTTGGCACAAAACAAATCGAAGGCCATGGCCAAATTCCTGGAATTTAGCGGCCATCAACTTACGCACAAACCGCAACGCGAGCTAACGCAGAGCGCGGCTCTGAGCTCGGTTTCGCTAACGATACTTAATTTTCGGATAGACTATTGGGCTGTTTGTCTTGATGATCCGTGCGAGTTTGTCCGCACTCTTGCGATGATACAGCCGAATTTCCCGTTGCTAATTTTATTGACACGCCCGCTGGTGGAGCCTCCTTATGCAAGTTGCCGTAGAAAACCAAACCGCGCTGAAGCGCAAACTTTCGATTAATCTGCCTGCTGGGCAGCTCGATCAAGCAATTGCCTCGCAAATTCAGCAGGCGTCGCGCACGATGAATTTAAAGGGCTTTCGTCCAGGCAAGGTGCCGATGCAGCTGATTACTCAGCGCTACGGCAAGCAAATCCGCCAAGATGCCACCGAGCAGCTCATTCGTTCTAGTTTGGGCCCCGCAATTGAGCAAGAAAAGCTTCGACCGGCAACCACGCCTGCAATAACCTCGATAAACGATGAAGCCGACGGCTTCAGATTCGAGGTGGAATTCGAGATTATGCCGGATATGGGCGATCTGGATTTGAGCGGAATTGAACTTGAACGCGAAATCGCCGAAGTAACGGACGGCGATATCGACGCAATGATTGAAAATCTGCGCTTGCAGCGTCGCAGTTGGAGCGATGTTAGCCGCGCCGCTGCGCAAGAAGATCTGGTTAGCTTTGAATTTTCGGCGAAAATCGGAGATCGTTTGATGCCCGAAAGCGGCGTCGAGCGCGCCGCAACCATCATAGGCTCCAAAGCTACGCTCGCCGGTATTGAAGACGGGTTGGTGGGCATGTCCGTTGGCGATGAGAAAGATTGCGGCGTGTCATTTCCTGCCGATCACCGCGACCCTGAGCTGGCTGATAAAACTGGCGATGCACACGTCAAAGTGCTAAAGGTGCAGTCTGCCATAATGCCGGAAGTGGATGCGCAGTTTATTGCAAGCTTCGGCGTTCCAGAGGGCACGACCGACGCGTTTCGGGTGGAAATTCGCAGCAATTTAGCGCGGGAGTTAAAGAGCGCTCTGAGCACCCGTTTGCGTGCGCAGGTAACGACGAAGCTGGTCGAGCGGTTTGCAGCTTTTGAGCTGCCCGATGGTTTGGTTCAAGAAGATGCGAAAAGCTTGCGCGCGCAGGCGATGCAAAACGCGCAGCGCCAAGGTTCAGTGTTTAATCAAGAGCCAGATTTGGTGCCGTTTATTGACGCCGCAAAGCGTCGCGTGCGTGCCGGCCTGGTGCTGAATGAGTTAGCGCGTAAGCACAGTTTGAAACTGGATCAACGCCGGATGTTAGAGGCCTTAAATGCAATCGCTTCAACCTATGAAGATCCAAGCGAAGTAATTGCGATGTATCGCAAAGACAACAACTTGCTGGCCGGATTGCAGGGGCGCGTTATGGAAGAGCAGGTTGCCGACTGGATTGCTGAGCAGGTGCAGGCGCGTGAAGTTAAGCGCGCGTTTTCTGAAGTCATCCGCCCGGGTTGAAATTTTCCGGTTCGGCGCAACTATGAGTATATTGGCCGCAGCGCAATTGCCTGCGGCCTTTCTTTTGAAGGGCTTGTTTCAGATCAGCCTTCTTGTTCCTGACTTATTTCACGTCAACCCTTAGGATGAATATGCACATTCGAACGCAATCCAACACTGGTATACCGCATGGCTCGCCGTCCATCATCACGCCGCAGGCGTTAAATTTAATTCCGATGGTGGTAGAGCAAACCCCGCGCGGCGAACGCTCCTACGATATCTATTCAAGGCTGCTTAAAGAGCGCGTTATTTTTTGCATAGGGCAAGTAGAAGACTACATGGCGAATGTCATCGTAGCGCAGCTTTTATTTTTAGAAAGCGAGAACCCAGAGCAAGAAATCAGCCTCTATATCAACAGCCCCGGTGGTGCGGTCACGGCTGGCATGGCGATTTATGACACCATGCAGTTTCTGAAACCGCCGGTCAGCACGATTTGTATTGGCCAAGCGTGCAGTATGGGCGCGTTCTTGCTAGCGGCTGGTGCGCCGGGCAAACGCTACTGCCTGCCAAATTCTAGGGTGATGATCCATCAGCCATCGGGTGGCTATCAGGGTCAGGCATCGGATATGGATATCCATGTCAAAGAAATTCTGCAAATACGCCACAAACTCAATAGCATTCTCGCCAAGCACACTGGTCAGCCCATTGAAGTGATTGAAAAGCACACTGATCGCGATCACTTTATGAGCGCAGAAGACGCTAAAAACTTTGGAATTGTTGATGCAGTGATTAACAAGCGCGGCGACTCCCCTGCAGCGCCGACAGCAGTATAGGTTCAGCTAACTCACCATTCTCTTTGCAAGTTCACCCGTGAAATTGCAAAGAGAATCGATTATAGATGCTGCTCAGATTTAGGCTTAGCGTAAAACAACGCTAGCCTTCGGTGGTGCTGGCTAGATTGATAAGCGAGCGCGAATTGAAGCCCAAAAAGTCACATAGCCACGCGATCGCTCATCTCTATGGGTGAGGTATCTGGGCTGACAGCGTCTGCGGCTGCTCGTGTGCCGGTGGCAGGTTTGCTGATTGCTGCTATCGCGGCGATATTGTTTTCGTTAAAAGCGATACTTGCAAAGTTAATGTATCTCGCCGGCGCAGACGCCGTCGTGGTAATGAGCCTACGCATGCTATTTGCAGGCCCGGTGTTTATCGCAATGGCCGGTTTTTATGCGTGGCGCGCGCGCTCAGCTACTTCAACGGTGCTTGCTTTGACAGCATCTGAGCGCTGGCAAATTTTGCTGCTCGGATTTTTAGGGTACTACCTGTCAAGCCTGCTCGATTTTGTTGGGTTGCAGTTTGTTAGCGCATCGCTTGAGCGGTTAATTCTATTTTTGACGCCAACTTTGGTGGCGCTAATTGGCTGGTACGCTTACGCCAAACCGATTTTAAAAATGCAGTGGCAAGGCTTGGTGGTGAGCTACTTAGGCATTGCGTTCGTATTTATCGAACAGCTGCACTTTGGCGGCGCTCACGTGGCGCTTGGCAGCGCGTTAATTTTTATGGCTGCGCTCTCTTACGCGGGCTATTTAAGCTTATCGGGTGTGCTGGTAAAAAAATTAGGCAGCGCGCGCTTAGTTGCCTACGCGATGAGCGTGTCAAGCTTATGCATGCTTATCCACTTTTTAGCGTTTGAGTCGATAGAAACGCTAAACCAAAGCAGCCGCGTTTTACAGCTGTCCGCGCTAAATGCGATTTTCTGCACCGTGCTTCCGGTGTTTTTGACAATGGAGGCGGTTCGTCGAATCGGCGCTGCGCAAACATCTCAAGTTTCAATGCTAGGGCCGGTTTCGCTTTTATTTCTGGGCTATTGGTTGCTGCACGAACCGATTACGCTGATACAGCTAGCCGGCACCGGATTTGTACTTGCCGGGGTTTTTTGGGCAAACCGAGGCGTGGCGAACGCGCCGGTTAGCAAGTCCAAAATTAGCCAAGATTAAGCTATTCCGGTTTCGCAAGCTGCTTGCGGGGCTCTTCTTGATGCACCATTTGACCGTTAACTTGCGCGCCGGCATTCATTTCTAAAAGCTTGTAATACACATTTCCGCGAACGCGTGCGGTTGTGCCTAAAATGAGTTTTTCGGATGCTACGACGTCCCCGACCATTTCACCGTCTATCTTCACATTTGGTGCGCGCAAATCACCTTCGATTCGGCCAGATTCGTTCAAGACAATCAGTCCGTCGCTGCCCTCTGCTGCAACCGTTCCCTTAACTGAGCCAGCAATGTTAAGGCCGCCGCTGAAGGTTATATCGCCGGTAACGCTCATGCGCGCACCAATCAAGCATTCAATGGGGGTCGAAGGGGTTTCGATCGACATCGGGCGCTGCGGTTTGCTACCAAACATAAATATCTCCAGAAAAAAGTTGAGTAAAGGGCGCAAAGTCTAACAGGCGGTTTGGCAACGGCTGCCGTCCAATGAATTTTGCCAATTCAATCTTGAAAAAACGGTTCGCTAGTTCTAGCAAGGTTTTTGCTAGCCCCACATGTTTGTGAAGCATCCCTTGCTAGCGCCGCACCAGATACGCTTTTTTTCGACATTAACGCGCACGGGCTCGTTAAAGCGCGCTTGGCTCGCTACACTCCACGCATGAAAATAAACCTCGCAACGCTGCTAACGCTGTTTCGGATCGCGCTCATTCCGGTCATGGTGGCAGTGTTTTTTAGCGATTGGCAGCACCACTATCGGGCAGCGGCGTTTATTTTTATTGCGGCGGCAATAACCGATTGGCTTGATGGCTACTTAGCGCGCAAATATCAGATGGAATCCAAATTTGGCGCTTTTTTAGATCCAGTAGCCGACAAACTTATGGTTGCCGTCGTTTTAGTTTTACTGGTGCAGGCAGATCCTAAACCCTGGCTAGCAGTTATTTGTGCGATTATTATTGGGCGCGAAATTAGTATTTCAGCATTGCGAGAATGGATGGCTGAAATCGGAAAACGCGCGTCAATTAAAGTGCGAATGACTGGCAAGATCAAAACGATTGCACAAATGGTCGCGCTGGCGATGATGCTCTATCGTGATACGCTCTTTACGATTCCCATCTATCAATTAGGGCAAATAGCGCTGGTCATTGCGGCAATTTTAACGCTCTGGTCGGCGGTGCAGTATTTGCTAGCGGCACGCCGTGTATTGACCAACAGCGATTTTAATTAATCGCAAATTTGCATATTTTATTTCAATAAGGATTTAGTTAAATGTCATCAAAAGTTTGGCTGGTAACGGGCGGCGCTGGTTTTATTGGCGGCAATTTTGTTTTAGAATACGCCAAGCCCGAGCACGATGTGCAAATTATTGTGCTTGATAAATTAACCTATGCCGGTAATTTGGATACGCTAGCTAGCGTTTTAGGCGAAAATTTAGATCAAGGCAGGGTGAAATTTTTTCAAGGCGATATTGCCGACAGTACCCAAGTTGCGCAGCTGCTTGAACGATTTAAACCGAGTGCAATCATAAACTTTGCCGCAGAAAGCCACGTGGATCGCTCCATTGATGCGCCAGCGGAATTTATTCAAACGAATGTGGTCGGCACGCTTTCGCTGTTGCAGAACACTTTAGCTTTTTTCAAAACATTGCCTGCCGATGCTAAAGCCGATTTTCGCTTTTTGCACGTATCAACTGATGAAGTTTACGGAAGCTTGGGCGAAACTGGAAAATTCTTAGAAACAACGCCCTATGCGCCTAATTCGCCCTATGCAGCGAGCAAGGCATCATCCGATCACCTAGTGCGCGCGTTTCATCATACTTATGATTTGCCGGTATTGACGACTAATTGTTCAAATAACTATGGCCCGTATCAGTTTCCCGAAAAGTTGATTCCACTCATGATTCAAAAAGCGCTAACCGAGCAGGCACTGCCAGTTTATGGGGACGGTAAAAATGTGCGAGATTGGCTGCATGTGCAAGATCACGTTAGCGCTATCGCTTGCGTATTAAAATCTGGAAAAGTAGGCGAGGTTTACAATGTGGGAGGCGATGAAGAACGTAGCAATATCGACGTTGTGCATCAAATATGCGATCTGCTTGATAGCAAGCGGCCGCTAGCGAGCGGCAATAGCAGGCGAGATTTAATTAGTTTTGTCGTAGACAGACCTGGCCATGATCGCCGCTACGCAATTGATAGCAGTAAATTACAGGGCCAGCTACACTGGCGGCCTTTGCATAATTTTAATAGCGGTCTAGCGCAGACTATAGACTGGTATCTTAACAACAGCACATGGATTCAGCGCATTCAAAATGGCAGCTACCGCGGAGAGCGGCTTGGGCTTTCCTGATTTCAAGAAAATTGCAAGTAATTAATAATGTATAAACTCCTATTTCGACCGAGTAAAATATTTAATGGCAACTGATCGAGGAATTATTTTAGCAGGTGGTTCAGGCACTCGGCTCTATCCACTCACCATTGCCACAAGCAAACAGCTTTTGCCGGTTCACGATAAACCAATGATATATTACCCGCTCAGCGTACTGATGCTGGCTGGGATTCGTAAGGTGCTGATTATTAATACCCCGCATGAGCAGGCGCTATTCCAGCGATTACTTGGCGATGGTACGCAGTGGGGAATGAGCATTGAATACGCGGTTCAACCCTCACCAGATGGATTAGCACAGGCGTTTTTAATTGGTCGGGATTTCGTCGACGGCAAACCGAGCGCGCTGGTTTTGGGCGATAACATCTTCTACGGCCCCGGCTTTACGGATGTTCTAAAAACAGCGGCTAATCAGGCCCGTGGCGCTACGGTTTTTGGGTACTGGGTTCGTGATCCAGAGCGCTACGGCGTTGCCGAGTTTGATCCAGATGGCAAGGTGCTGAGCTTAGAAGAAAAGCCTTCCGCCCCTAAGTCCAATTACGCCGTTACAGGGCTTTATTTTTATGACGAGCGCGCATGCGATTTCGCGGCGTCGTTGCAGCCGTCGATACGCGGCGAGTTGGAAATAACCGATTTGAATCGCTGTTACTTATCAGATAACAGTTTGCACGTTACCAAGCTTGGGCGCGGTTTTGCATGGCTTGATACCGGGACTCATGAATCTCTGCTGCAAGCGGGGCACTACGTGCAAACGATAGAAGAGCGGCAAGGGCTAAAAATGGCCTGTTTGGAGGAAATTGCGTTTGAAAATGGCTGGATTGATCGAAATGCGCTGGCGCAATTGGGCAAGAAGCTCGGCAAAAGCAGTTACGGCGCTTATCTTCAAGAGCTAGCGCAGCACGATCACAAGTGGCGATAAATGATGAAAACAATTGAAACAAGTCTTCTTGGCGTGCTGATTCACGAGCCTCGGGTTTTTAACGATCCGCGTGGCATGTTTTTTGAGGCGTACAGTGATGCGCGGCCGGTAGATTTAGCAAGCGCGTTCAAAATTGTGCAGCTGAATGTCTCGGAATCTGAGCAGTTTGTGTTGCGCGGACTCCATTATCAGCTGCCATTCCCGCAAGCGAAGCTGGTTTGGGTGCTTGAGGGGGAAGTGTTTGATGTCGCCGTTGATATTCGGCGTGGGTCAAGCACCTTCGGAAAGTGGGAGGGCGTGATGCTGAGTCGAAAAAATCGCCGGCAGCTGTTCGTGCCTGAAGGTTTCGCGCATGGTTTCCAAGTTGTTAGCAATTCCGCAACACTTTGCTACGCATGCAGTGAACAGTTTCGTGCAGAATGTGACCGTTCTATCCGATTCGACGATCCAAGCATAGCTGTTCAGTGGCCCGAGCCTGGAAAAGCGCTGCTATCCCAGAAAGATGCAGCGGCAAGATATTTGTCGGAATTAGAAGAGCACTCATTGCCCCGATATTAGTCAGTTCTGGGCGTCTACTACAGGTTTAAGCAAAGCTGAGCCGTTCATGAAAATATTGCTATTGGGTGCGAACGGGCAATTGGGCTATGAGCTGAGGCGCTCGCTCTCAGTATTGGGTTCGGTAGTTCTGGGCATGCGCAGTCGGGAAGGCTCTGGCGCTGATTTTTGTGACTCCGCTGCTTTGCGCGCACTGATTTTGACAGAGCGCCCGCACGTGATTGTCAATGCGGCGGCGTATACGGCGGTTGATTTAGCGGAATCGGAATCCGAGCTGGCATTTCAAGTCAATGCAGCCGCCGTTGCAACGATAGCATTGCTAGCGCATGAACTCGGCGCGCTAATAGTGCAGCTGTCGACTGACTATGTATTTAGTGGCAACCATCGACTGCCGTGGACTGAGCTTGATCTGGCTCAGCCAGTTAACGTTTATGGCAAAAGCAAGCTTGCGGGTGAACACGCTATCGTTGAAAGTCGCTGCGCACACTTTATTTTGCGGGTGCAGGGGCTTTACGGCGCGCGCCGCAGCAATTTCTTGCGAACGATGTTGAGGCTTGCAAGCAGCCAAAAGCCGATCCGGGTAATTCAGGATCAGTGGGTTGCACCCACGCCGGTGCGCTGGGTGGCGGATGCGATTAGCTGCATGCTGGCCCGCTGGCTAGTAGATCAAAGCGGTGACAACTATAGCGGCATCTATCACTTAGCAGCTTCTGGTCAAACAAGCTGGTTCGGATTCGCAGAGCATATTTTCCAGCAGGCGCACGTGCGCGGGCTCATCGCCGGCCTGCCTGACTTACAGCCTATCGGGAGCGGAGAATTTAGCGCAGCCGCGAAACGCCCCGATTTCAGTATCTTCAGCTGTGAGAAGCTCAAGCAGGATTTTGACATTGTGCTGCCGGATTGGCGTGAGGGCGTTGGCCTAGTGCTTGACGATCTGAAGGAAGCGAAGCACTGGCCGGTGGGTGCTTAATGGGTAATGAGTTGACAAAACCCTAACGCTTACGAGCGATATGCTTGTGGAGGCTAAGCTATACGCTGTAAAAGCCTTGATCGTTTATGAAATGAGGTTTTTATGCTGCTTCCGGTCATTTTGTCAGGTGGCGCTGGTACAAGGCTATGGCCGGTATCTAGGCGCGCTTTCCCTAAGCCATTTATGCGTTTGCCGGATGGTCAAAATTTGCTTGAAAAGACCTATTTGCGCGCGTTAGCCCTCAATGATGCCGCCGCCGTGCTTACGGTAACGAGCCAGGATCACTATTTTTTAAGCAAAGAAGTCGCGCTGGCACACATGGACGCCGGGCGAACCCACTTTTTGCTTGAGCCAGTCGGCAGAAACACTGCGCCCGCCATGCTGCTCGCTGCCCTTTACGCCGCTGAACGTTTTGGCCGTGACACTGTGCTGCTAGCGCTTCCTGCGGATCATTTAATTGCTGACTTAGACGCGTTCAAACGTGCCGTTCATCAGGCGCATGCGCTGGCGGAACGAAAATATTTAGTGACCTTCGGTATCACGCCGACGCACGCTGAAACGGGCTATGGCTATATCGCTCAAGGGCAGGCGATCGAGGGTTTAGGCCATCTAATTGAGCGTTTTGTTGAGAAGCCCGATCTGAAAACCGCGCAAGAATACGTGGCAAGTGGCGGTTATCTGTGGAATTCGGGGATGTTTTGCCTGCGCGCTGATGCATTGCTTGAAACAGCGCAGGAGGTTGCGCCTGAATTGCTTGACGAATGCGAGCGCTGCTTCTTAGCGAGCGGCCCGATGGACAACGCTGCGGCCTTAATGCAGCTTGATAGAGCGGCGTTGAGTGGCGTGCGTGATATTTCCTTTGACTACGCGATTATGGAGCACGCTAAACGCCGCGCAGTGGTGCGTGCTGGCTTTGACTGGAACGATATTGGTTCATGGAAATCAATCAGCGAGCTGGGCACGCCGGACAGCTGCGGCAATACCGTTTCTGGCGCAGCGGTGTTGATTGACAGCCAAAACTGCTACGTGCAAAGCCAGGGCCGGGTGATCGCTGCGGTCGGCGTGAGTGATTTGGTGATCGTGGACTCGGGTGACGCCGTTTTAGTAACACACCGAGACAAATCGCAGGGCGTCAAAGCGGTTGTCGAACAGCTACGTGCGAATAAGCATGAAAGCGTAAACGTACACATGACGGTGCAGCGCCCTTGGGGCAGCTATACGGTTTTAGAGGACGCGGCTGATTGCAAAGTCAAACGGCTGGTGGTGAAGCCTGGGCAAGTTCTATCGCTGCAAATGCACCATCGCCGCAGTGAACACTGGACGGTCGTAAGCGGTCGGGCAAAAGTGACGGTAGGCGAGCGCGAAATGATGTTGGAAGTGAATCAGTCGGTTGAAATTCCGGTTAACACTAAGCATCGGTTGGAAAACCCGGGTAGCGAGCCGATCGCGATCATAGAAGTGCAGTGCGGTGAGTATTTCGGTGAAGACGACATTATTCGATTTGAGGATCGCTACGGGCGGATATAACTCGGAAACGGCGAACTTATCGGCCAGTTGCGAAATTATTTTCGATAAACGCTTGAGTCCAGCGCCATTGCTGCTTACTGTTCGCCCCAATCTTTTTGGAGCG
>Ga0105045_10006660_pt1 | contig 10229 bp, 9 predicted proteins | sample MAT02_FD_78089 | JGI IMG/M metagenome (GOLD analysis project Ga0105045, IMG submission 78089) | Freshwater microbial communities from Lake Fryxell liftoff mats and glacier meltwater in Antarctica - MAT-02 (megahit assembly) | ecosystem: Environmental > Aquatic > Freshwater > Ice > Liftoff...
CGTCGTGGAGCTGTCGGTCCCGCTGCTGTCGGTCCCGCTGCTGTCGGTCCCGCTGCTGTCGGTCCCGCTGCTGTCGGTCCCGCTGCTGTCGTCGGATCCCGACGAGTCGGCGGGCAACGGCGGTCCGATCACGAGCGTGCGCATCTCCGGCTGGCAGACCCCACCGCCAGGCCCCGAGAGCACGAGCGCGACCTCGTAGCGTCCCTCTTGCTCGGGGATGCCGGAGATCATCGGACCGAACGTGAGGCCCGGGACCTCCGCGGTGTACTCGACGGCCCAGAAGTCGGGCTCGCTCGTGGGCGCCGGGATGAACTCGTACGGCGTATCCACGTTGCCCTCGGGCGGCTGGGCGTACGAGTAGAACGGACACGACGGCGTGTCGGGACCGGTGTCGCTCGACGAGCTGCTGCTGCTCTCGCCTGGACCGGTCGACGTGCTCGTGTCCGTGCTCGTACCGGTGGTGTCCGTGGACGTGGTGGTCTCGGAGCCGGTGCCGTCGCTGCCGCCACCGCAACCGGCGACGCTCGCCAACACCGCGCACAGGAGCAGCGGGCGGGGGATCCTCGTGATCATCAGAAGGGGATGGGTCATGTGCAGCCTCGCGTAGGCGGTCATCGTACGCGATTGCACCGGTGCTGGCGGCGCCGGTGTCGAACCGCCCCGCAGACCGCGATCAGCCGTAGCGCTCGAGCAGGCGCATCAGCACCGGCTCCATCGTCGGCAGATGTGCCTGCCAGGTCCGCGGCAGCTCCTTGCGCGGGAACTCCGGATACACGCGCACCACCTCGTCCATGAAATCGATGCCCATGCCGCCCATCAGCGCGAGTTGCTTGGGCACCGCACGGCCGATGTCTTCGCGGATTTGATCGGCGTCGCGCGCGAGCACCTCGAGCATACTGATGACCTTGTCCGCGAGATCGACCTCGTCGACCTCGAGGAACAGGTGCGGGTGCCCGCGATCGTTCATCAGGTTGCGGATGCGCTCGTCCATCGTGATGCCCGCCGACGCGACCTGGCCGGGCATCGACGTCACCACCGCGTGGAATCGCGAGCTCAGCATCCACGTGCAGTTGCGCAGGATGCTGACCATCTCGAACATGTCGTGCTTGTCGCTGCCGAAGAACGGCGCCGGCATGTCGAGCCGCGGCGCCAGGTCTTCGCAGGCGTACTTGTCGAGCTGCTCCATCGCCACCAAGATCGGGAAGCAGTCGCGCTTGCTCGCGAAGTGGTTCACGCCCTGCGCGATCGCATCGAGATAGTTCTCGTACTTGTCGGTCGCCGCCTGCGAGCTGTGGTGGAAGTAGATCGACTGGTAGTGCTCGTCGCGGTACTGGCCGACCAGGCGCATCGCCGCGGCCTTGGCCATGTCAGGCTTGACCGGCCACCAAAACGGGTTGATGGGGCACACCACCAAGACCGGCTTCTTGCCGTCCCAGCCGGCCTGACGCAGCCGGTCGGCGCCGACCGACAGCGGGGCGGGCTCGAACGTCCACGCCGTGTCGGCGCCGCCGGTCGTGCGCACGCCGAGCACCCCGAGCACGTCGCGCGACGGCTCGTTGCGGCAGATGACGAGCGATCCCTTGCAGTGCTTCTTCACGAAGTCGCGCAGCGCCGGCGTCATGTTGCCGGCCTCGGCCCCGTAGCCGACGCTGAGCTTGCCCTCGGCGTTGGCGATGCCGAGCGCGCCCGCCATCATCACCGACAGCGCCGAGGCGAACTTCGACTTGAACATCGAGCCCTCGCACGAGATGACGCCGTGGTGCTTGGGGCACTCGTCGTGGAGGAACTTGGGGAACAATACCGGCAGCTCGACCTGGCGGACGGTGCGGAAGTAGCCCGCCGTCAGCTCCGGATCGACGGTCATGATCGTGAGCTCGGCGTTGTCGTCGCCCACGACGTGACGGATCTGCCGGATCATCTCCTCGACGCGGACGTCGGCGCCGGTGTTCCGGGTGCCGACATAGCCGGCGAACAGCAGCTTGAGCGGCTTGCCCGGAGCCCAGGTGTTCTGGCGCAGATCGAGGGCCCGCTCGACGGCGACGGCCTCGATGAAGCCGCCCATGATCTCTTGGAGGACGCGGTCGGGGTCGAACGCGTTCTTGATGCGCGAGAGGATGCCCATGCTCAGACCGCCTTCGCCAGGCGCGGGGCGGCGTCGGACGGCCACGGCCTGTACGGGTATGTGAACTTGTTCTCGACGGCGAAGCGCAGCAGCGGAAGCGCGTAGTCGGTGAACGGCGCAGGCGCATGGCCGAGCGCCGCGATCACCCGCCGGTTGGAGAAGACCGTGTCGTAGGTGAGGTACGGCAGGAACACCTTCATCAGCGACGCCGCTGCCGCCACGCCGTACTTGCGCGGCGTCGACATCAGCGCCTCCACGGCGAGGCCGAATGGCTTCTCGAGCCTGGGCGCGAAGAAGGTGCGGTGGGGATGGCCAGCCGCGCGCAGACCATCGACGATCTGGCCGTAGCTCAGCGAGTCCTCGCCCGATGACAAATGATAGATGCCGTGGGCCGGCGACGGCTCGAGGTGGATCCGGGCGATCGCCTCGCCCACGTAGTTGGCCGGCACGATGTCGACGCGCCAGTCACGGCGCAGCGGCAGCACGCGCATGGAGGCCAGCGCAGCGAAGGCGCGGACCATGTCGAACTGCGTGGTCTCGGGGAAGCGGCTGTCGCCGAGGACGATGCTGGGCCGGAAGATGGTGCTCGGCACCTCCGGCAGCAGCTCGTGGACCATGTGTTCGCAGAACTTCTTGGTGCGGGCATACGGATCGTAGTCGCTGCGATCCCACTGCACCGCGGTGTCTTCTTGGATGAGTTCGGCGTTGCGGTGGCCGGCGACGGCGACCGTCGACACGTCCGAGAACCGGACCAGGCCACCCCTGGCGTGGGCGCGCTGGGCGAGCTTGATGAGCTCGAGCGTGCCCCGCAGGTTGACGTTGAAGCACACCTTGTCCGACTTGCGATTGAGCGACGCCGCGCAGTGGATGACCGACCGCATGGTGTCGGCCAGGCGCTCGCGGGCGGCGGGCTCGATGCCGAGATCGTCCGACGTCAGATCACCGCGATAGATCTCGAACCGCGGCAGCGCGCGCGCGAACGCGTCGAAGTCGAGGTGTAGCTGCATCGACTTCCACAGCCGCTGCTTGGCCTCGTCGTCGGACTTGGCCCGCACGAGCACCGCGATCTGCGAGTCGGTGCGCGTGAGCAGCTCGCCCGCGACGTACGACCCGATGTAGCCCGTCGCGCCCGTCAGTAGGATCGTCATTCAGCCGGCTTCCTCTCGCGCGGGTTGGGGCGCGTGCGACCGGCTCTCGCCGGACTCGGGCACCGGCGCGTCGAGCAGCCGAAACGGCGTCTGCGGCGCGTAGGTCTCCTTGGGCTTGTCCTCGTACTCCGGGAAGCACCAGCGCCGCAGCCCGGGCATGTGCACGTCGAGCCAGTACGAGCGCCACTCGATGTCCTCGGGCGCGAAGCGGAACTCGCGTTCGGCCACGGGGTGGCGATCGATCGCCCGGCACTGGAACACGCAGAAGTGCTGGTAGGTGAACGGCATGAACATCTCGAGGACGTCCTCGATCTGTCGCAGCTTGCGCACGCCGCTGTCGGTGGTCTTCGACAGATCGTCGGCCCACTCGCGCACCTCGCTGGGGATCTTCTCGGGCATCCCGTGCTTGAGGTAGCGGGTCACCTGCCCCATCAGCTTGCGGATGTTGGTGACGTTGAGGACGTGCTCGGGGTCGGCGGCCAGCGCATCCCAGCGCGACAGCACCAGGCGCTCGAGCGCGTCGCTGCCGTGCTTGCGCAGGTGCTGACGGTGGCCGAGCGCCGAGAGTTCGGTGAGCCGATCGACCGGCAGGAAGTTCCGGTCCGACGAGCCGCACTGGTAGACCTGACTGGCCTCGCCGCGGATGAGCGCGCACAGGACGATCGACAGGGCTCGGCACACGCTGTCGACGGGGATGACGTCGAGCGCGTTGCCGGCGGCCGCGGGCACGTGTCGGAACCATGTGCCCGCGAGGTAGACCAGCGGGCCCGAGGTGTTGAAGCCCTCGTTCCAGCCGGCGAACGGGAACTCCATCGCGCTCTCGACGATCGCCGGGCGGAACGACGCGAACCGCACGCGATCGGAGCGGCACTCCAGCAGCAGCTCGGCCAGCGCCTTGGTGTACGTGTAAGTGTTGGGCCAACCCAGGGCCTTGGCGCGGTCTGTGCCGGCCTTGGCCATCATCTCGCGCAGCCGCTTGCGCTTGAGCCGACCGACCATGTCGGTGACCCGCTTGTAGTCGCCCTGGTGGCCGCGCTCGGCGAGGCGGCGCACCACATCCTCGCGCAGGTTGACCTCGGTGGCGGGATCGTCGTTCTCGGCCTGCACGCCGGCGATGATCTCCTGGAGCTTGGCGTACTCGTCGGCGGCGTGCAGCGGCGTGCCGTTGGGGCTGCGATCGGTGACGATGGTTTCGGTGACGAAGCCATCGCGATGTCCGGCCACGTAGCACGTGGACACGTGCAGCACGCTGGCATGATCGCTGGACTCGACGAAGTCGGCGACGTGCATCGCCCCCTCGACGTTCGACGACAGCGCCTCGCGGATATCGGGGTTGAAGTCGACCAGGCCGGCGCAGTGCAGCACGACGTCGACGTCGCGGCGCAGCCGGGCCTCTGTCTCGGTATCCATGCCCAGGTGCGGCTGCGAGACGTCGCCGGCGACGACCTCGATGCGCTGCGAGATGAACTCGCTCATGCGGCCCTCGTGCGCCTCGTGCAGCGGCTTGAACACCGGGCTCTCGTTGAGGATCTTCTCGAAGCGCTCCTTGACGCCGCGGCCCTTGCCGCGCAGCAGCACGTAGATCCGACCGATCTGCGGGATGTCGTTCAGCACCATCGCGAGCCACACCTTGCCGACGAACCCCGAGGCGCCGGTCAGCAAGATGTGCTTGCCCGCAAGCGTCTCGCGAATCGACAAGGTGACGGGCGCGTCGCTCATGCCTTGTAGTCCATCAGCGGCCAGTCTGCCTCGCGCGCGGCCTTGCGCAGCGTGAAGTCGGGGTTGACCGCACAGGGGTGGCCGACCTGCGACAGCAGCAACAAGTCGGGTCCGTGGCCGGCGTACGCGAACGAGCGCGACAGATCGATGTCGTGCACGGCGGCATACTGGCTGAGCCACTTGCCGCCCTCGTAGCCGCCGATGACGGGATCGAGCAGCTTGCCGGTGGCCTTGCCCGCCCGGTACTCGAGCCGATTGCACACCAGATCGTCGACGTAGCGCCACTTCTCGCGCACCCGCTCCATGATCTCGGAGATGCCCTCGGACAGCACGACGATGCGGTGGCCGTCGGCCTTGGCCCGGCGCAGCAACTCGATGCCGCTGTCGAGGATCTTCTCCGAGAGGACGTCGTCGACGTACTCCTCGGCGAGGACGACGATGCGATCTTCGGTCATGTCGCGGTAGCAGAGGTGCGCGACGCGGTTGCCCAGCGTCCGGTCATTCTGCCCGAGCAGCCCGAACAACGGCGCCGATGCGAGCGCCTGGCCGAAGCGGAGCGCTCGCTCGCGCATGCCGGCGCGCTGGCCGGCCATGAACATCGCGGCTTGCATGACGCCACTGGAGACCAGGACGCCCTCTGCGCGGAAGAAGGCTGCGGTGGGCTTTGCACTCATCGTGGCGGCGGGCGAGTGTACAAGCGACGGCCGCACGGACAACCCCGCACATGCGGCGCGAGCGAGCCCGCAGGCGGTTGGCGAATGCGTCGGCTCACGCGATCGGCCCATCATGCCGCGAACGCGGCTGCACACCCGCGAACGTGACGACGCGAACGGCGACGTCGTGCAGGCGCGTACGCCGAGCGCAGCCCGCGCTCGGACCGCATCACCTCATGGGTTTGCGATCGATGCGGCTCGTCTCGGTGACCTGACCGTCGGCGAACGTGAGCCGCATCGAGACGAACGGCAGCGCCCCATCGACTGCGATGTACGGCAGCGTGTCGCTCGGGATCGCCATCGGATCGAGCGGATCGCACGCGGGCATCGGGTAGTCGCGATCGGGCTCCGACGTGCCCAGGCCGTACTCCACGCGGGCTAGCGCGCAGCGGTAGACCATGAGCGTGGTGAAGTAGAAATAGCCAGCGTTGCTGTCGTCGCCGAAGGCGCCCCAGATCGCCGGCATCTTCACGAGCACGCCCTTGCCGAACGCCACGAGCTCCGCGCGCGGATCGAGGACGTAGTCGAACGGCCCCTGCATCGCGCCGCCGACGTCCTGGTAGCGCGCGGAGATCTGCACGGGCGTCCGCGTGAGCGGCGTGGAGAAGTAGTTGTCGAGGAGGCGCCACTCGCCGCCTTCGACCCGGTACTCGATCGACTTGGTGACCTCGGCGGCGGCGAAGTGGACCATCCAGCCGGCGCTGCTCGGCGTGGCGGTCATCTTCAGCGGGCCAGTGGGACCGAGCGCGGCGACGCCGTCGAGCTTGGCCAGCCGCGCCTGGGCGTCCCGCACCCACTGCTCGGCGAAGGCATAGTCGGCGAAGTGGCGTACGAACTCGGGGCCCGACGCGCGCATCAGGAACGACTCGAGGTACAGCTTCTCGCGCGACTTCGCGGCCAGCGACTGCAGGCCCAACGTGCGCTCGGCGTGATCGAGCGATAGCTCGAAGTACAGCGGCGCGAAGTCGGGGTGGGCAGAGACCAGGCGCTCGAGCGCGGCCGTGCGCTCGGGCCTCGCGAGGATCCGGGCCTGGGCGAACGACGTGACCATGCCGGGGTTTTCGTGGGCGAGCTGCGCGTAGGTGCGGCGCGCCGACTCGATGCCGTCCTCGAGCTCGAGGATGCGCTGATAGGCGATGTGCGAGTCGACAAAGCCCGGCACCCGGGAGAGGCAGGTGGCGTAGGCGTGCCGGGCGGTCGGGTAGTCGCCGCGGCGCTCCGCCTCGCGGGCGATCTGGCAGTCGTCGCCGACCTCGAGTGCCGCGCCGTCGGTGCGCCGGCCACATGCTGCGGCCGCGGTCACCAGCGACCAGGCGAGCAGGGTGCGGCGGCGGAGCTCGGAAGACATGCGGTGGGGCACTGACGCCTCCGGGCGACGATCGATTCTCATGCGGATGCCGCGCTGGGGCAAGGCTTCCCTGCGGCGGTCATCGGTCGCCGAGCAGCGGCTGGCGAACTCGTCCATCGCGCGCCAGTCCGCGCGCACGGGATCGCTGGCCATGGCCTGCTGCACGAACGCGTCGATGGCGGCGCGATCGATGACCGCGGGTGAGATGAAGTCCGACGCCGCGGCTGCGGCGGTGTTGGGCGCAGCGTCGGGCGGGCGACTCGCCGCTGGCCCCACGCCTGTGCGACCGGGCTTGTCCGGATCCCGCGGGTCGCCGTAGAGGACGAGCGCCGAGATCGGGCTGGGATCGCCTTGCGCGTGCAGCTGGGCGACGAGTGATCCGAGCGACCAGCCGAGCACCGCAGGCGGCAGGAAGCTGGGGTGCTGGTTGCGGACGCGATCGATCGCGGCGCTCAGATCCGCAGCGGCGCGCCGGGGTGTGTTCCAGCCGGTGCCGTCGCGCGCCGTCGCCCCGCATGCAGGACCGACGCGCCGCGTGTCGAGTCGCGCCGCGCGCGGCCGCACGAAATGGCCGGCGTCCGCTGGAATATCCGTCTCCGCTGGAATTTCCGCCGCGGCTGCTAGGCTGCGGCGGCAAACCATGGCCCACCCCTGGCACGATCTCCCGAACAATCCGGACACCGCCCACCACTGGGTCAGCGTCGTCATCGAAATCCCGCGCGGCTCGAAGGTGAAGTACGAGCTCGACAAGCCGACAGGGATGCTCCGGGTCGATCGCATCCTCTATAGCTCGGTGCACTACCCGGCGAACTACGGCTTCTTGCCGCGCTCGTACTGCGACGACGGCGATCCGCTCGACATCCTGGTCCTCGGCGCCGAGCCGGTCGTGCCGCTGGCGATGATGATGGCACGGCCGATCGGCGTGATGCACATGGAAGACGACGGCCAGAGCGACGACAAGATCATCGGGGTCCACATCCACGATCCCGCGTTCGCCGAGATCACCGACGTCTCCCAGCTGGCCAAGCACACGTTCACCGAGATCAAGCGCTTCTTCGAGGACTACAAGGTCCTCGAGAACAAGAAGGTCACCGTCGACGAGTTCTCCGGGCACGAGCGCGCCCTCGAGGTCGTACGCGAGGCGTTCAAGTTCTACCGCACCGAAGAGAACCGCCTTCGCGGCTGGGGCTGAAGTGATCACGCGCGGCCGCCCAGCCCCACCTCGCTGGGCGAGTGAGCCGCGACACGGCCCGGCGTCGCGACGGCGTGGGGATCACACGAGTGTGATCCGCTATGCTGACGCGGTTGCCACGCCGCGCCGACATCTCCGAGTTCGACAGCACTGGCGCCGGTGATCCCGACGGCAGCGTGTTCGGCCTGCCGTTCGCCGCCGACGAGAGCAGCGTCGTGCTGTTGCCGGTGCCGTGGGAGGCCACGACCAGCTATGGCCGTGGCACCGCCCACGGGCCGGCGGCGATCCGCGCCGCGAGCCCGCAGCTCGATCTGTTCGACGTCGAGTTGGTCGAGCTCGGCCTGGGCCAGCCGTGGCAGTTCGGCATCCACATGCTCGACGAGTCGTCGAGAGTGCGGGCGTGGAACGAGCACGCGTGCGCGCGGGCGCTGCCGGTGGTGGCCGCCGGCGGCGTGCTGGGTGACGACTCCGCGCTGCTGAGCGCGTTGACCGACGTCAACAACCTCTCGCGCGAGCTCGACCGCTGGGTCGAGCAGGAGGTCGCCGCGGGTCTCGACGAGGGCCGCATCATCGGCGTGGTCGGTGGCGACCACAGCGTGTCGCTGGGCGCGATCGCGGCCCATGCCGCCCGATTCCCCGGCCTCGGCATCCTGCACATCGACGCGCATGCCGATCTCCGCGCCGCATACGAGGGCTTCGAGCGCAGCCACGCCAGCATCTTGCGCAACGTGCTGACCCGCACCGGCGGCATCGAGCGGGTCGTCCAGGTCGGCGTCCGCGACGTGAGCCTCGAGGAGTACGAGTTCAGCCGCACCGATCCGCGGCTCGTCACGCACTACGAGGCGGCGATCCGGCGCAGACTCGGCGAGGGCGGCACCTGGGCGCAGCAGTGCGCGATGATGGTCGACGCGCTGCCGCAGCAGGTCTACGTGACGTTCGACATCGATGGGTTGGATCCCATGCTGTGTCCGAGCACCGGTACGCCCGTGCCTGGGGGATTGTCGTTCGCCGAGGCGAGCTCACTGCTGTGCGCGCTGGTGCGAGCGGGCAAGACCGTGGTGGGGTTCGATCTGGTGGAGGTGGCGCCGTCGGGGCGGGTTGGGGACGAGTGGGATGGGAACGTGGGGGCGCGGGTGCTGTACAAGCTGTGCGGGGTGGCGCTGGCGAGCCAAGGAGCGCGGGATGGGTGAGGTGCCGTCGCTGCTCGTGATCCTCGCCGGGGCCGGCTCGAGCACGTGGGCGGGCACGTCGACGACGATCGCGGCCAGCGATGCGAGCGAGTCCTCCGCACTGTCCGACTCGAGCGACGGCGACACGAGCACGGGCGCGGACAGCACCTCGACCGGCGATGGTCCGGATCCCGTCGCGCTCGTCGCCTGGTACCCGTTCGACGACGATGTCCGTCTCGGCGTCGTCGTCGACGCGATGGGCCTTCATCCCGGTGCCTGCACGCCGGCAGAGTGTCCCGAGCCGATCGTCGGGCGCATCGGCGGGGCGGCGCGGTTCGACGGCGTCGACGATCTCGTGCGCGTGGCCCACGACGACGGCCTCGAGCTCGGCGGCACGTGGACGGCGGCGGGGCGTGGATGCTGCCGAGCATCGGGGTCAGCGACGACTTCCAGAACCTCCTGGGCAGGCCGGTGACGCTGGACGGCGTCACGGACACGATGGAGCTGGCGATCGCGCAGGGAACCTCGGCGGCCGTCGGCACCGCGGCGATCGACGATTGGAGCTCGGTGTGGGCGCCCTTCGAGCCCACGCCCGACCAGTGGACGCACATCGCGGGCACCTTCGACGGTACGATCGCGGGGCTCGCCTCACCTCCGTAGCGGCTGGCGCGGGCTTCGGCGCGCTGGCGATCATGATCGGGGGTCGGCTCATGGGTGGCGAGCTATCCTTCGTCAGCGTGGGCAGCGGTCACGGGGCGTGCTTCGTGTTCGTGCTGCCGCCGGCACGGGCGGCAGCAGCGTCGGCGCTGGTCAGCGGC